>Ga0172381_10001811_pt1 | contig 24440 bp, 22 predicted proteins | sample Leawel6488metaG_FD_119754 | JGI IMG/M metagenome (GOLD analysis project Ga0172381, IMG submission 119754) | Leachate microbial communities from a municipal landfill in Southern Ontario, Canada - Leachate well 64-88 metaG | ecosystem: Engineered > Solid waste > Landfill > Unclassified | place... | reverse complement strand
CAAAGATTTGTCTGTTAGAATCCACTCTTGCCCTCATTGTAAACTTACTTTAGATAGAGATTTAAATGCAGCACTTAATATTTTAAGGCTTGGAACGAGCCTACAAGACCCTACCTATCTCAACAATAGTAATCTTGTAAATTTTGACAATATTTTTGTTAAATAGCTCACACATAATATAATATTTATTTTTGATTTGGTAAATATAACAGATAAAGTCATAGAATAAGTAACCCCTTCTGTATAGTCTTCCCCATCTATTCCCCAAACATGGACATTATGCACAAAAAAGTGGTAATATCATCACGTTGGCTGAATTCTTGGCACGGTGAAGACAAAAAAATCCCGTTGAATTATCAGCCCAACAGGAACGGCTTACACTTCTATCGCTTGCGCGGGAAGAAGACTACACCACCTTGCGGTGGTCTTATGATTAAAGTTAACCTTAATAAAAGAAAAGTCAAGTTAAAAATTTTAGCAGCCTTGATTCTCTCCATATAAATACACGACAAAAATGTCGTATTGTCAATTAAAGAATTCATTGGATTATTCCAATTTTGCAGAAAACCACGAAAGAAACCATCCTCAAACACGATATTCCAGGAGACTGTATTCTGTATTATCTTCCACAATTAAAATACTTAATACTTAATACTTAATACTTAATACTTAATACTTAATACTTAATACTTATTAGTTATGAAAATAATTATTCCTTATGGCTAAATACCGCATATAGGATAACCGATAAGAATTATAGGCTAAAATTAAAGATATTATTCAACATATAATATGTCCCCCTTTCAAACTGAGACACTACCAAAAAAGTATAAGGTTTGATAAATATATACAATATATATATATATATATATTATAGAATAAAAAGTGATTATTTAAGTAATTTAAAAATATATTTTTATATTTCTATAGTTAATAATATTCTGTCCATGTAGGAATTGTTATAAAAGGAATTCCGGTATCAGATTTAATTAAAGCATAATACATTCCTGGGGGAACAAAAAAGCTTATAGAACTACCGATAGCATAAACTTGACCCCCCCCACTTAAATGAAGATAACACATAGTTAAACTAGGGTTTATTCCATCAGTTGATAAACTAACATGAATTTGTGTATACTCATTAGGAACATTTGAAGCGCCATACACACTAATTTCAACAAATATTGTACAGGGCTTATTATTATGATAATATATATCCCAAGTTTTGCTGGCGTTTGAATTCACACTACTAAATTGATTGGCTAATGATCTTACACTTCCAGATGATCCTATATTTAAAGGCATATTTCCAGGAAAAGCATCTACACTACCTGTAGCAATCAATCCTATAGCTCCCCTAATCATCCTAAGCTCATCCTGTAAAGAACCAGAAGACACTCCTTGATTAAAAGACTCAGGAGCCCTATTGGGCAATGCAGTAACATCATAAATATCTGCAGTGTTCAAGGTATAAAATTGTCTCATATCCCTATAGGATATATCTCCTCCATTATCAGAAACACTAGCAGAACCTAACAATAAATACTGAGGGTATTTGTGTGGATTTTCTTCATCCCAAAGATATGTGGTTTTACTTACAAAAGAGGCATGGCAAGTAGAATCAGCAACTACCCAATAGTCAGCATCTGTAACCAAAGGTGAAACAGCATATAAATTAGGAATAGAACCAGTAACTATACTACCATTTATTAACATTTTTGCATTGCTTGGTGTAGTAAATTCTATATAAGCAATACCTGTATCCTTAACAGTGCCCAAATAACTGCTTTTTGAAACATCATCTCTAGCCAATAAAATAATTCCATTTACATGGCTTGTTCTTTCATGTTCTGCTATATCCTGACCTGTATAACCTAAATCTGCTAAATTTTGACCATGGGGATTTATATTGGTAGGAGTGGCATGCCCAATAGACTTTACGTGGTCTTCTACACTCACCCAACCAAGAGTTTTTGCAGGTTCAATTGTAGGATCTAAAATAGCAGAGCTGGCGGGTGTAATTGTTCTACAATACTGCCGCATGTCTGTAATGATTCCAGAAATATTACCACTACCATCAGCAGTAAATCTACCTAAGGGTATTTCATTTACAGATGCTGCTATAGCCTCAATCCTTATTTGATAGCTATCATAATATCTCGTATAGAAAGTTGCTCCTAAATCATCAGATTGTAAAGATCCAGAAGATTCCTGATATTTTATTTTAATATATTTTATACCAGCAGTAGAGTCTATCCAAAAAGAAGTAGCTGTATTATCTGTTAAAGTAATACTATGTGTTGAATTTAATAAAATAATATTACCACTAGGATCTATTGCAGAACCTACAGTTACAGATATTTGTGTAGCACTAAGCTGATTACAATAGAAATTTTTTGTTGTAACAAGGTAGTCGTTAGGAGATCCATATATACCTCCCAAAGTTACACTTCCTCCTGTGAGAGTTGATATACCCCCAGAATTACCTAAAGGAGCTACAGACCTGCTAGAAACCTGTTTAGCAGTAGTTGATTCTATAGCATTAAGATCATCCGACATTACATCTTGATCGTTGAAAAAATTAGCTCTTTCCATCATTTCACCTAATTATTAAATGTTTAAATTTTTTCCAGGGGTAATTTATATAGCCTATAAAAACTATTGTCTTTTTTTCTAAAAACTCTTTGATTAGTTGCTTTTACTGCAAAATCATAATATTGAAATTCTCCAGAACCTGAAGCATATACTGATACCTTCGATTGATAATAATTATCAACAGAACCTGAAGAAATCTCTATGGGGTATAAATATCTTGGGGCATATTGAAAAAATCTATTTTTAATTTCATCAGGAGTTAAAGACCCACTAGAGATCATTATTTCATCAGTAGAAATATTATAATCCTTTGTATTACTATTTTCTATATATAAATTAGTAGGAGAGGGTAATATATTATGAGGATTAACACCAATTGACCCAGATGATGCATAAGCCCCATCTATAAAAAATTTTACTATGTTATTATTTAAAGTCAGAGAAAAATTATGGTACCTTCTTGCCTCTTCTAAAATATAATCTGAAATTGATGCTGAAGCAGTTACTGTTGTAGCCCCTTCTTTAGCAGAATATGAAAAGAATCCAGCAATTGGGTCTATAGTTATTAAATAGCCATTGGTAGTTAGAGAATCATTTGAACTACTTATAGCCTCTCGTTTAAGTATTACTTTAGATGTTGTACCTGCAGCAGCTTTTTTATCCATACCATTAATCCAAAACTCTGCAGTTAGTCCATTAAAAGAATCCACACTTTGAGAGGTATTTCCCTCGTATAACATTGTACTGGAAGCCCCGTGTTTTGCTAAATTCATTGATAAGGCAAATCTATTAAAAGAACGCCCAATCTCAAATGTTGGGTTATTTGAGGACAAAGATTTTTGTAGGTTGTTTTTATTACCAGATACATCCCAGATAGAACTACTACTGAGCATTATCCAATGCGCCCCACAAGTCTCAGGCTCTTCCATCCAGCTTATAGGATCTGAAGATACTTGTTGATAATAAACTGAATTTGGTATTGTAGATATTGGGTAGGATCTTAAATATCTATCAAAATAAGCCCCATTTTTTATTAGGCAAGTCCAATCCATTAAAACACTTCCTGTTTGAAAAGCCAATCCAGAAGTGTTTATTACAGAACTTGTAATATCATTTTTATTATCCTCTATGCCAGAAGTAGTTTCTATTTTATTGGTTAAATAAGCATTTTTTTGTTCAAAGTAATCACTGTTGTACGTTGATCCTGAGGCATCACTTAAAATATAATTAGTATTATAAAAGAATCTTGATGCAACATCTGCTCGAAAATTTCTAGTTATATTTTTTTCAATCGAGGCTTTAAAAGAGGCATCGGCTGAAGTAGAAAAGATTTCAATATCCAAACTATTATAAAATTGCTTTCTACTATAAATTTTTGTGTTATGTCCTAATTTTGTATATGATATTTTAAATTTATCTCCTACCGAAAAGGGTATATCTGTGGGCAAAACTCTTCCAATTCGCCGTAATGTTTTATCAGATATAATAAATCCATTTCCTATTGCTACAACTGAACCCGTTTGTACAAATAAACACCAGCCATCATACCCTAATTTTTGTCTATCAATAGTATAAGGAGCCACTCCTGAATAAGATTGCCCCACTAAGTCAATACCCGTTTGTGTTGAGGCTACTATAGAAGCCTCATTCAATAACTTTAAATTTGTCCGATAATCTTGAAGTCCCGAACCACTACTAAAAGTCTCATAGTTTTGAGTATTTTGTTTAGAAGTCTGAAGTAGGATTCCAAAATTATCATATATTTTAGCAGTGTAGCTGGAGCCTACAGGAACTGTCCTAACATTATCTAAATCAAGGTCCCCATAAGTATCTGATATTTCAGTGGAGGCTGAAGATAATTGATCAGCACTCATAAAGAGCATTTTATATATGGGAGTACCTAATATATTTACAGGATACCAACGAGGGGACAAATAAGAAAACATATTAGCAACAATTCTCTTTGCCGAGCCTACTGAATAATCTGACCACTTTAAATATAATGCCATTTTTAACTCATTAAGTTGATTGTAAGGGTCCCTGCAGAACAGTAACCATAAAGTGGAAGTTGTAAATTTCCCACAGAATTTATTATAATTGTAGCATCTGAACTTTGAAAAGTTGTAAAGGGTAGTTGTACATCATCTACCCCAGGAACATTTAGTATAATTCTATTTATATCTGCCTGTTGAATTTCACTACCTATTAGTAGACCTGTTAAATAAGTAGAAATTTCTGCCTCAACAACAGTTTCTACATCTGAAAGACTAAATCCGGCTAAAACCTTCATAGAAAATTCTATATCTATAGGAATTTCGGAGGCCCACTTTACCAAGATATTAGCATTTAATATGTCTGTATTTGTTTTATTAAAAATATTCTGAAGATCCTCTATCAAACCATTATAATTATATACAACAGAAACTGCCCCATAGCTATCATTAATAGGAATAACCCAACTTAGTTTATCTACAGCCGAAACAGATCCCCTATAAGAACCCGCATCTTTTACAATACTATAGTTAGAGGATGAAATAGATCCAGAAGCACTAGACAAAACTGATACAATACCTCCGGTTAATAGGGGTTGTTTAAAAAAAGTTAAATTCTCAAATAAATTACCCACAGGAATTATATTTTCTGTTTGTGATCTTGTTATAACTCCTTTTATGTAAACATCTATGGCTCCAAGCTCTTCTCTTCCAGTATTGCCATGAGCAACTATAATTACATCTTCAACAGATTGTTGTGAAGATATTGCAGACTTTATACCATCCTCTGTACAAAGGGATGATCCTAACCATCTAGTAACTATTCTAGAACTTAATTGGTCATTAGACTCTGTATCAGCCCCACCTGTAGTTGCAGAGGTGTTTGTACACCCATTTAAGCCACTAATAGATGACACTAGAGACACAATAGTGCCCGAACCCACATTACCAGAGGTTCCCCCACTAAGAGCTTCTATATCCACTAAAATCTCATAACGACCCGTTGTTGCATTAAAATAATTAGCAGCAAAATCCGTATACATCACCGCTGTTTGAATAGTAGAAAATTGTATGCTAGAGGACGTAGTAGATGAAATTGTAGAAACTACAGTAGAGGCTGGGATTGTAATATCTGATGTGGGCAAAGAGTTGATATAAAATGTAACTTTGCCTCTAGCAGCCCTTGCAGATTTTCTCAAAACCCCCATATTTTTAGCAATTACTTCTAAACCTGTATCAGAAGCAGTATATATAGATTGGTCTAATTGAACACTTTCCACCTCATTATACAGGGATTCAATCTCCTTTGCTGGGGCTGATATAATAACATCAGATAAAAAAGTTCCCTCCGAAGTGTTTGCAGTAGGATAAAGACTTTGTATATAAGACTTCATTGAATTAACAATATTTGTAAATGACTTAATCATTATCTTTCCCTATTATCGTGTTAATGTTGTAACAATTTCTGGATTTTGACTTCCAGCCGTTCTTAAATTTAGAACTATATCTAATTGCCTAGGCTCATAAATATTCTGTGTAACCTCTAAAGAAATAATTGATTTTATTTCTTCATTTGAACTTATTTTGTTTCCCTTAGCTTTTTCTTCTTGCTGCAAGGTACTTAAATATGAAATACACCTTACTATCTCTCTATAAACAACCAAAGTTGTAGTAGTATCTATAACACCCCGCATCAAAGAGTAATCAAAGCCATAACCCGTAGATCTTTTATTTTCTTTTAATATTTTTATTACTTGTTGAGAAAGACTATCCTGATTATAGATAGTAACTAAATTCCCAGAATTATCAATTTGAAATTCTCCAATATATCCAGAACCAAGGCATTTAGGACAGGTATCTAATACATAACCTACCAAAGGCTCACCTGCTCTATGATCACATGGTATTCTTGCTAATATATCCATAATTAATCACCTATCTTTATTGTACTACTAGCCTTTGTAATTGTTCCCGTTAATGTTATAGGACTCATATTTTTATGTGTTTCAGAATCTACCTGAATATCACCGGTTGCTACATTAATAGTTACTTCATCATCTAATCTAGCGGCCCCTTTTGTTCCATTATTTAGATTTATCTCTTGTGCAGTAATTAATAATTTTTTTGCTAATTGCAAAGTAACTTCTTCAGATAAATTTACAAATACTTTTCCATCTTTTGAAATTTTTACTATTAAAAGTTCTACACTATTTCTTTGTATTGTTAAATCTAAACAAAGAGCATTAACACTATCTGCAAGAACTACAGATCCATTATGATCTATAGCATTTCCATCAGTATCTACAACTGTTCCTGCCGAAATATCGATAATCGGAATTTCTGAATTTCCTACAGCATTATCTGCTTTTTCTGTTATTTGAAGCTTATACTCAGTTAAATAATCTCCGGCAGTATTTTTTATAAACTGTATAGATTTAGAACCTAGATTTGTAACCATTCTTTTAATAAGACCCATAAAAGATACCCCGGCTTCAGAAGTATTTTTTATATTTATGGTATCTGTTGAAAATGTCCCTGTAGATGCCTCTAGTTGAATTTTATTTTGATCTAGGGTTTGGGCTAATATATCCCCATTATTTTTCATATGGAAAATTGTTCCAGCAACTTCTAAAAGCTTCTCACCCACCTTTATTTTTGGTAAAGAATGCTGTGTTTTTACTCTATCAGCATGTCCTTTATTTATGTATCTTAATATTCTAGCCTGTTCCATAGAATCAAAGCCCACTACTACGTTAGCCCCAACCTCAGGAATAATAAAGTCCTTATCATTTGCTTGAGTTAATAAAACGCCCCTACGAATTCCAGGACGATCATACCAACGAATATCACAAGTACCTTCCTCAGAATTTACAGAAACTATTTGACCTGTCCTTAAAAACTGGTTTAAGTTCTTTTGTATGGTAGAACTCTGTAATTGCCTAGGATATATTTTTTTCCATAATATTTTCATATAAATTTTAATATAGGAATGAATAGTCTAAATAAAATATTTCCTAATTTTTTACCATTCCAAGATTATATATTATTCATATCATCAATGATAATAACCTTTTTACAGAATCAATCAATAAATATGTAAGGTCTTTTTTTATCATGGTTAAGGAGTTGTTCCGTAAACATAAAAAAGTCGATCCCTGTCTGATAATACTGTTGTACCTCGGAAAGCATTCCCTGAATGAGTAGACGGGATGTGATATTCACCTGTAAGATAATTAATCGAAGTTCCACCACCCCAATAAATTGCGATACAATAAGGTACCCCACCCTCCATATAATAATATGGAGGACTGAATGTGAATTCTATAAAATCTCGAGTAATCGGAAATGATATTATTGGTATGCCAATTGAAGTGGCAAGTTCTGGTAAAACAGGAAGACTACTTACTCCATAAATACCAGAATGTGCATATAACATTCCATAGACGTTCCCCCAAGGAAGGTATCGATCTGCAAAATATGAACCAAGATAAAATTTGCAACTAGTTAAATAACCTCCATTTCCTTTGAAACTTTGACCAAATAGAGCTACACCACCCGCACCCTCAATTTGAGAGTAAATATTACGAGTACTATCATAATTATACTCAACCAAGGTGATACCAGATTCTAGTGTTCGTGTTCCTGTAACGGTTAAGTACTCTCCTATATTCACTATGGTAAAATTATTTCCGACACTGGTTGTCATATTTTTACAAGACGAAACGGTATTTATCGTTAGTGTTCCACCCACACCTTTGAACCCAGAATAATCATTAATATACACATCATCTGTTGCCATTGGTACAGTTGCACCAGGCATTCCATTGCTTGTATTACTCCAATGTGCTGTATCTGACCAATTACCAGTACCACCTATCCAATACTTACCAGTAACAGTAATATAAGAAAGCTTACTAGAAAAAATGTCCTTGTTATCAGTTAATTTCTTTCCTAAAATTTTAATTTTTGATAATTTATTTATAGGGTTGCTATCAGGAATATATAACTTTTTAGTTAACCCAGTAGATTTTAGATGTAATAGAATATTTTTATGGGTATACCCAGTAGACTTTATTTCTTTTATAAACTTTGTTTTTATACTACCTACAGATTTAGTATCTATTATAATATTTTTATTGACTAACCCTTTAGACTTTATTTCTACAATAGAATTTCTTTTGATTATACCCGTGCGTTTATTTTCTAGAACAACATTTTTTTTGGATACTCTCGTAGACCTGATGTCTAATTCAGAATACCCACCCTTTTTATTTATTCCAATATTTGGGTCCTGTATACTAGAAAAAACAAATGGTTTTTCAGGTATTAAATTAATAGGGTTTATAGGTAAATATTCTTTACTAAATGCATCTGAAATATTTAATAATTCTTTTTTAAAAAACAATCGCCCAGGACAAGTAATATTAGATTCATCCCCATGATAAAGTGTATTGGTTATTGTAGGAATATCACTTTTAAGCACCAATAAAACCTGTTGTAAAACATTAAGTTGAAAATTTGTAGGGGCTGTATTATCAAAATTACCGACAAGAGCTATATGGACATCATTCTGATTAGAACTACCAGTATCCCCCGCATTAGATAAGAGATGTTTAGGATATTTTTTTACTATGGATTGAATATCAACATTTTCATAATAGGTTTTAGGATTCACACCAAATATCCATCTAGCTGTTAAATCTACCCTACCATCATGATTTATCAATATGTCGTAAGAGGCACCAAACTGCTGGCTACGGATAAATATATCATTAATTTCCACACCCTGAATATTAGCTTCAGTTTCCGTATGATGTATCATTATACGTTTAATATCAGTATTTAGTCTAGTAGAGATCATTTTTTAGTTATTGGTTTACCACTTGCTTTTTTTACAACATCTATCTTATTTGCACCCGTAGATTTATTGGTCAATCCAGCACCAAAAGGATCACTAGAAGATAAGTATAAAATTTCTGGAATATTTTCCCAGGGCTTTCGTCCATAAGACAAATGTAAAGTAGTTTCAAATCTATTGCCAAATGAAAGTGAGTGATCTACACTTTCTACATAATAAATCATATTACGAATGGGTATATAAATAGGATAACCAGGAGGCAGCTCAGCCCTACCTGTTATAGTAATTTGTCCTGTTCTATTTTCTGCCATCATCTTTTGCAAAAGATTTTTGGCATACATTTGTAGAACTTTTTGATTTTTTTCTATCATGTCCAAATTTGCCTGTTTTCCAGTATTATCAACATAAGTACCTTTAGTATTAATCAAGGGGTTACTATATGTAAAAATTCTTTGACCATACTGCAGCATAATATTTTCATCTTTAAAGGTAGCAGTATAGGGGGATAACTGACCTATATCTGTTCCTGCAAATTCCCAATCTGGCTCTGTACTAACAGTAACGGAGCTAAAAACTTTTGCATCATCCTCTATAAAACCATAACTAATTATATCCTCTGTTCTGATTATAAATATTTCAGGATTTTCTGCAGTTAATATATGTGTGTTATTGTATCTAGGAGGACAATACCACACCTCTCCATCCCTATCTGCATAAAACGTAAAAGCAGTATCTTCTGCTATTTGATAAACAACATCTCTTTTTACTTTAAATTCATTCTGGTAAAGTTGGTAATTTCCACTATTAAATGCTTTTTCATAAGCCCTAAATCCCTCAATATTTCCACCATGAATAAAGGGATTTATGATATGGACTTTTGTAGGAGAAAATAGTTCACCTAAAATATCTTTAAAAGATGCAAGAATTGCATTTGATTTACCAGTTCTTATACCCGATAATTCAGAATCCTTTGACAACCTTAATAGTTTTGTTTTAACATCTATTACATAAGTAGAAGGCTTTTCCTTTGAATTAGTTTTTGCAAGTTCATAACTACCAGTACGTTTTATATTATAAGTACCCCCAGCACTTCTAATTTCACCCCCCACAGTTAAAAATTTTACAATTTCCGGGGGGTTTAAACCCTTAAGAATGTCTGTGTAAAGTGTAATTACATCATCCGTAGACCTATCAAGATCTACATTTCTATTTGCATCCAAAGAGGGATTAACATTTACAACAGACAATCGCATCATCTTTGTAACGTCTTCCCCCTGAATAGTGACAGTATTATTGTTTTCTGAATAACCCTGTTGTACTGTATTAACAAAACCCGTAAAAACTCTAATTAATTCTCTACCTGCATTATCTTTTGCTGTGGATTCCGATTTACCTGTTTCAAATCTTTTGGACATAAAAATTACAATTCTGTCCATAGGATTGATTCTGCACTTACCCTTTAAAAATAGCTTAGTGTCTTCACCCTGCTCTTCTATATCTCTATATTTTGTATTAAAATCACTATTTTTACTCTTATGAATAGTAAACTCTCTAGGTTTATCACTTGGATTCTCTTTACTAACAACATCATAGGTTGCCACATCACCATCAATGGAATTTAAAAAATCATTTATATCTGCTTCTACTCCTGCAGGGGCTACTTTTATAATTTCTCCACTATATGTAAAAGCCCAACACTCTACAATATTATTTTGTAAATCCCTACGAAAATATACTGGGTAACGACCCTTTTCATCTTCTATAGAGGCGTGTGCAAAATTTAGCCAAGCATTTTCTCCAGTATCATAGCCATCAAATTCATAATAATTTGCACCCATAAAATTAACTTTAGGTATATCCGTAGCAGCATCCTTAGTTTGGTTTTTGCTATAGGTATAAAGATCACCTATCTCTTTTACAGGATCATCAGGCAGTATAAATTTATTTGCTGTATCTGATAAGGTTATATTAAATGTTCCTGGACTATTAGCCACTGTTAAATTTACTGATATCGATGTAATTTCTCGTAAAGATCCCTGTGTATTACTAAATACCATAGCCTGAGATTCATCAATTTGAGTTGATTGAAACCCAGGAACAATTACAACCATACAATCGGGATAAAAATGTTTAGTGACTACCATTTTAAATCATTATATTATTAGAAATTGCCGAGGTTGTTGATAGTTCTTGCTGGACCTTAAAAGTAAATGAAAAATCCACAATATAGGGATTTTCAGAAGAAGCCTCGGGTCCAGAAAAATCTGTAAAATAACCTATAAAATATTTATCAAAATAATTCATGCCAAGTAAAACAGTATCTGCCTGATTTTTAACATTATGATCACTATCATATAAGGCTTTTAATTGATTTAAACGCTGCCAGGCCAAAGACTGTGTTACATCATCCTCTCTACCTAAAGGTCTACCTGGAGAGAGCTGATGCATACCCCCAGACTTTCCCTGCACTCTAACCTCTGTTAAAGCCTCACCCCAATGTTGAATTTCCCAACCCCCTCGAGTTCTTATTTCTGTTTGCAATTTCCTATATTCCGGAATTATATGCTGTGGGTCTAAATAAAATTCAAATACTTTGGGAATTGCTGCATTATCATCTTTATTAGTTTTTGCTTCTGTTCCCAATATATAATAAGTTTTATTATTAAATTTTATATATTTACCCCATGAAGTTGGGCCAAAAACTATAGTTCTTCTTGATACAAAAGAGGGGCCAGAATACCCCGGCAAATTGCTAGGAGTAAATTCTAACAAATCTTCTACTTGCCCCCTACCCCCATTTATAATATTATTTTCACTTATATCAACAAGATACTTGGAGGGGGATAACCTTGAAAAACCTATATTACTACCCTGATTTTTATCTAATCTATATATCCTAAAAGGGATTTTACTCATTTAATATTCCAAATTAATTAAAGTTCAAAGACATAATTATACTATCATAATTTAATTCATTACTTTGCTTACTTTTTCTTCTATCATAAATATTTACATAGTTAGGATTACCTTGAAGAGATTTATAGTATTGCATTGTAGACCAACCCCCATTACTTTCTGTATATGTATCTGTAGTATAATTACCCCTACCAAATTTATTATCCATAGCTTGAGTTATAAAATCTTGTAGTTTTTTTGCAAGACCTTTACCTCTATATCTTGGAATAACATAAAGAAAGCCTATAATAACTTGTGGTCTTCTTTGTATGTCCCGTTCTCTTTCTGTAGTATATTTATTAGCAGGCAATGCTTCTTTTACAGGATTTTCAACGGGATCTAAACCATATGAAGGAGTTTCACTAAGCCATATAGCCCTACTAAAAAATTGTTGAAAACCAACGTCCATATTATCTATACTAACTACAGCAGCCTCACCTATAGACTTATAAAATAAATCTCTATTATATAAGTCTTTTTCAGGTATGGGCATATGATCCACAGGGATATAATCATCCCCCCACCCAACATATCTAACGTTAATAGTCTCTTTTACGTTAATTGAAAATTTTAAATCTGAAAACCTTAAACTTGCTTCTTTTTTAGGCATTAATAGTATATTCCAATTTTGAAAAGATTGTCGGGGTAAAACATCAATATCATCTCTTTGCATAACAGATTGTAGTTGTGTATTATCATCATCTATAAACAATGTAGTTCCTAAAGGCTTGCAATACTCTTGTTTATCAATTCCAGCTTTTAAGACTACCTCATAATTAAAGTATTGGTATAAACCAAATTTCTTTAAAATCATAATTGAGGGTTTAGCATCAAAAGGTCTATTAATTTTTTCTCCTCTACTTACTATGCCCATATTTTTATCTTCTTGATCTAATATTTTTAATATTTCTGCAACACCCTCTTGAAGCTCTATAATATTACCTTTTATATCCTGAAGAACCCCTATAGATATAAGTTTATAGGGTGGCTCCGTTTCATATGCACCCATTCTATTTCCATTTGATGCAGAGCAATTCCAGATAGTATTATCTAGATCGAAGATAACCGTGTCGTAGGGCTCAAAAATAGTATGTTCTAGTGTCTTATCCAAAAATTTTGTGATATCCATATTGAGTTACATATAAAGTATGATCTTCTCTATTAGCAATATATTTGTATTGTGCCATAAAAATTAAAGCCTTAGAAATTCTTTGCCTAATTTCATCTCTATGTTGCTGCATTTTTTGAACATCACTTCCAAAATCATTTTTTAAAGATTGATTTGTGGCATAATCTAAAAAATTTACCCACCTAAAGGTTTTGGTTTTTAGAAGGTTCTTAGCTATCATAGTTGGAACTTCCCCAAATTGAGATAAGGCATCACTTTCTTTATCCTCTGGAGTTGTTGGCTCATTTTCTGTTTTATTTTCTGTATTGGTATTATCATTATCTGAAATATTTTGAGAAACATCATTAAATTGAATATCTTTTTTTACATAAAAGTATTGGCCCCCACCCGTGGGATCATCTTTTAATATATCAATAACCCATCCTCCCTGTTCAGACTCTATAACAATGCCCCCACTATACCTATCATAATTCCCAATCATTTTATATTCTTTATTTGCTATAAACAATAATTTATTTTTTGAATAAAGATTTTTTGTAGTATAAAGCAAATCCCCCACTTTAATAGCCTTACTTTTGATTATTTCAGAAGTAAGGGCAGTATCTGAAAATACAATAAATGATTGTCTCCAATTAAATTTATCTAACATAAAAACTCCACAATATTATCCTATTTTAGCTTGCATTACTGATTCAGAACTACCACTTAATATCCTTAATGTTTGTTGATTGCCCTGCGTAATAGAGCCTTTATCCATAAGCTGCCCTGACTCACCATTGTAAATATAAACCATTAATTTACTAGCTTTTTCCAAATCTTTCATTTGATCTTCATCTACTTTTTGTCCATATTGATCAACCCAATCTTTCCCATTCCAAGTCTGTTTCATCTCAGTTCTTTTATTAAAATTGTCTATCATCTTCTTACTATACAAGTCATTCTCTGATTTTTTTATTTTATCCAAATCTATTTTTGCGCGACTTGTATCTGTAGCCCAGCCCCCATCACCATTTAATACATGTTTTAAAGCTTGGTATGTTCCAGCCCCCGCGACTCCAACACTCTCTTCTATAGTAGATAAAATATCAAGTGGATTGTATGGATTTTTACCAATTTTTAAATCATGTAACTTTTTTCGCATTAAATAGGAATTACCTGCTGATGAATTAGCTAATCCCATTTCTTTATTTGCCTCATATATATCATACCCAACAATTCCAGCCTCAATTGGCCAAGCGGCTTTACCTACAATTTTACCAGCCCAACCTAGGGAGCGTCCAACCCAACCTAGTTTTGATAATAGTCCAGCAGCCTCACCAATTTTACCAGCTGAAGCCACCTCTCCTGCAGAATTAAGAACCTTCCAAGTTTCAGAGGATTTGCCAGCCACTGATACCGCATCACTGATATCTTTTGCACCCGACATACCCTTCATTAGCTTTCTATTTAAAAGATAGGGTATAACATATTGTGCAGCTGTTGCGGCCCCCTCTACACCTAAACCTATAGATTGCTCAACTACTGGGCTAAAATTACCGAAAGTACTTGTTAATAAGTTGTGGTAGCCTTGTTCCGCCCTAGCTCTGTAATCTGGAATACTATAATTTTGTTTAGCATTGTAATCTAACTTTTGTTCAAGCCCTGTCATTCCAGTATTAACTTTGGTCATATTTGTAATAAAATCCTGTACTTCCGGATTTAATAATTTAAAAGCCTCACCAAAATCCTTTATGCCAACTATTTGCTGAGCAGCGTCAGCATCTATACCAGTTATGCTAGATAGTAAAGCTCTTCTTTGTGTTGTTACAGCACTAGGATTTTTAAAGAACTGATTTTCGGAGGCTGTTTCTATTTTTTGAAGTAGCATAGCGTTCTGAATGGGATCTTTAGTGCTATATCCTTTTGGTACTGATACACCAAATAGTTCCGCAGCTTTTAAAAATACTAGTGGATCAGCTCCAGGAATCATAGGCTTAACAGCGGCTTTAGCAATCTCTGATGCTGTACCAATCCCAAGCCCATTCACACCTCCCGACATACTTGCAAATTTTACAGCATCTTTCATTGCAGTTTCATACGAAGTATACTGATGACTAGACAACAATATATCTGCTATATTAGTAAGGTTACTAATGCCCTCACCAGCATTTGCAGAACTTCCAGCAAATGTGCCTATATTCTCTTTATTATGCATTAAATTGGCAAGGTTTCTTTGAATATTTATTATACTGCTTATGTTTTTGGTACCAGCAAACCCTGGATATCTTGCTCTTAATGCTAAAGCTCTTGAGGCAAAATTTGTATCGGTGCCACTAGAACCATAAAGACCTGTAATTCTTGCCATCTCCTGTTGGTCTTTAATATTAGTGCTTAAACCACCCTCCCTTCGCATTTCACCATATAAACGTTGATAAGCCTGCTGCATTTGATCTACTGTTCTTACATTGTAGGAGCTTAAAAAATCACCCCGCATACCCGCCATATATTTTGCAGAACCCCAGGCAGTTACAGAACCCCCGGGCATATTATTAAGATTAGTAAAACCCCCCATTAGGGATGCAGTCTCTCTTAATTTTAAATTGGCAGAGGCTACGGAATTAGCAAAGGATCCAAATACAACAGCAAGTTGTGTAATTCTAGCAGTTTTACCAACTATTTTCTCAAGTTCTTCTGCGTTTTCAGTAGTTAATCTTTTTGAGTCTCTTAAAACTGAAATATAGTGCTGTCGTATTGTATGAGACAATCTTAAAAATACTGCACCCGACATTACAGGACTTTGTGCAATAGTATTAATAACATTTCCAAAATCTTGTAAAATTGAGGTAGCTGCAAGAAGTTTTGTTGAGGCATCCCCAGTTACTTGTTCTGCCTGCTCAATATTTTTATTTAAATCCGCCATTTTACATTATTACATCCAAATCATCTACTGATTTCATATTAGATTCAACCATAGCCTTTTTTTGTTTTTCATAGGCTACGTTTTGATGTTCATTTTTCTTTTGCTTTTCTATATCTCTCCACAGTTGAGGATTGATCCAAGGAACTATGCTTTCTCTAACAGCCTCGATTAGTTTAATGTTATCTTCTTTATCCAGCATACTGTTATAAAGTATCCAAAGTTTTTGCTCATCCAATAAATCCCTTTGAAAGGGCTTAGATGTATTACAAAATAAAGTCCACTTACTTCTTGATAAATTCTTTTTACAAAATTCTTCTGCATTATCCTGTACAAATTTAGACCACTCTTCTGTAGCTAATTTAAACTCTTTCCAAATAGCTCCGGCAATCCAAAATGATACTTTATTAATTAACTCATTAGACTTACAGCCAAAGCTTTTTGATAAAATATTTAAAGGCTTATCATTACTGTTACTAATTAAAGAAACGGGTAATTTTACTTTTTTAAGTTTATAGTTATATGAATCACGAAAGGGGCACAAAACTACAATAGGAGCACATCCATCAAGCATAGCTTTTTCAAGATCCGCGTGTGTAAATTTATAATGCTTTGGGGCAGGACTCTCGATGTGTAGTAAATTCTTCAAGACTCTCAAGCTCCTTCCCGCATTTACAGATATAATTAGAATAATCAAAAGAGCTTTGATGCTCTTTTAAGACTTTACTTGTTTCAGTTTTGGTTTCTGAAACAACTTCTTCTGGTTTTATTACTTCTTCAACATCTTGTTCAAAGTCATAATCAGCCTGAATAATTTTATCTTTACAATCTGAGCAAATAATTTCTGCAATATTATATTTTAAAACAAAAGAGCCCTCTGGAACATTCTCTTCAGTATAAACAGTTCCGCAATAACCACAAGATAGGGTTCCATTTAACATACGAATTTGCTTTAATTGCAAACCCACATAAACCGAATTTAATCTTTCTAATACAATATCCTCTACACGTTGAATCCAACCCCTCAGGTATTGTTGCTCAGAAAGCCCAGTTTTATGCTGATCATTATATTTTTTTAATTCCTCTGCAGTAATTAAGGCTTTTTTATCAATAGACCAGATAGACCTTATTAATGTTTCATGCATAGAAACTATACTACGTGCAGTTTCCGGAATTTCATCACAATATTTTGCTATATCTAAAGTTTCACCCGCATTACAAAGTCTTAAACCAAAAACTTTGTGTTGCCACTTTGTTGCTTTCCAGTCTCTAAAAGGTTTTATTTCAAATACACTACTCTCACTAGTAATTTGACCCAGCTCCTCCAGCGACATCAATATGTTATTGATTGGCTCCATTTTTATCCCCTTATTAAGCTACAACGATGTATTCTACTTGCAAGGAAACGTTTTCAGATACAGTTATAGTACCCTCTTGAATAGTCTTTCCTATAGAGGCTATCCAACAGTTATGATATTCTGTAGTTCTAGTTTCCCCATTAGGGCCTATAAGAATTTCAGTAATATTAATAGGACTTGTAGCCTTAGATACCTCATCAGCATTACTGATACCCAAAGCCTCCCACAAAGAATTTTCGTAGGTTTCTAATCTATTAATAGATATTGAATAATCACTACGACCAGGAACTATCTCAAATGTATCTACAGTACTAGCATTTCTATTAATTTCAAAAATACGCTGTAGCTGTCTATTCATAGCAATAGTCAAAGTTTGAAGTGTTCCTATAGCCGTTCCATTATTATTTTTAACAGTATAGGCATAGGAAACAACTGTTTTTCTATTTGGAATACTTGCCATTTTATTTTTTCCTTATAATTTAATTTAATTTCTAATTTATATTATCCTACAAATGTGCTACAAGTAACAGAAAGCCACTTCATCGGATATAATGGATTTATTGAGCAAGTTATATCTACTTGTCTGGGTTCTTGTGCATTTTGAATTGCAGAAATTGCTACTTCTCCTGTTATTGGGTTATCAACTTGACCATATTTTTTTATCTCTCTTGAATTTACTAGGGATTGTAAAATAGATCCTACTGTTGTAATAACATCCAAAACTGTAGTTGATGTAATTACAACTCCTTTACCCTTGTAAGCATTATCTAATCCAGTAGTTAGGGTTCTTTTAACCAATCTACGCACAGATTCTACTGATTCTTCTTCAGTATCAGCAGAAGTTGCATCTGTTGTAATACAATCTCGAATTGTAATAACTCCAGAACGACTTTCTAATACAGTAGCACCAGAAGCCCCCAATTGATTCATTTCATATTCATTCCACTTTTCATCCTCTATAATTATTCCGGTAACTATCATGCCTGTCAATGGAGTTGAGCGCAAGGATTGAGCCCCTTTAAGACCAGCAATTGAACAACCTGCATAATTACCATCAAGTTCCATATAGTTACCTGCAGCATCTTTTCTACGAACACGACTAGGAACAACATACATACGCCGTCTATCATTGATAGCATTAGCTCTGTAACAATATGTTCCTGAGGTTGAAGTATCTCCAATAGTATCAAACCCATCTGCTGCACTATAAGGAGAGGGAGAACCATCTATAAGACCCCTACCTCTTCCAGCATTATCCATTGTTACCACATGTGTAAAAGCATATGTAATTAATGATTGTTGAGAAGTAGCCGTAACACTTCCTGAGGGAAATATACAAATAATTGATTCAATATTTTTCTTTTTTTGAAGTTTGTCTATTGCTGTTTTATAAATAGCTTCTGTATAAGAAGATCCAGAAGCCTGAACTAACATAACTGCAGGACTGCCATTTTCTAAAACAATTGATCCAGCAATAGTAAGACTACCACTTGCTGTATTTTCAGAACCATATTTTGATAATATAGAAGTCTTATCACTTAAAATAGTGGGATCAAATTGTGTAGAAGGAACATCATAATTATAAGTTACATAATATGTTGATCCAGTTGCAGGAATATCTACAGGAACAGTTCCTTGTTTCCATGTCATAATACCAGTAGTTCCAGTCGATCCCGAGGCTGCTACATTATTTGCATATAAGGCACCATTAAGAGCTATATCAACAGCAGCAGCAGAACCCACAGCAATACCAGGAGTATTTGCTATTTGAGTTGTAGCTACCGTTGTTGCAGGATAGGCGGATAAATTATCAGTTGAGCCTGCACCACGTGTTACAGCCTCATCTACAACATAACGTTTCATCGGACCCAACCCGACAATAGCCGGAATCATCGTATCACCAGCAATATTAATTATTCTTGGATTATCTACAGTTGTAACAGTAGTTCCGGGTTGTCTATAATTAGGCATTTTGTATCTCCTTTGAATTAAAATTATTCATTATCTACACTATATTTAATGTTTTTAAATAAAAAATCAACTTTCTAAGTTTTCTAAAAATGTATTAATTGTTGTTGTTATGTCTTTAAAGTAATTAGCATTGAATTGTTGCGACCATTCTGTCATTACCGTAAGTGTTATAGGCACTGTAAATATTAGGTCTTTTTCACCCCTTCGCCTATTTTCTACCGAACCCACACGCACATCTTTAATATTTATACCAGCCTCAGCTAAAGTTCCCAATAAATTTGAATAATTTGCTATAGGTAACTCCATACCATCAATGGCTGTGGCTTCACGACTTAGGGTAGCATGCTTTCCTAAAAATAAGTATTGAGCTATTAATTCAGATAAATCATAGGCTTGAGCAATTTGATTTTTTGACATGCAACGAAAAGTTATAGTTCCCTCATACATTCCACCATAGGTTAAATTGATAGGAAGTCTACTAAATCCTACAACACTTCCAGAAGCCTCAACACTGCCCGACCTTGAAATATACTTTGTTAATTTAGTATTATCTATACCTACATAATAACTACTACCCGAGGAGGTTTGTAAATTTACCCAATAGTCTTGTTGATCTAATATAACTGAGGGAAAAAGTTCTGTTTCTAAATTTTGAAAACTTAATTCAGTAGTTCCAATTATAGACCCAGAAGCCACAGCTACAGGATTTGTAGTATAATTTTTATATACTGTAGCAGTGATATCATCTCCACCACTACCTATTCCAGTCCAAGCTGCTGTTATAGATAAAGTTTTTGAGGTTTCATTCAATAAGGTATCTGGCAAAGAAAATGTAATTGGGGATTCATTTGATAAAATAGCTACAGCTAAATTTCTTTGACCAAAATATTTAAGGCTTTCATTTTCAGAACTTACATAATCATTAAAGCCAAAAGGAGTAATACTACCCCCATTACTTCCAACAGTTACTACAGGATAGCGTTCATTTTCATTAAAAAATTGCTCAAAAACTAATTGCTCACTACCACTAGAGAGCTGTACAATCTCAACCCCAAGATTAGTCCATTGAGAATTATAACGAAAAATACGGCGAAAGTAATCTGTTAATTTACTTACGAGAAATTTGTTTAAACGCTGCTGCATAATTTGTATTTTCCAATTCAAATGATTTAAACCACAAAATATCCTTCATATTTGGAAATTGAACCCCTAAAGCTTCTGTACTATTATCAACCCTTATAACAATACCTACAATTTGATTTTGTTGTAATTTTTTTAATACATATTCTAATGAAAATAAAGGAGTTGTTTCATAATGAAATTTTGTTATACCGGGATTCAACCTAACTCGTGAACCCACTTCAATTTTAGAATTTGGCTTTATCAATTTCTATGCCTTAATAAAAATATAAGCGTTTCTTGTAATTTTTCTTGTGTCCATTTACCCTCTATTACATAGTTTAATAAATATTTATAGGGTTTGAGCACAATAATAGCACTGTTAATATATTGAGTAAAACCTATCATATTGTAGCCACTGCAATACTATATCTTGGATCAGAAGACTCTATATATCTTAGTTTAAATCTTTGAGTAATAAGAGTTCCTTGAATTCTAGAATCCCTTTTATCAGTAACCTCATAACGCTCTTCTTCACCACTAAAAGTTTGATCTCCCGTTACCACTAAAATATCATAATTAAATAATCTGGGCTCCCAAATAGTCCAGCAATCTGCTTGCTCTAATTTTACTCTACCCTCTTCATTAACAATAAGATCTTCCTGAGATAGCGGGTATCTTATTAATATTTGATTTACACCTCTAAACATATCAGAAGTAGTATCAAGATATTGATTCCAACCAAATAAGGAATCAAAAGTGCCCTCACCAGATTTCATTCTTTCAACATTTACACCAGATTCAAGGGTAGTATAATAATATTGTATTGTGGCTCCTGTAGCATTAAAACCCTCATTAAATACTAATTCTACTCTAGCAGATAAAAGATCCATACGCTTAACAACAGCAAATTCATTATCATTTATAATATCCTCAACATCAATAACTCTTGTAGCCTCAGTAGAATTTATAATAACAGTTATAGAACCCTTACCTTGATTAGTATAGGGTCTTATATCTGGATGATTAGATCCAGAAGCCCATATAATGGACCTATATTGGGGAGTAGTTTCGATATAAGAAGTTATTGTAAAGGGGCTATTTATAGTTCCTGAAACTGAACCAGAACCAATGGGTTGTAATAAGTATGCTTTGATTGGAGAAATACGTGATTGTACAACCATAGATTCTTTAATATAGCTCAAAATTTCTGGCTCTTGGGCACCTAAACTAAAATCGTATTCACCACTCACAGGATTATCTAAACCCATAAAATTTCCTTTTTATTTTTCCAATATATCACTTTGTTCAAACAAAGTATAATCAAAAAACTCAGACCATTTGTTATATAAATGATCGTCTATCTGGGACATAAAAGAATCAAACTCAGAAATTTTTGCTACTACTTGGCATCCTGCAGACCACTTATCTATGATACTGCTATCAATTCCCGCATGATGTATATTAATCCCATCATTATTTGAATCCTGTGGCATAGTTTGATCATATTCACCATCTTTATCATTATCACGCCACACTCGTAATTTTCCACATTGCACTAATGCACGGTATTTATTTTTATGCAAACCTATTTTATGAGAACATAGATATTGCCCAGGAATCAGAATAGCAGTTCCTTTAACATTCGTAGGATTCTCTAAATAATAAAGTCCGGGATCAGTGGTGGCATTACATAATAAAGCTTCACGAACACCCCCATTATTCATTCTAAGAATACCAATTATATCGTCAAACTTATTTGTAGCTCCTGAATTTGCACGTATACCGAAGATGTTGGACTGATATATACCATAAGTAAGCTTATAATTTTTATTATTGTAAGCTCTGACTAGTCTATCTATTGTAATATCCTCCCAATTCATTATTCTTTCTCCAATATTACATTCATAATTTTTAACATGGCAGGTGTTAGACCTTCTTCCGGCAAGATATCCAACTTAACCTTTTGCAAAGTAACTTCCACATCTTCCTGTAATAATTCTTCAACCTCTTTTAACTGTTTGACTCTCTTATCCAATGTATCTTTATTTAATTCCTTAAACTTTTCAAATTCTTCGTTGAATTTTGTTAAACCATCCCCCACTAATTTATAGGAATTGTTCTCAACAATAGGCTGGCCATCCCCACCCTTTTCTGAGTACTTTTTTGCTAATTCAACCCTTTCAATATCATATTTTTTGAAATCTTCACTAGGATCACTAACCTTTTTTATAATTTCTATCAAAGATTCTAGCACAGCTAGATTAGTTAATATTGCATAGCTAAATTTTGTTTTAACAGTTAGTTCTCCACTATCCACCCTTTGTTCCAAATATTTGAGAATTCTAAATAAATCCACAGCCTGTAATTTTTTCATTTTTCTCTCTCCTTTAGTTTATTTATGACATTATTCCATTGCCCGCTCACCAATTTTCTTTGCGACTCTAAGTCTTACTCCCCATAGATAAATTGAATTATTCCATCTATCTATTTCGTCTTTGATTATTTGATTATTTGATTATTTGTTTCTTTACTTCTGTGCTGTCTGACATGATGTATCTCCTTATAGTTTATGAAAATCTGATTGTTTCATTTCATTAATTATATCAACCAGTTCTTGCTCCATTGTTTCCATATTCATTTTATTTCTCCTTTATGAATTTGTTCAAGTTTAATGACTGTAGTATTTATGTTCTTAAAATCCACAAAGAATTGAGGCATATAAATTGACAGTATCAAGCTAATAATAACAACCAAAAGCCCGCTAACAAGTGATAATCCGATTAATCTTTGATTAAATGATTCGTGGCGTTTCACAGTCCCGTTCATTGCTATTGTTTGCACTTTAATTTCAGTAAGAGTTTTATTCTGCAATTCTATTTCTTTTTGCATCTCCGCGTGATATTTCTCCACATTGGTATTGAATTTTCCTATTTGATTTTGTAAATCAATGAGAGTCCGCACAATTTCTCGTTCCATTGTTCTCTCTTCCGTGTTTGGTATATGATTAAATAGGTTCAATTTTAAAACCCTTCCAAAATAATTATTCCGTATGAATTTATTACCATGTAGATAGTGCTGCCCTGACCCACGTATTAGTCGCAATACACACGTAAATTGCATTATTCACAATTCTAATTTCTCCAAGTGTTCCCGTGTCTCCAGTGTTTGCAGGTGCAGTATTCAAAACTGATAATCTAAACTGAGTTGTAATCATTGAACCATTTACCTGCAATCTATTTACTCCATCATTGGTTATAGTCCCCACTAAAACATTGCCACTGCTCGTTATCGCTCCACTGATAATAGGATTAGAACCAAAATCTGCTGTAAGAGTTGTGCCGTTTCCGTAAAATTGCATTGCGTTTAACAAATTGCCAGAAACATCCATTAACTTTAAAATATAATTAGCACCAGAAGATAAATTATTTCTGTAAATATCCATCTCTCCGCGCTTCACACCGTCTATATAATAATGATTATTTATTCCCTCCCAAGCACCTGCTGATGTGTTGTTAAAGGTAAGTATCTGAGCGGATGCTGTGTTTATGGTGAAGTTTCCACTACT
>Ga0172381_10001810_pt1 | contig 24442 bp, 21 predicted proteins | sample Leawel6488metaG_FD_119754 | JGI IMG/M metagenome (GOLD analysis project Ga0172381, IMG submission 119754) | Leachate microbial communities from a municipal landfill in Southern Ontario, Canada - Leachate well 64-88 metaG | ecosystem: Engineered > Solid waste > Landfill > Unclassified | place... | reverse complement strand
TGGAGCTCGCCTTCCGCCTGGCCCGCGTCTTCCGCGTCGGCGTTGAGGAGGTGTTCAAGTTCAGGGGGTAGCGACGGCGGGGCCAGATTGAGGCTGATTTGACGGACTCTCGGACGTCGATAGAGCAGCCGGCTTGACTTCGCCGGCGGGCGGGCGTAGCTTCTTGTTTGAGGGCGTTCGAGACCTCCTGGCCGCGCCCCTGGCTTGTTCCTTAGCCATCCTCACAACCCAATGACGGAGGTCGTCATGACCGCATTTCAAGATTATCTGGATCCGACGGTTCCGCTCGACGAACGCCTAGGCGACGCATTCGAGCAGTGTCATGTGTCTGCCGAGCAGGCGGGGAAGATAACGTCTTTTCTGGCCGTGGTTCGCATCAAGGACGATGCGACCTACCGCCACAGCGTGCGCGTGGGCCTCGTGGCCAGTCTCATCGGTGAGTTCATGCACCTCGACGCCAAGGCGCTTCTGTATGCTGGGCTTCTGCATGACGTGGGCAAGGCCCTCACGCCGCTCTCGACCCTGCAGAAGACCGACGGTTGGACGCCGCGTGACGCCGAAGAGATGACGCGCCATGTCACGGACAGCTTCCGCATGCTCGCCGGGGTCTTCGACTTCTCGGCCGAGATTACGCTGTATCACCACCGTTTCCAGAAGAACGGTTATCCCGAGACCCTGCCCGAGCCGCTCCACGGCTACAGCGAGGGGACGAGGGTCGTGTTTGCCTTCCTGGGGCGCGTCGTGGCCCTCGCCGACGTCTATGACGCCCTGCACCGCGTGAACAGCAAGTTCGGGGCGCTGGACGGGGGGCAGATCAAGGCTAGGATGATCCAGTTCAACCCTGACCAGCGGCGATTGGTCGAGGAGCTGTATGAGGCGGGCATCTTTACGACCGTGATTTTCCAGCCCGAGCCGGCGGCAGGCTGAACGTCGGTTTCGGTCTGGGCTTGGATAAAGGCGGCGCTTGCCGCCTTTTATCTTTGGGCGGCCGGGTCGGTCGACGCCGAAGGCGGGAAAAAGCCGCATCCCTTGCGGATGTGGCTTTGCGGCTTGGGGCGGCGGCGCACGGCTCGTCGCCTTGACGTGCGCATTTTGGATGGGTAAGATGACCGCGCAACCCAAAAACAAGAAAGGAAGGGTGGCGATGACGTTCCTTCAATACATGTGGTTAGCCACGAAGAGCCTCGGCATCAGCGCCGTGATGCTGGCCAAGGATCCGTCCGGCCCGAAGTACGCTTGGGCGATGTTCCGGGGAGGCATTGACCTTTGGGTGAAGCCGCCGGCCAAGCTCGACTTAGAGGTGATTTCTGTCCGAGACGTTCCTTGCGCGTCGCGGGTTGCCGGCGATGGCGAGGAGTCCGCCCCGACCAGGAACCTGAAGTTCATCGTCGTGCGCTGTTCGTTCGGGGATGACGGCAGGACAGGGCCGGACGAGGGAAGCATCGTCGATGATGGCAGGACAAAATCGGTCGAGGGGCACATCGCCATTGATGCTGACCGTCGGACCATCGACCGGTCTCTCACGAGCGGCTGGCTGATCGGCGAGAACCACGCCGGTTGTTCCGCTGAAATCGGTCTCTTCGTCGTGACGGCCCTACCCATGTTGCTCATCTCGCCCGGTCTGCTGGCCGCCTCGGCCTACTATCGTCTGCTGGAGAGGAGGCACGGCATGTCGCGGGACGGCATCGCCCTGCTCGCGGCGCTGGACGGGAAGCTGGATTCGGAAACGACGGCCCTGCTTGCCGACGCGCTCAAGAAGGATTGGGCGCGGCGTCAGAGGCTGATGAACGAACCGACATTCGCCGAAGCCAAGGAACTGCTGTCCCGATGCCACCTCGTCGAGGAGACATCGACGATCGGGTGGTGGGCGGGTCGCGGCCAAGACGGCACTGTTCCGCGGGAGCTCGGTTGGGTCGATGAGGACGGCAATGTCGTCGCGAGCGCCGTTTTTTACGGCGAGCATTGCAGCCACTTCAACGTGCTGGGCTTCCCGTTCGAGAGCGACGGGGCTGGCGCCTTGGCCGGATGCTACCGGACAAGGGAGGTCCTTCGTCACGGCGAGAGGGAGGCGGAAGAGACAGACTAGTTCTTCGTAAAAAGGCGGCGCTTGCCGCCTTTTTTCTTCGCTTCTTTCAGGGATGCGGCTCCCGCCTCCGCTTGGGCTACGGCGGGCAGGCACGGCCGGAATGACAGATGACTGATGACTCATGCCTTGTGCCTCATGTCTGCTTGTAGCTTACGGCTGATGGCTGACGGCTTTTTGTCGTGCTATCATTGGGCCAAGCGCGGCATTTTGCCGCCATGCCGACGTCATCCATGGATAAGCCCTATCGTCACCTCACCACCGTCACCGCCCTCTTCGTCGCGGTCCTGCTCATCTCGAACGTCGCCAGCTCGAAGATGGTTCAAGTCGGGCCGTTCTCCTTCGACGGCGGCACCCTGCTTTTCCCGCTAAGCTACATCTTCGGCGACATCCTCACCGAGGTGTACGGCTACCGGCGTTCGCGTTCGGTCATCTGGCTCGGCTTCATTTCGGCCCTGCTGATGTCACTCACCTTCATCGTCGTCGGCAAGCTCCCGGCGGCCGGGGGCTGGGACGGCCAGGCGGCCTATGACCAGATCCTCGGCCTCACGCCGCGCATCGTGGTGGCGAGCCTCCTCGCTTACTTCGCCGGCGAGTTCAGCAACTCCTACGTCCTCGCCAAGATGAAGGTCTGGGCGGGCGGTCGTTGGCTTTTCGCGCGCATCATCGGCTCGACGGTCGTGGGGGAGGGCGTGGATACCCTGCTGTTCGTGATTATCGCCTTCGCTGGCGTCTTGCCGACTTCGCTTCTCGCCGCGGTCATCGTCTCCAACTACGTCTTCAAGACGCTGGTCGAGGTCGTCGCGACGCCGCTCACCTACAAGGCAGTAGCCTACCTCAAGCGCACGGAGCACGAGGATTACTACGATTGCGATACGGATTTTAACCCGTTCGCGTTGAAAAACGGGGCTCCATGATCTATCTCATAAGTGGCGCCCCTCGTTGCGGAAAGACCATTCTCGCCAAGCGTTTAGCCAGCAGTCACAAATTGTCATGGATCACGACCGATGCCTTGTATTGGGCTTTCTTGAGGTTCATACCGGAAACGGAACGAGCGTTACGTTTGCCCGGCAGTCGAATGGGCGGGGATGGCAAGCGCTACGGGTTTGAGGTACATCCGCCGGAGCAGCTGCTCGCGGCCGAGGTCGCTGATGCCGACACCATTTGGCCGGGCGTTAAGGCGCTCATCAAGCATCTCATCGACTGCCGCCAGGATTACGTCATCGAGGGGGTCCACTTGCTGCCGCGCCTGGTGAGCGAATTGCGCGGCACCCCTTATTGGCGTTCGATCAGGGTCGTCTACCTCGTCAAGATGGATGAGAATTTGATTCGGCGGGGTTTTCTGCTCAATAGCGGGGAATACGACTGGATGTGCGGCGCCTTCAGCCGTCCGGAGGGGCTCGCGGCGGCGGCGCGGATGGTCAGCGTCAAGTCCCGATACTTCGAGAAGGAAGCGAAACGGCGCCGCCTGTCGGTCGTGAATACCGAGCGCGGTTTCGCGGCCAAGTTGCGCGAGGCGGCGCGGACGCTTGGCTTAGGACGGGGCGGCAGAAGAAAGTTTTTAACGCCCCCTTGACGCCTTCCTTAACTAGGGGTTAAGTGAGTGGTGGCTCATTCTCACGCCAAAAGGAGGTATCGGATGAGTACGCCAAGAATCGGACAACCTATGGATTACTATCAGGAGTCGCTGCGGCTTCATCATGAACGCGGCGGCAAGATGGTCGTCGCCCCGACGTTTCCGCTCGCGACGAGGGACGACCTCTCCGTCGCCTACACGCCCGGCGTAGCCGAACCTTGCCGCGTCATTGTGGCCGATCCGGAGCGGGCCTACGATCTCACCATCAAGGGACATACCATCGCCATCGTGACGGACAGCTCGGCGGTCTTGGGCCTCGGCAACATCCACGGCGTCGCCGGCCTCCCAGTCATGGAAGGCAAGGCAATCCTGGTGAAGCGTTTCAGCGGGCTCGACGCCTTTCCGATCTGCCTCTCGACGCAGGACACGGAGGAAATCATCCAGGCCGTCAGGGCAATCGCTCCTGGCTTCGCCGCCATCATGCTCGAGGACATCAGCGCACCGCGCTGTTTCGAGATTGAGCGGCGGCTCACGGAAGAGCTGGACATCCCGGTCATGCACGACGACCAGCACGGGACGGCCACCGTGGTCCTCGCCGGACTCACCAACGCCTTGCGTGTCGTGCATAAGGAACCGGGCGAGGCCAGCGTGGTCGTGGTCGGAGCGGGCGCGGCGGGCATCGCCATCGCCGAACTCCTGCTCGCGGCGGGGTTCCAGAACCTCACGCTCGTGGACTCGCGCGGCATCATCGCCGAGGGCCGGGCGGGCATGAACCCGTTCAAGGACGATCTTGCGCGGCGCATCAATCCGGTTGGTCGGCAGGGGACGCTTGCCGAGGCACTGACTGGCGCGGACGTCTTCATCGGCGTCTCCGCCCCGGGCATCGTCACCGCCGAGATGGTGCGGACGATGGCTCGCCAGCCGATCGTCTTCGCCATGTCCAATCCGACGCCGGAAATCATGCCGGACGAGGCCCGGGCCGGCGGCGCGGCGGTCATCGCGACCGGGCGTTCGGACTTCCCGAACCAGGCGAATAACGTCCTGGTCTTCCCGGGGATTTTCCGTGGGGCGGTCGAGGCGCGTCACCCGCGTTTCACCATGGCCATGAAGCTCGCGGCCGCGCGGGAGCTCGCCGTCTTGGTCGAGGAGCCGGTCGAGGAGCGTATCCTCCCGTCCCCGTTCGACCCCGGCGTCATGGAAGCGGTCGCGGCAGCGGTTCGCGATACCCCAGCGTGAGTCAGTTACGGCGGCGGCCCCTTGGCCGCCGCCCTTTTCGTCTCCGCGCTTGCGGGACAAAAACGGTCCGCTCGGCTAAAATCAAACGGTCAATCACCAGCGACCATGAGGAAGAAAGCCGCCACCATCGCCCTCGCCCTCGCCTGGCTCGCCGCCCATGCGGGTTTTTTCGTGTGGTATCACCGGCTCCTGGGGGTTGAGGCGGCCGGGCCGGCCGTGTTCGTGGCCGGTATCGTCGGTACTTGGCTGTTTTTCATGGCCACCGGTCGGGGCGCGTTTTTCCGCATCTTGGCCCATTTCCTCTATGGCGGACTCCTGCTTTGGGCTTTGGTGAACTTCGCCTATTTTCGCGTCTTTAACGGGTTCCTGCCGATTTTCTCCACGCGCCTCAACAGCCTGAACGGGGCAGTCCTGAAGCAAGTGGGTGATTATCATGATCTTGTGCCCGTGGCGCTCGTCGCGGCGGCGGTCGCCTTGGCGGCGCTGTTCGCGGTTGCCGGCTGGGCTTGGCGACGGCAGTTCGCCACGGTGACAGTGTCGGTCTCTCTCGTGCCCGGACGCGAGCAGAGGGTGCGGACCGGACGGCGGGCCGCGACACCGGGTTGGCGCGGGGTTTTTGCGGCCGTGGGGCTGCAGGCGGCGGTCATGATGTTCATGGTCGCTGGCCTTGGTGCGGTGAGATACCAGCTCGATCGGGACGGGCTCGGGACCGATGAGGTCGCCGAGCGGCTCGGCCTCATGGCCCATGCTTTCGCGGGCGAGCGGCGGATATCGGCGGAGGAGGCGGAGGCCGCGCTCGCCGCCGTGCCCTCGGCCGGGCTCGGGGCCGCGCGGAGCCATGCAGAAGTGGTGCGCGAGGCGATGTCATCGCTCGCATCCGCCGACGCCGCCGCGTCGCCGTCCGGCAAGCCGTCTTTCGCGACGCCGCCGCACGTTATCATGTATCAGCTGGAGTCGGTCGCCGCCTGGCCGCTCCTCCAGGATCCGTCGCCGATGCCGTTCCTTGCTTCGTTCATGGCGAGTTCCGGCTCGGTCGGCGAGTATTACGCGAACGGCTGCACGACCATCGACGCGGAGCTGTCGGTCAACTGCGGCGCCCTGCCGGAGTCCTACGGCCCGGTTAGCGACCTCTACGCCAAGAACCGTTACCTGTGCCTGCCGACCCTGCTTCAGCGCCTCGGCTACCGCACCTTCCTCTATCACGCCAACGAGGCGTCCTTCTGGTCGCGCGAGACGCTCGCCCCGGCCTGGGGCTTTCAGAGCTTGCGGTTCACGCCCGACTTTTCCTACCGTTCACCGGACAGTGCGCTCCTCGACGCGGCGGTGGACGAGATTGAGAAGGCGACCGGCCCGACCTACAGCTACGTCATCGGGCTCACTTCGCATGGCCCGCACAACCGGCATTTCCTGGATTTCTACAACGACAGTTATGGGCTCGGCATGTCGCCTTACGCGGAGCCGCTCTCGCCGTCGAGCCAGGCGATTGACGTGGACGAGGCGACCAAGCGCTACTACCTCGGCTACCTGCGCGCCGTGGACGACGGCCTGCGGCATATTTTTGAGCGATTGGAGCGGGACGGTCTGGCGGACAAGGTCGTCGTCGCCGTCTTCGCCGATCACCGTTATTACGTCGCGAAGGACGCCGGCGCGGCTGAGGCCTACCGCCTCTCGAACCGCCTGCCGTTCGTCCTCCATGCGCCGGGTCTTGGGGCGCGGACGTTGGCGCCGGTCGCGAGCCACATCGACCTCGCTCCGACCATCTATGATCTCGTGACCGGCGGGACAGGCAATTTGCCGTCCACGTTCGTCGGGACGAGTCTCTTCTCTCCGGCGCATCCGGCGGTCGCGGTGAACAAGTGTCTCGGGCAGGTGTCGGCGCTGTCAGTTTCCGGCGGCCGGACGCGGCTCGCGGTGGGGGACATGCGGTCGGACTCGTTCCGAACGGTCGTCCCCTCGGGCGACGCGGCGGCGGATACTGCGGCGGAGGGTCAACTGCGGCTCACGGCTCTCGTGAGCGACCTCCTGCTCAAGCGCGACGAGTTCGGCGAGGGCGGGGAGTCGTGGTCCGGACCGGCCGCCGGACGCATCGAACTCGACAACGTGACCGACGGGGACGGCGACGGGCTCTCCGACCTGCGGGAGCGTGCCTTGGGGACGAGTTCGAAGAATCCGGACACGGACGGCGACGGCGTCCCGGACGGGGTAGAGGTGGAGGCCGGGACGAACCCGCTCGGCGAGGGGCGGTGGGTGCGGGAGGAGGGAATCTCGACCGACCGGATTTTGCCGGACGATTAGCGGAATTCGCCTTCTTTTTCGGATTGATACCGGTCGATTCGGCTTCGGGACGGGATTTCGAGAAATTAGGCTTGACAAACGGCCTTTATTGTGATTTAATTGCTTGTTCCCGGCTGGCGGTCGGGACACTGAATACAAAAGGCTCAAGGGAGATCTTTGACAACCTCCAACAACGAAGAAAGGACGGTCCGGGCTGTGCCCGAACCGGTACGGTGAGACCGTGACGTCATTCTTGAGACTACAGCGCCTCGGTAGACATCGCCGTGTGGAAGACATTGAGCCGTCCTGCGGCGTGCTCGACTTCGTCTCGGATGGCACTGTCCAACGCCGTTTCGTCGTCGATTGCGGAGCCGTCTCTGTCCGTGAGGACGGGACGGAGCGCGTCGTGACGGCCGACCTCTCGCCTCTTCGCGACGGGCGAAAGGTCGATGCTGTTCTGCTCACGCACGCCCACATGGATCACATGGGCGGTTTGGCGGCACTGGCGCCGCATCTCTCGAGGCAGGCCCGCATCCTCATGACACGCCCGACCATGAGGTCCGTCCGGCACATCATCGAGACGGAGCTCCGCGGGAGGACGTCGTGGGCAAACCGGCCCTACAGTCAGGCGTCCGCGCACGAGACGCTAAGGCGTCTCGATGCCATCGAGCGCCCAGGCGTTATATCCGTCCTCGGTACCGACATCTTGGTCTGGCCATCCGGTCATATCGGCGGCGCGTGCTCGTTCACGTTTCGCCTCGGCGGCAAGACGGTCCTCTACAGTGGGGATCGCTGCGACTCCGACCAGACGCCGGTTCTCGGCCCGACGCCCATGCCGTACAATTGGACGCCGGACATCATTGCCGGGTCGGACTGCACCTACGGCGCTTCCGACGAAGAGCCGCCAAACTGGGACAGCGAACTGTCCCGGCTGGTCAACCTTTGCCGTGAGCGCGTCACGGCCAGTCGCACGGTCATGGTGTACGGCTTCAGCCTGCATCGGGCAGGCATCGTGGCTGCGGTTCTCGACCGCGCCGGAATCGCCGCCGAATACCCCGTCTATCTGGATGGGGCGGCGGCGGTGGCTCGGGCGAAAATGATGACCGAGCCCGAACACCTCTGGTGCGACCGCGATCGGCTCGTCAGGTTTGACGATGTACGCATCATTCAGGATCGTCGAGACCGCACGGACGCCATGAGGGCGCCCGGCGGCAAGATCGTCATCGCCACCTCCGGCATGGGCGGCCCTGGCAGCGGCGTGCCCTGGCGCCCGACAGTGTTTCCGGACGAGGGAGCCACGGTCATCTTCACTGGCTATGTCGCTGATGACAGCGACGGGGCCAAAGTCCTCAAGGCTTTCGCCGAACAACAGCCAGGGAAACCGGCACGGCTGACGCTCGCAGAGACCGACCACATGGGCAAGCCCCATGAAGTCAAGTATGCCTTGGCCTGCGATGTCCAGCGCGTCCGCCTCGGTGGTCACAACGGCCCGAAGGGAACCCTCCAATGGTTCCGTGACATGAATGCCGGAGTGAACGTCGTCTCGCACGGTTGCGTCCCGGCTCTCACCCGCGTGGCGGAGACGCTCGCGAGCGAGGGCATGACCGTCGTCCGTGCCGACCAGCAGCCGGTCGTTGAGATCGAACTGTAGCGAACAAGGCCGCTTGGCCGACGGGCACCACCATGGTGGTGCCCGTTTTTCTTTTGTCGCGCACTGCGAGGCTGGTCTCGTCCCAATGACGAGGCCGCACGTGTTATCATTAGTATGGACAATAAATCCTCTCCCCCGTGTCCTCCGATTTCCTTACCGTTCTGCTTGCCGATGGCAGCGCGAATCAATGGGGCCTTGGCGGTTTTTGAACTGTCGGCGCGGAGCTCTGCGCCGCGAATTATCAGAAACGATCATGATTGCCTGGTTCACGTATCTCGTCCGCTGCCGCGACGGCAGCTTATATTGCGGCATCACGAAGGACATCACGAACCGCATCGCCGCGCACAACGCCGGCACCGGGGCGAAGTACACGCGCTCCCGGCGGCCGGTGACGCTCTCCTGGAAGCGGCGCTGTCGCGACGAGAGCGCGGCCCGGCGGCTGGAGGCGGCGGTGAAGCGCCTAGCCAAGGAGGAGAAGGAAGCAATGACGGCCGATTTTCGGAGGTGACTAACCGTTTGAGGCACCCCGTCGCGGGTGCCTCTTTTTCGTCTAGCGTGTAGAATGTCTTGGTATGCCCCATCCCGTCCCGGTCACCGTCTTCACCGGCTACCTCGGCGCCGGCAAGACGAGCATCATCATCGGCCTCGTGAAGCAGCTGCCGCCGGATTACCGCATCGTCCTGCTCAAGAACGAGTTCGGCGACGCGCGCGTGGATTCCCAGATCGCCGCGGAAAGCCAGATCGCGGTTAAGGAGATGGTCAACGGCTGTCTCTGCTGCGTGCTCGTCGGACGGATGGAGGCGGCCATCGATGAGATCATCGCCTCCTACAGCCCGGACCGCATCATCATCGAGACTTCCGGCTCGGCCTACCCAGCGCCAATCGCCGTCCAACTGCACCGGATGGGCGGGAAGGTCCGGCTCGACGGCATCATCTGCGTCGTGGACGCGCTCAATTTTCCGGGCTACAAGGACAAGAGCTTCACGGCGCGCGAACAGCTCAAGTACACGGACCTCATCCTCGTGAACAAGCACGAGCTGGTTGACGAGCGGCGGCTGGAGGCGGTCATGGACGACCTATTTGACATGCACCTCGACACGCCCAAGGTGAAGACCGACCGCGGGATCGTCCCGCCGGACTTGGTGTTCGGCCTGGACTCGTCCTTTCTGGCGAAGCTGGGTCCGACGCTCGACCAACCGGCGGTGCCCGACCATCACGTCCGTGAGGTGGAGGTGGTCGAAGTGAGGACGTCCTCGACGGTCGCTAAGGACAAGGTCAAGGCCTTGCTCGCTGCGCTCACGCCGGAGGAGGCCTATCGGGTGAAAGGGGTGCTGATCGGTCCGGGCGGGGCGGAGATACTGAACTCCGTGGCCGGGCGGGTTGACTGGACGCCTCATCCTGGTTACAGCGGACCCACGGCCATCGTTTTCATGGGCGCATCGGCGGGTGACCTCGTGGGCCGTCTTCCGGAGGCGCTCGGCATCCCTCGTGAGGACGTCAAGCTTGTCCAATGACTAAGAGCCTGTCTAGAATCTAACGGCCGCATGCGGAAATAGCGGTCGTCGCGGTCGTGGTTGCGGCCTTCTCCCGGCCTTAAGCGGCGAATTTTGGCCATAACGGGCTTATCAGTCGTCGGGGTGGGGTCAGCCACCCCTCCTTCATCTGCGCCCGTTCCGGCCTAAAATTGGCCGCTTCTGGCCGGAAGCTAGATTCTAGACAGGCTCTAAGGGCGTAATAAAGCCATTCGTTGCGGCGTATCAGTGTTATGACGGGGAATAAGGGTGAAGACCGCGAAAGATTGACCGACGAGCACCTGGTAGCTTTGGCGCAGGGCGGGGACAAGGACGCCTTCGGCGACTTGGCCCGGCGTTACGAGCCGAAGCTCTTGCGTTACGCCTCCCGCCTGCTCTCCAGGTCCGATCTCGATCCGGCGGACGTGGTCCAGGAGACGCTGATCAAGGCCTACCTCAATCTCAAGGGCTTTGACGTGAGCCGCCGCTTCTCCCCGTGGATTTACCGCATCGCCCACAACGAGATCGTGAATTCGGTGCGCAAGCGCGCCCGCGAGTTCCTGGACTTCTACGACTTCGACAGCCTGTTCTCGGTCTCGTCGCGGCAGGACGTGGCCGAGGAGACGGATCGCGCGATGCTGCGCGAGGAGCTGGAGAGGTGCCTCGCGAAACTGCCGTCGTCCTATCGCGAACCGCTCGTCCTCTTCGCCTACGAGGGCCTTTCCTACGGCGAGATCAGCGACATCCTGCGCCTGCCGTCGGTGACGGTGGGGGTGCGAATCAGCCGCGGGCGCGCCAAGCTCAAGAAGCTCTGCCGGGGCCGGGCGGAAAAACATTGACCATATGACTGAACGCATCACGGAAAAGCTCATGGAGAAGATCGTCCGCGGCGACCTGAAGATGAGGCCGCGCTGGAAGATCGCCGCCGCCGCCGCCCTCGGGGCGTCCGGCCTCGCCGTCGCGCTCATCGCGGCCCTCTTCCTCGCCGGGTTCGCCGTCCTCGCCGTGAGCACGAGCGGCCTCCGCTACTTGCCGGGCTTCGGCTGGCGCGGTTACGCCGCTTTCCTCTCGGAGTTCCCCTGGTGGGTCGTCGGCTCCCTCATCGTCCTGCTCGCCGGCGTCGAGGCGTATGCCCGTCGCTTCAGTTTCGCCTACCGCCGCCCGGTGCTCATTTCGCTTGGGGTGCTGGTCGTTGCCGTCGCCTTGGCCGGGTGGGGCCTGGCCGGCTTCGTCGAGGGTTCTTGCCCGCGCCGTCCGGCTTTCCGCGCGGTCTTGGGGCACTTCCGCAGCATGGCGGCGGGCCAATCCGGACAGATCCACCGCGGGAAGGTCATCGAGGTGAGTCCGGGCCGTTTCGTAATGATGTCGGGTGGCGGTCGGCGGGAGATCATATTGCCGCCGGAAATGGGGTTGCCGGTGCCGCCGGGCATGGGCGACGAGGTCATGGTTTTCGGGCGGCGCGACGGCGACCGCGTGCAGGCCTTTGGGGTGAAGGGCGGCCGGCCGGGTCTTTTGCCTCCCGTCATGCCGCCCACGCCCTGCTGGCCGTCCATCGACTCGTCTGTCCTCGAGTCGGCTGGCGGATTCGAGGAAACTTGGCGTCCGTGGCGGTGATTTCGCCGCCGGTTAGGCCGGCAGTGAACAACTTTTTCTTCGCTAAACCGAAGTTCCGGCCTCATGGCCGGCAGGGAAGGCGGGCGGTTTCTGCCCGTCTTTTCGGTTGCCGCGGTCAGGTTCCGGAGGGGAGATTGCGTCCGACACCCGCCCGTCTAGGCTACTCCATGAGAAAATGATATCATCAATATAGTTGACTGTTTTTCGAGGCGAAAACGACAGTCGTCGAGAGTAGTTTAATCAGGCGGACTCAACTCGATTTACCGCCGCCCTAAGTTTGTCAACAGGCTCTTAGCCCCTCTTCTCGTCGGATTAAGTGTCTTATCCGCCATGCGTAGCGTCAGAAAAAAATTGATGTTCGCTTTCGGAGCGGTCGTCGCCCTGTTACTCGCGATGGACGTGGTCGTCATCCTGCTTTACGGCTCGGTCATCAGCCGTTACCAGGACATGACCGAAAGCATCGCGACGGAATACCGTCTTATTGAAGCGTCCTCCGAGTTGGTCGAGGCCTATGACGGGGTCGTGAAGCTGACTTCCGACGAGGGTCGCCGCGCTCGGTATGACGCTCGAATTCAGGAATTCAGGGATATTTTGGCGGGGCTTGACGTCGAGACCGCGTCACAGGACAGTCGTCTCGCGTATTTAGGCGTGAAGAATTCGGTGGGCCGCCTGACGAGCGAGACCGACGCCGGCATCGAGGAGGTGCTCCACGGCGACTTCACGAGGATGACGGCTCATTATGACGAGGCCCAACGCCTGACGGATCTCGTCGAGAGCAGCGTCACTAACCTCCTGCTCAAGGAACTGGATTATTCGAAGACGCTCCGGCAGGACGCCGCCCGCGCCCAAGAGACCAACCGCATCATCGTCGTTTGCCTGCTCATACTGACCGGCCTCGGCGGCCTTTTTTACCTTTTCCGACTGGCGTCGAAGATTGCGGGGCCGCTCGCCAAGCTGACCGGGCTGGTCAAGGAGGTGACTAGAGGCAATCTGGACGTGACGGTGGAGGACCGCCTGCGGCGTAGCGACGACGAGATAGGCGGTTTGGCTAAGTCGTTCGACCGGATGATCGTCTCTCTCCGGCAGTACGTGAGCCGCCCGCTCCTTTCCAACAAGGAGCTTCAGGAGTCGAAGACGGAGACGGAACGGCGGGGTCAAGAGCTCGATCGTTTCTTCTCCACGAGCCTCGATCTCCTGTGTCTCGCGGATACGGACGGGCGGCTTCGGCGCACCAACGACCAGTGGGCGCGGACCATGGGTTTCCGTCCGGAAGAACTGGAGGGGAGGAACATCTTGGATCTCGTGCATCCTGATGATCGAGCGGAGTCCGGAATCAGGTTCTCCCAGTTGAAAGAAGGCAAGGAAATACGGAACTTGGTCATCCGCATGAGCCACAAGGACGGGACGACTCGCTGGATTGAGTGGCAGGCCAAGTCCTTCGGGGACGGTTTCGAGGCGGCCGGCCGTGATCTTTTGGAAAGGAAGGCAGTCGAGGCGGAAAAGGACGCGGCCGAGCGCCGGCTCAAGACTGTCGTCGAGAACGCTCCGTTTGGAGCCCAGACCTACCAGTTGCGTGAAGACGGCAGCCTGATAATGGTGGCGGCCAACGCCAGTGCGGGCCGTATTTCGGGGATTGACTATCAGAAGCTCATCGGCAGGAAGATCGAGGATATTATACCCTCCGCTTCGAGCAACGGCATGGCCGACGCCGTCCGCCAGGTGGTGCGCAGCGGCGAACGCTTCGAGCGAGGGGACTATGCCCATGAGGGAGGGGGCGTGAACGGGATTTTCGAGGTGGTGGTCATGCAGACCGCCCCCGACGAGGCGACCGTTTTCTTCCGTGACGTCACTGAAAAGAAGAAGGCGGAACAGACCTTGGCCGAGAGCGAACGCCGTCTCGCGCAGGTCGTGAACAACACGCCGAACGTGGCCGTCGAGATTTTTGGCCTGGATGGAAGGATTGTCTTCTGGAACAAGGCTGCCGAGGACCTATACGGTTACGTCGCGGAAGAGGCGCTCGGCAAGACGCTCGGTGAGCTCATCCTGGACGAGGACGAAACAAAGGAACTGGCGGCGGTCCTGCAGGTCATGCAAAAGGATGGCACGGCAACCGGTCCGTCCGAATGGAAGTGCCACGACAAGGAAGGACGCGAAGTAATCGTGACCTCGACTATTTTCCCGATGGCGGTCGGGAAGAAGCCGCAGTTCGTCTGCATGGACGTGGACGTCACTGACCGCAAGCGGTCCGAGGCGGCGCTGGCCGAGAGCGAGAGCCGCTACCGCACCTTCGTCGAGAAGACCAAGGACATCATCTTCTCGGCGGACTTGGCGGGCAAGATCACCTACATCAGCCCGCAAGTCAAGCGGTTCGGTTTCGATGAGCGCGAGTTGGTCGGCTCAGACTTCGTGAAATTCGTCCATCCTGACGACCGCGACCGCATGCTCGGCTCGTATTTGGGCACGCTGGCCGGGACCAATCAGCCGATCGACTTCGTTTTTCGCGTGGTCAACAGCAAAGGTGAGGTCTTCTGGCTCGAGGAGTCGGACGCGATCCAGTATGACGGGCAGGGCAATCCGACTGGCACCATCGGCGTCATGCGCGATGTCACCGAGCGGCATGCCGCCGAGGCGGCGCTGGCCGATAGCGAAAGTCATTACCGCGCCTTCATCGAGAATACCCACGATGTCGTCTTCGCCACGGACAATTTCGGCAACGTCACTTACGTCAGCCCGCAGGTCAAGCGGTTCGGCGTGTCGTCGGAGGACATCATTACTCGTGGCTTCATCGATTTCATCCATCCTGCGGATCGCGAACGGATCATGAACGCCTTCCTGGAGGTGATGACAGGCAAGCCCTCCATCATTCAGAGCTTCCGCATCGTCAGTCCGGAGGGGAAGGAATACTGGGTCGAGGAATCTGACAGCGTCCAGACGGACATCCAAGGCAACCCGACTGGCATCATCGGCACTTTGCGCGACGTCACGGCCAAGAAGGGGGTGGAGGAGGAGATTCGCCGACGTTCGGACATGGAAATGCTCGTCGCTCGTCACTCTAGTGCCTTCGTCAACGCGGCTCCGGATACGCTCGACCGTCTCATCACCGAGGCTTTGGCTGATGCCGCCAAGCTGTTCAACGCGGATCGGGCCAGCTTGTTCCTTTTTGACGACAACCGCCTGTCCGCGAAGCGCGCTCATGTCTGGTCCCGGCTTCCCATCGTCCAAGACCAGGCCGCTGCGGGCGTCCTTACTGATTTTCCGTGGGCGGTCGCCGTCGTCGAGGGCAAGGAGCCGGCCGTCTGCCAGGGGCTCGCCTGCTTGCCGCCCCAGGCCGCCGCGGAAATGCGTCGTCTCGGCGTCGGCGACGCGTCCTCCTTGGCGATCGTGCCGCTCTGGGCGGATCAGAAGGGCATCGGCGCCTTCGTCCTCCTTGGCGAGGACGGCATCGTCAATTGGGGCGAGAGGGATGTCGATGGCATGAAGCTCGTCGCCCACATGTTCGCGTCGGCCGTCAGCCGCCAGAAGGACGAGATGTCACTGCAGGAGGCTGCGGACATCATCGGTCAGAGTCCGACCGTGGCCTTCGCTTGGGGCGACGTCGAGACGTGGCCAATCACCTTTGTCTCCCACAACGCCCTGCGCCTAACAGGCTACTCGTCAGAGGAGCTGCTTTCCGGGAGCTTTCCATTCACCAGGCTGGTCCATCCGGAGGATTTGGAGCGCTTCCGCAGAGAGATTCGGGAGGCATTGGCGTCACCGGGAAAGGACGAGATCAGGCGTGGCCCGTATCGCCTCGTGACCAAGGACGGGACGGCCCGATGGGTGAGTGATTGGATCAGTGTCGGGCGTGACAGCACGGGACGGCCTTGCCGTTTCCGCGGCGTCGTCACCGACATCACCGAACGTCATTCGGCAGAAATGAAGGTCAGCGAGACGAACCGCCTGCGTCAGCGCTTCATCGGAGTCGTCGCCCACCAGTTGCGGACGCCGCTCAATTCCATCCGTTGGAGCCTGGAGGCTCTTTTGGCCGGCGAGTTGGGCGAATTGCGGCGCGAGCAGCGCAACTTCGTCCGTATCGTCTATGACTCGGAATTGGAGCTCATCGGCCGCATCCATGACATGGTGACGGCGCTCGACATCGAGGAGGGCCAGGTATCCATGGATGTCGGCAGGGCGGAACCGGCCGGAGTCGTCGGGGCATCGGTGTCGGATATCATGCCGACAGCCGCCCAGCGCGGCATCAAGGTGTCCTACGACCCCCCGCCGGAGGGCCTCGTCATCAACGTGGATGCGGAAAAGCTACGTTACGCCGTCCGCGCCCTCCTCGGCAACGCCGTGACCTATGGGCACGAGGGCGGCTCCGTGGCCGTCAAGGCCAGCCTCACCGGCAACCGTTTTCGCCTGGAGGTCAAGGACGACGGCATCGGCATCCCGGCGGCCGAGCGGGACCGCATTTTCGAGCGTTTCTTCCGCGCCTCCAACGCCTCGATCGCGCACCAGAATTCCTCCGGCCTCTCGTTGTCCATCGCCAAGTATTACATGGAGAGGCACGGCGGTCAGATGGGCTTCGAGAGTGAGGAGGGCCGCGGTTCGACCTTCTGGATAGAGCTTCCGATCAAGTGATTGTCTCTTTCGCCTGTCTATTACCCCCCGCGTGACTCGTGCATAATTGAAGGGTGGAGAATTTGTTCCGTCCGGGAGCCGAGCGTTTCGTTCACCTCAAGAAACATGAATGTCGCCAGTCGCGCCCAATTGGGGCGCACCGTCATCGTGACCTGGAAGATGCTTTTCGGCGGGTCTGACTTCATGGTCGGCTTCGCACTCCTTTTCGTTTCGGAAAAGAGGCTCGAGCGCTGGGCCCATGAATTGATGTCCGCGGAGTTCACGGCTGACTTCGGGGACCGTCTGATGCTGCTGCTCGACAGTTGGCTGCCGGCCCTCATCGACCGCAAGACCTCCGTGGCCCTCGTCCTGCTCGTTTGGGGAACGGTCATTATGGCCACAGCCGTCGGTTTCCTGCTGCGCCGGCCTTGGGGGTATTACGCCATGCTGGCTTTGGCCGGCAGTTTTCTCCTGCTGGACACGCCGCACCTCTTCGCCCGACCGTCGCTTTTCGCGGGTGGGTTGGTCGTTGTGAACGCTTTCATCCTTTTGATCCTGGTTCGTTACCGAAGGTTTTTTCGTTAGGCCGTCACAAGGTTATATTCCGAAGCCACCGTATCATTCGTGGTTTCGTCGTTCAGTGGGCGCCGCGGTTCGACAGACCGTCACCACGAAAAGCGCGCCGACAAAGGCGTGCTTTTGTCCTGTCGCAGAGGCTATGGCGATAACCTGCTTTTCGCTCGTTCAATCACCAGTCGCGCCGTGCCCAGTGCGGTGCCGTCGAAGATGGGCAGGGGACGGATGGTGACGCCGGAGATTTGGGCTTGGTAGGCTCCGACGATGCCGTCGCGGCTCACACCGCCGTCCACCGCGACCGTCTTGGGGCGGTGGGGGAGCGCCTGCAGGTAGCCGTCAGCCTCGGTCGCGAGACGTTTCAGGAAACGGCGCAGGCGGCGGTCGTCGCCGAGGAGGGGCTCAACCTCGCGTCCGCCCTTCGCGATCTTGGCTTCGAGCGCGTAGGCACTGCCGCCCGAGCGGTCGGGGACGATGGTCGTGAAGAACGGGTCGCGAATCTCGAAACGTCGGCCGATCACTTGGTTCACGAAAGTCCCGGTGCCGTAGGTGATTTTTGTGGCGTGGCGGCCGCCGACATGCCCCCAGGCGGCGTAGAGCGAGGATTGCTGGTCACCGCAGACCGCCAGGAAGGGAATTTCGCGTCCGAGCACGCTACGGCCTAGACGCCCGAATTCGCTGCGGGACGGCAGGACGCGAGGCAGTATGCTGGCTGGCACGCCGAAGATTTCCAGCAGGCGCCGGTCCCAGCCCCTTGTCTTCGCGCCGAGGAGCAGGGTGCGTCCGGCGTTGGTCTCGTCCGTGACGTGCGGCCGGCCGACGGCGAGGTTCCAGAGCAGCCAAGAGTCCACTGTGCCGAAACGGAGGCGGCCGGCTTCCAGCAGGTGCCGCGCGGCCGGCACGTGGGCCAGCACCCACGTTATCTTGGTCGCGGAGAAATACGGGTCAACGGACAATCCGGTCAGGGCGCGCACCTCGCGGCCATGCGTCCGTTTCAAACGTCGGCACCAGGAAGACGTCCGGAGGTCTTCCCAGACGATGGCCGGGTAGGCGGGGCGGCCGGTGCGTTCGTCCCAGAGCACGGCGGTCTCCCTCTGGTTCGTGATGCCGATCCCGAGGCAGTCCCTCGGTTGGAGGCCGTTGTCTCCGACGACCCGCCTGAGGACCCGCCTCGCCAGGCGGATCATCTGCCTCGGATCCTGCTCCACCCAGCCGCGACGGGGGAAAGTCTTGGCGAGGCGCGCCTCGAACCGGCCGATGGCCGTGAGGTCGGGGCGGAAGGCGATGGCCCGCACGGTCGTCGTCCCGGCATCGAGCACGAGGATGAAATCCTTACGGTGACTCATGGAAATAACGCTCAAAAACGGCCGAGGCCGGACGTCGGCGCATGACCACGGCGGTGAGGGCCGCAAGGAGCGGGTAGCGGCCCGTCTTTCCGCGGAGCAGGCGGTTGAGGCCAGGCAGGGCGTTGGCACCCTCGCTTCTTACGCTGATGCCGCCGCAGTGCACGAGATCGTCGCCGACTTGGTGATTCTTTGAGTAGCGGCTGAAGCCGGTGGCGACGAGGTCCGCGAAGCCGCCGGTCGCGAACAGGATGTCGGGATTTGCCTTGAGGGTCCGGAGGATCTGCCGCATCTCGGCGGCGGCCTGGGCCGCCAGCCAGCCCTTGCGGTTGCCTCCCCAACCGAGGCCGTCGGCAACGCCCAGGGCCACGGCGTAGACGTTCTTGAGGACGCTGGCGACGGCGACGCTGTTCGGGTCAGGGTTGGTCTCCACGCGCAGGCTGGTCCCGCTGAAGAGATCGCGGACGGTTTCCCTGGCGCGGCTGGAGGCGCTGGCGGCGACGGCGACTGCCCCCAGATCCTGTTCGATTTCCTCGGCGAGCATCGGCCCGGCCAGCAGGACGCGCGGTTGGCCGTGGGGGAGGGCAGCGGAGAGGACGGCGTTCATGTCAAGATTCGTCGGGCGCTCCAGGCCTTTGGCGAGGCAGATGACGACAGCGTGTCGGTCAAGGCCGTTGACCTTGATTTGGGTGGCGACGGGACGCACGGCCCAGGAGGGGACACACAGGAAGACGAAGTTCGCTTCCGGCACTAGTTCCGCCAAGGGGCGTCGGCAAGTCAGATGCGAGGGGTCCCGGTCCCAAAGCTCGACTTTGACGTCGGTTTTCGCCAGCAGATGGCCGACGGCGCGGCCGATTTCCCCAGCCCCGATGATGAGCGCACTGGTGGGTTTGGAGGCAGGTTTTTTGGTCATATTTATGGGGTAAGAGCCAATTAGCCAGCGCGCTCCGCTTGGTCTTCGAGTCAATGGGGTGTTGAGCCGGAAGGGGAGCGATTTGAGGCTTTTTGACTTTGTTACTTTCGGACAAACGGGAAAACGGCTCGAGAAGCCGTCGCAGAGCGGCCACAACAAGCCATATAAAACTATAGCTTATCCTGGCGTTTCCGACCATTTATCAAGCGCCCCAATAGCCTTGACACTAATTAACTGTCGGCGGGGGCAGGACTCCCGCTTGACAAACTTCGCGGTCTTGGTTGACAAGTGCCGTCCGTCCCGTTATCCTGTGTTCATCGGTAAACGTGAGAAAGAGTACCTCAAGGGCGCCGGCGTCATTTCGTTGAAGTCGTGCGGACAAGACTCCCGTTTCGGCGGGGACGGACAAGGTCAAATTCAAGCTTTACCGGCTTAAAGGTCGCAAATAAGCTATTTCCGCCAAGCGGAGAGAGAGTTTGGTTCTATGAACACCAACGACAATAGCGACGGCTTCGGGGCCCGCAAGGGTTACGATGTCTCGGCCCTCGGCCTCAAGTGCGCCGGCTGCGGCATGGACATCACCGAGCTGCCGTTCGAACCCAAGGCTGACCGGCCGGTTTACTGCCGCGACTGCAACCGCAATCGCCGCGACGATCGTCCGCGTCCGCAGGGTGGCTTCGCCGAGCGCAAGCTCGTCGATGTCTCGGCCCTCGGCCTCAAGTGCGCCGGCTGCGGCATGGACATCACCGAGCTGCCGTTCGAACCCAAGGCTGACCGGCCGGTTTACTGCCGCGACTGCAACCGCAATCGCCGTCGCGACTTCGGACCGCGCTACTAGCCGATAAGAGCCTAAACCCCGCACCGTCATGGTGCGGGGTTTAGGTTTTTTGGAATGGGGGGTGGCAAGGTCATTCGGTCAAAAGATGGCCGGTGTGGCGCTTGCCGTCAATCAGCTCCCGGCAGTCGGTGACGATGCGTCGGACTCGGATGGGCTCCAGCCCCAGCTCGGCGGCCAGGCGGTTGGGGTCGGCCTCGGCGATTTCGCTGCAGAGCATGAGGTCGTGGCGCGAGAAGCGCTCGACTTCGTAGTTACGCAGGTAGTCGAGGACGGTGATCGGGTAGAGGGCGGCGTGATCCACCATGCGGGCCAAGGAGCGCTCCTTGGTGCTCCAGCCGATGAGGTGCATGCCCTTGCAGACGCCGAACATATGGGCTCGGTCGGAGAAGCGCCCGTTGGTCACGACCCACGCCTCGTCGAACCGCGGCGCCTTCCCAGCCTTGCCGCCGTCCATGAGGTCCACGAAGCGCGCCCAGGTGGCCATGATGTCCTTGAGAGTCACCACGTCGTCGAAGCGATTGCGGAACTTGGCCTCGATCATGATGATGTGCCCGTCCTTCTTCGCGACGATGTCCACCTCGTGGTCGACGCAGAGACCGCTGAATTCGTCGGGCGGGACTTCGGCATCGTATTGGTAGGCACCGAGGACGGCCGCGACGTATTTCTCGAACTTGAAGCCGGCGGGACCGAGGCGCAGGAGGCCGCCGCGCAGGTTATAGCGCTGGGCCGCATGCCGATCGGCGCGCTTCAGCTCGTGTTTCAGAATCCTGAAAATCTCCCGGGTGGTCATGCCGTCCACGAGGTGAGTCTCCAGGGCGGTCACGACGCTCTCAATCGTCTCGGGGCGGGTGCTCGCGCGCTGCAGGGTCTCCCGAATCTTGTTCGAGTCGTAGGTGACTATCTCGCCGGAGGACTTGAGGAGCTTGATGTCAGAATGGAGCATATTCGTACTTCAGATTAGAGCCAACGAGCCGACTGTCCTACGAGCAATCTAGCCGACGAGTCTACGGGTCGGGAATTCCATTTTTTTGCCTCGGCGCCGCGTCGTCTTTTTTGGTTCGTGCATCTTTCATTTCGGCCGTTTGACGATGGCCACCACGAAGAAGACGGCGGCAGAGGTGAGGATGACAGTGGCCCCGGAAGGCAGGTCGGCAAAGTAGGAGATGATGAGGCCGAGGACGGTAGTGACGAGGGAAAGACCGGCGGAGATGAGGAAATAGTCACGGAAGGAGCGGGCGAGGAGGCGGGCGGAAGCCGCCGGGACGATGAGCAGGGCGGAGACCATGACGATGCCCAGCACTCGCACGCCGAGGACCGTGGCGAGGGCGAGGGCGACGTAGAGCAGGCGCGTCTGCGCCTCGACCGGGACGCCGGCAACGCGGGCCGCGTCCTCGGAGAGGGACATGTAGGTGAGGGCCCGGAAGGACCAGGCCAGCCATGCGGCGATGACGGCGGCCACGCCGAACATGACGGCGAGATCGGTTGGGTTCACGGAGAGGACGCTGCCGAAGAGGAAGGAGACGAGCTCCGGCTGGTAGCCGCGGTCGAAGCTCATGATGACCACGCCCACGGCCATGCTGGCCGTGAAGAAGATGCCGATGAGCGTGTCGAAGGGCAGGCGGGTCGTGCGCTCGAGCCGGCGGATGAGCAGGGCGATGGCCGTGGCCCAGGCCAGGGCGACCGGCAGCGGCGAGAGTCCGAAGAGCACGGCGACGGCGATGCCGGCCAGCGAGGAGTGGGCGATGCCGTCCCCGAAGAAGGACATGCGCCGCACGGTCACGAAGACGCCGAGCGCCGCGAGGAGCAGGGCGAGGAGCGAGCCGGCGAGCAGGGCGCGCTGCATGAAGGGGAAGGAGAGCATCTGGAGGATGGCGTCCATAGGCGTGTCAATGGCGGTGATCCGCGTGAGCCCCTTCGTGCAAGTGGTTGTAAGTCGTGGCGTGCGAACCGAAGACGTCGGCCAGGGTCTTTTCCGAGAGGGCCGTCTGGGGCGGACCGGAGCACATGAGGCGGCGGTTGATGCAGATGACCTGGTGGACGAGCGTGGAAGTCACGGCCACGTCGTGCGTGACCATGAGGATGGTGGTGTGGTGGCGTTCGTTCAAGTGCTTGATGAGGCCGTAGAAGGCCGCCTCGCCGACGATGTCCACGCCCGTCGAAGGCTCGTCGAGGAAGAGGATGGTCGGGTCGTTCATGATGCCTTGGGCGATGAGCACACGCTGGAGCTGTCCCCCGGAGAGCTGGCCGAGTTTCTGTCCGCCGACCTCCTGCGCGAGGCCGACCTCCTCCAGCTTGGCTTCGACGGCCTCCGGCGGGGCGTGGCGGTGGCGGGCGAGATCAAGGAATTCCTTGACCGTCACCGGGAAGTCGCGGTCGAAGTAGAACCTCTGCGGCACGTAACCGATTGTCTTCCGCGCATGCTCGAGCGGCCCGCCCATGAGGCGCACGTTTCCGGACGAGATCGGCGTGAGGCCGAGGATGGCCCGCAGCAGCGTCGTCTTGCCCGAACCGTTAGGCCCGATGACCGCCACGATGCTGCCCTGCGGCACCTCAAAGGAGACATCCTCGAGGATGCGGTGGCCGTTGAGGTCAACGGTCAGCCCCTCTACTTGGACGGCGGGGAATTCAGCGCTGGTGTTCGGCGATGGCATGGGCGTTCCAGAGTAGGGTGGCGGCAAGAGACTCTCGTCCCGGCGCTCCGCCGAGGTCATCGAGCTCGCCTAAGGTTAGGTCGTTGTCGTCGGCGAAGGATTTTATGGCGGCGGTGCTGAAAGCCGGTTCGCCGTAGATGACGCGGACGCCCGCTGCCTCGACGCCGCGCTTGAGGTCAGCTAGGTATTTTGGGCTCGGCTCGCGGCCCGGGAAAGGCTCGAACACGGCGACAATCTTGAGGCCGTAGGCGTCGGCGAAGTAGCGGAAGGCCCCGTGGAAGGTGGCCAGGGAGCGGTTGGTCACCGGGGAGAGGACGGCGCGTACCTCGGCGTCGGTGGAGTCCATGAGCGTCTCGAATGTCGCGAGGTTGTGGCTGAAGACCGAGGCTGAAGCGGGAAAGCGCCCCTCAAGGTCGCCGGCGACCGTTCGGGCGATGATCTTCGCATTCTTGGCCGAGAGCCAGTAGTGGGGATCGAAATTCGCGTCCGCGTCCTCCTCTTCGCTGGCGAGAGGCGCGATGCCGTCATCCACGACCTTGAGGGAAACATCGTTGGCTTGCGCAATCGTGGTTACCCAGTTGTCGATTCCGTGGCCCACGGCATAGACCACGTCGGTTTCCGCCACGGAAAGGACGGCTTGCGGCGATGGTTCGTAGGTGTGAGGTTCGGCGTTCGGCGGCAGGATGAGGTTCACCGCCACCGCGTCACCCGCGATGGAACGGACGATGTCGTAGATGGGGAAGATGGTGGCGGTGACGGCCGGGGGTGCTTCCGGTGCGGCGGTCGGCGTTGCCCCCGACCTCCCTTGGGTCTGCGAGAAGATGATCGTCGTTGTTGTGAGGACGACGATGGCGATGATCAGCAGGATTTTTTCGCGGGATGTCATAGATGGTGTAGGTCAGCGGCAGTTAGAACAGAGGCCGTGGAACTCCAAGTGGTGCTCCTCGCATCCATCCGCCGCCCGCTTGCTGGACAGACCGGGACGGGCGGGGATCGGGCAGGGGACGCATTCCGCCGTCCGACAGAGGCGACAGACGAGATGCGCGTGATGGCCGGTGTCCGCCTTCTCGAAGCGCGCCTCGGTCCCGGGCAGGCAGACCTCGCGGACGAGCCCCTCGGCCAGCAGGGAGCGGATGTTCCGATAGACCGTCGCTAGGTTCTCGGTTCGCGTTTGCCGGTGAATTTCACGGGCCGTCCAGGCGCATTCGGCGCGGAAGACCTTGATTATCCTTTCGCGGGCGTCGGAGTTTCGTCGTCTAACGGCAGTTGGGTTTCTCATACGTTTTTAATAATGCAAATACATTCGCATTATGTCAAGCGCCTGATAAGCACTAACGAATTGGTAGCTCGAACGTGAAGGTACTGCCCTCGGTCTCCTTGGACGTGAAAGACAGGCGGCCGTCGTGCTGCTCGACGAAGTACTTGGCGATGGTGAGACCGAGGCCGGAGGCGTCGGGGCGGGCGATGGTGGCGTTGGAAGCGCGGTAGAAACGTTCGAAGATGCGCTTCTGCTCGGTCGCCGGGATGCCGATGCCGGTGTCGGAGACCGACACCCTGACCCGGTCGCCGTCCCGTTCCAG
>Ga0172381_10001809_pt1 | contig 24449 bp, 19 predicted proteins | sample Leawel6488metaG_FD_119754 | JGI IMG/M metagenome (GOLD analysis project Ga0172381, IMG submission 119754) | Leachate microbial communities from a municipal landfill in Southern Ontario, Canada - Leachate well 64-88 metaG | ecosystem: Engineered > Solid waste > Landfill > Unclassified | place... | reverse complement strand
TGCCATTTTGCTCAAGATTTTTTTGGTGCAGCTTAGTGCCATAGCCTTTGTGTCGGTCAAAACCGTAGTCCGGATATTGGCTTGCGAATTTTGTCATTAAATCATCGCGGAAAACTTTAGCCATAATTGACGCGGCCGCGATAGAGGCGACTTTATAATCACCGTCAATGATTGATTGTCTGGGTAAATTTTTATAATTTAATTTGACCGCGTCAATTAGTAAATAATCCGGCTTGATACTCAGCGCTTCCAGCGCCTGAGCCATGGCCAAAAGGTTGGCCTGGCTAATACCAACTTGATCAATTATATTATTGGTAATAACGCCAACGGCCCAGGCCAAAGCTTTGCTTTGAATCTCTAAGGCGAGCCGTTGGCGGGCTTTGGCGGTTAATAATTTTGAATCACGCAAGCCGGCAATTCTTTTTTGAGGATTTAAGATAACGGCGCCAACCACAATCGGACCAGCCCAGGCGCCTTTGCCGACTTCGTCTAAGCCAGCGATGAAGCTATAGCCCTGCTGCCAAATTTCTTTTTCAATTTTCAGATTCGGGTAGCGCATCTTATCAAAGGTGGGCAATATTTATTTTATTGGCAATATCCTGTTTTAGTGCCACGGAAATTAATTTTACTCAGTAATTCATAGTCAGCTCCTGTAACCTGGCCGTCATTGTCGAGATCAACGCAACAGATATTTTCCGGTACTGGCAGATCACCTTCTGTAATTTTTTGAAACAGCGATATGTCATAAGTGTTTATTTTCCGATCCTCTCTAATATCACCAATGAGGCGTTTGGTTTTACAGGTTATTGGACATAAACCGGGACTGGGAACGCCTTGAAAGGCGGTTTGCCATAAAAGTATCCGATCTTCAGCCGAAATTTGTCCATCTTTGTTCATGTCAATGCAGCAAGTATCGCCACTAGCTGTCGCCTCTTGCCGGACTAGAGCGTCAAAATAATCAACATCGATTTGATTAAATTGATTGTCGTTGTTTAAATCGCCAAGCCTTTGGCCGCTAAGACAAGTGATGATTGGGCACTTACCTGGCTTGGGTTTTAGGCCTTTCATGATTTGGTCAATCATGATGCCGTCGGCCGAATTCGTTTGACCATCGCCGGAAACGTCGGAACAGCAGATGTTATCTGTGCTAATATTTCCGGTTTTAATGTCGGCGACATATTCTCGATCAGTCTGATTGATTATTAGGTCGCCATTGACATCGCCGATTTGTTGGCCGATCGCGCAGCTGACCTGTTTAAAGACACACTGATTGGCAATACAATATTTGTCAGTTGAACATGAGCCGCAGCTGCCGCCGCAACCGTCCGAACCGCAGTTTTGTCCAAGGCAGTAAGGGATGCAGGTAATGTTGGGATTATTATCATCGGCGTCTTTATAGTATTTGCCTTTGGTCGCGGTCGGGCAATTGGTTCGATCGTTACCTGAGCCCCAGTTATAATAACCGTCTTTATCTCGGTCTTCACAGACCACACTTATATTTTTACCGGTGGGTGGGATGAACGGTCCAATAACATGTCCCAGGCCGGCAAAATCGCCAAGGTCATCGATTAAAAAATAGCCATAGCCTTTTTCACCCCAATCACTACCCCAAGAGTTCTTAAAAAGCCAAGCGGTTTTGCCGTTTATTTCTGAAGGAATATTGCCGACTATATCGATTACTGATTCAAAGTTTGGGGCAATCTTGGCATAGCCGATTAGCGCCATGGAGTGGCCCATTGGAATTATTTGAGTATCAAGCGGCCCATTATGAACCAATACCGCTTTGATGTCTTCAGCCGAATTTACGTATTTTGTTACCATGTCGCAGTTTGGATCATCATAACGATTATTGAGGTATATCAGGAAACTATTGTAGCGCCAGGCTCGGTTTTTCCAATCGCTGCAAACATTGCTATTATCACAACAAGCAACGCTGCCACCGCACTTATTGCCGCCGCCCTGGCCGACATACGGATCGCAAGCTTCATCCGCCACGCCAAAATCAGTAAAGGCATGCGCCCAGCCGCCGCAGGAATAATATTTTCCGGAATGCATGACCGGCTCCGGGCAGTCTAGGGCTTGTTGTTCCGATAAATTGAGATTAAGATTTTGGTTATAGTATAGATTTATTTGGGATTCCAGTGACGCGATAAATGAAAAATACGAACAAGTGCCGTTGGCGCCTTGGTCTTTAATTGGGGTTACGTAATTTTTGCTGTTTACTTTCCGCCAGTCCCAGCGATCCGGCAGGCCGGATGTTTGACCCGCATTGCTGATTGTGCCATTTTTTGATTTGACTCTGAATACCCCACCTTTATAATATTCCAGACCTTGAAGATTGGGTAAAATCGTCGGCGTTTGACCGGTTTTATCGGCAAACAATTTTTTCTTTTGAGCGTATGACAGTTTTGACACGGCGGTTTCGCCGGCCACCCAGGTCAAATTTCTTTTTTTGATGTTTTCGGCAAGACTTTTGATTTTGCCGGTTTCAATTTTGGCTTTGACGGCGCCGCTATCTAGCGACTTTGTTGCGGCAGCTGAATCACTATAGGTGAAATTTTTCAAGGTCAGCGAGGCGTTTTGAGTTTCAATCCGTAATTTTGTGGGTACGACTCCGGATAATTTGCAGGTCTCGACGCAGTCGTTGTTGGTCGAAGAGCTGATGGTAAAAGATGAATTATTTGCCATTAAGGCATAACTTTCGAACACCAAATACTCATTACCGCTGCCATCAAGTAGTACGACCCGAACTAAGCCGTTGTCGGGATTATTGAGCTTGGCCGCGCCCTCGAGTTGAAAGCCGTAGATTGGCTTATTGATGCTCAACGGATAGTAATGGGCTTGAAGTGAAGTGCTGGAAAAAGTCTTGCCGATCGTCACCGGTATTAACGCTAAGTAGCTGGTGACGGCCGCCGCCGCGATTGCAATTACGGCCAAGACGATTAAAGCGCTGACTTTGGTGCTGATTTTAGTTTCCATAGTGGATGTCTTCATACTTGTAAATTAGATAATAACTATAATGATTATACAAGAAAAGCGCTGTCGGGGCGAATTTTAATCAATTGATGGGATGTCCCACCTAGTGATAAATGTAAAGTATTACCACTAAGTTTATTTTTCAATTTTTAGATTCGGGTAGCGCATAACAAAAAATTAGGGAAACAAGTATACTTGATTTTATTTATTTGATATGCTATATTTCTTTGTTGATTGTAATGTATCAATGGCGTGATTTCAACTCTGAAGGAGGAAAGATTCGATGGATATCGTGGGAATTACCGATGTGGCCACAGTAAACCAGGCAATCGTTGAGGAACTGACGGCGGCAGGGATTGAGCCTAAAGTCTTTGGCGAAGTGTTAATTGAAGACGATTGCTACTGGTTTGGTGTTTTGGGGCCGCAAATTGGATCCGTTGTAGATAACGGAGTGATGCTTGTGCCCGAGACAAAGGTTGGTGTTTTGGGCGACTGGGTTTTTATCCGCGATTGGAGCTACTGGCGGGCAACCGCCAAAGAACATCGTGGTCTGCCCGTGGAAAAAGCACAAGAACTGAACAGTCTGCATCAAGCAACGATTCGCATCAATGGTTGCCGCAATGGCACTTCGGTTCCGTGCTATTCAACTGTTGATATCTATCATATTGAGCTGGTCAGCTTGAAAGATTTCGCGGATTTCATTCGTGAAAATGTAATCCCATCGTAAGCAAAATTTTTCAGCGACTACTGAGCGGCGCGTGTTTAACTCGCCGCTTTATTTTTTATATTCGTTTAAAGCCATTTTTAAAATCTTCATGGCTTCTTTTAATTTTTGACAATTTAACACGTAGGCCAGGCGCACTTCGTTTTTACCTTGGTTGGGTGTAACATAAAATTCTGCTAACGGTGCCATTAAAATTGTTTTTTTCTGGTAATTAAAATCAGTCAGAAGCCATTTAATAAAATCTTCGGCCGACTCCACCGGTAATTGTACGATTAAGTAAAAAGCGCCTAACGGTTTTTGCGCCACAACTCCCGGGATTTTTTTTAGGCCTTGCAAAACCGCGTCACGGCGCCGCTGATACTTTGCTTTAATTTTTTTGGTGTAAGGCTCGGAATTTTTTAGCAGCGGAATCAGGCCGTATTGCTCTAGGGTTGGAACTGATAAACGGATCATAGCCAATTTCAAAACCGCCCACATGATTTCTTGATTAAAACTGGCCAGGCAGCCGATACGCGCGCCCGGACAGGAAAATCTTTTGGAAACGCTATCAACAACCATGACTCGATTTTTAGCCTCAGAATATTTCAGCAGGCTATTGGGTTTACCAGAAAAAACAATTTCGCGATAAGTCTCATCGGATAAAATAAATAAATTAAATTTTTTGGCAATTTTTATCACGCGTTTAATTTCTTGGTTAGAAAGAATTGAACCGGTCGGATTGTTGGGATTAATCAAAGCAATGACTTTGGTTTTTTTGGTAATTTTTTTAATAATTTCTTTTTCGTCGGGCAAGGCAAAATTGTTTTCCACTTTTAAAGTTACCGGTACTAATTTAATTCCGGTCATGGCGGCAAAGCCCTTGTAGCTGGTATAAAGCGGTTCAAAAACTATCATTTCGTCGCCGGGATCGCACAAAGCAATTAAAGCTAAAATTATGGCCTCGGCGCCGCCGACGGTGGGGATAATATTTTCCGGTTTTAATTTGATACCAAATTTTTTGTAATATTCAACCCAAGCGGCGGTGTGTTCGGCAATGCCCGGTGACGGCGCGTAGCCCAAATTTTTTTGTTGGTAATTTTTTATGGTCTGCAATAATTTTGGCGGCGGCAATAAATCCGGATCGCCGACATTAATTTTAAAAACTTTAATCCCCTTATTCTCTGCCTGTTTAACCAAAGGCAAAAATTTTCTAATGGGTGAAGCGATGACTTGGTTAGCTCGTTTTGAGGGAGATAAAGACATAAAAATGATTATTCTTTAATATTTTAATTATAACTCTATTTTCTAAAAATTTTCCAATTATTCTCTTGACATCTTTGGTAATTTTTGGTTAATTCAAATTGCCAAAGTGGCAAGACCTTTGAATATTTGGAGAGTACAACCTGAGGAGATATGGTCATGAGTAAGGACAAAGTTGGATCAAACCAACCGCCCCTGTTTTTTGCCTATGATTTGGGCACCGATGGTCTGACTGGCCAGGTCAGAGGCTTGGACGGTGCGCTTCTAGCCGAAGCGAGTGCCGATTACGGCTACGGGTCAGAGTTAGTTGCACCCAACATGCCCGAGGGCGTAATGGTGCAAAATCCTTGTCGTTGGGAAAACGCTATGCGTGAGGTAAACAAAATTTTGAATCAGAAATTGTCTGATTTGGGGTTGTCTCGGGAGAATGCCTATGTTGGTCTGGTTGGCCAAATGCATGGATTGGTTTGGAGTAATTGCGAAGCCGCGCCGTTGTGGTGCGATGACCGTAACGCGGATGTGGCTCAGCGCTTGACCCAGGCTTTTGGGGTCAAGATGGCCCAACGTTTTACCGTTTCACGTTTGCCGGAGGCGTGGGAACATGGCGGTTTCTCCGACTACATTCGTAATGGGATTTTTACGCCGGGTGGCTACATCTTCAATAAGGCTTGCCTCAAAAACGCGATCGGTGTGGGTGAAGCCAGCGGGATGTTTCCAATTGAAGACGACGGAGCCGGGTTTTGTAGCTGGATGATGCAAAAATTTGATCGGATGTATAGAGAGATGCCTAATGATATGCCATCGTTATCATCAATCTTGCCTTCGGTGCATCAGGCCGGAGAGTTCATCGGTCAAATCAGCTTTCTGGGGACGGAGACCTTTGGTCTGCCTTTCGGTGCCAAGGTTATTCCGTTTGAAGGTGATCAGCAAGGCGCCTTGGCCGGCTCATTGATTGGCCGGCCCGGTGAAGGCGCGCTTTCGCTTGGCACCTCGTTTGTGCTCAACGTTTTGTCCGATCGGCCTTTCTCGGGCATTTCACCGGCCATTGATCCATTCAAGACCGCGGATGGTAAGAATTTCTTGATGATCTGGATCAAGAATGGTGGCCGCTATTTGAAAATGATGATTGCGCATTATTGTGATGCGCGCGGCGATGCCAACACCGATGTTACCTTTGCCGCTTTAATGTCGCGAGTGGAAGCTATGGCCAAAGAATATCCGGATTGTCGGGGCTTGCTTGGTTTGCCGTTTTTGATTAACGAGCCTGGCGCCGGTTTTGACGAAAAAGGTATCTCCCTGCTGTTCGGTTTGAACCCCCAGAACGATAAGGCGGCACATTTACTTCACCTGGCTCTGTTGCTGCCGCTGTTTGGCATCAGAAACGGCATGGACGAGTTGGAGGCCAAAGACATTGTGCCCAAGCGTTTGGTTTTAACCGGCGGCATCATGCATAGCAAAAGCTACGCCGGCCCGACGATTGCCAATGTGTGTAACCGAGAAGTATTTATCCCGGACGTCGCCACCGAAGGCACTTGCTACGGCGCTTATGTTCTGACGCTCTTTGCTTACCGCAAACAGACCGAACCGGACTTGACCCTGCCGGATTTGCTGGATGAGTTGGCGGTTGGTCGCCAGGGTCAGACATATTGTCCTGATCCAAAATTGGTTGAAGTCTACAATGCGATGTGTCAGAAGTTTAACGCCCTTAAGGACGTTGGTCGGCAAATTTTGGCGGATCCCAGATTAAAATAAACGAGGGTATTTGACGAGATTTATTCGCAGGCGTTTTCGTGCTCAAACGCCTGTTTTTTATTGGTTTTATGTATTTAATATTGACTTTTTAATTTTGCTGGTATATCATAAATTGTTAAACTGAAAGTAGTGGCTGACTTCAACGCAACTTTTTTGGGAGGGCTTGAGCCATGAACATTTTTTCTTCGAACTTTGACTTCGCTTGTCCGCATTGCGACACAAGACATCAGACCAATTTGCATTATAGCAGTATTCTTCTTCTTTTTTGTCCTGTCTGTGAGGGACATATTCTGATTTATTCTCGGCAGTGCTTTGCCCTGAATGAAAAGATTATGACCCATGGTTCCAGGGAAGACAAGGTAGAATATCTGACCAGCATCATCACTGATTCTGTGCGGCAGAAGTTTATGTGGATGCTCTGTAGTATGCCCGACTCGGAGTCAGGTCAAAGGCGCGAAGATAGTGATCTTTTTGATCCGCCTTTTAATCCGGAGGATCCTAATGATCCTCAGGTGCCAATTGATCCGGATGAACCTGGCTCGGCAGAATATGGACATGATCGCCCAACCTTTAATCTTCTTCTGCCGGATTCAAATTGGGTTGAGAACCCAATTCAACCCGATGAAGTCGAAAGCTTTAAATCAATTGATTTAAAACTTATAGATAACGCGGACTATTTCAAAACGGTATTTGATCTCTAACCGGATTTCAATGCCGTTTTTTTAATAAAAAAAGCGTTTGAGTAAAACGCGATTTTTTAAAAAATATTATTCCCAGTCGGGCAAAACTTTTTCTTCGGCTTTGGCGGATTTTTGCGCGTGAATAAATCGGTAAGCCTCCAAGGCCGCTTTAGCGCCTTCACCGGCAGAAATTACCATTTGTTTATCGGCCACATCTGTAACATCGCCGCAAGCAAAAATTCCCGAGCAAGAAGTTTTAGTGTTTTTGTCGGTAATAATTTCTTTATTTTTATTGGCTTGGACTAAGTCGTTTAAAAAATCTATGTTAGCCGAATAGCCGATTTCAATAAACATTCCATTAATTCCCAGCTCAATATTTTCATTTTTTGTTTTATCCTTAAGTACCAGTGATTCGACTAAGTGCTGACCTTTAATTTCAACTACGTCGGTGTTTAAAAGAATAGTAACGTTTTTGGTTTTTTTTAATTCTTTTACTTTATATTCTTCGCCACGAAATTCTTCCCGGCGATGAATTAAATAAACTTGCTTGGCCAGGCCGGATAAATATTGCGCCGCCCCTAAAGCCGAGTTTCCCCCACCGACGACAGCCACAATTTTATTTCGATACAGCGGACCGTCGCAAGTGGCGCAGTAGCAGACTCCCCGCCCCAGTAATTTTTTTTCACCGGCCACGTCCAGGGTTTTGGGCAAAAGACCCAAGGCTAGAATTACTGTTTTGCATTCAAACTCATGGTCGCCGAATTTAACTATGAAGCCGGCTTTATTTTTTTTAATTTCCTTCACTTCGCCGTATTTTATTTCCGCGCCAAAAGCTAAAACTTGGTGGCTCATTTTTTGAATTAAGGAAATTCCGTCAATGGCTTCAAAGCCGGGAAAGTTTTCAATCTCGTGACTGAGAACAGCCTGACCACCTAAATTTTTTGAAACAATCAAAGTTTTCAAATCGCGTCTGGACGCATAAAGACCAGCGGTTAATCCCGCCGGTCCCGCTCCTACAATAATGACATCAAACTGATTTTCGTTCATGCTTTCATGAAGCTAAATGCTTGTTTAATCTGGCCGTTAAAGTTGATTTGTCTTGCACGCCCATCATTTGATCCACCGGCCGGCCGTCTTTGAAGATAATTAAAGTGGGAATACTCATGATTTGAAATTTTGAGGCGGACTGGGGCGCTTCATCAACATTAAGCTTACCGATTTTAATCTCTTGGCCCGCGAAATCTTTGGCAATTTCTTCAATAATCGGACCTTGCATTTTGCAGGGACCGCACCAGGGCGCCCAAAAATCCACCAAAACCGGAATTTTGGATTTTAGAACTTCAGCATCAAAATTTTGATCATTAAACGTCATTTCCGACATAAATATTACAATTATTTTAGTTAATAAAATCAAAGGATAAAATTAAGATAAAATCATTATAGCACCAAAAAAAATAGATTGACAAGTTTAAGAATTTTTCAATAAATAATTCAGAGTGGCGGCGTTTTCCTTGTCACAAATTGACTTAATTTTTTTGGACAAAATTGATTTTTCTAAAGATTTTAAATTGCCCTTGGCCGCTTCAATTTGCTGAATAATAGCGGAGGTTTTGGCGTTTTGAGTGATCAGTTTTTCAATGCCGCCAATTTGTCCGGCCAGACGGTGGAGCTGTAAAATTTCTTTTTGGTAGTCCATAGTTTTTGGTAGTAAATAATAAAATTATTTTACCATACTCCCCCGTAGTATGCAAGAAAATAAATTAACTTGAAATTTTAAAGTCATAGTGATAAAGTATGTTTGAGTTTTTTTGTTCATTGAATTTTGAGTGAAGAAAAGATTTGAGTGGAATCGCGTGAAATCGCGAAACAATAAGGAGACGCGTCATGACAAACAAGAAGGCTGAGATCGCCAAGACAAGAAAGGCCAACAGGCGGCCCAAGGGTCAACATCATCGGCCAGGCCGTGAGCAGGTTGAGGGCGGAAAGACCGAAGTTGATGTTGTCGTAGTGGACGAAGTCAATGTTAGCCCGAATGAGCCCGAATTATTGCCTCAAGAAGATGCGGACCGGCAAGCCGATGAGACTGGCGAAGTGGTTGATTGGCGAGCCAGTAGTGTTGCAGTTATGGCAGCGCGAAATGAGTCATATCAAGGTCAATTTGAGGATGAAGCCGAACTTGATAATAGGTGGCTCAATCCCCAGACCCGTGGTTTAGGCTGGTGGAGCGAAGCCTTGGTTTTTGATGTCGAGGATGCCCATGAAACAAATGTTGGTGATATCATCCACGTCAATCCGGACAATGTGCTTAGGGATCCAAATCAGCCGCGCAAGATTTTTGATCCATACGAGCTCAGGAAGCTTGCTGTTTCCATTGTTCGCGATGGGCAACAAGAATCAGCGCAGGTTTACCGCAATCCGGATGAGCTTGATTATCTTCATCCCTGGGTTCAGCTCAATGGTCAACGTCGTCTTGAAGCCTGTGCTATGGCCCAGGTTCCATATTGCGTGCAAGTTGTTAAATATCCGGGGTCACCCATTGCCTGTTTAATCGCTCAGGTTTTGTCCAATGAGAATTCGGTCTCACTTACTGACCAGGAGAATGCCGAGGCTGTTGGGCGGTTATCGCAATCGGATATGAGTGCTGTTGATATTGCGCGCATATTTGGCAAAAGTACCATTTGGGTCTATCAGCATTTGTCCTTTCTCAAGCTGGATCCGTCTGTGCAGTCTATGATTTCAGCCAGCATACCTAAGGGTGAGCGACTTGCATTTTCAGTGGTGATTAAGCTCGCGGATTTACCGCCGCAGGATCAAATCAATTATGCGAAAAAACTTGTCGGCAGACCCGGTTTTGAAATGCAGGAGATTATTCGTGGCGCTGTCAAGAAGAATAACGCAATGCGAGGCAAGCGAAATCGTAGGCCAAATGACGATTTGGTTATTTTAAGCGGTATTTGTCGCCGGGCTATCAGGTACTTTGAGATCATTTTGGCGTATGAAGACGATCGTTTCAACAAGATGTTTTCGGCTCTGACGCCAAAAACCTATAGCTCTGTGGCGGCCATGCTAAAGGAAGTGATTCATTTGGCCACTCGCATTGGCAAGCGTATGTGCCTACAGCCGCCAAGGGGCGTGAAGATCGTTCATAGTGGCAAATCCCCTGTTTCCGCGGCTTCTGAGCCGACTCCCCAGCCTTTATCGCCGCGTATTTCCCCGCCAGAACTGACAGATGACGTTGATTTGGCTGAATATTTCGCTAAGTTGACAAAATTTGTTGAAACACAAACCCAGGCGCTTTCTGCTGTGAATGAGTTGGATCCGAACGAGGGTGATGCTATTCTCAGAAAAGCCATGGCTTTATCCTTACGGCTGGCAGTTTTTAGGCGCGAACTTTCAAGGATTCTTGGCGTATCCTCCGCGCCACCGCAGTAAGAATCGTTCCGTTCTTTTCGGATGAACCGCATTGAGTTGTGGTTCTTTTTTTGTTTCACGTGAAACATTAAATCACACTTTTAACAAAAAAAGATTAAAATACCCAATAAATTAGCATTTTTAAAAAACAAAAAAACACCCGTTCTGGATGTTTTTTGGTGGACCCTAAGGGACTTGAACCCTTGACCTCTTCCATGCCATGGAAGCGCTCTAGCCAACTGAGCTAAGGGCCCGAAAGATTTCGGACATTGATACTTGTGGTTTTATGAGCCAACTGCCTGTCCGCTACACTGCAAAGCTGTGAGCGTGGCCTGTCCGCCAAAGCTTTGCCGAAGGCAATGCGGGCGGAAGCTAAGGTCTTGCTAAGTTACGACAAAAGTATTTGACGCTTCAAAGCCAGTTACCAGCCCTGCTGCAAAATGGAATGTGTATAACAAGTAAATAACTCTGAAGCAAAACAATAACAGTATTATAATGTAAACTTTTAAACCTGTCAAAATTATTAAAATAAAGGAAAGAGGGCTGCATTTCATGACATGCTTGATGCGTTGCATCAGCAGTTAGTCTTGATTTGCAGCCCTCGGCGCGGCGTAGTACAGGGAGCCACCCTGAACCACTTAACTGTCGATGTGACAGCCCAGAAGGTTGATCTCTAGAGGCGTCCACCCAAGAACGCAAGAGACAGGAGGCCGATAGGGATCAGAACCGCAGCCAAAAAATATTATATACGACAAATATAAAATTGTCAAGGTTTTTTCAGGTAAAATGGTATATATTTTGAAATTTGAAATTTTACGACTCCAGAATATGTGTAAAATTGCATAAATAAATATTCTGCCAAATAAATTTGAAAAATATTATAGGTATTTTGGTAATTTTCCAAATAAATGCATAGTTTATATAACCAAAATATTATCAGTTAGAAATATTGTTTAATTTAAGCATAGAATTAGAGTCGTAAAATTTACATAAATTAAAAATTAGGCCGGCGATGGTATGTGGGAGCACCCATCGCCGGCGGCAGAAGCCAATGACGAAATTTGGGTTCGTCATGGGGTATGCTTCTGCTGGTGCGTGATCAAAGCGCTGCTCATGCTTTTTAGGTGTGTTAACTTGGGGGGAGGCATAGAAAGCAGCTTGGCGGGACTTTTAATCACGCAAGGTTCGGCGCGTTGCCGTGTGTGGTGGTAATTGTCCGTCCGTCCGTCGCTCAGAGACGGTAATCGAGACTGTGTGTTCTTACGGCAACTATATAGTTATATTATTGTTTTAAAAAATAGTCAATATTATTATCTGGTAAATAATACTACCGATTGCGCAGCATAATATATACTTTTAATTTGGTTATTGGTATAAATTTTGGTAAAATTTATTAAGGATAATTAAAATAATTTAAAACTATGCCACTAGGGTTGGGTAAAAAAATTTTTGCCGTATTATTAACCATTTCATTTTTTATTGAATCGCCGGTTGCGGTGATGGCTCAACAAGAAATGCCGCCTGAAGCTGCGGCCGGTCAGGCTGAGGCACAAAAGCAAGGTCCAAGCGAAGCTGAGATCGCGCAATTTGAATCTGAGTTTGGCGCGCCTCCGACATCTTTTGCGGACAATATTGGTCCGACCGTTTCTTCGGATGACGGCAGTGGTCGGGTACCGGACTTTGTTAAACAATATGCCGGCGATGAGGAATTGGTAAAAATTTATTGCGCTATGGTGCGCTGGAAGAGTGGTGATTTTTTTAGTGCCATGGACGCGATATCGGAATTTTTGAACCCACCCATGGAAAAAGTTAAGGCTCTGGGTATCGATGTTTTTGCGCCGGATACGGCCGGACTCAAAGCTGAGGGTGAAAAACGTTTAGGCGCGATTTGCGCCGCCAAAACTTTCAGCGAGGCGGAAAAACTAGGTGAAGATTTTAAAACTTGGTCAATGGGGTCGGCGAAGGATTTTTCCAAATCCAGAGAGCAGGTTCAATTAGAAATGAAAAAACGCGGCGATGAAATGAGAAATAAAGTAAAAACACAGCTGGAGGAGTTTGTTAATGAAGAAAAGAAAAAAATCCAGGAAGAAATAGAAGCCGAAGTTAGCAAAATCGTGGAAGCAAAAAAATCTCAGATTCAAGCTGAGGCCCAGCAAAATTTGGAAATGGGCACATCCGGTTTCGCGGTAAAAAAGGAAGAAGCCATGGCAGAAATTACCTCAGCCATTCAGGCTAAAGTCGATTTGAAAAAGACCGAGATGCAGGCCAAGGTTAAGGCCAAGGTGGAAGAAATAATCGGTGTGGAGAAAAAAGCATTTGAGGACATTGGAAAGGAGTTTTCTTCGGTGGGCAGCAATATCGATAATAAAATTAAATCTCGACAAGGGGAGTATCTTAAATATCGAGATGAAGCTTTTGCTTTGCGCCAAAAATTAGTTTTGAAAATTTTAGATAAAAATGTGGCCGATGGTTTGGCGCAATTAGATGCTGCCCAAGAGCAAATTGAGCTGGCCAAAAAAGAAGATCCAAGCATTAAAAGCGTGGCGGAAATCAAAACGGCTATTTTGGCCGAACGCGGAGCTTTGGCCGTTCAATTAAATGCCGCCCTAGAAGCCGGCGATGAGAATGGTTTTACCCAGGCGCTCGATAATTTTAGAAATCGTTGGGAGAGCTATCGGACAGAAATGGAAAAGGTGTCATTATTAAGCATGAACCAGGCCTGTCAGCAAGCTAGTAGTCAATTTGGTTCGGCCAAATCACAAATGGCTGGCAGTGCTAAAAAAATTCGCGACCTCGCGGATAAATGTTCCAATCAAGTTACTGATGAATGCTTGCAAATCAATGAGTTTGCCGGACGGTTCTCCGCGATTTTGGAGAAATTTGACGCCATGAATTCCGAAATCAGTTTGGCGGAAAAAATGTGTGAAAATGTTTCCGCCCAAGACAGTAAGCAGCTAATGGCTATGTTTAAAAAAATTCAGCAGGACGCTGAAGATTTAAAAATTTTTGGCCAAGCCTTGGAGGCGGATAAACAAAAAGCTATCGCTGATTCCGCCACCAAAGTTTGCGGTAATGTTTTGTCAAAAATCAAAGCCGTCATCGCTGATCTAGAAAGTACCGACGTGCCGGTGTTTGAAAATAATCTTAAAAAATGCCAAAGCCAAAACACTTCCGCCTGCCAGAATATAAATTCTCTGGCGGCGCCCACCAAAGAAGTCCTGGCCGGTTTTAAAGAGTTTAAAGACGGTGAAGCCAAAGTGCGCACGATTTGTTTGAATGTAAAAGATGAAAATGATATTCAAGCTATTAGCGTAATTTTAAATAGTTTAAAGGATAGGGGCGAAGAATTAAAAGTTAAAGCCAAGAATTTAAAAGTTGAATTATCCGAGAAAGCTTCGGCCAAGGCTTTTTGTCGCGCCACTAAACCAATGCTGGGCATAGCCAAGGCTCAGGTGGCCAATGGTTTGAAAGAGCTGGTGGTTATGGAAAATAATTGTAAAAATAATAAATCAACGGCTTGCGCCAACCTGCCAAAAATTAAAGATAAAATTTTGGCTTTACGCGATCGTAGCGTGGAAGTAAATGATAAAATCAAAACTTTGGAAAATGATTGTAAAAATCCTGACGCGGTTAAATTGCCCGGCGATAGTTTAATTGACGCGGCCGAATATGTGCGCGACCAAGAAACCGAATTGAAAAAAATGCTGGAAGAAGTGAAAGCTAGTTTTGCCAGTTCAGCCGCCGCTGGTCAGGGGATTTGGATTGAAGCGGAAAGCGCGGTAAAATTTAATACCCGGTTGGGCGTTTCCAATCCCATGGCCAGAGAAGTAAACCCCAGCTGGCGGCCGCCTTATTCCGGATCGGGCACTTGGTATATGGGCGCGGGTAATGACTTTTTGGAATACAATATCGCAGTACCAGCTGACGGCCGATATAATGTTTGGGTGCGCGATTACGTTGATAACTATCAGCCCCGTGGCGTGAGAAGAATTAAAATCTTTTTTGATGGCAATTTATACGGCACGTTTGGCGAAACCGCGGCCAATATTTTACCCGGGCAAAACGCGATTATCGCCTGGCATCAAGTCGGTACTGGCGTGAGTCTTAAGATGGGTTCACATAGTATGAAAGTGGTGAAAGAAAGCACTACAGCCGGCGCGGCGATTTTGGATGCTTTTTATTTAACCACTAACTCGCAAGCGCCGACGCAGCAATAATTAATTAATTTTTAAGCCATGAAAAACATTAATCTAAAAAAACAGCGAGGCTTTGTCAATATCATTATAATTATTGTGGTGGCTTTGATTATTTTAGCTGCGTCGGGTCTGGGATATTATTTTATCATTAAAAAGACGGCTAAACTGTCGGGTGGCAATCAAGATCAAACTCCCGTGGCCGTACAAGCCGTAACCGTCGAAGCGCCAAATTTTGATTTTAAGTTGAGCCCAATGCCAACTTTGGATATTTCTTCGGTTAATTTATCCGCGCCCAATATGCCCGGTAATCGAATATTTCCCAACTTTGCTGTAGACAGTAATTTTAGTTATACCGGCGATACGAGTATCGCAACTCCCAGTTTTACTTTTGATGTTGCGGCACCGACGGGCATGAAGGTTCCGTCAAATATTCCTTCGGCGCCGGCCACTCAAGATGAACCGGCCGCGCCTGATTTGCCGAGCAACCAAGCTGACAGTCAGACTGGCAGTACGGATTGCGCCCAGTTCACGGCCGTACCCAGCTGCTCATATGTTGGTGGTGCGGGGACGCCGGGTTATGAAGCTTGTAAAAAATGTTATCCGCAAAAATAAATTAAAGATTGCAGTTATTCTTTTGAGGTCGCCAAAGGCGACCTCTTTGGTTATTGGCCAAAGATTTTATTTCGAATTTGGTGTGGGTGAAAGTAATAAAACGAGCGTTATACTTGACTGGCGAGAAAGTCATGAATTTTATTTGACGACTAAATTATTTCTTGTTAAGGTATTTACGTCGTGCTTGTTGAAAGGAACAAACCAACCAGATTAGAGAGGGGGTTACCATGGCGGTAGTAGTTTCTGAATTGCCAGGGGAAAACCCTTGGTTGCAGGTTCTTGAACAAATCAAGAGTTGTCACTTAGCGGATGATGTTGCCGTAAGTAAATGGCTGGCAACTGTTGCGTATGTGGATTTTTATTCAGGCGTTTTGAGGCTGGGCGTGCCCAGTGATTGGCACCGGCAAGAGATTGCCCAAAATTTTGGGCAGATTATTGAATCAGTCGCGCGTAAATTGTGGACGAATTTTCAGTCAGTCGAGTTTTTGGCTCGCCGTCAAACGGCGCCAGTTAAAATCGGGTTGGTAGCTAGATCGGTTCAACCTGATTTGATTACCCCCAACACGCCAATGACTCGGGTTGTCGGTTCAACCCATGGCCGGTTCAAGTCGTTTGTCCAATGCTCGGTTAATATGGCTGCTTACGCTGCTGTCGGCCAAGTGGCCCAGGAGTTTAAAGAAGGGAATGGTCCAACCCATCCTTTTATTTTTCTTTGGGGCGGCTCGGGTTTGGGTAAAACTCATTTGCTGGAAGCGGCTTATTATTATTTGAGTCAAGATCCGCAGAAAAAAGTGATTTTAACCACGGCTGAAAAGTTTTTAAATGACATGATGGCGGCTAACATCAGCAAGCAGCAAGCCGCGTTCCGGAAACGTTTTCGTGAAGCCGACGCATTCTTACTTGACGAAGCTGATTTTGCCAACGATCGCCGGCCAGCCTTGTGTCTGGAGTTGAAATTGACTTTGGATGAATTGGCTCAAAGACGTTCGCCAGTGATTGTGGCCGCTAATCTTTCGCCGCAGGCAATGAAGGGCAACGAGGCGTTAGTCAGCCGGTTTCGCGGCGGATTGACGCTCAAACTTGGTTTGCCCGACCTAGACGCGAGAATGGCCATCGTCAAGCAAAAGGCGGCGCGTGAAAAGGTCAACGTTTCGGATGAGGTGGCCGGGTATTTGGCTAAATACGCCACTAGCGATGTGCGTCAATTACTTGGCGCGACCACCAAATTAATTGCGTTGCACCGACTGATTGGCACAAGAATTGATTTGGCTGCGGCCGCCGAAGCTGTTGGCTCGTATGTGGCCAATGAAAAAATGCCGCTGACGATTCAGCGCATCATCGAGGCAACGGCCAAGCATTTCAAAAAGGAAACGGCTGACCTGAAAAGCCGCCGGCGTTTGCGCGAGATTGTTTATCCGCGGCAGGTCGCGATGTTTCTTTGTGCCAGGCTGCTGGAAAACAGTAACCTCGGAGAAATTGCCAAGGCTTTCGGCAAGAAAGATCACACGACTGTGATCTATTCCTGCAAGATAATTGAGTCTGACTTGGCGGCCGAAAAAGATTTGGCGGCCATAAAAAAATTTTTGGGTCTTTGATACCCTGCCCGTGCGTTTGTGCGCCAGTGCGGGGTTTTTATTTACTTATTTTTTAAATAAATAATCAATATTTATTTATAAAAAAATCCTTAGCCCCTACTCGGGCTGAGGAAATTTTTATTATTTTCACCTTTGGACCTGGGGAGAATCGAACTCCCGCCTCCGCAATGCGAATGCGGCGTCGTACCACTAGACTACAGGCCCAAGGGTGAAAATAATAAATTAAAAACTAGTTAATATTTGTCTTTATGATTTCTCTTTCTTGAAAATGTGATTCATTGCTGGTGTATTCAGTCATTTCATCTTTAATATAATTGCCAAGGCCGCAATAAAAATTTTTGCCATCAATAATTTGGCGCAAATATAATTTTATGTGATCCACGATATCAGGCTTGGCTAAAAATTCTTCAATTTCTAACCAGGCAATCGTGCCTTCATCGGAATTTTCTTTTGGCTCGCCAGTGAATTCATGAGCCACAAAAAGATAAATTTGATTAAGATAACCGTTATCCATTATTCGCATGAACATGCCACGCAGTGATAGCTCGGTTAAAATTATTCCCGCTTCTTCCAAAAATTCTCTTTTAGCCGAGGAAAATATATCTTCGCCCGGTTCGATTTTGCCCCCAAAACCCGAAATTTTATTGGGATAAATTTTTTTGTTAGGACTTCGCTTAAGAGTTAATATCTTACCCTCATTAACAAGAAATATCAAGGTTAACGGACTGACTTTGTAATTGGCCAATTTCAGATTGTCCATAATCGTGAGCAAAGGTAATTATTAGAATCGAATTATTTATAATTATAATGAGTTAATAATAATTTATTTTAGTAATTTTTTCAAGAGAATTAAATAAAATATTTTAAGTATTTTGGGTAAAGTGAAGCGCCCGCATATTGGTTATTTTGCGGGCGCATGGTGGTCGGGTGGATTATTTGGCGATTTGCCTGGTGGGCCGGTAGCCGGCAGGCGGCTGGATCCCGGTGGGCTGCTCTTGCGACCCAAAATAGATCACGAGCCGGAGCCGGTCGTCGCCTAGGTCCATCAGGATTTGGCCAGGATTGGCCATGAATCCCTTTATGGTAATGTCGTCGTGGACGCTTACCATCTGTACGCGGCCGGACAACGGTGTCAGGTGCACCCCGAAGGCCGTGAACCCAGGGACACCGTTTATCGAATACTCGAAGCGCTGCATCCGCGCTTCGAGCACGGCAGCATTGTCGTCGTCGGCAATGATTGAGCCCGGCGATTGTCCCAGGACGGTCAGCGGCGCCTCTTCTGACAGAATCGCCAGAAGCGCATCCCGATCCGAAATCTTAGCGAAGACCTCGGGACGCATCCGGTGCCCGGCGCTCTCGTCTTTGTATTGCGCGAGGTCGCCGCTCGTGATTTGTTCGCCGTCCAGCATTAGAATCGCCTGATGGAGTTTCATATCCACCCTCCCTTATTGTTTTACCCGAACGTTATTGCCCAGGTAACGATATAATATAGCATATTTAGATGTATTAGTCAAGCAATCATCAAAGTATGTGCTTAATTAAGCCATTTTTTAGATTGTTAATTACTAAAAATTAGAAAATTTAAAGCTCAGATCAAAATTTGTACTGGTGGTATTAGAATAAAGTAAATGGCGTGGGATTTTGACATAAAGCAAATAAATACTATATTATAATGCTGATTGGGGTGTTAACACGAAAAAACAGAAAGATTTGATGTTGTGGCACAGATTTTTCCATATTGGAGGTGAATTATGAGTGACAGGCTGGTTGGCGTGGTTGATCAAATCATAGCCATTCTTGGTCAATTGGCTCCCGATGAAGCTGACTTGGCCATGATTGCCGTGCGTTTAAAAATGCTTGAGCTATCCAAAAATCTGCAGCAGCCGCGGGCTTATGGCCGGGCAGAGCTTTTGGCTTTGGCTGATAAGCAAATTAATGGTTTGTCTCTGAGCCTGCGGCGGCTGGCAATCGGTGGACTGGTTACCAACGAGCAGGTTGCGACTGTCTTGGGTCTGCTTGAGTCCAAGCGCGACGCGGCGGTGACCAAAATTGCCGGTGTGTCCATTGCCGGTTTGAATCTGGCCTTGCTGCCGGTAATCAGCAAAAGTTTTTGGAATGCCAGCACGCAAATGGCGATCTTTGATGACGGTAACCACCAGGGACTTAATCGTCTTGATGACGACATCATCCTGGATTTGTGCCACCCGTCAAACGATGCGGCCTACTGGTGCATTGACGTTGAGGCTCACAGCCCCAAATACATGAGTTTGCCTGAGCTGGAAGAAGTTATCCAGAATATGCTGAACCGTTATTGTTTGACAGTGACGGAAACGACCGCGTTAGGTTACTACAGCCAGCTGGCGTTGCACAATCAAGTTTGTGCCGCTGGCTCGCAATTACGAAACAGTAACCGCGCGATTATTTTAAGTCGCGACGATAGTGACACTTTTATTTTAGACAGCGCAGACTTAAAAGATTGCGGCGCGAATTGGTACGTAATTTCTTGCGCTGACCGACTTTGAAAAATGAAATGTTCTTTGTGTTTTGGACGAGCTGTTAGTAAACTGTTTCGTCCTTATTTTTTTATTTTAAAAAAAATCTGAGCCAAACTCAGAAATTGTATCCAAAAAAATTAAATAATAAAAAGTTAACTATCCGCCTGAGTCAACGATTCGCGAGTCTACCTTTAGTTACTTTTAAGAATTTTTACTCAGGCATTCGCCCCCACTTGGAATTGAACCAAGATCTAGAGCTTAGGAGTCTCTTGTTCTATCCGTTGAACTATGGGGGCAAATGGCTAAGTAAAAGTTTTTTATTGGTGGGGTAATAACAAACAAATACAATGAAATAATAGCGAGAAATGCGTGATTTGTAAACAATAATAGATTATTTACTTTGAATGCACAGTTTATCCACCACCTATCCTCTTGTGGTATTAAGGGGGTTAAGGTAGTTTTAGTAAGCAATTAGGAAGTTTTCCGCTGCCATGGCTTACCTGTCGCCTTCGGACGATGGGTAGGCCAAGACAGCGGATTTTGGTATAATGACCTCAGGCGATTTTGCCTTGGACTTAGGTTGTAAAATCGTATGCAGACTATTCATCAAAAATTTTTTGAAACGGCCCAAACTTTTCCCGGGCGTTCGGCGTTAAAATACAAACATCAAAACGCTTATCTTTCGATTTCTTTTTCGGAATTGGAAAATAAAATCAAAACCTTAGCCAAAGGTTTTTTTAATTTGGGTTTGAAAAAAGGCGAGAGGCTGGCGATTCTATCTGAGAATCGGCCGGAATGGGTTATGGCGGATTTGGCGGCCTTGAGTTTGGGCGCGGTGGTGGTGCCGGTTCATACCACGCTTTCGCCCGGTATTATTAAACATATTTTGGAAAATTCCGGCAGTCGCATGATTTTAGTCTCTAGTCAGGAACAGTTTAATAAATTATTGCTGGTCGCCAAAGAAATTTCCGGTTTGGAGGCGATAATTTACGCCAATTTGGACCAAACTGATTTTGGTAATTTATCCCAAAAAATCATCAGTTTTAATGAAGTTTTAAATTCAGGCCAAGAGATTAAGACTGAGATGGCTGATCAGGTTCAAGCCGGTGATTTAGCTAGCATTATTTATACTTCCGGCACCACCGCATTGCCTAAGGGCGTCATGCTAACTCATCATAATTTAATGTTTGATGCTGAAGCGGCGGTAACGGCCGTCGCGGTTGATGAAAAGGATATTTTACTTTCATTCTTGCCGCTTTCTCATGTTTTGGAACGAACAGCCGGCTATTACGCGCCATTAGTTTGCCGGGGAAGTTGTATTGCTTACGCGGAGAGTCCGAAAACCCTGGTTAACAATTTGCGGGAAATCAAACCCACGATTTTAGTGGCCGTGCCGCGGATTTTTGAGAAAGTTCATGTGAGTATTTGGGATAAGGTAAAAAACGGTAGTAAATTAAAATATCAAATTTTTATTTGGGCCCTCAAACAGGAACCAAAAACTTTTACCCACTATATCGCGGATCGCCTGGTTTTTAAAAAAATCCGCCAAAGCCTGGGCGGCCGGTTGCGGTATACGATTTCCGGTGGCGCTACTTTAAATCACCGATTGGCCAGATTTTTTGCGCGGCTGGGTTTGGTTATTACCGAAGGCTATGGCCTGACCGAAACCGCGCCGATTATCAGCGTCAATCGTTTGAATAATATTAAATTTGGTACCGTGGGTCAGCAGCTACCGGGCGTGGAGATAAAAATTGCTTTGGACAAAGAGATTTTAGTGCGCGGGCCGAACGTGATGGCCGGCTATTACAACAATTCGGCCATGACCCAGGAAGTGATTGACGCCGAGGGCTGGTTTCATACCGGCGATTTGGGATTTTTATCCAGCGAGGGCTTTCTCATTATTATCGGCCGGAAAAAAGAAATGATTTCTCTGTCCAACGGCAAAATTGCTTGGCCGGAACAAATTGAATTGCTTTTAAATGATGACAGATTTTTTGCCCAGTCCATGGTTTTGGGCGATGGCCGTAGTTATTTGACGGCTGTAATCGTGCCCGATTGGCAAGAAATCAAAAGAAACGCCGCGGTTTTAGGTTTACCCACGCTTGAGCCGGCCAGTCTGGTCAGCGAACCGAAACTAATAAAAACATTTTACGACCGGATAGAAAAAATTAACAACCAATTGGCCGAATGGGAAAGAATTAGAAAAATTGTTTTATTGCCCGATGAATTCAGCCAGGAAAAAGATGAATTAACGCCGACTTTGAAATTACGGCGGCACATTATTGAAAATCATTATCAATCCCAAATCGATAAACTTTATTAAAAAAATCTTTTCCCACAAGTTATCCACTTTTTGGAGATAGTAAAATGTGGGGTTTTTGTTAACTTAGGCGGCCGGGTCGATAAAATTAACTTTTATATTAAATTATATTATGAATGAATCGGAATCAAAAGTTTGGTTAAGAAAAAAGGTCAAAGTTTTGATTGACCGGGCCTTAGGAACCGTTCATCCCAAATATGAAGATATGATTTATCCGGTTAATTATGGTTTTGTCCCAAACACCATCAGCGAAATTGACCACGAAGAAATTGATGCTTATGTTTTGGGTCCGACTGAGCCACTAGCTGAATTTGAGGGCGAGGTGATCGCGGTCATTGAACGCGAAGGGGATGAGATTAAACTTTTAGTCAGCGATGGCCGAGATTTTTCGGATGATGAAATCCGCCGATTAACCGATTTTCAGGAAAAATTTTTTAAATCCGTCATTATTCGTTAATTTGGCAATATTATAAATTAAAAAATATCCAGTCGGATTTCTTTTGGCGCCGCTTTGACAGGCGTTGTTTTTTTTATTGAACTTGGAGTATAATATAAGATATATAAAATAGACGGCGCCAAAATTCTCGACGGCGCAAATTTATGCCTAAAGCTACCAAGAAAATTTATTTGATTGCGGCTTCGGTCATTCCCGGCCTCAGCCGACAGGATATTTTGCAGAAAATGCCTGAGCTTAATTTTTTAGCGGAGGTTGAGCCGATTTTTTTATTTGATAAATTTTCAGCCGAGATCACGGTTGATGATTGGCTTAAACTAACGCAGGAAATAATCAAGCGCAAGGAGACGGCGCGCGGTTTTGTTATTTTGCACGGCTTGGACAATTTGCTTTACACGGCCGCGGTTTTGAATTTTTTACTGCCGAACCCTTTTGTTCCAATAATTTTTACCGGCGGACAGGCCAGACCAGACGACATTAAGCAGTTAGAAATTAAAGCCAATTTAATTAACGCCATTCAGGCGGCCAAGTCAGAACTGAACGAAGTTTGCTTGATGTTTGGTAATCGTTTGCTGCGGGCTAGCCAATCGGTAAGAACCTATGATGAAACTTTGAATTTATTCAGCGCTCCGGCGTCCGGTATTTTAGGCCGCATTGATTTTTCCATTAGAATTTTTGACAAGCTTTTAACGCGCGGCAAAAGCAAAAAAAATAATCCGATCGTTTTGAACAAAAATATCGCCATTATCGAATTGACGCCGTTTTTGGATTTAAAAAATTTGGCCGAACGTTTGAATAAAAAACAAGCCATAATTATTGATGCCAGTCGCAATCAAAATCTACCCACTGATCTGGTTTTCTTTTTGAATAAACTGGCGGCTGATGTGCCGGTTTTAGTTTGGGGATTAAAATTAACCCCGAAAAACCTGGGAAAAAATGTGATTAACGTCGTTGATTTAACCTGGGAAGTGTCAGTGATAAAATTTATGTGGCTTTTGAACCAGACCCAGAAATTCAGTGAAATCACCGAACTGATGAATCAGAATTTAACCGGGGAAAAATTAATTTAGTATGCGTTTATATTTTGCCGCTAACAATCAAGCCGAAGAGAAGTTTCAGAAAAGATTTTCTGACATCATTGCGATTTTAAGCGAGGCGGGAGTTTTGGTTATGAGCAATTTGGTGGACAAAAACTTATCGGGTTTTTCCAATCAGGACTTGGAAAAATTCGACCAGGCCGGGGAGGTGCTTTTGGAGAAAATGGATGGCTTAATCGTGGAAGGCAGTTATGCATTGCCGGAGACCGGCTATCTTTTTGCCTTTGCTTTGACCCATAAAATTCCCATTTTATATTTGACGGAAAGGGGCCGCGGCATTGATAAAAATTTGCAACACTTGCAAAAAGATAAAACTACCGGCGGCTTGATTGATCTGCAAAATTATTCCGACAAAACTTTATCCAATCTGGTTTTGTCATTTTTGCAAAAAATCGAGGGCGGCCAGGGAGGGGAATTACCGAATATTAAGTTTACTTTACGCATCACGCCGCGCATTGAAAGATATTTGTATTTTAAAACTCATAATACTAAAATTGCCAAAGCGGATTTTTTGCGCGAAAAAATTGAACAAATGATTGATCAGGATGAACAATATCAAAAGTTTATTAAAAAGGATTAATATTTTAAAACCCCTTGACACTCTCAGTTAAAATGATAAAATTATTTTAGTAAATAAGCCGTCGCAATTATTGCGACGGCGCAAAGCAGAAAAGTTAAAGCTGCTGCTTGAAAATTATCTTACGTTTCCCCTGAAAAGTAAGATAATTTTTTTAAAAAAGGCTTTGCGCCGTCGCTTCCAAGCGCCGTCGCTCTATCTTGTGGATAAAGCCTATCCACCAAGCCTTTTTACCAGGGTCTAAAGAGCCTATCGTTTCAAACATCCAAATTATAAAGTTTTAATGGTTTGAGCTTTTCGCGCTATGTTGAGCCTAACCAC
>Ga0172381_10001808_pt1 | contig 24461 bp, 27 predicted proteins | sample Leawel6488metaG_FD_119754 | JGI IMG/M metagenome (GOLD analysis project Ga0172381, IMG submission 119754) | Leachate microbial communities from a municipal landfill in Southern Ontario, Canada - Leachate well 64-88 metaG | ecosystem: Engineered > Solid waste > Landfill > Unclassified | place... | reverse complement strand
CATTAGTTAAAAGGTCAGTTGCGAATGAATGACGGAGAGTATGAACCGTTGCGTCAACCGGCAACCGCGCAGTTCTCACATATTTTTTGACAATCCTTTCAACACTTCTGGCTGTTAATCTCATTTTTTCTCCGCCGTTTTCTTCAATAATTTTCCCCGAATACCTTATAAATAAAGGTTTAAAATTATCCTTGCGCTCTTTAAGATACCGCGTAACCCATTCTTCCGCGCGGTCGGAAACGAAAACAACTCTGGCGCGTCCGCCCTTTCCCACAACTCCGAATTCGCGCCGGTCCAGATTAATTTGAGCATGATTTAATCCGACAAGTTCGGACACACGCAGTCCGGTTGAAAATAATAATTCAAATATGGCTCTATCCCTAACTCCTTCCTCTTTCGATGTGTCTATTGAAGTCACCAGCCGGTCAATTTGTTCGCGTTCTAAAAATTTTAAACTTCTGCTTTCTGTTTTTGGCAAATCTATTTTTGAAGGTTCCAAGGTTTGATGATCATTCTTAATTAAGAAACGTAAGAATGAACGAAGTGCAATTACGTAATAGTTTTGAGTAACTCTTTTCAAAGTCATCCCCTTAGCATCAGCTCTATTTGCAAGAAAGACCCTGTACTTTCTGACTGTTGCTAAATCGAGTGTTCCCATGCCTTTGGCGCCACAAGTCCTTGAGTGCCAATCTGCAAAAACTTCTAAGTAATGTCTATAATCCCGAATGGTCAGTTTTGAACAATTTTTTTCAATTTCCAAATACTCAAGAAATTCATCAATTAAATTATTTAATTCTATATTAATTGGTTGACTGTTTGTTTTTTCGTCCATGGCAGGGGAGACTCAATAATGTGCGACGTCTCCTCTATCATTATGCGACGCTAGAAAGCTATTGTCAATAATTCATAGGAGAATTCCTACAAAAAGTAATTAATTCACTATCTTGAGGGTCGTGATCCAATAAAGTAGTAACCTCAGCTTCTATTGTTCTCAAATCAAGATTTGACTCTCCCTTAAATTGTAGATATTGATTTGTAAACTCATAGTTTTCATGAAAGTTTCTTTGAGGATGTACGACATCTTCGGTCAATTGAATTTCATATTTTTTCTTAAGATAAGCAATAATTTTTTTATAAAGTTCCTCTACTAGTCCATCAAACCTTGAATGATCTTCCATGTTCCCATTAAATAAGTCTCCATGAAACAATTTATTCCTAAGACCAAATCTGTAACTATACAATTTCTTATTAAGCTCTTTGCCCAATATCTCTTTTAATACAAGAGGGTTAGTTCTAACCTGATTATTGACAGCTATTTGCCCCGCTAATCCCTCTATTCCAATAATTAACATTATAAGACGAGTATAGTAAGTAGATGCGTTTGCTGCTTCCATTATAAAGAATAACCCTCCCTTATTTGAAACGTTGGAAATTTTTCCCAATTGACTTATTTCGTTTTCATCGAATTGTAGGCCAACTGGTTCTGATTTTTTGACATAATGAATAAAGAACACTTTTTCCTCGTTGTAATTTTGTTTATAAATTACATAGCTATTAGCATTAAATCTAAATGCGCATTGAGAAATTACTGCAAATCGATCAATTAAGGGCATCAATCCATTAGCAAAATCATGCCTAGCTATGCCTGCATGCGAAGCTTGAATTGTTTTTGAGGCAACCCAAGCATCACAACTCCACCACTCATTGTTATCATATGGACCAAAATCATAACCACAATAGCTAAAAGGCTTCATCAACTCTGCTAATGTAGAGATTTTATATTTAATAATATATGTATTCATAATGATTTAGATTTTAACATAAAAATACGGTAGGCCGCTAAATCCAATACCCCTTCAGCCGGAAAAGGCTGAAAAGGGAACTGAAAAAAATATAATTAGTTTCATTTAGCCTCAAAAAATTAAAACAATTAGTCCTGTAGTAGGGAAGTATATCATTTTTCATAGGCAGGAAAAAATGGAGAATTTGTGTCATGGAGAACTAAGAGAAATTAAATTATTAACAATAGTCGTCAAATATTTACTGAAATTTAACCACTTCTCCCAAGAATTGAGCCTGAGTGATGTCGCAAAAGTTATATTGTACGACATAATCACTTTCTTCTCTCCGACTGCTTAAAACGCCTTTTTTCTATGTCCAACGGGTTTTACATATATTTACAGAGAAATAAGAAAGAGAACAGCTGCACCTCTCTCCCGGAACAGGAATCATAATTTACTTAACGCTATGATTAGTCATTCATTAATATCAATAATTAATTGACAGACCATATTCCTCTCCACCCCAGGTCTGGCGACGTCGTAATTTAGATTGCTTTATCAATCCAAACTCATGATTTTAGCCTCAAAAATCATTAGTTTAGCATGTTCGTATTTTTTTCGCGTTTAGGTTGATTTATCAATCCAAACTATTAATTTCAAGGCTAAATAATTAGATTTCTACACCCACATCATCAAGAGAAGCACGAGCTTTCTTTATCCCCATAAACAAAAGAAGACGAATCCTTAATCTATATCTAATAATAAATAGAGATGCGTTGAGAAGCAGGCTCTCCCGGCCCTAGTCTCAGGCCTGTGAAAATTCCCGCAGAAACCTCGTGAAAAGTTATCCACATTGAGATTTTACGCACAAGAAATGTCCTATAATAATTTTATGTATGATATCAAACTATATCATCTGAAGCTAAATTGTTTTGAGGCCCTGAGAACTCACACTCCTCTTCCCTACTTTCCTATTGAAGATATTTTTAAGATCTGGAGCTGAAAGTTACAAAAACTAAAAAAACAATTACTGCTACCCAAATATATTCCCACATTACACTTTTAAAAAGCCTTCTATCCAGCCACACTTGAGAGATACCAACCAACATATAGAAAAGACCTGTCAGGAAAAGCCCTATCATCGTTGGTGCTGCAGGCCAAAACCACAATGCAAAAGCAATTTCCGTAATACAAATTGAAATTAAGAATACCCATTCCAAATGAAAACGAATATTTCTTTCAAGAGTATGAGACCAAATTGAATGCATAACTAAAAGAAAAGTAAAAACAAAAACAAGAAGAAGTGTTAATAAAATATTCAGATGCAAGGCAAAAACAACATTTGCCATGAAAAAATATGAAAGCAAAGTTACGATAAATGAAACTGTACGAGCAGACGACAAAAGAGCAATAGTTCTAGTTGAGGAAACAATAAAAATATTTTCAGAAAGAAGAAGCGAATAAAGACCAAGAGCATAAATTGAAGTCATCCCTACCCTAGTCAAAAATCTTGCCGGCACCAAAAAGAAAAATAACGCACAAGCCAAAGTATAAAACAACGGTAAGATAAAAATTTGAGGCGAAAAATTATCTTTTAATTCATCTCTTTCTGCCCAGAGAACAAAAAGACCGGTAATAACAGCCAAAATAAAAGCCACATATATTCCCCCACGCCCCAATAATTGTTCTGAAAAAAACAGCATTAAAGACAAAATCAGTACGCTGACTATAAATTTTTGTCTTTTTGAAATATTGAAGATAAAGCTACTCTTTTTTGAAATCTGCTTAAGAGAATGCGCTCGCTTCCTATCAATCTTTTGCCAAATTCGAGTAAACTTTTTGAACATCATCCAAACTACCTATTTTATCTAAAAAATTAACTATTCTTTCTCTTTTTGCAGAATCTTCAACTACCATTGGCGTTAGAGGCTTACGAATAATTTCAATTTCAGACGGAACTATTCCTTTCTTAATCAGATTTTCCCGGACAGAAGATAATTCAATATAGGAAGTTGTTATAATTGCTCTATCTTGAGCATCTTCTATATCCTCTGCCCCGCTGTCAACTGCTATTTCAAACAATTCGTCTGCTGTTTTTCCGTTTTTAGGAATAATTATTCTGCCTTTTTGTTCGAATTGATATGCAACTGATCCGGGCTGACCAAAATTTCCGCCCTCTTTATTGAAAATGCTCTTTATCTCGCTTGTTGTCCTCAAAGTATTGTCCGTAGCCGCTTCTATAATTACACTCACGCCTTCCGGGGCAAATCCTTCATAAATTACTTCCTGCAAGTCCCCTGCTTCTTTTCCGACAGCTTTCTGAATTGCTCTTTCGATATTGTCTTTGGGCATATTTACTGCGCGGGCAGCTTCTACTGCAAGCCGTAATTTAAAATTACTATCAGGATCTACTATTCCCCCACCCTGTTTTACTGCAATCGTAATCGCGTTTGATATCTTAGTGAAAGTTAAACCCCTTTTGAGGTCAGCTGCTCCTTTCGCTCTCTTTATTGTGGCCCATTTTGAATGTCCGCTCATAAAAAACTTATTTATTATACCTTTTCTATATTGACTTTTGCAACAAAACCCTGTATCATCTCTCACAACTATCCGTAATATTTTCCACAAATGACACTACTAAAAGACAAGGCTATTCAAGCAATGCTATTGGGCGATTGGAAAAACGCGACCACTCTAAATAAGGCTCTCTTGGAGGAAAATCCTAAAGATATTGATGCTCTTAACCGCTTAGCATATGTTTTAACAATTTTGGGAAAAATACAAGACGCCAAAACAACTTACAAAAAAGTATTAAAAATAGATATCTTAAATCAAATTGCAATAAAAAATATTAAAAAATTAACAGAAGCAGGACCAAGACAAATCGCCAAAAGCCTATCCTCTTTTAAGGGAGTCACCAATACTTTTCTTGAAGAGACAGGGAAAACAAAAATAATTTCCTTAGTAAACCCCTGTCAGCCTAAAATTATTACACTTTTAACAACAGGACAAGCTGTAGCTATTACTATAAAAAGATCAAAGATATTTATTCAAAATCAGAATAAACAATATCTCGGAATGTTGCCGGATGATGTTGGAAGAAGACTTATTAAGTTAATTAAAGGCGGCAACACATATGAAGCTTGCATAAAATCTACAACCGAACACAATGTCTGTGTCTTCATAAAAGAGACAAAAAGAGTATCTAAATACAAAAATCAGCCTTCTTTTCCTCAAACTCAAGATATGGATTTATCTCTATCAAAAAGTAATAAAGCAAAAATAAAAAACTATAAAGATGCTGATGAAGATGAAGACCGTGCTTATCCCTTGGATGAAGAATCCTGAAAGATAACTCTTCCCTTAAAAAGTTTTTTCTTTGTATGGCCCACATGAGACTTATTCTCAACATCAATAAGCGCAATTATTGAAAGAACTATTGATATAATTGCTATTACAAGAACTACTAACCAAATATTCATAAGTTAGAACGGAATAGTTTCAAGCTTATCCTGCCCTATTATAACAGTAATATCTGATATTGCATTGCTTGGCTCTTTTACAGCTTCGTACCCAAGCACTTCCTGCAATCTTTCTACCGTATAGGTTTTTTTATCTATATACGTTATCACGGATTTTTTTCTCGGCTTATCTTCAGTCATAACCAAAATAACATTCCCGCCCATATTGGTTATCAATTTTGCCAATCTATTTCCAAGCCCATTCACTTCTGTTCCGTTAACTACCTGTATCGTCTGAAAATCTTTTTCTATAAAATTATCTATTACCAAACGCCCAACAGTCTTTTCTACGTCTAACCCCTCTTTGTTTTCAACCATTTTTATATCAACCGCGTTTTCAGGAATAGTTCTTGCAAAGATAGCTAGCTTTAAAAGGTCTATTATCGTAAGGTCCGTCTGAATATTTTTATAATTTAATATTGCATCTACAAATAGTGAATCCGTTTTTTTATTCAGGTCTTGAGATTTAGAAAAAATCTGTCCGTCTATAGGGATTTTTAAGAGATGCCCTGCTTCCGCAGAGCTAAAATTGTCGCTTAATTTAAAAATTACAATATTTCCCAAGCTGGGAGACAAAGACATTACCTCAATATTGCGGTTATTAGCTATGCTCAAGGTAAATCTTCTTGAATCATCAAACTGACTCCTTCTTATAACATCAACTGCTTTAAAAGCTAGAGAAAGACCAACAATGAATATCAAAAAAACAAAAAAAAGAATAGCAATTTTCGTATTTCTTGATGTTTGCTTCTTTTTTTGCTCCATATAATTAGAAATCCCGTTTCTTTTTTTCGATTATCTTAGGCAAAGTAAAAGTAGGAGCACCCATGCCGAAAGCTCCGGAAGATATACTTTTTGTATCTTTTTTCTTTTTCTTTTTTTCCCCCTTATAGAACCCGCCCATACCGCCACCCATAATTAGATTTCACCTCCTAACAAAATTATCCATTATTAATCGTATCAATTTCATAGTACAGAATCAACATAAACTAGGAGTTAATGTTTTTAAGAAAAGTCTCGAGATCTTGAGGAAGCGGACTTTCAAAAGTCAATTGTTCATTGCTTCCGGGATGGAAAAAAGAAATTTTGGAGGCATGGAGAAAAATTCTGGATAGCAATTTTCTGTCGTTTCTTGATGTTTTTCTCCCTGCGTACAAAGAGTCAGCAAAAATCGGATGCTTAATGTATTGCAGATGTACTCTTATCTGATGTGTTCTTCCGCTTTTTGGATAAAGTTCAATCAAGCTCAAGGGTTCTTTATTTTTTCCGAATACTAAATACTTAATACCTAATACTTTATACTCTGTTACCGACTCTCTTCCCTCTGCCACCACTCCAAATCTTTTTCTATTCCATGGAAGCCTTCCGACTGAAACATTTATTTCACCCTCTTTTGGATTTACCTCTCCGTGCGAAAGCGCAAGATATGTTTTCTGGACTTTTCTTTCCCTGAATTGGGCCTGAAGATTAACGAATGCTTCGGCATTTTTTGCAACCAAAATAATTCCCGAAGTTTCTTTGTCTAGTCTATGAACAATGCCTGCGCGGCTCTTAAAATCCAATCTCGCCTGCTCTTCATAATTAACACCCTTTATTTGCAATTCTTGAGGCAAAACAGCCGGAATTTTCAGATATTTTTCTATCCAATCCTGCAAAGTTACTTCTCCTTTTGTCGTATCGGACCTATTAACAACCATTCCTGCCGGTTTATCCAATACTAATAAATCCTCGTCCTCAAAGATTATCTTAACCTCCATTATTTTCCTTTCTTAAATTGCACAATTGATGGACCTTCATACCAAATAAGCTTTCCTATTGAAAGAAGAAATATTAAAATTAATATTATATTTTCAAAATTTTTTAGATATTCCAAAGCATTAATTTCTAAAAAGGCGTTTGCAATAAGATTTACTAATGAGAAAAAAATTAAAAAGAAAAGAGTAATTGTCCCCTCTTTAAATTTCCCGCTTAAAAGTTTTGGTAGAAAAAATTTAAGAAAAATTATGAATAAACCAAGATACACAAAAGCCTGTGCTCCCAATTTAATCATTTCCGCACTTCCTTCTGAAAATAGAAGATAACCTAAAAATCCGACAGGCAAAGAGATTAAGAAAGCTATGGAGAAAAAATCACACATTCTTTCGAGGGGAAATGAATTCTCCCGGCGTTTTACAATAAAGAAAAGATATATTCCTATTCCCACTACTCCCCCCAGAAGGGATAAGCCCGGAAAATAAGGAATAAGCAAAAAAGTAAACGGACTGACAAATATACTTTTTACTGATATTCCATAGAAAATCCTTGCGACAAGAAGACTCGCCAATGACCCAATAAATATTATGTTAAAAATTTTCTCCATTGTAACGTCACGGCGCAAAAAGATAAAATCGTCATTTGCCAACACATACACACAGTAAAGAAAAATAAAAAGACAAGCCAAAAGAATAAAAATAAAAAAATTCATTTTAAGACTTAATTAAAAATAAACTGGTAGCACTACCTAATATCATCAACGCTCCAATAGTGGCAAGAACAGCCCCTACTCCTAATATATCCGCTAATCCTCCTGCTAAAATCACCGGAATAAAAGAAACTGCGCCTATCAAAGCGCTTAAAAGACCATACATTCTTCCTCTCATTTCCTCATTCGTTTCAAGTTGAATTGTAGAATTTGACGGAATAAATAAAAAAGAAATACCAAAACCAATAATAAAAGCCATAATTACAATCACATGTAAAACATTTATGTCTATTATTTGAGGTAAATAGGTGTTTAAGCTGTGCACAGACTCATATGAAGTAATACGCCCTGTAAACGGCATCAAAACAAAAACGATTCCAATAATCATAAAGCCAATAATACTTATTAATTCATGTTTCAACTTTTTACCTACGCTTCCCAGGAGGAAAGCACCTATTCCCAATCCAATTCCTGCCGGGGCAATAAGAATAACGGAAAGGGTTTCTAGCGGAGCTGCAAGTATTGTGGTCACATATCCGGGAGCTAAAACTGCAAATATAAAAAGTATCGCCTGTGCAATAGTTATTATAAAAAGTGCATGCAAAACTCTTTTCATCCGTTTTATAAAAACAAATACTTCCTTTGCCTCTTTAATAATTGAACCGAAATGAAAATGAGACGTGTATTCTTTTTGAGGTATTTCCTTTCCATAATCCATTTTCATTTTGGCAACAATAAAAGCGCTCACCAAAAAAAGACCCATCAGAAGCACGATTGTATAAGTTCTTCCCAGAAGAAGCAGTGCCGGACCGGAAAGTATATACCCGATCAGCATAACTCCTGACGTTCCGAACGAAAATACAGCATTGGCGGAAACAATTAATTTCCTAGGAACGAGTTGCGGAACAATAGAGGCCTCTGCAGGCGAAAGAATTTGTGCAATAAAAGCAATTAAAAAAGTAAACAGATATATTAATCCCAAATGAAGACTTGGAATTAAAAATGGCAACAACAGTGCTGCTCTAATTAAATGTGCAAAAAGGATTATTTTCTTTTTGTTCCATCTATCCGCATATACGCCGGAGATAACGCTGAATAAAATTGCCGGAATTATAAAAGAAAGAACCATACCCGAAACTGCAGTATTTGAATGAGTAAGACTATAAATTATAAAAATTAAAACAAAATGCTGCATATTAAATGCAAGCTGGGATAAAAATTCAGAGAGTATATAGAAGAAAAAAGGCCTAATACAAAGAACTTGAATAATTCCGTTTTCCCGAACCTTACTTTTAATTACTTCCATAGATTACAAGCCAATTATTAATTTTACCAATTATTTAAAGTAATTTACAACTAAGCAAGAAGAAAATTAAGAAGAGTTCTTACTCCGAAGCCTGTCCCCCCTTTTGGACCTAAGACATATTTTTTTTCTGCAAACGCAGGTCCGGCAATATCCAAATGTACCCAAGGTTTTCCAGCTACGAATTCCTCAAGAAACAAAGCAGCCGTAATTGTCCCTCCATAACGGCTGGATGGAATATTTGCAATATCTGCAACTTCACTTTTATTCATATCCTTATAAGTTTTTTCGAGCGGCAATTCCCAAACCTTTTCTCCTGCTTCAGCTGCCGCTTTTTTAACTTTTTCCCCTAATTCCCGGTTATTTGTAAACAAAGCTGAAATATCGAGACCTAACGCAATTAACGCAGCTCCTGTTAATGTTGCCAAATCAATAATCTGTGTCGCTCCCTTTCTGACAGCGTAAGAAAGGCTGTCTGCCAAAGTAACACGCCCTTCGGCATCTGTATTTAATATCTCAATTGTTTTCCCGCTGGATGCCCTTACGACATCTCCCGGAACTGTTGATTTGGCCGAAATCATATTGGGTGTTGCTGCAATTATCCCCATCACAGATGCTTTCGGTTTTACTTCTGATATTACGGAGAAAACGCTTAAGACCACAGCTGCTCCTGCCATGTCCATTTTCATATCAACCATGTGTTCATCGCCTTTTAGGGAAATCCCTCCTGTATCAAAAGTTATTCCCTTCCCTACCAAAGCAATCTTATTTTTATTGGTAATTTTTTCAGGCTTGTACTCTAGATGAATAAATTTTGGTTCTGTTTCTGCGGCTTGAGCGACTCCTAAAAATGCTCCCATTCCCATTTTTTTAATCTGTTCTTTTCCATAAACATTACAGGTAATATTTTTATTCTTTTTAGCGATTTCTAAGGCTAAGTTGGCTAAGAAATCAGGATTAACAACTGCAGAAGGTTCGTTTACTAAATCTCTGGCAAGTTTTGTGGCCTTAGAGAATATTTCTCCTTTTCTTATCCCTTCTTTTATTTTTGCCTGAACATTTTTACTGCATTTTGCAAAGATTACGCTTTCTAATTTCTTTTCTTTTTTTTCTTCAGCTTTATATTTCAAGAATTGATATTCCCCCAAAAGCATTCCCTCAACAATCACTTGAGATTGAAAACCTAAGTCAAAATTTGCTTCTTTAAGATTTAGTAAAGAAAATGTGATTGAAGAGACTTTTCCTTTAGTATTTCTAACAAGAGCTGAAAAAGCATTTCTTAATTCGCTGGAATTAAAGTCCTTTTTCTTGCCAAGCCCTAAAACATAAATTTTTGGCGCCAATGTTTTTCCGGATACCCTGACTGAAAGTAATTCGCCTAATTTGCCTCTGTAATCTTCACTTTTTATTTCCTGCAAAATTACTCCAGACAATAATTCGTTCAGAATTTGAGATTCATGGGTTAATTCAGGCTTAGAGTCTGTCTCAAAGGCAAAAGCTATTATTGCATCTGCTGATACATTATTTGATGGATTAGCCGAAAATTCAAAATTCATATACCAATTCTACTAATATAAGAGGTTAAAATCAAGCTATTTTGTGCTATAATTTCAATAACAAAAGGGCAAGTGGCGGAATGGTATACGCGGTAGTCTCAAAAACTACTAGTCGCAAGGCTGTGTGGGTTCGACTCCCTCCTTGCCCACTTAGATAAATGTTGAATATGAGAAATATTGGCATTATTTATGCAATTTTGGCTTCAATTGTTTGGGGATTAGATTATGTTATCCTTCAAAAAACACTGGTAAAAATTTCTCCGATAGCGCTACTCTTGGTACAATCCCTTATCACAGTTATTGTTTTGCTACCATTTGCTTTTACTAATTTTGAATCCGTTAGATCTCTTGACAAGACAGCTCTTTTCTTGATTGTTCTTTCATCTATAACGCTGGTTTTAGCCAATTTCCTTATCTTCTCAAGCATTAAATTATTAGGAGCGCCTATGGCCTCCGTAATTGAAATTTCCTATCCTTTTTTTGTTACCCTCTTTGCTTTTCTTTTTTTCAGAACACCCCTCAATTGGTTCTTCTTTCTAGGCGCTATATTTATTTTTATAGGATCATTAATAATTATCAAACTAGCCTAATTGGTAAGTAGGATTTTATTCTGTGGATTCTCTTTTTCTCTCTGCGTTGTAGAATTTGATTCGGTCGCCTCTGAAGACAAGATCAACTTCTCCCATCGGACCATTTCTATGTTTGGCAATTAAAAGCTTTGTTGCAATAGTCGGAGTAATTTCCGCATCCGGGCGGTAAATAAACATAACTACGTCAGCATCCTGCTCAATAGCCCCTGACTCTCTAAGATCAGCCAGCTGAGGTTTTCTCTCTCCCCTATGTTCAACTGCCCGGGATAACTGCGATGCAGCCAAAACAGGCACTTTCAATTCTCTTGCCAAATTTTTCAAAGATTGCGAAACAATTGAAACTTCTTGTACCCGGTTATCATATCTTCTGCCCGGATCAACCAACTGAAGATAATCAACGATAAAAAGCCCAACATTTTGCTCAAGTTGCAATCTTCTTGCTTTTGTTCTCATTTCTGAAACGGAAATTCCGGGAGTATCGTCAATAAAAAGCGGAGCATCTGCCAACTCCCCCATCGCATTAGATAATTTAGTAAAATCTGTTTCCGATAGTTTTCCTGTTTTTATCCTCCACGCATCCACATCGGCCTGTCCCACCAGCAAACGATCCACCAATTCTTCCTTGCTCATTTCCAAAGAAAATATCGCAACAGGGACTTTATCAACAACCGCTGCATGCTGGGCTATATTTACAATCATGGCTGTTTTTCCTTGTCCCGGACGCGCAGCCAAAATAAGCAAGTTTGATTGCTGCATTCCGGACAAAGTATTGTCCAAATCAACAAAGCCGGTTTTTACTCCCCTAAGTCCTGCTCCCTTCTTGTGAAGCTCATCAATCCTGTCAAAACTCTGAGCCAAAGCATCTTTCAAGGGAACGAATGAGCGTAAAGAGCTTTTTTGAGATATTGCAAAAATTTGAGATTCTGCCCTATCCAGAATACTATCTATCTCCTTATCATCCCCGAAACCCATCTCCGCAATTTGAGACCCCGCTTGTATAAGCGCTCTTTTCGTAGCAACATCTTTTATTAAAACCGCATAATACTCTATATTCGCAGCTGTTGGAACAACATTAATAAGTTCAGTTAGATAAGAATTATCAAATTTTTTAAGATTTTTATTTTTCTTGATTTCAGCTCTAAGAGTTAATACATCTATCGGTTTATTTTTTTCATAAAGAGAAAGCATTGCCCCAAAAATCATTCCATTAACAGGGTTGTAAAAGTCATTTGATGAAATTATCGAAGAAACCACACCGATAGCGTCTTTATCTATGAGAATTGCGCCTAAAACGCTTTGCTCTGCTTCTTCATTGTTTGGAGGAACTTTAAGGCCTGCCATACGAATTTAAATTAACCAAGTACTACAATTTCCATTTTTTCCGGTAGCTTATCTTTGGTCACAGATATTTTTGAAACCAGAGAAGTTTTCTCTGCTCCCAATGCTTTTGCCGATTCAACTTTTTTATCCCCGCACAAAACCACTATTTTGGGCTCCATTGCCGTCACATATGATTCGTTAAAATTATTACTTGTGTTGACAATCGCAACCTGACAAACATTGAAACCTTCTTTCTCTACATCTGCTGCCGGCCCCAAAAGAATACTTACATTATCAAGTGAAATTTTATAAAGTGTCCCAACCGGCGTTTGCGTTCCGTAAATCTTAGCCCCGCCAATCTCATATCCGCCTGGACCCTCTATCGTTATCCGTGACTCCGTCACTCTTTCCAAATCCAAATCAGAAGCTCCATCAAGAATGATTACAGCGTCAGCTGCAATTTTAGGCATCCCTTTTGTAGGATTTACCACAAAAGTTACATTTTTTCCCTTAAGTTTTATGCTGTCTTTTCCAAGAACCGAAATATCCACCTCAACATCCTATCATAGTCATTTTTTCTTGACAAGTATTCAGTTTTATCGTATCATCTTTCTACTCAAGATAGCTTTCCATTATTAGATAAACTCGTGATGACTGCTTGAGTTGTGTAAAAAAATGAAAAAAGAAAAACTCATACTTTTATTTATAGCTACTCTTTTAGGGTTAGTTGTTGCCGGAGTCCTTTTCTATCTTTATCAAACAACAAAAATTGTCTCCACCCCCTCAACAAAAACTATTACTTTGGCTTCCCCCACTCCTACCGTCATCCCTTCAATCTCCCTTACTCTAGATCGACCGAAGGATGAAGAAGTGGTTAGCGAAAAGGTCTTAATTGTGTCCGGAAAAACACAAAGCAATGCTACCATTGTAATTTTAACTGACTCTTCTGAAGATGTTATTACTCCGTCAGCGGACGGTAAATTTTCAACAACTGTAAATCTTGAAGACGGCGAAAATATTTTAGAAGTTACAGCTATTGCACCAAACGGAGAAAGTATCGTGATTAAAAAGACAATTACCTATTCGCTGGAGGAATTTTAAGATGAAAAAATATATTTTAGCTTTACTATTTACTGCTTTCCTTTCGTGTACTGCATCAACCGCAAACGCAGCCACTAGCCCAACTCCTGAAGATAAAACTGCAGAAATACGTGATCAGCTGATTACCAATATCGCATCGCGTGTTGCACAATTAAAATTGGTGGAAAGAAGAGGAATAATCGGTGAGGTAAGCGATGCAACAAATACTCAAATCACAATTACAGATTCTCAAAACAATACCAGATTTATAGATGTTGATGAACTTACAAAATTTTCAGATCCTACTGCAAAAGGGACATTCGGAATATCGGATATTGAAAAAGGAGATATTATCGGAGTGCTGGGATTATATAACAAGGAATCACGCAGAATTTTAGCGAGGTTTGTTAACATCACTTCTCTCCCGACCATAGTACACGGAGGAATTACTTCAATAGATAATGAAAATTATGTCTTAAATGTCACAACCGAAGATGGAAAATTAATCGCTGTTGAGGTAGAAAATTTGACCAGAACCAATTCTTACACCCAAGAGGATGGTCTTATGAAATCAGGCTTTTCAAAAATTAAGGAAAATTTAAGCATTGTCGTAACAGGGGTGTTGGATAAAAAAGATAAAAATAGAGTAATAGCAACCAGAATTATATTTTTCCCGGAAATTCCTTTAAGTCCTAAAGTAAATGCAGCTTCAGAACGTGTAAAAAGCAGATAATGAAAAGGGTTATAAAAACTCCTCGTGAAATCTCAAAAATTAAAAAAGCATGCAATCTTGGAGACAAAGTCTTTGATTACATATTGAGAAAAATCCATTTGGGAATTACGGAAAAAGAACTGGTCCGGGAAATTGATTCTTTTATAAAAAATTCCGGAAGCAAACCATCCTTCCCTACCATTGTTGCTTTTGGAAAAAATTCAGCTAATATTCACAACGTTCCAGCTGATAATAAATTAGCAAAAAATCAAATTATTCTTTTGGATTTCGGAGTAGAATTGAATGGTTATTGTTCCGACATGACCAGAACTATCTTTTTTGGTAAACCAACAGAAAAACAAAAGAAAATGTATGGTACGGTTTTGAAAGCTCAATCTCTTGCCATAAAAGCAATTAAAGATAAATCTATTTTAAAAAAACCAATAAAAGAATTTGATATCGATAAGATTGCCAGAGATTACATAATTTCTCAAGGCTTTGAATCTTTTAAGCATGGTTTGGGACATGGAATTGGGAAAAAAGTTCATGAATTTCCACCCCGTCTTTCCCCTAAATCGAAAAATTATTTAAAAGTAGGGATGGTTTTTTCTATTGAGCCGGGAATTTATATTTCAAATTTTGGCGGTGTAAGAATTGAGGATTTGGTAGTTTTGGAAAAATCAGGCCCACGTATCCTTACCCGTTCCCCAAAAAACTTTATTATTTTATAATTTAAGCTATAATCAAGTTATGGAAACCGCTGTAGAAACAAGAGAAATTGACCCCATTTACCCGCTGGGATTTTTAGAAAGAGGCGGAGACAAAATTAATGCCAATTGGCCAATTGGAAAAGCTGTTAAATTTATAAAAATTTGTCAAAAGCGCTATAAAGAAAGCGAAATAATCATACGCACTCACCAGCCGGAAAGAAAACTTCAGATTAGTTATGGGCTACAAAACCCGCTTTTTCATACTACTGATGATCAGCCAAAATCAGAAATTGTAATCACTAACCACTTTGAAACCACAGAATTAAAAAACGGAAGAAAATTTATTTACCCAACAGAATACCTTATGATAATCACTCTTGATACCACTAATATCTTCGTACAAGGAAATCCGCCAATAAAAAAAATTGAACTCTCCACACTTCTAACCAGAGAGAAAACAAAATCAACCATAACTAAGGAGATAGGTAAAATACCAAACAAATGGAGATTTAATCCAATTCCCCGTTAATTTTCATAGACAATATTTACACACATTTGACAATTTACTGATATAATAAACCTATGATAAAAGCGCAGACATTAAAAGGTTTCCGTGATTTTCTGCCTTTGGAGGCAAAAAAACGGCAATATGTGATAAATACCTTGAAAAAGGTGTTTGAGTCCTATGGTTTTGAACCTTTGGAAACTCCTGCTTTGGAATATGAAGAAGTTCTCATGGGAAAATACGGTGAAGAGGGCGATAAATTAATGTACCGCTTTGAAGATAACGGTAAAAGAAAAGTAGCACTCCGCTATGATCAGACCGTTCCCCTCGCCCGTGTGGTTGCCCAATACCAAAATGAGCTTCCTATGCCGTTTAAACGATATCAAATTCAAAATGTCTGGCGCGCAGACAACACGCAAAAAGGCAGATATAGGGAATTTCTGCAGTGCGACATTGATACCGTCGGAACTTCTTCCCCTCTAGCGGATGCCGAAATTATCGAAATTGCAATTGCCTCTTTGGAAAAGTTAGGATTTAAAAATTTTAAGGTCTTAGTTAATGACAGGGAAAATTTAAAATTTAATGCCAATGGAATTTCACTTTCCCAAGACAGAAATATTTTAGCTGTACGCGCAATTGATAAATTGAAGAAAATCGGAAAGGACGGAGTTTTGAGAGAATTAAAAGAAAATAAGTTTACAAACACAGAAGCAGAAGAAATTTTGAAGATTATTGAGAACGCAAGACCGACCGCTTATCTTAAGGAAGTTTTCTCCGCATTAAACAAATTGGGAGTATCTGAAACAAAATATGAATTCTCTCCTACTCTTGCCCGCGGAATGGACTATTATACCGGCTTAATTTTGGAAGTCGAAGTCGACGAATATACCGCAGGATCACTTGGGGGCGGCGGAAGATTTGATAATTTAATCGGCATGTTTGCAGGAAAACAAATTCCTGCAGTTGGATTTGCTTTTGGCTTTGACCGCCTGATGGAGGCTATGGAGGAATTAAAACTCTTCCCTGCTGACCTACAAACAACTCAAGTTTTAATTACCATTTTCTCCTCGGAACTCTTAGATAAATCTATTAAGGTTTGCGAAATTTTAAGCAACAAAAATATAAATCAGGAACTTTATGTTGATCCAGACGCGAAAATGGAAAAACAACTGAAATACGCCGACAAAAAACAAATTCCTTACGTCATAATTATCGGCCCTGATGAGGCTAAAAATAATACTGTGACTCTCCGTAACATGAAAACCCGAGAACAAGAAGTTTTATCCTTAAATAGTCTCACAGAAAAACTCCAAAAATAAGGCTAATTACCTTTGACAATCCACCCAAAATATCCTATAATATTCGCTTATGTCCAAAGAAACATTAAGTCATCAGAGAAAAGAAATTCCAAGAAATGAAAAGCTCGCTTTAGAGACAATCAGCATAGTTGCAAAAGCTGTGTGTGAAACGTATCCATCACTGACTAAGAGATATTCCAAAAGAGCAATTTTTGAAGTTGATATAAACACAGTCCAAGAAATTACAGAAATGACAAATGCCAATATCCCGACTCAAAAAACGAAAATGGAGACAACTCTTCAGAAAGCAGGATTATTAAAAACTTCCATATTTGATCAAAGAAAAGAAGATTTTGATCCAATATATCTAAATAATGATGCTGAAAATAAAGCACATGCTATAGAAAACTTTTTCTTCGATTTTATGTCTGACAATCCCAAAGAAAGAATAGATGCAGCTATTACTTTTGGACTTTTATATATACATAAAACTATTGAATCTCTCCCCATACCAAGAGAGCTTGAAGGAAAAGAAAAGCTGGATTGGAAAGAAATTGCAACTTCTGAAATTCACAATCTTACTGAAGAATTAAAAGCAAAAGACACTGCAGATCCGGGAAAATTGGATAGATTACGATTCGTCACAAAAAATACTGTCCTAAATTCTCCTGATGCCAGATATTTTGCTTATGGAGGAGAAGTAAGAATTGTATTACCTGAACAAAACATCATCTACCCTTCTTATATTGCCGGTGAGATTTTAAACCGGGGCATTGTGGAAAAATTAACCATAGCAGCGCAATTGGAATTTATGAAAAAGATAGAAAGAAGATACGGATTGATAATGAAAAAAACAGAAGCTATTGAAACTCCTGCAAAGAAACTGGCCGAAGAAACATTAAAAAATATAAAATTTGTCGAAGGAACTCTTTTTCATGCATATATTTTATCGCAAATTCCCGGCATAATATCGAGCTTAAGGCAAAAAAACACTCCTTCAACCCTTGCTTAGTTTTGCAAAAAAAGGTATAATATTCGTTATGAAAGCGAACATTCACCCAAAATACTTTGATCAGGCGCAAGTAGTTTGTGCCTGCGGAAACAGATTTACAACGGGTTCGACAATGGAAGAAATCCGCGTTGAATTGTGCAATAAATGTCACCCATTCTACACAGGAGAACAAAGATTTGTAGATAGCGCATCCAGAATTCAAAAATTTCAAAATAAACAAACCATTGCCAAGCAATATTTGACCAAAAAAGTCAAAAAACAGGAAGATCAAAAAGCAAAAGACACTGCACCTAAAACTCTACGAGAAATGCTCATGGCAATTAAGTAGCTAAACTTCCCTTCCATGTACGATTACAGACGAGTTCAAATTGAGGAATTGTCAAAAAAAATTGAAGAAACCAGTGTTCTTCTCGCTGATCCCGCATTGAAAGAAATGGCCGAAAAAGAAATTGCGGAATTAAAATCTCAAAAAAATGTTTTGGAAGAAGCATTGCAAAAAGATGCGGAGGACGGAAGCTCTTTGGACAACCGCAACGCTATCATGGAAGTGAAAGGAGCTGCAGGAGGAGAAGAAGCAAAACTCTGGAAAGAAGAACTGTTAAGAATGTATTCAAGATTTGCCCAGATGAAAGGACTTCAGGTAGAGCAAGTTGACGACGGAGTTATCAAGATTTCCAGCAACTCCCCTTCTCTTTCACCTTTTAAAATTTTCAAATTTGAAGCGGGTGTACACAGAGTTCAAAGAATTCCTGAAACAGAAAAAAGAGGAAGACTTCACACGTCCACTGCAACCATCTATGTTTTGCCGGAACTTGAAGATATTGACATGCACATAAACCCTGACGACATAGAATTTGAAGCATTTAGAGCAGGCGGCCATGGAGGTCAAAACGTTAATAAAGTCTCAACAGCTGTCAGACTTAAGCACAAACCAACCGGAATTGTAGTCACAGCGCAAACAGAAAGATTTCAAGCCCAAAACAGAGAAATTGCCATGGAACTTTTGCGATCCAAACTCTGGGAAATGGAAATAGAAAAACAGAACAAAGAAATTTCTTCCCTTAAGTCAACTCAAGTCGGCCGAGGCATGAGGGCAGAAAAAATAAGAACCTATAATTTCCCTCAAGATAGGCTTACAGACCACAGAATTAACAAATCATGGCACAATCTGCCGGTTTTGCTTGATGGGAAAATCGATGAGGTTATCGATTCCTTTTTATGCTTCGACAATACTCAGCATGACCCTGAGCGTTAACCGAACGGGTCATAAATATTCTTGATCTTTTTTCTTTACCTTGTTAAATCCGCCCAAACCCTTTTCTAAAATTTTTGCGACCTCTCTTCCCCCGGCCAAATGAGGCAATATTACATAATCAGCTTTTTCTTTATATAAAACTTTTGCATCCGCAACATCCAAAGCAGTTACGATTATAGTTGCTCTGCTCTTGTTAAACTTAAGCTCTCTTAATAAAAGCAGATTATCTTCAACATCGGGAACTGTTGAAATAACCAGAGAGGCTTCGTGAATTTTGGCAAGATTTTTAATTTCGTTATCAGAAATATCTCCAAAAAGCCTATGCACATTTCTATTTTTTAGTCTTTTAACAATTGCAGGATCAAAATCTACAACCACTATTTCTCCATCTGTTTTCTCAATTGTTTCCAGTATTGACTCCCCCATCTGATCTCCGCCTATTAAAACAACGTGATCTTTGAGGTTTTCTATACTTTTATCCGATTGAATAATCTCATCGTATTTCTTGCCTTTTCTTCTTTCAAAAATATTTAAATAGCGCTGAAACAAAAAATATAATTTATTATCATTTCCAATAGTGTATGTGGAAAATGCAAATGCCACTATTGAAACCGCAGTTATTAAAGAGATCGTATTATTGTTGATGTGTCCTAATTTTCCTCCTAGAAAAACTAAAATTAAAGAAAATTCAGATATCTGCCCCAAACTTACTCCGCTCAAAAACGAAGTACGCTTCCTAAATCCCATCAATCCCATTGAAATCATTACTATTAATGGCTTGAAAAGAAGCGCAATTAACGAAAATGTTATTAACATCGGCAGAATTGCCCCTAACTCTCCGAATGTCATTTTTATCCCAAGGACTACAAAAAAAAGAATAATAAAGAAATCTCTTAATATTTTTGCTTTTGCTATTATTTGATAATTTGCAATTGAATTTGCTAAAGCCAAACCTGCTAGAAATCCGCCTATCTCTACTGAAAATCCGACCAAAGATGAACTAATAATGGCAGCCAATCCCAAGACCCAAGCTATACTTACCAAAAACAAGATTTCCGAAGATTCGGATAGTACTCCCACGATTTTGGGAAACACCTTCTCACTCAAATACCCTATAACTCCAAACAAAATTATTCCTTTCACTAAAACTGCAATTGAGGTGATTGTTGGATTAGTTCCCATACCAGAACCGAAACTTGATAGAAATATAAGAACTGCAATAGCCAAAAAATCCTGCAAAAGAAGCACGCCAACCGCAATTTTCCCGTATAAACTATGTAAATTTTTCTTATCTGAAAGGAACTTAACGACAATAATCGTGCTTGAAAAAACCAAGGCAATTCCTACGTAAATTGCGTTTAGATTATTTAATCCGAATGCAATTGCCGCAAAATAAGTTATTATGAAGGTAAATATGGCTTGAATTAAAAAAACTATTGTAACTGTTTTTCCTATAGCTTTGAAATCGTGGATTTTCATTTCCAGCCCCAACATGAAAAGCAAAAAAGTTACCCCAACATCCCCCATTGCCTGCAATAAATCGCGGCTCTGAATATTTATAAAACCCAGAGGACCTACTATAATTCCTGTTAATATGTAAGCTAAAATTACCGGCTGTTTAAGTAATTTTAAAATAACCGCAAAAAAAGCAGCTATACAAATAATTACAGTTATTTCCGCAAAGACAGTTCCCACTTAAATTATTGTAGCAAATTTAATCGAGGTATATAATCTCTTCTTCAAGATCAACGTTGTATTTTTTCTTTACAGCTTCTTTCGCTATTTCAATAAGCTCTTTAACGTCTTTTGCGGTCGCATTTCCGGTATTAATAATAAAATTTGGATGTTTGTCTGATATCATTGCTGCTCCAACTTTTTTGCCTTTTAGATTGCATAATGCCAAAAGCTTTGTTGCCAACACAACAGGAAAAGGATCTACTTTTACAAGCGGTGAAAATTCTTTCTGAAGTTCGGGCGATAGTGAATCCAAAGGAATATTTTTGAAAGTGCTTCCGATACTTGGACTATCCATCGGATGCCGGTTGTTTCTATAATCTACTTTTTGCTGAGTTTTTTCATATATTTCCATCCTGTCCCCCGGGGTCAATTTCAGAATTATGCGGGTAATAAATTCATCTCCTGCTGCATCTGTTTTGAAAATACTGGTTCTGTAACCAAACTGGCATTCTTCGCTATTTCTTAACTGCTGAACAAAAGTCTTCATATCTAGACTTTCAACCCCCAATACTGCATCCTTAGTTTCTCCCTTAAACGCTCCTGCATTCCCCCTGACTGCCCCGCCAATTGTTCCGGGAAGTCCTCCTGCCCATTCAAAGCCGGAGAGTGAATTTTTAACACAATAATCGACAATATCCTTAACCAACACTCCTGATCCAACCATAAGTCCTTCTTCAATTTCCTCTATCCCCTCTATTCTGTTGTAAACTATCAAACCATCAAAACCTTTATCACTTATTAAAATTTTTGTTCCCCCGCCAAGTATAAAAACTTTTTCTTCCTTAAAAGAACTCAAAACTTCTTTCAGATCATCTATTGAACGGATTTCAACAAATAAACGTGCGGGTCCGCCGATCTTATAATTACTATAATTTTTAAGAAGAACGTTTTTTCGAAGATTCATTCTTATCTCGTTAGTTCCAAAACTGCTTTTTCAAGTTGCGTGTCGCGTGCCGGATCTTTTGCATCAAGTTTTACTTCTATGTCAGGCTTCAATCCTATACCGTTAACCCAAATGTTATTTGGCGTTAACCATTTGGCAATAGTTATATGTATTCCTGCTCCGTTTCCTAAATCATCAGCCTGTTGAATTGTACCTTTACCGAAAGATGTTTCTCCAATCAAAATTGCCCTGCTTTTTCCATTTAGTTTATTATCTCTTAATGCACCTGAAACAATTTCGCTCGCTGAAGCACTTCCCCTATTTATAAGAACTATCAACTTCATTTTCTCATCCGTAAACAAACCTTTTCTCTCTACGGATAGGGTAATTTTTTCTCCTTGGGCGTTTTCCTCCCGTACTACCGGAGTACCCTGTTTCAAAAATTCCGAAGCAATAAAAACAGCATCCGTTAAGTATCCTCCGGGATTATTCCTAAGATCAATTATCAAACCCTTAATATCTTTTTCCTTTTCGGTTTCTAAAAATACCTTGTTTATGGTTTCCAACCAATCTTTATTGGTTGAATCGCCAAATTGAGAAAGCGCTATATAGGCTACTTTTCCTTTTTGGTTTTCTGAAAATTTAATCCCATCAATATCTTTTACATCCTTTACCCACCCGTCAACACTTTTGACAGTTATAACATCTCTGACAATCTTTACTTCCGCTGTTTCTTTTGCATCCTTAGGTAAAATTGTCAGAGTAACACTTGTTCCCTTAGGACCTCTTATCTTTTCTACAGCCGCAGTCAAAGTCCAATTCGTGGTTAATTCTGAATCAACCTTCAAGATTGCATCTCCTGCTTTTATTCCTGCTTTTTCCGCAGGACTTCCGGTCAAAGGAGCTATAACTATAATCTGCTTATCTTTTATTCCTAATTCCGCCCCTATTCCTGAAAATTGTCCAGCCATTCCGTCTTTAAAGCTGGTATTTTGAACAGGAGGAAGATACATCGTATAAGGGTCTCCTACACTCTGAACCATACCCTCAATTGCGCCGTTCAACATCTTGACTGCATCAAGCTTTGTTTTATCATAATAATCTGTTTCAAGTTTTTGCCAAACGTTCCAAAAAGTAGAAAAATCAACATTACTTAAAGTTACAGGAGCTTCTTTGCTTACCACCACAAGAGATGGTTGATACTTCTGCCAGGAGACTTTGACATTGTGGGTACCAAAATAATACCCTATCAAACCCGAAATTATCAATAAAACAATAATCTGTAATGATTTTATTTTTTTCATAAAAGAGGACCTGTTTTATTATAACATTATTTTTGAGGATTAAAAGAAGACTAAGGAATTAAAGCCAGATGCCGGGCGTGCTTTATGGTAAGACCTAGAGCTCTTTGATGTTTTAGACACAAACCGCTGCGGGAAGCAGGAATAATTTTTCCTCTTTCAGTTAAAAATTTGGAAAGAGTACCTATATCCCAAAAAGAGGGTGTTTTTTTCTCACCGCAAAAATAACAAACTTTCGGGACTGATATTTTTCTTCTTGGTCTTCTAACTATTTTTTTCATAGATTCGATTAACTCACTATGACCCTGAACTTGTCGAACGGGTCATAACTAAAAAGGTATATCATCCGGAACAACTTCATCTGTTGCTGGTTCCGCTACTTTCACTTTTGCTTTCTTTTTATCGGCTGGTTTTTCTTCTTTTACTTCAGCTGTCTCCGGTACAGCAACTTCTTCAGTTGGATGCTCCGGCTGTCCGGCTGGAACTCCCGTACTTCTGCTGCTATCCAGCAAAATCATGTCTGATATAACAATCTCTGTTCTATTTCTCTGTGCGCCATCCTGTCCGGTCCAAGTTCTTGTTGCCAATCTTCCCTCAACGTAAACTTTTCTGCCTTTTACTAAGAACTGGCTGCAAAGTTCAGCTAATTTATTCCAGGCAACAATATTATGGAACTCTGCTTCATCGTGCTTCTCTCCTGCATCTGTTTTCCAGCTTCTGTTGGTGGCCAATCCAAAAGAGCAAACTGCTGTTCCGTTTGGCGTATATCTCAACTCCGGATCTCTCGTCAAATTCCCAATAAGCTGTACCCGATTCAAGCTGCGTGCCATAAAATTATTTAGTTCTCAAAACCAAATGTCTCAAAATATTATCATTTTCCAAGAGTTTTTTCTCAAAATTCTGAGGAATATTTTCACCCTCCAAAGCAAAATCATGATAAAATCCGTTTGACTCTCTTTTGATTTTGTAAACCAGGGCTTTTTGTCCAACTTCATTTTCTTTGACAATTTTTAAGTCTTTGAGCATTGCTTTTACATCTGTGATTAATTTTTTCCTCAAAGCATCTGTTAAAGATGTTTTTGTCACCAATATCAATTCGTATGATCTCATATATTCGATCCCACTCAATATGATCCTGAGCAACGTCGAAGGATCATCGTGTCTAATCCTAACATATTTCAGGCTTAAAAAGCAAGACGCAACCTGACCTTTTACCTACCTACAACAACCATTATATCCGCTTTTTCTTCAGCTGAAAGGTCCGCGGACAAGCTCGCAACCGTGTAGTCCGCCAATTTTATATCTCTGGCTAAAATGTACAAAAAGTCAAAGAAATTCTGCTTTCCTTTTATAGAAACGTCCTGATAATCAAAATTATCTGCGTTTTCAACAGAGTTAACGCTATATCCAAAATCTCTTAGAATATCCCGCATCTG
>Ga0172381_10001807_pt1 | contig 24468 bp, 25 predicted proteins | sample Leawel6488metaG_FD_119754 | JGI IMG/M metagenome (GOLD analysis project Ga0172381, IMG submission 119754) | Leachate microbial communities from a municipal landfill in Southern Ontario, Canada - Leachate well 64-88 metaG | ecosystem: Engineered > Solid waste > Landfill > Unclassified | place... | reverse complement strand
GTATTATGCAGTTTTTGTCTTGGGAATAATTAGCGTCGGATTCTTATTCTACAAATGTTTTAAGGAATATAAATTACACTCTTCAAATTTTTCAAAATTGAGTTTATTATTTTTGTGGTTAATTTTTGGCGTTGGCCTGTTTGGTTTTTATAAAAAATCTATATACGATTATTATTTGGGGTTCATGTTTCCATTGCCCTGCTTAATGGTGGGAATTTTACTGAAGGGACTTTGGACGAACAAGATTGGAAAGATTTTTAGCATATTAATTATTATCATTATTGTATGGCTCAACAATTTAACGCCTCCTTATAAAAATTCCATGAATGGACAATTAGTGCAAGCAGAAACAATTTCTAGGTTTGTGATTGATAAGGTTGGCAATGAGCCTTTTAATTTTGCCCTTATTACAGGAGGAAACTCTGACCATGCATACCGATATTTTTTTACTCTTTGGAATAAAGAGCCAATAACAATTCAAAATTCAGCAATCGATCCCAAGAGGGAAACAGTAACAGATCAGCTTTTTGTAGTTTGCGAAACAACCGAGTGCCGTCCTTTGGGGAATCCTTTGTGGGAGATTGCAGGATTTGGAAGTGCAGAAATTAAAGAAAAATGGGATGTATCAGTCGTAAAAGTTCTCAAATTAGTCCATTTCAAGAACAAATAGACTACAGAAAACCCCGCTTATATAAGGCGGGGTTTCTTATATGTTCTTGAAGGAATAATTACTAATCCCTCAAGAAGAGATTCCTAACAATTTAGGCTTTTCCAATTCTGTACATTCCTGTTCCACAAGTTGGGCATTTGCCTTTCATTGCTGGTTTGCCATTTTTCATTGTGACTGCTTGAGCATTTGGATCTTCCTTCTTTGCTCTGCATTTTACGCAATACATTGATGCCATATTATTTTTCACCTCCTCTCGTAATTAATAATTTAAATTTGGTATCGAAAATATATGATTTTTAAGAAGAAAAAAGAAAATAATTTCCATTGCAATTATTGAAGATGTCAGTATTCCTGTTTTTAAAACATCTTTTAGGATATAAGCACCAAAATAAGAGTTTTCGTTAGTAGCGTTGGGAATAGCAGGGCTATTAACAGTTATGTCTTTATTTTTTAAAACATAAACCTGATGACGGTAGTCTGCGATTATTTTTTCTTTACGAGTTTTTTTGTGTTTACTCATCGCAATAGCAAAAGACTACACTATTGACACGAGCCTGTCAAGAGGCTAAGATATATTAATATCTATGGCGTCCAATCTTATCCTAATAGCTTTCTTAATTATATTTTTGTGGCTTTTTGTAATTTCAATTTTCCTCTGGAAAGCATTATCTCATTACAATAAATTGGGACAGGGAATGAAAGACAAGAGTTTTAAATCTATTATGGAAAATCTTCTAAGAGATATGGATATTGCTAAAAAAGATATTGATAATTTAAAATTATATTGTGATAAAATAGAAAAGGATGGTCTTTTACATATCCAAAAGATAGGTTTAGTTCGTTTTAATCCTTTTAAGGACACGGGAGGAGACCAGAGTTTCATCCTATCTTTGGTAGATGGAAAGGATACGGGTGTTATAATTTCTGGCTTGTATGCCCGTTCAGGTACAAGATGGTATGCTAAAAGAATAGTGAATGGAAAATCTGCAGAACATGACTTGTCAGATGAAGAGAAAAAAGCCCTTAGAGAAGCTAAATCTTAGAAAATATGAATAAGAATAGATTATTAAGCACAATATTGATTGCAATTATTTATTTAATTTCTGCTAGTGCATCGTATTTATTATTCTCTGGAACTAAAACTACGACTACTGAAGTTACTGCTCCTGTGGTTGGTACATCAGGTAAGCTTACGTTTGACGAAACTCTTCCCAAAACAGAAGCATGTCCTTTAAATGGAGTACTTTATTCAAAACAGCAAAGAGAATGGTGGGAGAAACATCGGCCGTTAGGAATAATGATAGAAAATCATCAGGAAGCCCGTCCTCAATCAGGTTTATCATCAGCAGATGTTATTTACGAAATAGTTGCAGAGGGAGGCATAACTAGATTCTTAACCATATTTTATTGTAATGGCGCTGAACAGGTGGGGCCAATTAGGAGCGCTAGAACATATTTCTTAGATTTCATTTCGGAATATGGAACAAATCCTTTGTACGTTCATGTCGGAGGAGCTAATACAGATGGGCCGGCAGATGCTTTGTCTCAAATAGAGGATTATGGTTGGGGAGAGCTAAATGATATTAATCAATTTTCTGTTGGTTTTCCAACATTTTGGCGGGATTATGATAGATTGGGACATACGGTAGCAACAGAGCATACGATGTATTCAACAACGGAAAAGCTTTTGCAGTTTGCCGCAACTTCAAGAAAATTGAAGGTTGAAAATGAAGACGGAGTGCCATGGACAAAGAATTTTGTTGAATATAGCTTCAAAGATGATGCTCCAACATCTGAAAGACCTGTCAATCAAGCCATTCATTTGGAGTTTTGGAAGGGACATTCAGATTACGCTATAGACTGGGTTTATGACCCAATCGCAAATATATATAAAAGAAGCAATGGAGGAGCTGCGCATGTAGATAAGAACAACAATCAACAGTTAACTGCGAAAAATATAGTAGTATTGTCAATGATTGAGTCTAACGCAAATGACGGATATGAAAATAATCTTCATTTATTGTATAAGACTAAAGGAACGGGTAAAGCGACAATCTTTATGGATGGAAAGAAAGTTATGGGCACTTGGAGAAAGGATAGTAGAACAGCCAGAACATTGCTTTTCGATAGTGCCGGAACGTCCATAAAATTTGATCGAGGAACAATTTGGTTCGAAATTCTGCCCACAGATGGTATAATGACTGTAAAATGATGTATAATCAGGGCAAGAATTTATGTTAGCTGATTTAATTACTTCTCAATCCAGGATTAAACTTCTAAGTGTTTTGTTGGCAGAACCAACAGAGATGTTTCATGTTCGGGAATTAGTAAGAAGAACGGGAGATGAAATTAATGCAGTAAGGCGTGAGCTTTTGTTTTTAGAGAAAAAAGGAATTTTAATCCGTGAACCTCGTGCCAACAGGGTGTATTATTCATTATCAAAAAATTATCCATTTTATTATGATCTCTTGAAGATGGGAGCAAAAATAGCGGGATTAGGAGATGCAATACTTAAAAATAGAGTTAAAATCGGGCGTATAAAGTATGCAATGTTTTCCGGGAAGTTTGTCAGAAGAATGGAGAAGAAACCAACGGATGTCGATTTTGTAATTGTCGGAACAATTGTTTTACCGGAATTAGCAATTTTAATAAGAGATGAAGAAAAAAGATTGGGACGAGAAATTAATTATACTGTAATGACAGAAGAAGAATTTTCGTTCAGAAAGAAAAAAAGAGATCCATTTATATTGTCTGTCCTCCTAGGATCTAGAGTTATGCTTTGTGGGGACGAAGAAAGCATGTTAGCATGACACATTCAGCTTCGCTCAGTGTCATAGTGAGGAATTCGAATCTATGAAAAAGAGTCCTCGTTTTCTTCTTTGGTTTATTATCATTTTAACTGCCTTAGGAATTTTGGTCAATGTCCCCTCTAAAGGCTTCTTTTCTTTTACGAAAAGTCTTACTTTCAAAGAAGGTCTTGATCTTGCAGGCGGTACAAGCCTGACGCTAAAAGCAGACATGAGAGGCTTAGATAAATCTCAAAAAGAAAAGGCTTTGGAAGCAGTAAAAACAGTAATAGATCAAAGAACAAATTATTTTGGAGTATCAGAGCCAATTGTCCAGACAGCAGTCAGCGGAGATGACTATCGTGTTATTGTAGAACTGCCGGGAGTTAATATTGATCAGGCAAAAACCATAATCGGCACAACAGCACAGCTTTCTTTTTGGGAGGGAACTTCAACTGGTTCAGCAGTCACACTTCAGACGCAAGAAGAATTCGAAGATCTTATTGCTACTCAATCAGCATATCCTCCGAGCGTAGTACTTTCTCTGGGAACTTATCCTAAGAAAACAAGCCTTAGCGGTTCTGATCTTAAAGAAACAAGTGTCGGTTTTGATCAAAATAGCGGTAAGCCGGAAGTGCAGTTGAAATTTACGTCGGCTGGAGCTAAAAAATTTGCTGATATTACAAGTAGAAATGTTGGAAAAATAGTTGCAATAGCCTTAGACGATCAGGTTATTGAAGCTCCTCGGGTTAATCAGCCAATATTGACAGGAGACGCTGTTATATCGGGCGGATTTACAACCCAAACCGCAAACGAATTAAGCAGATCTCTTAATGCAGGTGCGTTGCCGGTACCTCTTGAATATTTACAACAGCATAGTGTGGATGCAACTTTAGGGAGCGAGTCTTTGTTGAAGAGTCTTTTTGCAGGAGCTTTGGGAATGCTTATCATTATTATTTTTATGGCTATTTTGTATGGAAAACTTGGAATTATAGCAAGCATAGCTTTGATAGCGTATACTTTACTGGTTGTTTCAATTTTTAAGGTAAGCAGTATTACCCCATATGCAATTACCCTTACTCTTTCCGGTATTGCCGGATTTATTCTTTCAATTGGGATGGCTGTTGATGCAAATATTTTAATTTTTGAAAGAATGAAGGAAGAGAGAAGGGCCGGCAGAACATGGCATGAGTCATTGGAATTAGGATTTTCAAGAGCATGGACATCAATTAGGGATTCTAATATTTCAAGTTTAATAACTTGTTTTGTTTTGTATCAATTTGGAACAGGATCCGTGAAGGGGTTTGCTTTAACGCTGGCAATTGGAGTTTTGGTTTCCATGTTTTCAGCAATAGTTGTAACAAGAACTATCTTAAGAACAATTTATAAGTAATATGAATATTATTAAACATAAAAATTGGTATTTCGGTTTTTCTTTGTTTTTAATAATTCCCGGAATCATTGCCATGTTTTTGTGGGGGCTGAATCTTTCAATCGATTTTACTGGCGGGTCTCGTTTAACCTTAGCTTTTGATAATGTTGTTAATGAAGAAAAAATCGGAGCAGTTAGCAATGCTTTGAAGGAAGAGGGGATAAAAGTTGCTGGTATTGAAAAATCGAATAAACTGATTTTTGTTAGAACTTCGCCTATGGATCAAAATCAAAATAATAAATTTATAACTTCCCTGTCAAAGAATTTTAAAGATATTAAGGAACAAGAGTTTGAAACAATAGGCCCTGTGGTAGGAAGAGAGACAACTCTGAATGCCTTAAAAGCAGTAGTAATAGCATCAGTTCTTATTATTCTTTATATTACTTGGTCCTTCAGGCAGGTTCCAAAGCCAGCAAGTAGCTTTAGATTTGGCGTTTGTGCGATTATTGCTCTCATACACGATGTGTTGGTGGTGGTTGGAGCTTTTGCAATTTTAGGTCATTTTTTCAATATTGAGATAGATACTCTTTTTGTCACAGCAGTACTGACTGTTATTGGTTTTTCAGTTCATGATACAATTGTTGTTTTTGATAGGATCAGAGAAAATCTTAAAAAAATGGGAGGAGCTGATTTTCCTAAAATTACCAATGAGTCAATATTGCAAACAATAGACAGATCTCTCAATACTTCTTTGACTGTGGTTTTAGTGTTAATTACACTACTTTTGTTTGGAGGAGAAAGTATCAGATGGTTTGTGGTTGCTCTTTTGATAGGAGTTGTTAGCGGAACCTACTCTTCTATATTTAATGCAAGTCCGCTTCTGGTTTTATGGCAGGAGATAGTCAATAAAAAGAAAATTAAGAAGTAAGAGATTCTCTGACAATTTTATTGACTAATCCGCCATCCGCTTTACCTTTAATTTTCGGCATTAACGCACCCATTACTTTTCCAATTTCTGCAATGGTTTTAGCGCCAGTTTCTGTAATTATCTGTTTAACGATTTCTCTAATTTTCTCTTCTGACATTTGTTCCGGTAAATATGTTTGTAGTATCTCTAATTCTTTTTTCTCTTTTTCAACCAATTCCATTCGTGCTGCCTTGGTAAATTCTTCAATAGAGTCTCTTCTTTGTTTTGCTTCCTTTTGAATAGTAGATAAAACATCTTCGTCCGTCGCTTCGTATCCGGCTCCGCCTTTTTGAATCTCGTAATAATTTAGAGAAGAAAGAAGCATTCTTAAAACTGAAGTTTTAAGCTCACTTTTGGCAAGCATGCTCTGTTTTAATTCTTCTCTTAGTTTCTGCTTAAGCATATTTCTGTAACTCTTTTATTCTATCAGTTTTTTCCCAAGGAAGTTTGAGATCTTGTCTTCCAAAATGTCCGTAGGTGGCAGTTTGACGGTAAATTGGCCGTTTAAGATTAAGAGTTTTGATGATTCCGGCTGGACTCATGTCAAAAACTGCACGGATTGCTTTTTCAATCCGTTCATTATCAATTTTCCCTGTGCCAAAAGTCTCAACATGTATGGAGACAGGTTGAGGGTATCCTATTGCGTAAGCTAGTTGTATCTCGCATTTATCAGCTAATCTTGCTGCTACTATATTTTTTGCAATATAGCGCGCCATATAAGCACCGCTTCTATCTTGCTTATTCGGAACCTTACCGCTAAATGCTCCGCCGCCGTGTCTTGCCATTCCTCCGTAAGTATCAACAATTATTTTTCGTCCAGTTACTCCTGTATCTCCCTGCGGACCGCCGGTAACAAATTTACCTGTTTCATTGATATATATCTTTGCTTTTCCATTTAATAATTTTCCACAAATTGGCTTAATAACATGTTTAATAATATCTGCGCGGATTTTTTTGTAGGGAATTTCGTCATGGTGTTGTGCTGCAACAACTACGGTTTCAATCCCGATTGGTTTATCCCCATCATACTCAACCGTAGCCTGGGTTTTTCCATCGGGACGAAGATAGGGAATTATTTTTTTCTTTCGGACCTCTGCTAAGCGTTTAGCCATCTTGTGTGCCAACATGATGGGAAGGGGCATAAGTTCCGGAGTTTCTCTGCAAGCAAATCCAACCATCATTCCTTGATCTCCGGCGCCTTGCGCTTTGTGAATAGCTTTTTTGGGATTTTCTCCTTGAGCTATATCTCTGCTCTGCTCGTGGATTAAATTCATCACGGAGCAACTTTTATAATCAATTCCGTAGTCGGCATTGTCATATCCAATGTCTTTCAAAACATTCCGCGCAACAGATTGTACGTCGACATATGCTTCTGTAGTGATTTCTCCTCCAACCAGTACTAGTCCTGTGGTGGTAAATACTTCGCAGCAGCAAGCGCTGTTTGGGTCTTTCTTTAAAACCTCATCCAATATGGCATCAGAGATTTGATCGCAGATTTTATCCGGATGCCCTTCTGTTACAGATTCTGAAGTAAAATACCTTTTCATTAATTTAGTAATTATAGGAGATTGGATTATGTTAATCAAGTTCTTTTATTTTTTTGAGAAGATACTCTTTGTTGTTTTTAGATAAATCTTCATCTACCTCCTCAAAAAGTTTTTGTAGAATTTCTCCGACTTTTTTTCCTGGTTTAATCTTAAGTTCTCTTATGATATCATTGCCGTCAATTGCCAAATCATTTATGGAAAAAGGCGCAGGGCTCAATTGTTTTTCAATTCTTTTTTTAAAAAGTTTTAATCTCCAACTTTCTGCAGTTTGAGTACCTCCGCCAAGTCTGTCTCCAATTCTTACATCCATCATATCTTTTACATTCTCTACTCCAATTCTTCTTATAAATCTTCTTATTCCGGCATCTGACAATTTTTCATCTATTGAAAACATATGCCAACGTATTAAATTTACAATTTTATCCCGGTCCTTTTTGGAAAATTTAAGCCGGTCGCAAATTTCTCTTGCAACATTCGCTCCGACAATTTCATGGTTGTAAAAAGTTACGAATCCCTGTTCATCCGCTCCGATTACCTTTGATTTTCCGACATCATGAATTAATGCTGCAAATCGCATAATGGGATTTTTTGACGGACAATATTTCAATGACAAAAGATTATGAGTAAACACATCATCAGTGTGGTGACGGCCCGGTCTCTTTTGAGAAACTCCGATTCCTTCAATCAGCTCGGGAAGAATTTGATTTAAAAGATTAGCGTCTTTTAAAAGCAAGATTCCTTCGTATGCATGGTCAGTTTTTAAAATCCTTAAAAGCTCAATTCTAATTCTTTCCCCTGAAACATTTTTAATAAGTAGGGCATCAGAAACTATTTCTTTCCAGGTATTTTTCTCAATTGAAAAATGGAGTTCTGTTGCGATTCTGATAGCTCTTAAAAGTCTTAATGCATCTTCTTTGAACCGTTCCTTGGGATTCCCGACCGCGCGGATTAATTTATCTTCAAGATCTTTTTGTCCACCATAAGGATCTATGATATCTTTTTTCAGATCCTGACCACTAATTATGACTTTTAAGGCAATAGCATTAATGGTAAAATCGCGTCGTGCGAGATCTTCTTCAATAGATTTTCCCCAAGATACCTTTTCAGGATGTCTCTTGTCTGAAAAACCCTCTTCTGTTCTGAAGGTTGTTATTTCTACGATGTGTTTTTCTCCGGAAATTTCCATAGGCAAGCCTACTGTTCCAAACTTATTGTCATAAAACCCGTCTTTGAAGATTTTAAGTATTTGTTCCGGAGTAGCATTTGTAGTCATATCCCAATCTTTTATGGGTTTTTTCAAAAGCATATCTCTGATACATCCTCCTACTAAATATGTTTCAAAATTAGCTTCATGAATTTTTTTGTAAATTCCCAAAATTTCTTCTGGAATAAGTTTTAACATACTGCTATAGTATAACAAAGAATTTTGATTTATGAAGAAATGGGAGATTATAAATAAAAAAAGACCAACAGGGGGTAAAAATAAGGCAGAAGAGATAGTAAAGATACTTTTGGAAAATAGGGGGATAAAAACAAAAAAAGAAATTGAAGGTTTTCTGAATCCGAAGCTAGAAGCAGTTAATGCTGAGAGTGTTGGGGTGGATAAAACGCAGCTGGCAAAAGCTGTTGCAAGAATAAAACTGGCGATAAAAAATAAAGAGCAAATTGTGGTTTTTGGCGATTATGATGTTGACGGCGTAATGGGGTCAGCAATTCTTTGGGAAAAATTGAATTCAATGGGTGCAAAAGTTATGCCATATATACCTCATAGAATTGACGAGGGTTATGGTTTATCAATTAAGGGAATTGAGAATTTATTGTCAAAAATTAAAAACTGCAGATTGATTATAACGGTTGATAATGGAATTGTTGCAAATTCAGCAGTTGATTTTGCCAATGAAAATAAAATAAATGTGATCATTACAGATCATCATGTTAAACCAAAAAAATTACCCGATTCTTTGGCAATTGTTCACACAACAAAATTATGTGGTGCCGGAGCAGCATGGATATTAAGTCAAGAAATTAAAAAAACTAAAGATAACCATTTGGAGTTAGTAGCATTAGCAACTGTTGCGGATTTAGTCCCTTTGAAGGGCGCAAACAGAACTCTTCTTAAATTTGGACTAGAAATGCTTCGAAAAACAAAAAGAATAGGGCTTTTGGAACTACTTAAAGAAGCAGGACTAACCAAAGAATCACTGGGAGTTTATGAAATGGGACACATAGTTGCTCCGCGTCTCAATGCTATGGGGAGACTTGAATATGCAATGGATAGTTTGCGTTTGATTTGCACGACCAATCTTAAAAGAGCGAAAGATTTAGCACAACTTTTAGGAAATACCAATAAAGAAAGACAGGACATAACTTTGCAAACAATGATGCATGCTGTAGAAAAAGTAAAAAATCAAAAATCACAGTTCAAAAGCTTATTATTCATTGTTCACGAGAGCTATGAGCAGGGTGTAATCGGATTAGTTGCAGGAAAATTGGTTGAAGAATTTTATAGGCCGGCAATTGTTATCTCCAAAGGCGAAAAATTCAGCAAAGCTTCAGCCAGATCAATCAGCGGATTTAATATGATTGACTTTATAAGATCCGCTCAAGAATTTTTGGTCGATGCAGGAGGACATCCGATGGCAGCTGGTTTTACTGTTGAAACAAAGAAACTTCCATTGCTGCAAAAGGCTTTGGAAGATAAAGCAAATTTATTGATAAATGAAGATTTGCTTACGCGAAATCTAAAAATTGACATGAATCTGTCTTTATCAGAGATAAAACCATTTTTATTTGAGTCTTTGCAGAGGTTAAGTCCTTTTGGGATGGGAAATCCGGAGCCGACTTTTGTAAGTAGCGGAATCGTTGAGGATATGAGGTTGGTTGGCGCTGATGGAAAACATCTAAAATTGAAAATTTACGATCCGAAAAGTGGGGTAAAATTTGGAGCAATAGGATTTGGGTTCGGGGAGAACAAGGAAAATCTTAACACTGGAAATAAAATTAATATTGTATATACAATTGCTAAAGATAGTTGGAGTGGAGATAAGCAACTGCAGTTAAAACTAAAAGACTTCAGAAAAAGTGTTGATTAACTTAAATTATTTTTTAAAATATCCGATTGGGGCATGTCGTTGATTCCAATCTTCTTGCTTTTTTTTATTTTTTTTCCATTCTTCATCCATCTGTCTTTTTAATTCTTTTGCAGTTGAAGGTGTTGATGTCGGTTTTATCTCTTTTGGTTTTTCAACTGACGATTTCTGTGGTTGAACGGCTGGAACAATCTTTACAGTCGGAACAGAAGGCGTAGTTGGTTTTTCTTCAACAGCGGATTTTAACAACCCCATAAATTTGTCATTTTCCATAGGCTCAGGATGTTTTTTGACCAAATCATTGATTATGTCAGGGGTTATTTTCCCATTCACAGAAAAGGATCTTGTTGATCCTTGTGTAGCTTCTATTTCAGGTATGATTCCTGTTTTTTGTGCAACTCCTACTTCAGCCATAGCCATATTATAAAATAAAACGGAGCTCCTGCTCCATACTGCAAATATATATGTAAAACTATTGCTTTGCTTGACAGCAACCTGACAGGATGCTTGTCAAGCGTAAAGATCTAATATACAATGTTAATTATAAAATGTCAAAGAATAAGTCGGATATTGTTTCAAAAGAGCGTATATTAATCTCTGAAACCGTAAATCATATAGGCAAGCAGGCTATAGTAAAGGGTTGGGTTCATTTAAGGCGTGATCACGGTAAGCTTATTTTTCTAAATTTAAGAGACAGATCGGGAATGCTTCAGGTGGTTGTAAATGCCAGTATTTCGCAGGAAGCTTATAATAAAGCCAAAGAAATCAGGCCGGAATTTGTAGTAGAAATAGAGGGGCTTATTAAAAAAAGACCTGAAAGCGCAGTTGATAAAAACTCTGTTGCGGGCAGTGTTGAGCTTGAAGCTAAGAAAATTATAACCTTATCTAAGGCAGAAACATTACCGTTTGATATGGGAGGAAAAGATCTCAATCTTGAGCTTCCGACACTCTTGGATAACAGAACTTTGACACTTAGACATCCACATGTTTCTTATATCTTTAAGGTACAAGAAAAAATATGTGAAGGATTCCGAAAAATAGCTCAAGATTTGGGCTGTACGGAAATCTTTGTCCCAACGATTGTACCATCAGCCACGGAGGGAGGGGCAGATGTTTTTGATGTTAATTATTATACGCACAAGGCATATCTTGCTCAAAGCCCCCAGTTATATAAACAAATGCTTGTTCCTGTTTTTGAAAGAGTTTACACGATAACCCGTGCCTATAGGGCGGAACCTTCAGTAACCACACGGCATTTATCTGAATTGACACAAATGGATTGTGAGTTTGGATTTATAGACTTTGAGACGCTGCTTGATTATATAGAGAAAATTGGCGTAGAAACTCTGAAATATGCGCAAGATCAATGCGAAAAAGAATTAAAATATTTTGGTATCGAGAAAATTGTTTTCGGGAAAATTCCCCGGCTTACTCTACGGGAAATACAAGAAATAATCTATAAGGAGTTTGGTCGTGACAACAGGACTGAAAAGGACTTAACTCCTCAGGATGAAATTGACATCTGCAAGTGGGTTAAAGAAAAACACAATAGCGATTTTGTGACCGTTACCCATTTTCCCACAAAAACTAAGCCTTTCTATACAATGCCGGATCCAAAAGGTCCGGAATATTCTTTAAGCTACGATCTTTTATTCAGAGGAGCTGAAATAATGAGCGGAAGTCAAAGAATAAATGATTATCAGAAACTGGTTTTAGCGATAAAAGATAGAGGAATGAGTCCTGAAAAATTCGGGATGTACCTGCAGGCTTTTAAGTACGGTATGCCTCCCGAAGGGGGATTATCTTTTGGCTTAGAAAGACTTACGATGAAATTTTTAGGACTTAAAAATATTCGGGAAGCGAGTCTTTTCCCAAGAGACATGGAGCGCGTAGATGAAAGGTTCTCTCATTAATCTCTTCGTCAAAAAAAGAAGATATGTCTCGTATATAGTTATTTCATTGTGCCTTTTGATTCTATTGGGTAGTGCTCTTTTTGATTTAGTTTTGAGATATTATATTGCCGGTAAGAATATCCGAGAATTTCCTTTCAAAATTGCAAATAAAGAATATCCTGTTCTTAAATTTCCAATAAACCCTGATATTTCAGCAAAAGCAATTGTAATAATGGATAAAGATTCGGGAGTTGTACTTTTTTCAAGAAATCCGAACCTTCTTTTCTCTATGGCATCAACAACAAAAATCATGACGGCTTTAGTTTCTTTGGATTATTACAAAATGGATGATATCTTAACAATTCAAGCAGAAAGAGTGGAGGGCGTAAATGTCGGATTTAAGGTCGGGGAAAAATTATCCTATGAGAGCGTTCTTTATGCGATGCTTCTCCCGTCCGGAAATGATGCAGCTTTAGCAATAGCTCAAAATTATCCGGGAGGAAAAAAAGCTTTTATTGAAAAAATGAATGAAAAGGCAAAGTTGCTTCATTTAGTTAACACTAATTTTGCGGATTCGATAGGTCTTGAAGACAGCCGTGATTATACAACAGCTTTGGATCTAGCCAGATTAGCCTCGAAAGCATTAGATAATGAGGTTTTTGCAGAAGTCGTATCAACAAAAACACGGGAGATAACTAATATTACAGGAGAAAATAAATATTTCCTAAAAAACCTAAATGTCTTGTTGGGGGTTCAGGGCGTGAATGGAGTAAAAACGGGCTATACAGCTGAAGCAGGTCAGGTATTGGTTACTTCAAAAAAGGAAGGTAAGCACACTTTGATAATTGTAATTATGAATAGTCAGGACAGATTTTTTGATACGAGTAAATTGTTGTATGAATTATCTGGAGGGGTTAATTTCTTACCCATTCATCCTTAATAGCGGATACATAGGCGACAAAGTCATTACTTCCTTCAAATACGACAACCGGCATTAAATACTCTTGTTCGTTTTCTCCTAAGTAATATCCCAAAAATATTTTTTTGATAGTAAATTCGACTACATCAGCGGGTTTGTAGGCAACATAAGCTTTGCCTCCTTGTAGTTCTGCGAATGCTTCAGAAGCTGTTTTTATGGCATAGGTAGTATTTTCTTCAGAAATATTTTTGTGGAAAAACCGCGCTTCCAGAACTTTTGAAACTTTGTTTTCCTTTCCAATAGAAAAACTAATTGTTGAAGATATTCCCTCATCATAATAAATCGGAAGGTCATTTATATCTTTTTGAAAAAAATCAACTTTAGCTATTTTGGCATCTGAAATTTTGGATGTTGGAATAAGCATGCTTTTTTCTATTGAATATAAAGTGATTTTAGTTTTTTTATCATCAAGATCTTTAGGGAGTAGAGACATGTCTGAAAGAAAAGCTTTGGCAACTTTAATCGTGTCAGTTTTTTCTTCTTGACCTGAAAGCGGTTGTAAAGATTGCGCTAATAAGTATGATGAAGAAAGATTAAAATCCGAAGAAAAAATATTTATTGTAATTTTTCTTTGTAGGTTTTTATTCTGATCGACCCATTGATATATATCTTCAGCAATTTGAGTTCCGCTAGATTCAAAACCAATCTTAAAAACCTTCTCTTGTGTTTTATCAAGTCCCAGTAAAGTTGGAGCTTCAGTCGTTATTTTGCATACTTTTGCCCGATCGGGAAAAATTGGAAGAAATCCAGTTAAAGTATCAAGGGAATAAGAGAGGTTTTCCCTTGTCTGTTCAGGGAAAGGAATTTCTGGCAATTTTCCAAAGGCAGCCGCCGGAGGAGAAGGCGGAGTAATAAGATTGGCTACGAATGTTAATGTTTTTATCGCAATAAAAAACAGAATGATTATGCCGACAGCTATGCTGCCCCATTTGAGAATTTTTAGAGTTTCCTCTTTAGTTCTATTTAAAGTAGGCACGTCTTGAGTATAGATAAAAATTCAAGTACAATCAATATGTCTTAAATATGATTAGAGTTAGAATTGCTCCGAGCCCCACGGGTATTCCGCATATCGGAACTTCAAGAACAGTACTCTTTAATTACCTTTTTGCAAAACATAATAAGGGCAAATTTATAGTACGTATAGAAGATACTGATAGGGCGAGAGTTGTCCCTGGGGCAAAAGAGGCAATCTTCGAAATCCTTAAATGGCTTGGGCTTTCATGGGATGAAGAGTATGTTCAGTCGGAAAGAAAAAATATTTATAAAGAATATGCGGATAATCTTCTGAAAAAAGGATTAGCCTATAAAGATGAAGGGGCAATACGCTTTAAAGTTCCGAAAAATAAGGAGGTGTCTTGGATAGATGCAATTGGTAATAAAAAAATTTCTTTTAAAACAGATGTTGTTGAGGATTTTGTAATTCTAAAATCTGATGGTTTTCCTACATATCATTTAGCAAGTGTGGTTGATGATCATCTGATGAATATTTCCTACGTGATCAGGGGGGATGAATGGATTTCTTCAACTCCGAAACATTTGCTTTTATATACAGCTTTTTCTTGGGATCCACCGATTTTTGCACATTTACCAAACATTTTGGGATCTGATCGTCAGAAATTATCTAAAAGACATGGCGCTAAACCTGTTCTTGATTATAGAGATGAGGGATATATTAAAAAAGCAATTCTAAATTATATGGCGCTTTTGGGCTGGAATCCCGGCGGAGATAAAGAATTTATGACGATTGAAGAAATGATAAATCTTTTTGATTTGAAGGATGTTAACTCTGCGGGTCCGGTCTTTGATATTAAAAAACTTGAATGGATGAACGGGGAATACTTAAGAATGATGGACAACAAAGAGTTGAAGGATTTACTTATGGAATTTTATAAGCAAGACAAAGATGCTATAACTTTTCTAAAACAAGACTTAAAAGCTTTAAATACAATTTTGGATTTAGCCAAAACAAGAATGAAAACCCTTAAAGAATTTAGAGAGCTAGTTTTGCCAAAAGATCCGGAATTATCTAAGGAAGAAAAAAATATTGCTAAAACTCTTTTAGAAAAAATCTCTAAAATCAAAAATTGGAAAAAGGCAGAGGTTCTTTTGGCAATGAAAGATACTCTGACAGTCCATAGGGCAAAGGGGAACGTTTTATATAAAATTACAACTGGTTTTGAAAAAGGATTACCGCTTCCTGATTCTTTAGAAATATTAGGGAAAGAGAAAACCTTAGAAAGAATTAAGAAAGCATTAAAATAATCTATGATGGGTTTTGCCAAGGCAGTATCTTTTCTTCTAAGTCCAGTATTCACTATTTTGCCGATACCTTTTATTCTTGTTGCAAAATTTAGCCATGATTATTCTTATGCTTTGAAGTGGACAATGTTTTCGTACGCATTCGTCTTGGTTGTAATGCTATTTATATTTGTTGGAGTAATACTTGGCGTTTTTACTAATTTTGATGTTTCCAAAAGAGAACAAAGACCTCTTTTATTTTCGTTTTCCGCATTTGTAATGTTTTGCTATTTGCTTTCTTTAATTGTATTAAATGGACCAAGAATTCTCTTCTTTGTTATTTTTGTTATAGCTTTTACCTTATTGGTTTTTATGATTGTTAATAAGTGGATTAAGGCAAGTGTTCACATGACAACGTTAACGGGGACATTGCTGTTGATAGGGACGACTTATAAAGGATATTTTTTTTTGCTTCTTTTCTTAATTCCTCTTCTTGCATGGTCACGCGTTAAAACAAAAAAACACTCTTTGGCAGAAACGATAGTTGGAAGTATCTTGGGAATCGTGATAACATTGATTGTGTATTTAGTGAGTAAACAATTTTTTTTAGAATGATTTATAGTTAGGATATGAATAATCACAATAAGTCTTTGTTAAGTTCTTTTAAGTATGCTTTGGAGGGGATATGGCATGCTTTAGTGAATAATCGTAATTTACGTATCGATTTTTTTTGCGCTTTTTTAGTCGGCTTACTGGGTTTTTATTTTCGGATTACTTTTCTAGAAACAGTTATTTTAATAGCAACAATAGTGTTGGTGATTTCGTCAGAAATGATAAATACTTCATTGGAAGAAATGGTTGATTTGATTACTCAAGAGCACAAAAAAGAAGCAAAAACAGCAAAGGATGTCGCAGCAGGAATGGTTTTAATTTCTGCAATAGGTTCTATAATTATTGGCATTCTTATATTTGCTCCGTATATTTTAAATATCTAATTTATTTTTAACTAAAATTTCTTTTTCCCCGTGAGATAGTTTTTTTAGTTCTATCTCTCTTTTTAAGGCTCTGGAAAGAGTAGGGCAAGCTTCTGTGTAAACAATCTCGAAAGATTTAAAAGCGCGCAGATATTTTGCAGATTTGCTGGTTTTATTTCTGTGTTGTTTTAATCTCTTTTCCAGATTATTTGTTTGACCGATATAAAAAGTATTGGAAGATGTGCGGAGAATATATACGGTATATTTCATCTATTTATTGTACTCCCTCAATGAAGGTCAATGCGGTCCCTTTTTTGTCAGCTCTTCCTGTTCTTCCAATTCTGTGGATATATACTTCATATGATTCCGGCATGTCGTAATTGATTACGTGGCTTACGTCCGGAATATCAAGCCCGCGGGATGCAACATCTGTTGCCAAAAGTATTTTAATTTCATTTGATTTAAATTCGTCCAAAACCCTTTGTCTTTGGTTTTGTTTTTTATTTCCATGAATTGCTCCTGCTTTAAATCCACGTCTTACTAATTCTTCTGCAAGTTTTTGCACGCCCCATTTAGTTCTTCCGAAAATAAGAACCTTTTCAAATTCGGGTTGAGCTAAGAGGTCATGCAGTTTATCAACTTTATTATATCCTGGTTGAATTTTAATAATTTCTTGTTCGATATTTTCCGCAGTTTCTTGTTTTTTTACAGATACCGTAATCGGATTTTTAACAAATGCTTGCAAAATATCTTTTACCTTGTTGGAAATAGTTGCGGAGAAGAAAAGTGATTGCCTGACAGGGGGCATAAGCGAAATAAAATATTGAATGTCTTTAATGAATCCTATATCCACCATGCGGTCTGCTTCATCCAAAACGACATTGTGAAATTCAGATAATTGCAAAGCTCTACTTCTAATAAGATCTTTCAGTCTTCCCGGCGTTCCGATTACAAAATGCGGTTTTTGTCTTAATTGTGAAATCTGTTTGTTTATATTTGCCCCACCGATACAAAGCGTCGTATATATTCCTAAGCCTCTGGCGAAACCACGCAATTCATCATGAGTTTGGATTACTAATTCATGAGTTGGAGCAATGATTAATACTCTTTCCAGCTTATTTCTGAAAACTTTATCAATTAAAGGAATCAAAAAAGCGGCTGTTTTACCTGTTCCCGTATTGGCAATGCCAATAGCATCCCGTCCTTCAATTATGGAATGCATAATTTGATCCTGAATTGGGGTAGGGGAGATATATCTTTTGAGTTTAATATTTTCCAAGACTTGGGGAGAAATTTTAAAATCCTCAAATTTATTTGTTGCAACGTATTCCGTCTCAGGCTGACTTTGTTTTATTTCGTCAACAGCTCTGACTGCTTGGATTGCGCTAATTAATTCGGAATTTGCCATTATTTTTTGAGGGAATTTTTTCCTGAAATTTCCTCTCGGATACCCCCTGAAATTTCGGTTTGAATTTTTAAATCTTTGTTTATTCATATTATTAAAAGAATAAAACTGCCTAAATGTAGATTGAAGCTTTGAGTTAGGGGAAAAGATACGAATTTCTAAAAATTGTATTACTTATTATCTTTAACTGATCTAATCAGAACTTTTCAAAATTAAGCAGATTTATTATTTCAATCTGCTAAGATTTATACCTATATTATACCAAAAATAGCTTAAAAAGTCAATGTAAAAAGCTAATTTAGCATCTTTTTCAAGGCTAATTTTAGTGTGTCTAGGCTTTCGGGGCTGTATATGGAGGAAGCTAAAACTTTTTTACCTTTTTTCTCCAAAATCTTGATGTTTTTTTGAACTTGTTTTTCATCTGTGAGATCAGTTTTGGTTAAAAGAATTATTTCAGGTTTATTTAATAATGAAATGTTATATTGTTCAAACTCCTGCCGTATTGTCGAATATGCTTTTTGCACGTCTTCAATGGAGGAGTCTATGCAGTGAACAAGAATTTTTGTTTTTTCAATATGCTTCAAAAAATCAACTCCCAGTCCTTTTCCTTTTGATGCTCCCTCAATGAGTCCCGGGATATCGGCGATTGGATGTTCCCCTAACATTCCAATATTCGGCTCAAGTGTGGTAAACGCATAGTTGCCGATTTTAGGGGTAGCATTTGTTAGAACAGAAAGCAGGCTGCTTTTTCCCGCATTAGGCAGTCCAATCAGTCCGACGTCAGCAATTATTTTAAGTTCCAAAAATAATTTTTTTTCTTCCCCAATTGTTCCTTGTTCAGCGTATCTTGGAGCTTGATTGGTCGCTGATTTAAACTCTGCATTTCCCCGTCCGCCTTTTCCTCCCTTTGCGATAAGAATTGGTGTGTCAATATCTGTTATTTCAATAATTTCATTTGAATCGGTATCAACTACCCGCGTCCCCAAAGGTAAGTAAATGGTCAGATGTTCGGCATTTTTGCCGAATAATTTCTTGCGTTTGCCGGAGATGCCGCTTTGTGATTCAACCCTTTTTTTATATCTGAATTCACGGAGGTCATTTACGTTATTTGATCCCTGGAGATACACATTTCCGCCGTTTCCGCCATTGCCGCCATCGGGGCCACCTTTAATTTTTCCTTCGTTTGTAAGAAATGTTGACGCTCCGTTTCCGCCATTGCCAGCCTTAATAATTAAGTTGATATTGTCAATTAACATATGCGCATTGTACCATTTTTAGAGGAAAGGAGATTTTTATTCAAATTTCTGATTGTTGTTTAGGAAGTAATTATATACGGATTCAGATACATTGGAAATTCTATTATCTGCTAGGTCGGGATTGTCACTTTTTGACAAGACAATAATAATGTATTCGTTATCTTCAGCGTATACTATTCCGGCGTCATGAGTGTATTCGTCTAATTCGCCTGTTTTATGAGCAACCAGGGTATTGACCGGAAGATTTTTTGGTATTTTATCATTTAATTTTTGGGCTTTTAATGTTTCAAGCATTTTATTGCTGTATTCGTTACTAATAAGTTGTTCATTATAAAGCTTTTCAAAGAAAAGAGCTGTGTCATAAGCAGTTGTCGTAGGAGGTTTTCCGTTTGTTCCAATTGCTGATTCGCTAAATCCATTTGTTTGAAGGAAAAATGTAACATTAATTAATTTTACTCTTAGACTTAATAAGAGCGCAGCATAATTATCAGAAATTGTAATCATTTTATCTAGTGCATCTTTAACTGATAGGGTAATTGTTCCTTCTTTGAATTCTGCGGTTTCTGGATCAATATCAAACTTAGAATTCAATGTTTCGTAGCTATTGCTAAGAATTTCAGTTTCTTTCAGTAACCCGTCTCTAATTTGTCTATAAGCTTCGGCCATAACCCATAATTTATAAAGACTGGCTGAAGAATAATTTGTATGTTCATTCAGAGAATAGTTTTCTCCTGTTTTTAAATTTTTTACAACAATACCATAGCTTCCGCGTGTCCCTTCCAAGGCACTTTGCACTGCTTGTTTCAGGAGTAAGCTGGGGAGGGCGGTATTGACGGGGGTTGGAGAAGTCGGCGGTAATGTCGGATAGGAAAAAATATTTTCAGATATTGATTTTTCATTTTCTCTTTCTCTTGAAATATCTTTAGACTCAGGTTTAGTAATTAAATTTCTGGTTAAGAGATAAATTATGATTAATAATATTATTAAGAATAAAAGAAATTTGGGGAATTTTCTTTTTTGCCTGCATCGTCTTTTTACGTAATAAACCGGTCTCATGGATGTCAAAGAAATTTAATAAAATTATTTTTGTCGTCAACTAAAACAATCTTTGATTTAATTGATTTGTCTGTTAATTCAAATCCCATAATGATGATTTCTTCATTTTTTTTAATCAAGTGGGCTGCTGCTCCATTCATGCAAATAATTCTGGAGCCTTTTTTAGCTGCGATAACGTATGTTTCAACCCTTGTTCCTGAAGTGTTGCTTGTTACCAATACTTTTTCGCCCGGCCAGATGCCCGCTTTTTCCAGCAGTTCTTCATCTATAGTTATGCTACCGATATAGTTGACGTTAGCTTCTGTAACTTTAGCTTTATGAATTTTAGAGCGCAGCATCCATCTCATAGGTTTTTATTATAACTGATTTTCCAAAATCAATCCTGAATAATATTTTTTGAAGAATAGGGTGCAGTGTGGGTTTAATTTTTTGCCTTGGCTGCTGGACCTGGATTCGAACCAAGATAAACGGATTCAGAGTCCGTTGTCCTACCATTAGACGATCCAGCAATGTATTTGAATTTTATCAAATATGCCTTTTGAATGCCAACTTGCCGGAAAGCGCTTTTTATGATACAAAAAGGCTATGAATAAAAAGTTTTTGTATTTTCTTATCTTCTTTTTTATAATTTTATTCATTTTTGGAGCATTTTATAGAGAAAAACAGAAAAAAAGTGAAATTAAAATTTCTCCAACTTCTACATCCGTCGCAATTCAAAAAGACAAGATTATAGCAAAGGTAGCAAGGGTTATAGATGGGGATACGATTAAAGTTTTAATAAGCGATAAGGAAGAAGCAGTGCGCCTGATTGGAATTGATGCGCCGGAAATTACCGATTCAAGAAAAGCCATTCAATGCTTTGGAAAAGAGGCCAGTGATAAAGCAAAAGAAGTGTTGGGAGAAAAAACAGTTGTTCTTGAAGCTGATTCAACGCAGGATAATAAAGATAAATACGGAAGACTTTTGCGCTATGTTTTTGTGGATGGAATAAATTTGAGCAAATTAATGATAAGTCAAGGTTATGCTCATGAATATACTTATCAGAATAATCCATATAAATATATGGATGAATTCAAGGACGCACAGGAGCAGGCACAGAAAAACAAAGTTGGACTTTGGGCGGATGGAATTTGTAATTAAATAAAAATTAGAACCACTTTTTTAACTTAAGAAGAAGAAGCATAGTTACTGTTGCTGAAAACATTATAAAAGTAATCCACCAGAAGGTAAATGGATTTTCTGAGAACGGGAGATTAACGTTCATTCCGTAAATACTTGCTAATAGAGTTAGAGGGAGAAGAATTGTGGAGAAAATAGTAAGAACTTTAATAATCTGATTTGAATGAGCGGAAAGAAGGGATTCATTGCTGATGGATATTCCCTCAATAAGCTCCTGATTATCTTCGACCCTGTCCCAAATCTTTTCTAAATGATCTAAAACGTTACTCCAGAAAGGCTGCATTGCTCCATTAAGCTCTTTGTGTTTCCCTTCTTCCAGCTCTTTAAATAAAGGAAGAATGGGTTTGACCATAGTATGAAAGACAACTAAATTTCTTCTGGTTGTGGAAATTTCTTCCAATGTTTTTTGAGATTGTTTTCCTTCTAATTCTTTGTCTATTTTATCTATTATTCCGGTAATCTCATTAATTATGGGAAAACAATCATCAACCAAGGCATCTATGATTCTATATGTAAGGAAAGCTGCCCCTTGAGACATATATTCGGTACGATTGTGAAGACTTTTTTGACAATACGTAAAGATACGTTCAATTTGAGGCAGAATTCCGTCATGAAGAATTACAACGTACTCCTCTGAAATAAAAAAACTGACATAACTACTTATCAATCTTTTGTTTTTAGAATGGCTGGTAGCAGTAGAGAGAGGTATTCCGTATTGGTGGGAGTTTTGAGGTACGTCTTCGCTAAAAAGAGGAAAACGAAGAACAATGAGGTCATATTTTATGTAATTTTCTATTTTTGGGATTTGCGTTTTGGTGAGATAGTCTTCGAGGTTTAGAGGATTAAAATCATAAGTGTTTTTGAGAAATTTAATCTCAAAATCAGTAGGTTTTGTTACATTAACAAAGAACAGGCCCTTGTAATTGACCGTTTTAACGTTCATAAAAGCTTATATCTATAATAGTAAACCTTAAAATGTATTTGTCAATCCCTTTCTAAGTCTATTATAGGGCATTGACAATTAGCAGATCGTATGATAGATTGCTAATTACATTATGGAGAAACTAATACCTCTAATACCAATCCGAGACGGAGTGATCTTTCCCAATACTGATTCGGTATTAACATTCGGTAGGCCCAAGAGCTTAGCAGCATTAGAGTCTTCTTTCGGAGGAGAAAGAATGGTTTGTTTTGTGCTTCAGAAAAATTCCAAATTAAATGATCCAAATCCTTCAGATCTGTATGACATTGGAACGTTATCGCGTATAGAAAGAATGACTAGGACTGAAGGGGAAATAATTGCTCAAGTTAGGGGAATTTCCAGGGTTAAAATAGAATCAATTCTTGAGGAAAGATCATATTTGAAAGCAAAAGTAACTGAAATACCCGATATTGTAGATAATAGTCCTGAAATTAAAGCCTTGTGTAATCATTTAACCAACGAATTCAGAAGAGCCATGAATCTCGGGAAAACGGTGGATTTTTTGGTTTTTATGAACATTATGTCTGATAATTCTCCGTATGAATTCGCAGATCTCATAGCATCAGTTCTGGACGTAAAGCCATCCGAGCGCCAGGGGCTTTTGGAAATTACGGATGTTAAAACCAGATTGGAGAAAATAACGGAGATTTTGGCAAAAGAATTAAAAGTTTTGGAGCTTGAAAAGCGTATTGCTTCTAAAACTCAAGAAAGATTTGAAAAAGGAGCAAGGGAGGCAATTTTAAGAGAAAGATTAAAAACTATAGAAAAAGAGCTTGGGGATGAAGATGAGTCAGGCATGCATGAACTGATGGAGAAGATCAAAAAAGCAAAAATGCCTGAAGATATTGAGGAAAAAGCTAGAAAAGAGGCTAAAAAGCTCTCTCAAATGGCGCAATTTAATCCTGAAGCAGGATATATCAGAAACTATTTAGAGTGGCTGGTATCGCTTCCTTGGGCGCAAAAAAGCCAAAGTAATGTGGATATCAAGAAAGCAGAGAAAATTCTTGATGAAGACCATTATGGATTGAAAAAAGCCAAAGAAAGAATAGTGGAATATCTGGCTGTTCATAAATTGTCCGGAAAAATGAAAGGTCCAATACTTTGTTTTGCCGGACCTCCGGGCGTTGGTAAGACCTCAATTGGGAAATCTATAGCAAGAGCGTTGGGTAGGAAATTTGTGAGAGTATCTTTGGGAGGAATTAGAGACGAAGCTGAAATCAGAGGTCATAGGAGAACTTATGTCGGCGCACTTCCCGGAAGAATAATTCAGGGAATTAAAGATGCAGGCACCAGAAATCCTGTTTTTATGCTTGATGAAATAGACAAAGTAGGAGCGGATTTCAGAGGAGATCCGTCATCTGCGCTTTTGGAAGCTTTGGATCCTGAACAGAACAATCAATTCTCAGACCATTATCTGGAAGTTCCTTTTGATTTGTCGGACGTAATGTTTGTAACTACTGCGAATGTTCTGGATACAATTCCGCCTGCCTTAAGAGATAGGCTCGAAATTATAAATTTTGCAGGATACACTCATGATGAAAAATTCAAAATTGCCAAAGAATTTTTGATTAAGAAGCAAATTGAAAATCATGGGCTAACTCACAATAAAGTTGAAATTACAGATAGTGCGCTTCGTTTTATTATTGAACACTATACAAGGGAGGCGGGAGTCAGAAGTTTGGAGAGACAAATTGCCGGACTTTTGAGGAAGGCAGCAAAGTTAATTGCAGAAGGTAAAGAACGAAAAATTAAAATTACAGAAAAAGGAGTTGTAAAATACTTAGGTCCGATCAAAGTCAGCTCTACGCTTGTAGAAAAAAAAGATGAGGTTGGAATGTCTACGGGACTTGCTTGGACAGAAGCAGGAGGAGATATCTTGTTTATTGAGGTAGCGCTTATGCCTGGAAAAGGTCAATTAATTCTCACGGGTCAGCTTGGAGATGTAATGAAAGAATCATGTCAGGCGGCAATGTCTTATATCAGGGCGCGTGCTAACCAGTTTGGATTATCAGACAAGTTTTATCAAAAAATTGATGTGCATGTTCATGTTCCTGAAGGAGCAGTTCCTAAGGATGG
>Ga0172381_10001806_pt1 | contig 24470 bp, 25 predicted proteins | sample Leawel6488metaG_FD_119754 | JGI IMG/M metagenome (GOLD analysis project Ga0172381, IMG submission 119754) | Leachate microbial communities from a municipal landfill in Southern Ontario, Canada - Leachate well 64-88 metaG | ecosystem: Engineered > Solid waste > Landfill > Unclassified | place... | reverse complement strand
GTTTATTTTTAATTAAATGATATTATTCTAATTATGGAAGTAATGAAAGAAAAAATTAATGAATTACAAAATAGATTACAATTTACTATAGTAGTTGTTCTATTTTTCCCTACATTTGTAGAATACCTATTTTCTTCTGCTGGAAAGACATTGGATTTTTCTAAATTTGGATTAAGTTGGGGTTTAGTTTTTGGATTGTTTGTGGTTATCTATGTTATTTTAGAGTTTATAAAAATGCACAATACTAAAATTAATGAATTAATATTTAAAATTATTAACTGGTTATTGTTGGCTGAAATAATGTCTTTTTTACCAATTCTTTTTGTAATGACATTTGGAAGCGTTCCTGAGAATATCTTTACTTTTATTTACGAAGCTATCGTTCTTATTTCTATTAAATTGATTCTATATATTCCAGTCGCTATAATCCTTTTATTTATCACTAATTTGTATTTGAATTTATTCTCTAAAAAACGACCCTAGACTGAGACGCCTACTTACAAGAGTAGAAGGTGTGCTAGAATATCCTTACAAGGTCTTGTCTCGAATATTTGAGACCACGACAGTAAGCAAAATGGAAAAAATAAAAAAATATTCTTAATGCATTATAAATTAGTGTTATAATGTATTTGTGAGAAAAAATTATAAAAAAATCATTATTTTAACACTTTTTTTAAGCTTGTTTTGTTTGGATATTTTTCCTGTTAATGCTCAAACTGCGACAAATACTTCAACTACAGCAACTACTACAACAACAGTTAGTGATAAATTTGTTGTTCAACTAAACACAACATTAAAAAACGTGTCTCAAAATCTTTTTGACCAAAAATACATAAAGAGCAAAACAACTTTTACTAAAATTTTTAAGAAAACAAAAGGAGACATAATCCCTGGTGCTTATAAAATAAATAAAGATATGTCTTCAACAGAAATTGCAAAGATATTGCACAGTGAACCTTATATGAAGTGGATTGTTATTCCTCCCGGCTTGCGAAAAGAAGAAATTGCTGAAATTTTGGCAACTAATTTAAATTGGACAGAAATTCAAAAAAATAATTGGATAAATATTTATACAAAAATGAAGTATGATTATATTGAAGGAGTTTATTTTCCTGATACTTATTTAATTCCAACAGACGAAACACCTCTAGCTGTGGCAAATAGATTGACTGCAAAATTTAATGAAAAATTTGCTTCTTATTTACCGCAATTTAATACAAAAAATATGTTATGGACTAAAGGTCTGACTCTTGCTTCAATCGTGCAAAGAGAGGCAGCGAATGATGCGGATATGCCACTTATCGCTGGTATTTTATTAAATAGACTTAACCAAAAAATTCCATTATCGGTTGATGCAACATTGCAATATGCGAGAGGAAATATAGGAAATGGTTGGTGGGTGCCAATAACAATAGCTGACAAAAAAATTAATTCTTCTTATAATACTTACACCCACACTGGACTTCCACCGCATCCAATTTCCAATCCTGGAATTTCGGCAATTGAGGCTGTTTTAAATCCAACCAAAACCGATTGTCTTTATTATTTGCATGACAGCACAGGAATAATTCATTGTGCAAAAACATATGAAGAACATAAAGAAAATCTTAATAAATATTTAAAATAAATTATTAGGTATAAAATCTCATTTATGGGACACCAATAGTTTTGATAATCTAATTAAATTATAAATGTATTGTTATTGAAATTTAAATGTAGTATGATTTACATTATGAAGAAAAATGCAAAAATAACAGCTAAAAATAGACAATTTCCAGTATTCGTGGAAAAAGACGAAGATAGTTTTTATGTTGTTGAATGTCCTGTTTTTAAAGGTTGTTATTCTCAAGGAAAAAGTTTAGATGAAGCATTAAAAAATATACGAGAAGTTATAGAACTTTGTTTAGAAGAAAAAGAAAATCTTGAAATTTTAAAATGGTATCATCCTATTGAGATGAGTTTGCATACTATTTCTGTCTAAATTATATATGACAAAACTTCCAATTTTAACTGCTAAAGAATTAATAAAAATTTTAGAAAAAGCAGGATATTTTGTAGCTAGGCAAAAAGGAAGCCATATTAGAATGTACCATGAAGAAAAAGACTCTATAACTATTCCAAATCATAAAATAATTGGACGTGGACTTCTAAAAAAGATCTTAAGAGATGCAAATATTTCTGTTGCTGAGTTGATTAAATTAATTAAATAATTTTATGTCAGATGTTTTAGAATTCGGAATCAAAAGGGAAAATGAGGAGAGAAGAGATGGCGGATGCGCTGTTGTTTTTGATCCTGCAAGCCAAAAATATGCAGTAGGGAAACAAGAAAATGGATGGCTTCGTCTTTTTTCTGGAGGAATTAATAACGGAGAAGATATAAAAGATGGAACATTAAGAGAACTTCTTGAAGAAAGTGGTCTTCATGATTATTTATATATTGAGAAAGTAGCAGAGGCACTAGCTCATTACCACAATGGTTTAAAAAATATAGATCGTGTTGCACATGCTACTTGTTTTTTGGTTATATTAAAAAGTACTGATTTAAAATCTACTCAACTAGAAGAACATGAAAAATTTGTTTTAGAATGGACTGAAACCAAAGAACTTTTAAATAATTGGGAATCTAGAAATCAGGAGAAAAATTATGATCACTGGATTTATTTTTTTAAGAAAGCAGTAAATAGAGCTATTGAATTGGGTTATGATAAAACTAGTGCTATAATTAAAGAATAAAAAATCTATAATCAAATAAGTTTTTCTAAAAAGATTTTTATGCTATAATTTTTCTATGCAAAAAATCAAGAAAATAAAAAAAACATTATATGTAGTAGGCGCTTTGTTGATAATAATTTTAGCAGTTATTCTTTTTAAAAATGGAAAAAATGACAAACAAACAATCATTGCTAAGATTGGAGATTTTAAAAATCAAGTTTCTGTCTCTGGAAGAGTAATTCCGGCTAGCAGTGTTGATTTAGCTTTTAAAAATAACGGGCGAGTAGAACGCGTGTATTATTCATTAAATACTACAAGCAGTCAATTTGTAAAATCAGGTTCAATTTTAGCTCAAATAGAAGCAAAAGATGCAAGAAAGGAACTTCATGACGCAGAGATTGATTTGGAAAATAAAAAATTAGCCTTAGTAAAATTACAATTAGCAAAATCAGCAGAAAATATGAGCGATGATTTACAACAAGCCTATGATGACGGTTTTGTGGCAGTTTCTGATACTTTTCTAGACTTGTCTCCAATATTAGATGGGTTGGATGATATTTTAAATGAAAACAATGTTTCAGATAGTGTTATAGCAAATAACGGAAGTATCGCCAGAGAATATAAAGACAAATCAGAAAAACTTTATTATCAAGCCCAAAAAGCTTTTGATTTAAATAAAAAAAGTTTTAGACTGTTAACTCTTAATTCTTCCAAGGAAGAAATTGAAAAAAATATTAATGACATTTATGACACAACAAAAATTGTAGTTGATGCTATAAAAAATGCAAAAAATTTAATGGATTATTTAACAAAAGAAAATGATAATCAAACTGAGTATGCTGATTCAAAAGACACTCTTTATGAATATGCAAATACAACTAATGAACATTTATCCGAACTTTTAACAGCAAAAACAGAAATAAAAGATAAACAAGATGCTTTCTTAAATACTGATTTAGAAATACAAAGTTTGAAATTAGATATTAAGCAAAAAGAAAATGCTGTTAATGAAGCAAAAGATAAATTGGAAGATTATTATATTCGTGCTCCCTTTGATGGGGTAATAACAAAAATAGACGCAAAAGTCGGTGAAATAGTTTCTTCAGATACTCCTCTTATAACAATGATGAGTAAAGATGTTTTTCAGATAGAAAGTTATGTACCAGAAGTAAATATTGCTCAAATTAAAATAGGAGATATGGCAGATGTTACTTTAGATGCCTACGGAGAATCTGTAATTTTTTCAGCAACAATTATTTCTATAGATCAAGCCGAAACCATTAAAGATGGTGTATCAAATTACAAAACTAAATTTCAATTTACTACTGCAGATGATCGTATAAAATCTGGGATGACGGCAAACGTTTCCATAATAACTTTTAATAAACCTAATGTAATCGCTATACCAGGAGGAGTTGTTTTTGAAAAAGAAGGGAAAAAGTTTGTGCAAGTTGAAGTAAATAAAAAAATAATAGAAAAAGAAATAATTCTTGGAAATGCATCTTCTTTGGGTCAAGTTGAAGTTATTTCCGGTTTGGAAGATGGTGATGTAATTATTCTTAATCCTATTATTGATTCTTCTGAGATCAAATAAAATTATGTTTTCTTCATTAAATATACGCATGGGCTTTTTTTTAGCCAAGCGACAAATTAAAAAATCAAGTTTGTGGACTACTATTCTTATTATTTTTGTAATGTTTTTTACATTTTTAAACTTGGTAGTTGTAAGTGGAATTTTAGTTGGGTTACTTCAAGGAGCTGTCAATGCTGTACATATTAATTATACGAGTGATGTAATAATATCTAGCTTAAATAATAAAAATTATATAGAAAATAGCCCAGAAATTATCAAAATAATAGAATCATTACCACAAGTTGAAAATTTTTCTGCTAGATATTTAGAAGGGGGCACTTTGGAAGCAAATTATAAAACACGCACCAGCGAAAAAGAAAAACCAAATATCAGTTCAGCTTCAATATATGGCATAGATCCGGTAGCTGAAAACAATGTAACTAATCTATCAAAATTCATAGTAGAAGGAGAATATTTGGCTCCAGGTGATTATGATAAAGTTCTTCTAGGATCTTATCTTGATAAAAAATACATGGATTTTGATTATCCAGGATTTTCAGCCCTTGAAAATGTTGAACCAGGCACAAAAATTCGTATGAAAATTAACGATATAGAACGTGAAGTTACAATTAAAGGAATAGTAAAATCTAAAGTAGATCAACTTTCTATGGGAGTTTTTATGGTAGATTCTCAATTGCGAAGCATAATAGATAGAAATGATTATAATGTGGATGAAATATCTATAAAATTAAAAGATGATATTGACCCAAATATGGTGCGAGATATTTTGAAAAAAAATGGGATAGACAAAGTTGCCAAAGTGCAAACTTACCTTGATGCTCAGCCAAAATTTATTAAAGATATGATTGAAACTTTTTCTCTTTTAGCAAATTTACTTTCTTCCATAGGACTTATTGTTGCCTCTATAACAATTTTTATAGTTATTTTTATTAATGCAGTTACCAGAAAAAAGTTTATAGGTATCCTAAAGGGAATTGGAATTAATGAGAGTGCAATTGAAATTTCATATATTTTTCAATCTTTTTTTTATGCATTTTGTGGTTCAATTATTGGACTTATCGTGCTCTATGGTTTTCTTCAACCATGGATGACGGCACATCCGATAGACTTTTCTTTTAGTGATGGAATTTTAGTGGCTCCTGTTGGTGGCACTATGCTTAGAATAGGATTGCTTATGATTACAACGATTATAGCCGGATTTATTCCTGCACGGTTAGTTATTCGTAAAAATACGTTAGATTCAATTTTAGGGAGAAATTAAAATTTAAAAAATTATGATAAAAGTAAAAAATTTAATTAAAACATTTTTAGATGGAGAAAAAGAAACCAAAGTTTTGAAGGGAATTGATTTGGAAGTGGAAAATGGAGAGTTCGTGGCAATTATGGGACGTTCTGGAGCTGGCAAAAGTACTTTTCTTTATCAAATGAGTTTACTTGATGAACCAACAGGAGGAGAAATAAAAATTGATGATATTGATGTGCTTGCTTTAAGCACATCGGAAAGAACTTCTTTTCGTCTTTCTAAATTGGGATATGTTTTTCAAGATTATGCATTGCTTCCAGAAATGACCGCACTTGAAAATGTTGCTTTACCACTTTTAATGCAAAATTTTCCTGAAAAAGAAGCATACGAAAAAGCAGTAGAACATTTAACTTTAGTTGGACTCGGAGAGAGATTAAATAATTTACCAAGCCAACTATCAGGAGGAGAACAGCAAAGAGTAAGCATCGCGCGTGCTATTGCTCATAATCCTAAAATTCTTTTTGCTGATGAACCAACCGCCAATTTGGATAATGAATCATCAAAAATGATTATGGAAATTTTTAAAGAACTGCATAAAAACGGTCAAACTATTATTATGGTCACTCACGAACCAGAATATAGCAAATTTGCTCAAAAAATAATTAAAATTGACGACGGACTGATTATTGATATTGTTTTTAATTAATTAGTGCTAAAAACATAAAAATTTGTTATAATATAACGTAATATTATGTTTTTAAACTTGATTAAAATTTTTTTGCCAACTTTGACAGCCCTTTTGATAGGACTTTTTATTACACCATTTGCCACCCATTTTTTTTATAAATATAAAATGTGGAAAAGATATTCTAGAAGCGAAGCGACTGTTACTGAATTTCAAAAAATCCACAACCACGAAGAAGAACTTAGAACTCCCAGAGTTGGCGGAATAATAATTTGGGTTTCAATTCTTTTTTCTACTTTACTTTTTTATTTGATTTCTTTATTTTTTCCATCCGATATTACTGAAAAAATAAATTTTCTAAGTAAAAATCAAACCCTAATTCCTCTTATAGTTTTACTTTTGGGATCATTTTTAGGACTTTGGGATGATTTGATGTTAATTTACGGAAAAGGAAAGATTGCTCATGATGATGTTTCTTGGCGTAAATGGAAAGCATTTTTAGTGCTTCTTATTTCTTTTTTAATTGGACTTTGGTTTTATTATAAATTAGGAATGGTTTCAATTCATATTCCATTCAATGGAGATTTATATTTGGGAATTTTAATTATTCCTTTTTTTATAATTGTTGCCTTGGCAACTTTTTCTGGTGGAGTAATAGACGGATTAGATGGACTTTCTGGCGGAGTTTTAGCTTCAATTTTTACTGCTTATGCTTTGATAGCTTATTCTAATAATCAAATTAATATAGCGGCATTTTCAGGAGTCATGGCTGGAGCAACTTTAGCTTTTTTGTGGTTTAATATTCCACCAGCTAGATTTTATATGGGAGAAACCGGTGTTATAGGACTTACTATTACTTTAGCTACTTTATCTTTTTTAACAGATACCGTTTTAATTTTACCAATTGTTGCAATGCCTTTGGTCTTAACTTCACTTTCGGATATTATTCAAATGTTTTCAAAAAAAATTAGAAATGGAAAAAAAGTTTTTAAAGTAGCCCCATTACATCATCATTTTGAAGCTATCGGCTGGCCGTCTTATAAAGTAACTATGCGTTATTGGATTTTTTCTATTGCTTTTTCAATGATAGGAGTAATCTTAGCTATTATCAGTAAGTAATTATTTATAAATGAAAGAAAAAAAAGTAGATAAATTTTTTTTAATAATTATTCTTTTTTTAATTTCAATAGGAATAGCTATGTTTATTTCCGCCTCTTTGGGGATATTGGTAAAAAATCCAAATATTTTTTATTCTGTTCTTTTTAGTCAATTAGTTTTAGGGCTTGGAGTTGGATCATTAGGAATGTATTTTGCCTTAAAAATTGATTATAAATTTTGGCGTAAATATTCTTTTTATATTTTTTTAGGTTCAATACTTTTAACAGCTGCAGTTTTTATTCCTAATTTGGGATGGAGTCGCTTAGGTGCAGAAAGATGGTTAGACTTGGGTTTTATGAGATTTCAACCAGCTGAAATTTTAAAATTTGGTTTTATAATTTATTTTGCCGCTTGGCTCGCTTGGGCAAAAAACAAAGTGCAGGATTTTAAATTTGGAATTTTGCCTTTAATTATATTTTTAGCTATTATCGCTACAATTTTATTTAATCAACCTGACACAAAAAGTTTTATTTTAATTGCGATTACTGGAATTTCTATGCTTTTTATTTCTGGGGTGCCAGTTAAATATATATTTTTTTTAGGAATTATCTCCATAATTGTGCTAGGAACTCTTGTTTTTTTTACTCCATATCTTCAAGAACGAGTAAAAACTTTTATTGATCCATCACAGGATCCCCAAGGTTCTTCATATCAAATTCAACAATCTATGATTGCCATTGGCTCTGGTGGAATTTTTGGCAGGGGATATGGTCAAAGCATTCAAAAATTTAGCTACTTACCTGAACCTCAAGGGGATTCTATTTTTGCTGTAATTGGAGAGGAATTAGGTTTTTTTGGTGGTGTTGGTATAATAATTCTTTATCTTCTTTTTGTTTTACGTGGACTTAAAATTGCCAATAATTCTCCAGATTTATTTAGTAGACTTTTAGTTTCTGGAATTGTTATACTAATAACAGCGCAGTCATTTATGAATATCGCTTCTATCACGGGGGTTTTTCCATTAACGGGAGTGCCATTAGTTTTTATAAGTCATGGAGGAACTTCATTAATGATAGATTTAATAGCCATTGGTATTGTTTTACAAATATCAAAATATCAACATAAAAATAATTAAATAAAAAAATGAAAATAGTTTTTACAGGCGGAGGAACAGGGGGACATTTTTATCCCATCATCGCTGTTGCTCAAAGAGTCAATCAAATAATAGATAAAGAAAAAATATTAGGAGCAAAACTCTACTATTTTTCTGATGACCCTTATGATAAAGAAATGCTCGTGCAAAATGGACTTTTGTATGAAGAAGTAAAGGCTGGAAAAATGCGCACTTATTTTTCTCTGAAAAATTTTACCGATGTTTTAAAAACTTTTTTTGGCGTAATAAATGCTGTTTATAAAATATTTTCCATTTATCCTGATGTTGTTTTTGGAAAAGGAGGATATGCATCCTTTCCAGCTCTTTTTGCAGCAAGGATTTTACATATTCCGGTAATAATTCACGAATCTGATTCTGTTCCCGGCAGAGTTAATAAATGGGCTGGACATTTTGCAAAAAGAGTGGCAATTTCTTTTAGAGAAGCAGCGGAATATTTTCCAAAAAATAAAACTGCTTGGACCGGACACCCAATAAGAACAGAAATAGAACATTCTGGAACAAGCAAAGAAGCCTTGAATTATTTTAAATTGGAATCTGGTTTGCCGGTTATTTTAATTTTAGGAGGTTCTCAAGGAGCAGAACTCATAAATAATACAATCATAGATGCACTTCCAAGACTTACTAAAAATTTTCAAATCATACACCAAACAGGAGTTAACAATTTTAAAAATACTGCCGGACGAGCTCAAGTGGTTTTGGCTTCCAGCAAAGAAAAAATACGTTATCAACCTTTTGCTTTTTTAAATCCTTTAGCAATGAAAATGGCAGCAGGGGTAGCAACAATTATTGTAACTAGGGCAGGATCAACTTTATTTGAAATTGCATCTTGGGGAGTTCCATCAATTGTTATTCCAATAACAACTTCCAATGGTGATCATCAAAGAAAAAATGCTTTTAATTATGCGCACACGGGAGCTTGTAATGTTATAGAAGAAATGAATATGACTGCCAATATTTTAAGTTCTGAAATTGAAAGAATTGTGGAAGATAAAGATGTATGGAATAAAATGGCGCAAGTAGCAAAAGTATTTAATAAAACTGAAGCCGCTCAAACAATCGCTAGAGAAATAGTAAATACGGCTTTGAGTCACGAAAAATAAATGCTAAAATAGAATAATGGAACAAAAAGTTGTCACAAGATTTGCCCCTTCGCCTACAGGCTTTATGCATGTGGGTAGTGTGCGTACTGCTTTGTATGCATATCTTTGGGCTAGAAAAAATAATGGCACCTTTATTTTACGTATTGAAGATACAGATAAAAAAAGAGAGGTTTCGGGATCAATTGAGCATATAATTAAGTCTTTAAAATGGCTTGGAATTGATTGGGACGAGGGTCCAGATATTGGAGGACCAAATGCTCCTTATTTACAATCTGAAAGATTAAAATCTTATAAAGAATATGCACAAAAGTTAATTGACAAAGGTTTGGCTTATGCTGATCCATATACAGAAGAAGAGGTAGAAAGTTTTAGGAAAAAAGCTGAATCTAAAAAAAAAGCATTTTTATATAGAGACTATCGACCAGAAAATCCTCCTGCTTGGGATGGTAGTAAACCACTTCGTTTTAAAGTGACTAATATTAAATCATACGAGTGGGAAGACTTGGTGAGAGGTAAATTAAGCGCCGGACCAGAAGCGTTGGATGATTTTATTTTAATAAAAGCTGATGGATTTCCAACTTATAATTTTGCTCACATTATAGATGATTTAGAAATGGGAATAACGCATATTATGCGAGCAGATGAATTTGTGGCTTCAACTCCAAAATTTTTATCTTTATATGAAGCTCTGGATATAAAAAAACCCTATCTAGTAACATTGCCTCCTATAATGGGACCAGATGGAAAAAAGAAATTAGGAAAAAGAGATGGCGCAAAAGATGTTTTAGATTATAAAGAAGAAGGATATTTACCTGAAGCGATGATTAACTTTTTGACTTTTATTGGATGGAATCCTGGAGGGGAGAAAGAGATTTTTTCAAAAGAAGAATTAATAAAAGCTTTTAATATTGAAAATATTCATAATGGAGGTGGTAAATTTAATGAAGAAAAATTAAATTGGATAAATAAAGAACATATCAAAAAACTAACACTTGAAGAATTAAAAAATAATATTTTAAAATATTTACCAGAAGAATTAAAAATAGAAAAACTTGTTCCAATAATTGCAGAAAGAATCTCAAAATGGAGTGATGTAAAAGAAATGGTAGAAAAAGGAGAATTAAATTTTTTCTACAAACAACCAGTATATAATAAAGAAAAATTAATTTATAAAAATACTGGAATTGAAAAAATTTCTCAAAATATTAAAGAAGCTATTTTGTGTTTAGAAAAAATATTAGAAAAAGATTTTACAAATGAAAATATAAAAAACTCTTTAATACAAATTGCTGATAAATTAGGAAATAGGGGAGAGTTATTACATCCTGTCCGCTATGCTTTGTCGGGCTTAGATAAATCACCAGATCCATTCATTATTGCTGAAATTTTAGGGAAAAATGAAACTTTATCACGATTACAAAAAGCAATTTAAGGCAGTCTTTTTTGTGTTTTTTTTGGGATTTTTGATTATCATTCCCAGTGTTTTTTCTTTTGCCCAAACAGCCAAAGAACTAAATCAAAAAATAGTAGCAAAAAATACTGAAATAGAAAAGTTGGAAGAAGAAATAAAAGAATATCAGACAGAACTAAATGATTTGGGTAAACAAAAAGATTCTTTAAATGTTTCTATAAAACAACTTGATTTAACTAAAAAAAAGCTGACGGCGGATATGTTAGTTACTCAAAATAAAATAGATAAAACAAATTTAAAAATAATAGAATTGAGTCTACAAATAAACAATAAAGAAGAAACTATAGCAAATAATATGGAAGCTCTTGCTTTTGACATAAGAAAGGTAAACGAATTTGAACAAAATGATATTTTTACAATTATGTTATCAGAAGATGACTTCACTACAATTTGGAATGATATAGACAATATGTCCGCTCTCGGCGATAAAATTATAGAAACTACAGCTGAACTAAAATTAATAAAAAATAATTTAGAAGACACTAGAAAAGAAACAACTGACGCAAAAAATGAATTAATTACGCTTAAATCTAAACTTACTGATCAGAAAAAAATCGTAGATCAAAATACGGCAGAAAAAAAGAAACTTCTAGCTCAAACAAAAAACAATGAAACTGGTTATCAAAAATTGTTAGTAGACAGACTTGCCAAGAAAGTAGCATTTGAAAAAGAAATAGATAATTATGAATCCCAATTAAAATATATTTTAGATCCATCAAAATTGCCAGGGAAGGGAATACTCAATTGGCCTTTGGATTATGTTTATATAACTCAACTTTTTGGAGTAACAAAAGATTCAAAACGTCTCTATACTTCTGGTTCACATAATGGAGTTGATTTTAGAGCATCTGTTGGTACTCCGGTAAAAGCTATGGCAGATGGTGTCGTTTCCGGAATTGGAAACACTGATACGCAATGCAACGGAGTTTCTTTTGGCCGTTTTATTTTAATTAAATACAATAATGGACTTGCAAGCACTTACGGACATCTTTCACTTATAAAAGTAAAAGCAGGACAGAAAATAACTCAAGGTCAAATTGTTGGATATAGTGGTAATAGTGGTTATTCTACCGGACCACATTTACATGTTTCTCTTTATCCAAAAGATGCCGTGGAAATCAAAAATATGCCAAGCAAATCCTGTCCAGGGGTAAATCTTACTTTGCCAATGGCTGCAACAACAGCTTATTTGGATCCAATGTATTATTTGCCTTCATATAAATAATTAACAGTTTCTATTGTCAAATATAAATAATTAGTAGTAAAATATAAGTATGAATAATAAAAATAAGGGAATAAGCATTTTAGGAATTTTATTTATAGGTTTTATTGTTATATTAGTACTTAGTTATTTTAAAATTAATGTAAAGTCTGTAATAGAAAGTGACGAAGCGCAGGAGAATATAGGATACGTTAAAGAAGAAACTAAAAGTTTTTGGGATGAATATCTGAAAGAACCAGCCGAATATCTTTGGAATGATATTTTTGTAGATATTTTTTGGCAATCTTTTATTTCTAATATGGAAAGAATTAGGGATGGCAAAACTACTGATTATGAAAACGCTGCTCCAAGCGTAGATATAGAATAAAAATTAAATATATAAGTGTAATAAAAACAGGGGATAAAACCTGTTTTTATTATGGCTTTGCCTTTATTATATTATTTATATGAGTGTCGCACAATATATCTTTGGTAAACTATAACATTATTACTTACAAGAGTTAGAAAGCTCATAGCCAGCCTTCTCGGCTTCAGAAGAATCTTTAAAATAAATCTTATTTTCTTCTTTAATAGTTTTTCCAGCTGAACAACTTGCAGAATAATATTTACTTCCCTTTTTTGAAGCAAAAAAGTTTTTTGAATCTAAATCATTATTCTCTAAAGATTTTAAAACATTAGCTTCTTGGTTTGTATATTCTATATTTACGCCTGTTTCTTCATTTTGACTGTTTTTTGATAGTCTACCTAGCCCAAATGACCCTAAACCAACCAAAATAATGATTATAACCGTCAAAATATCTTTCCCATTATCACTCTCCAAAAACAGCTTGATTTTTTGCATAAAATTGTTTATACTTCAAATTACATTAATTTATAAGTAAATATTAACATTAAATAAAATAAAAATATATGGCACATAGAAAAGCTGGAGGTACAGCAAAAAATCTGAGGGATTCTAATCCAAAATATCTTGGCACCAAACTAGCAGATGGACAAAAGGCTCAAGCTGGCTCTATTATCGTTAGACAACGCGGCACAGCTATAATGGCTGGTAATAATGTATCAATGGGTAAAGATCATACTCTTTTTGCTTTAAAATCAGGCACAGTCAAATTTGGCTCAAAGCGTAAGGTATCTTTTAATGGTAAAACAGTAGTAAAAAAGGTAGTAAATGTCGTCTAAATAGCATAATTTTAATAAAAAATCCCCTATTTATAGGGGATTTTTTATTAGGCTTTTTCTACAACTAATTTAAAAGAAGATTTTTTACCTTTTATTTCAATAGGAATTTCAAACTCCCCTATTTCTTTTATCTGTTTTTCTAAGACAATAAATTTTTCATCTATTTGCGCATGATATTCTTTTTCCATTTGTTCTATAATCATTTTTTCATGAATTGCGGAAAATAAATGCCCTTTTTCATCTGCCTTGGCTTTTATCGTGATAGTCTTATTTTTAACTTCTTCTAAATTTTTCATCAATAAATCCTCTTGCACTTCCCTTTCAATTATAATTTCTTTTTTCTTTCTTTCAATCTCTGCTACAGCTTTTGGAGTTGCAAGAGTTGCCAATTTTTTAGGAAATAAAAAATTCACAGCATAGCCATCATTTATCTCTTTCACATCATACTTTCTACCTGCCTTGGGAACATTTTGTAAAAAAATTACTTTCATAAATTTTATATATTTTTTATTTTGGCCAGTTTTTTAATAATTCTATCGCTTTGTTAAATTGCGGATCTGTTTTATTTTCTATATCCTTTTTAGTGAAAGACACCGTGTAATCTGGGGTCAAACCTTTTTCTGAAATAGAATTACCATTCGGTGTTAACCATTTTGCCACTGTAATTTTTAAAATAGTATCAGATGTGACATCCAATACTTCTTGCACTGAACCTTTGCCAAAACTTTTTTCTCCTACAAGTAATGCTTTTTTATAATCTTGTAAAGCTCCAGCTAAAATTTCAGAAGCGGAAGCAGAACCACTATCAATCAAAATTACAAATTTTAAATTTTCATTAAACACATCATAACCTTTACTTCTATAAATTTTTTGTTTGGAATTATTTCCATAATCTTCTATAACAACTGTTTTACCACTATCTAAAAACCAACTAGACATACTAACTGCCGCATCTAAATATCCTCCAGGATTTCCTCTTAAATCAAGCAATAATTTGTCTGTTTTTGCTAAAGCAAATTCTTTCAAAGCATCACGAAAAAGCTCTGCTGAGTTTGCAGAAAAACTATAAAGTGATATTACAAAAATGCCATCTTCTCTTAGTTGTGTATTGATTGTCGGTATATTTATTATATCTCTTACTATTTTTATTTCTTTCGGTTCTTTTTCCCCATCTCTAGAAATAATGAGTGTCACTGTTGTTCCTTTTTCTCCCCTTATCAATTTTATAGCCTCCTCTGCGCTTAATCCGGTAGTATCTGCGCCATCAATTTTTAAAATTTTATCTCCAGATTTAATATTGGCTTTATAGGCAGGAGTATCTTTTAAGGGAGCAATCACTGTAAGAAATTTATTTTTTATTCCAACTTCCATTCCCACACCGGTAAAATTACCTTTTATATCACTTTCAAATAATTTTGTTTCATCTGGGTCAAAAAATACACTGTATGGGTCATTTAAAGATTCCACCAATCCGGAGATAGCTCCATAAATTTTTTCTTGATCTGTTATTTTACCATTTGGATATTTGTTATTAATATCGTTCCAAACTTTCCAAAATGGAGAAAAATCAGCTTCTGTCTGAACAGCTGTTTCTTTTCCTAGTAAATTAGAAACTTTGTCTATTTCTGATCTATTATTAAAGCCAATATGGATTCCCAACCCAAAAAAAATAGCAACTAATAATACTGTGGTTGCCGCCCGTCTTTTTTCAAAATATTTCAACATAAAGAGTCATTATAACACAAATAAATATTTTTTATACAAATCTTTCAAAAATTATTTTTCTTCACTGAAATTATTATTTTCTGAAAAGTTTTCAAAAGTTTTTTTATTATTTTCTCCTGCTTTTAATTTTTTACACAAAAAATAGCTTAAGCCAATGATAGCCAATCCAGAGCAAGAAACTAAAAAGGTTTCTAAAGAATAAGGAAAACCCAAAAACGGTAAAATTGTTACCCAAATACCTAAAGCAAAAATTATATTTAATTTACTCATCGTTCTATTATACAACAGTAAACCGCCAAAACGCAAATTTTAAAATTTAATTTATTGCAAATGTTCCGAAGTATTTATGGACATCCAATCAAAAAGCTGACGCATTATATAAGAAGCGCCAGTTTGGTTTGAAGAAGGTCCAGCTTCCATCATTACAGCAAAAGCATATTTGGGATTATCATAAGGGAAAAAACCTATAACCCAAGAATTAACTTTATTTTTACTTATTCCAACTTGAGCCGTTCCTGTTTTTGCAGCTACTTTTACATACGAAACATTCAACAGTCCAGAAGTTCCAGCTAAAACACTTTGCCTCATTCCTTCATGGGCCACATCAAAATATTCTTTTTTTAAATCAATTTTTAAAATTTGTTGTTCTTTTTCCAGATCTCCTAAAATATAATGTGGTGTAATTAAAGTACCATAATTAGCCAAAGCTGAAACCGCTCGTGCCATTTCCATCGGAGTAACTTGAAATCCATATTGTCCAATAGCGGTATGATAAGTATCTCCAATACGCCAAACTTCCCCATTGAAGTTTTTTATTTTCCATTCTGGACTTGGAATTACACCCTCCTTCTCATCTGGTAAATCAAGACCAGTTTTTTCTCCAATCCCAAAAAGTTTTGCATATTTTTCTAAATTAACAATTCCCAAACCTTCTTGTCCATCAAATCCACCACCAATTTCATAAAAATACACATCACTAGATACAGCTATAGCTTCACGCATATCTACCCAACCATGAGCTTTCCAATCCTTAAAAACAGTTTCTTGTCCTGGAAAATATGGATTGGGAATTGAAATAGACCCTGTAGACAAAATTTTCTTAGTTGGATTAATTATTCCTTCTGTCAAAGCTCCAATAGCAAAAAAAGGTTTTACAATAGAACCCGGAGTATATAAACCAGAAATCGTTCTATCTAGAAAAACTTTTCTTTTGTCTGTTAAATAAGAATTTATTTTTGTCGTATCGTTTCCTAAAGAAAGAATTTCGGAATCATATTCTGGATAGCTAGTAGAAGCTAAAATTTCTCCATTGTTAATATTTATTAAAATTCCAGCTCCACCAGAAAAAGAAAAAGTTGTTGCAAAATTTTTAATCAAAGAAAAAAGTTCCGTTTGAATTCGTGAATCAATAGTGGTAATTAAATCGGCTCCCCTCTTCGGGGTATTTACAATATTTTCAGAATGTATTACTTTGCGAGCATCTATTTCTACTATTTTTGAACCATTTTCTCCTTTTAATAAAGCATCATATTGTTTTTCTAATCCATCTTTGCCGATAAATTCACTCTGCCAATAATTTCCAGATTTATCCTGTGTTGGATAACTCACATATCCCAAAATATGAGAAAATCCGAGTGTTAAATAAGAACGAATCGGCGTTATAAAATTTTCATCTTTCTTGTTCCAGGCAAGTTCTTTTTTATTTCTGTCATAAATAATCCCCCTGTCACTAAAAATAATTTGTTTTTCTAAAACATTATTTTCACTTCTGTTTAAATAACTTTCTCCTTTATTTATTTGCAAATATATGAGTCTGGCCGAAAATATTATTAAAAATAAAAAGAAAAAAGAACCAATAGCTATAATATTTTTTTTAGAAATTGGTTTTTCTATGCGACCTTCAAATTGTTGACGGTCAAAATTTTGCAAATTTTTTGAATCTAAAAAAATTTCATCCGGTTCAACAAAAAAATTAGCATTTTTGATTTTTTGTTTTCTTAATATTCTTCTAATCATTTTATTTTGATAGCCTAATTTTCTTTTTTAAAAATTCTATAATTAACAAAACAATAAGAGAAATTAAAAAAGAAACAAAAAAAATATTTAAAAATCTTTCTTCTTTTAATCCAAAGAGTAAATCAGAGAGAAGAAACAAAAAAACACCTTCTATAAAAAAAGAAAAATAAATCATTGCCACTAGCGCCAAGATTATAGACACCCAAAAGGGAAAAAAGAGTATAGATAACAATAAAATTAAAACAGTCAAAATTCTTAATAGCATAGTTCTATTTTACACATTTAAATCCAAAAATGAAAGCGTATTTAAAAAGTATTTTCTAGAACAATTTGATTACATCATTATAAGTCACAGCCAACATTAAAATAATTAAAATCGCAAAACCTACCATATTTGCAGTATTGGCAAATTTTGGATTTAAAGGTGAACCTTTTATTTTTTCTATAAGCAAAAACAATAAACGTCCTCCGTCCAGCGCAGGAAACGGAATTAAATTTATTACAGCCAAATTTATTGAAATTAAAGCCACAAAAGAAAGCAAATAAATAAAACCAAATTCATAAGCGCTACCCACAATACCTACCATTCCAACAGGACCAGTTACTGAAGAAAAACTTCCTTTACCCATTATACCCTCTTTTATAAGCGTCCAAAGCCCTATAGCGGTGTTTTTTGTCATAGACCAGTCTAATTTTAATCCTTCCCAAAAAGCCTCTAAAATGGGCAATTTTACTGTTCCCACCTCATCCATTGCTATACCTATAGTTGGGTCACTATCTACCGAACTCTTTACAGGAACAATTTTTGTAATATTTATTATTTCATTATTTTCACGTAAATAACTGAATTCAATTTCTTCGTTTGGATGAGAAACTATAAAAGATTTTAAAGTATCGGGATTTATTTCTGAAAGCAAATTATTTCCAGATTTTAATGAAATTATTTTGTCTCCAGATTTTAATCCCGCTATTTCTGCCGGTGAATTAGCTAAAACAGAAACCACCATTAACTTTGGATCAGTTATTGTATATTTTTGAGTTTCTTCACTAACAGACATTGGCAAACCAGAAATAAAACTAACAGAAAATAAAAACCACGCCAACAAGAAATTGGCAAAAATTCCAGCAAACATTACTAAAGCTTGTTGATATTTTGGCTTACTTAATAAACTTCTTTCCGCAAAAACTATTTTTTCTGTGGTCTTTTCCTTATCTAAAAAACCTACTTCCACTAAATCAGCTTCATCCATATCTTCACCAAAAATTTTAACAAAACCTCCGAAAGGTAAAGCATTAATCGTATATTCAGTCTCCCCTCTTTTAATTCCAAATAATTTTGGCGGAAAGCCAAAACCAAATTCATCTACTCTAATTTTAAAAAGTTTGGCAGTAAAAAAATGTCCAAGTTCATGAACTAAAACCAAAATCAATAAAATTATAAAAAAAATTAAAATATTCATTTTTATCCAAGCACTTCTTTTTCCTTAGTGTTAAAAATAATTTCCAGATTATTGTTCGTCTCGTCAATAATTTTTTGCAATTCGTCTTTTGCCTTAAATTTTTCATCTTCAGTTATTTTAACTTGTTTTTCTTGCGCTTGAATATCATCCCAAATTCTTTCTCTTTCTTTACGAACTGTTATTCTACTTTCTTCCAATTTATCTTTTAAAACTTTTACTAATTTTTGTCTTGTTTCTGTTGTTAATTGTGGAAAGATAATTCTAATACCTGAACCATCCACTGAAACAGACAAACCCAGATTGGAAGAAATTATGGCTTTTTCTATTTCTTTTATTAAATTTTTATCCCAAGGAATAATCCTTAATGTTTTTGGGTCTTCAATAGAAATTGAGGCAACATTTTTTAAAGAAACTCGTGAACCATAAGAATCCACAGAAATACCATCAAGTATCATTGGAGATGCGCGACCGATGTTAAGTTGGCTATATTCTTTGCCTAAAAATTCTTCTATTTTTTTTATTTCTAATTTAAAATTTGAAAAATTGTATTGCATATTAAGATTATATCATTTAATTGAAATAATTAAAAATTCGGCATTATCAAAGCAACTGATTCCATTAAATTTTTTATTGACGAACCTGGCTGATTTATAAATTCTCTAACTTTGAAAATATGAGCAAAACAAGTTTCTGTGTCAAGGATGCCCCTTGACATATTTTTGTCAAAGCCCGCCTTTGACATCACTATCTCAAGTGCATTTAAAAATTTTAAAGCTTTAGAACGTGCATTTGATGTTTTAATAATTATATTTTCTTCTTCGTTTTCTTCTTCATCTTCAGTTAATAATTCTTTTATAAAATCAATTCTATTTTTCAATGACATGGTAATAAATTTTTCTGCTATTTTTATTTCTTCAGATAAATTTTGTTTGGTAGAAATTAGATAAAATCTAGAAACTAAAGTTTTTAAAAGAGTATTTGCATCTGGTATAACAATAAAAAAATGTGTATTTGGAATCGGCTCTTCAAAAATTTTAAGCAAAGTATTTTGTGCTTCCAAAAGAAAACTATTGGCAGAGATTAAAAATATTTTTTTCCCTTCTTGGGTAGAGGAATTCATTAAAGCCCCTTTTTCCAAACTCATTGATTTTAAATTACGAGCATCTTCAATTTTAAAAGAATCAACTTCAATATGACAAAAATCTGGATTATTGGAAATTTCTATTTTTAATTCACGAAAAAAATCAAAAATTTCCGATTCAATTTCTTCTTTCAAACCTTCTATCAAATAAGCATGATGCAAATTATCTTTATCTATATTTTGAAAAATTTTCATTAATAAGAAAAATTATTTTTTACTCAAAACTGCTTTTTTATAGACATCTAAATGTTCTAAGGCTATTCCCGTTCCTTTGGCTACACAATAAAGCGGATCTTCGGCTAGAGTAGCTTTTACTCCTGTTTTTCTATAAACCAAATCGGTCAAATTTCGTAATTGAGATGAACCTCCAGTCATAATTATTCCATAATCTATTATGTCTGAAGCCAATTCCGGAGGAGTTTCTTGTAATACGTCTTTTATAGCTTTTACTATTTGTTTTAATTCGGAGTCTATCGCTCGAACTATTTCATTTGTTCCAACTTGTGCTGATCTAGGTAAACCTTGAATGTAATCTCGTCCTTTAATAGTTACTTTTAATTCTTCTTCCAAAGAAACAGCTGCTCCGATTTTTATTTTTACTTCTTCAGCTGTTCTATCACCTATGGCTAAATTAAAAGTTTTTTTAATATAATCAGCGATAGCTTGGTCAATTTTATTTCCAGCACATTTTACCGAATTAGAAGCAACAATACCCCCAAGAGAAATCACAGCAACATCTGTTGTTCCTCCTCCTATGTCAACCACCATATAACCTTTCGGCTCATAAATTGGAATACCTGCACCGATAGCTGCCAAAATTGGTTCTTTAACAACATAAGCATTTTTAGCACCAGCTCTAATCGCTGCTTCTACTACTGCTCTACGTTCAGTAGAAGTAATTCCGGCAGGCACAGAAACCATTACATCTGGTTTAAATAAATTAAATTTTCCTAAAGCTTTATTTATAAAATAACGAAGCATCGCTTCTGTCACTCTATAATCAGCAATGACTCCATCTTTCATTGGACAATAAGTAATTATTGATTCAGGAGTTTTACCTATCATCTCTTTTGCTTCAAAACCAATAGCTAAAATATCGTTATCTTGTTCTGAGACAGCAACAACAGACGGTTCGTTTAAAACTACTCCTTTTCCAGGTAAAAATACTAAAGTATTAGCAGTTCCCAAATCTATGCCTAATTTTCTTGAAAAAATTCCCATAAAGTAAATATATCACAAATTATGTTAGAATAGAAATATGAATCCCGTTAGAAATAATTCTAATTAGATTCTCAAATAACACATAACATCATGAGTAAAAATGACAAAATTTCTAACGGGATGAAAATAGTGACAGTAATTCCATTAGAAAAAGGAATTTTTAAAACTGATTTGACTTACTTCACTGCCAAAGATATAAAAAATGGAAGTGTTGTAAGTGTTCCTGTACGTAATAAAAAGATATTAGCTTTAACTATCTCTTGTGAAAATTTAACTGACATAAAATCAGACATAAAAGATATGTCTTTTAAATTAAAAAAAATTATTGAAATAAAAGAACACTCTATTTTAAAAAATGAATTTATAGAATCTGCACTTGAGATAAGTTCTTATTTTGTTTTAAAGAAAAACAGTGGAATCATTTCTTTAATCCCCGCTTTGTTCAGAGAAAAATATGACGAGCTAGCTAGGCTAAATATAAAAAATATTTCTTTAAAAAATTCTTTTCCTGTTTCATCTGAAATAAAAAATGAAAAATTACTTTTTCAGGCTTCATTAGAAGATCGTATTTCATATTACAAAACTTTAATTCGTGGACAATTTGCGTTAAAAAAATCTATTTTTATCGTTTTACCGACAGAACAAGATATAGAAATATTTAATCAAGCGCTTTCAAGAGGTATTGAGAATTTCACTTTTTTAATGTATGGAAAATTAAAACCAAAAAAAATAATTGAAAATTATAATCAAATAATAAATTCTACACATAATGTTTTGATATTGGGAACTCCACAATTTTTATCTATTCCAGTCGCAGATTTAGGAGTAATTGTAATAGAGCATGAAAGTTCCAACGCTTATAGAATGGTTCCAAAACCCCATTTTGACCTACGAGTCTTTACTGAAATTTACGCTTCTAAAATAAAAGCAAAATTGATATTAAGCGATACGTTATTGCGTTACGAAACTATTGCCAGAAAAGAAACAGAAAATTTAAATGAAATATATCCGCTCTCTTTTAGAACTAATTTTGAAGGGGTAGAAATAAATATAACAGATCCAAATTCAGAAAATGAAGAATTTGAAAATAATTCCTCTAATTTTAATACAGCTGTTAAATTTAAAATATTTTCTGAAAAAACTATGGAAAAAATTAAAAATTCTTTAGAAAATAAAAAAAAAGTTTTTATATTTTCATTGAGAAAAGGTTTGGCCACTTACACCATCTGCAAAGACTGTGGCGAAATAATTAATTGCGAAAAATGTTCAGCACCTGTGGTTCTATATCTTTCCCGTGATAATAAAAAAAGAATGTTTGTTTGCAATAAATGCAATACAGAAAAAAATTCTGAAACTGTTTGTTCTAATTGCGGAAGTTGGAATTTGATGCCTCTTGGTATTGGCACAGATACTGTTTATGAAGAAATAAAGAAAAAATTTTTACAAACTAAAATTTTTAAACTTGATAAAGAAAACGTAAAAACCGCAAAAGAAGCTGAAAAAATTATAAAAGAATTTGAAAAACCAGCCTCGCTGAGTCTAGGCGGAACTCCCGGCTCTATTTTAATTGGAACAGAAATGGCTTTTTATTATTTAAAAGAAAAAGTTGATTTATCAGTCATAGCTTCTTTTGATTCACTTTGGAGTATTCCAAACTACAAGATGAGCGAAAAAATAATTCAGCTTTTACTTTCTTCTCTCTCAAAAACAGAGAGAAAATTAATAATTCAAACAAAAAATAAAAATGATCTAGCGCTTCAAGCTGTCAAATCTGAAAATTTATCTTCTTTTGTTCGTGAAGAATTAAAAGACAGAAAAGAATTAAATTATCCACCTTATAAACGTTTTATAAAAATAACTTATTTGGGAGACAAAGAAAAATCTATTGAGGCAAAAAAAACTTTATTGGAAATATTAAAAGAATATAAACCTGAAATTTTTAATGGTTTTGTTTCTAAAAATAAAAATCAATATGTTACCAATGCTTTAATAAAATTAGAACCTCAAAAGTGGTCACTACCTGAACTGTTACATAATTCTTCAATAGATAAACATCTTTATAATCTACTTTCTTCTTTACCTCCTTCTTATGAAGTTTCTGTAGATCCAGAAGATTTGTTATAAAAAACAAAAATCACCTTCACGATTTTTGTGAAGGCAATTCTATAACGAGATGATCAATGAAATAAGGTAAGGTAAGTTCAATGGTATTCTTAAACTAGTGGTAAAACTCCAATTATAAATAAAATAAAAACCAATATATGACCAATACTACAACCAAAACATCTTGAACAAAAAGGCATTGGTTGTCCTTTAAAATAAAAACATCTTTCTGGTATTTGATGACACCCAAAAGTTATTGTCCTATTTTTAATCATTAGAATTTCTTATTGCAACTATTTCTTCTGCACAAAATTTACATTTGTTCATATTTTTATTTATTAATAAGATAAATAAATATAATTTTATAACGGTTCCAAAGTCCTAGACACGTTGTTTCTTTATCATAAAAATATCCTTATTTTGACGCGTCTCGTGCTACGCACGACTTTGCTTGGGGACAGGGATTCGAACCCCAATTAATGGCTTCAAAGGCCACTGTCCTACCATTAGACGATCCCCAAATGCTATTAAACTTCTTTATTTTGCCCTAAAATTTTTATTATCGCAAGTTCTAGAGGTAATTCGGAGACAAAAGCTTTATCTATATCGCTATAAGCTTCCAACAAAACAGAAAGTGCTGGAGAACGAAGCATTCCTTCTTTATCTTCTTTAACCAATTTTTTTAAAAAATTTAAATCTTCTTCGTTTAAATCCCCTGCCATTTCTTTTTCCAATTTAGGCGCATATTTTAAAATTATTGCCATGCGAAATTTTTCTATAATTAATTTCGCGTAAAGTTTCATATCTAAATTTTCTGCTGTCGCTTTTCTGACGGCCAAAATCCCGTCTTCTATTTTTTTCTCAGCAATTGCGGAGATAAAATCATTTACTAAAACAGTTTTTGGAGCACCGGTTATTTTTTCTACATCTTCTCTTTTTTCTTTTTTAGTTTTGGAAAAATTTAAAACTTTTTGCAATGTTCCTAACGCGTCACGAAATGAACCGTCACCCAAAATAGCTATCAATTCTGCCGAACCGGAATCTAATTCAAATTTTTCTTGTTTCGCTATATCTAAAATTAAATTTTTTAAAATTAAATCAGAAGGTTTTTTAAAAGTAAAAATCTGACAACGAGAAATAATCGTCTCAGGAACTTTATGAATTTCTGTGGTAGCTAAAATAAAAATAACATGTTTTGGTGGTTCTTCTAATGTTTTGAGTAAAGCGCCCCAGGCATCCTTGGAAAGCATATGAACTTCATCTATTATGTAGACTTTATATTTTGAATCAAAAGGAAGCACTCTAGCGCCATCTCTCAAAACT
>Ga0172381_10001805_pt1 | contig 24471 bp, 29 predicted proteins | sample Leawel6488metaG_FD_119754 | JGI IMG/M metagenome (GOLD analysis project Ga0172381, IMG submission 119754) | Leachate microbial communities from a municipal landfill in Southern Ontario, Canada - Leachate well 64-88 metaG | ecosystem: Engineered > Solid waste > Landfill > Unclassified | place... | reverse complement strand
GGTAACGCGCAAGCGCCCTTCGTGAGCAGATAAGTCTTTATTTATCAGGGCTTTTTGACGCATTGGTGCAGAGGATGGTTAGTTGGTGTTAGTTGGGATGATATAAAAGCCGCTTTCTTGAGGGGTTTTGTGGAAATAACTAAAGACGAAGACAACCTTAAAAAGGACAGGACGATAGGACGTCCTGTTGACCTCGTGAAGCGGTTGAAGGTGTCGAAGCCGACCTTGCTGAAAGTGCTGAAAACACTTACACCTTGCGCGGTAACGCAACAATCCAGATGGTTCAAGATTGCGGATGTGGCTAGGGAGTTAAAGAAACGGAGGATGATCGGTCCCAACACGAAGCCGGATATTGAGATATCGAAGAAAGACGCACAGATACAACAGATTCTAGCTATGACGCGGTTGAAGGAACTGGAAATAGCGGAACGGGAGAAAACCCTAGTTTCTGTTGTGGAGGTTGGGAGAACCGCGGAGAGGTTCATCATTGGGATAAAGAAGATATTACTTACGTTCCCCGATAGATACGCGGTGCAATGTGAGAACCGGAGCGCGGGACACGTTAAGAAGATCCTGCAAGGGGGGATAGATGAAGTGCTTAACGAACTTGCTAGTTTCGACCCCTGCGGGGACGGAAGCCTATCGAGTGAAGATGCAGACGAGCATGAGGTTATTCCAACCGCCGGAACGAATGACGGTGGACACATGGGCGAGGAAGTACCGCCGCCTATCCTCGGAGTCGTCAGCGACGGCGGGGAGGTGGCAACCGAACAGAGCACCTTACCAGAGGGGAGTGATGGAGGCGATATCAGACCCGGAACTGGAGGGGATAGTTTGGGTGGCGGCGTCCCAGGTGGGGAAAACTGAGGCAGAACTTAACGCTATAGGTACATGGGTAGACCTAGACCCTGGGCCGATCCTGATCGTGTACCCGACCCTCGCCGTGGCACAGGACTATTCCAAAGACCGTCTAACCCCCATGTTCCGAGACTCCCCAAGGCTAAAGAATAAACTGGCTGATAACAAAGAACGGTCTGCTGACAATTCTCTCCTGCATAAGCGGTTCCCGGGAGGGCATGTCACCCTAGCGGGAGCAAACTCCACGGCGTCCCTCGCCTCGCGGCCTATCAGATATCTGATTTGCGATGAGGTTTCTAGGTGGGAACAGTCGGCGGGGAAGGAGGGGGATCCCCTATCCCTCGCCTTCAAGAGAACGATCACTTTTCATAACCGGAAGATTATTCTGGTATCTAGTCCTGGTAACGATGGGGTATGCAGAATCAGCGCGGCTTTCGAGGAGACAGATAAAAGGTATTACTATATCCCGTGTCCGAAGTGCGGATTGTTTCAGAGGTTGGAATGGAGAAACATTCGATGGGACCGGGGGCCATCCGGGGAGCATCTTCCAGATACGGTTTACTACCTTTGCGACGGATGCCAAGCGCATATCAGGGAGCGAGAGAAACAGGCCATGCTTGAGGCGGGGGAATGGAAGGCGACTTGTAAACCTAACAACCCGAAATATGCCGGGTTCCACCTGAACGCCTTATATAGTCCGTGGTTGTCTTGGAAGGATATTGTCGTTGAGCATTTGGAGACTGATAGGACGAGGGACGCCCTACGCCGTCAGGTCTTTGTTAATACGGTCTTGGCCGAGACTTGGAGGGTGAAGGGGGAGGGGTTTGAGGCTGACAGTTTACTCACGCGGAGGGAACCCTATACCGCGGAGGAGTTACCAGAGGGGGTCTTGCTCCTAGTGGCGGGGGTGGACGTACAGGACGGGATGCTCCAATGGGAGGTTATAGGGTACGGGAGGAACAACGAGTCTTGGGGTATCGAGTGGGGGCAGGTGATCGGGGACCTTAATCAACAGGACCCTTGGGCGGCACTTGATGGGGTATTACTCCGAGAGTACAAGATGAAATCTGGTAACAAAATGGGTATTGTTACTGTAGGCATAGACTCGGGTGGGCATCATACGCAGACGGTATATCAATTCTGTAAAGAGCGTCACTTTAGGAGGGTCTATGCTATTAAGGGGCGGGGTGGGATGGGGGTTAATGCCCTGTCAAAGCCTAATACAGTCGAGCCGTCGAAGTGCATGTTATTCACCTTGGGGGTCGATAAACTCAAAGAAGACCTCTACAACAGGCTCAAAATCACGGAACCGGGACCTGGATACTGCCATTTCCCTGTCCAGTACGGAGCCGACATCATGGAGCAGTTTACCTCGGAGGAGCAAAAGACCACGTTTAGGAACGGGTTTCCGCATCAGGCGTGGGTTAAAAAGAACAATACGATACGAAACGAAGGGCTAGACATCCGAAACTATGCACACGCAATGATGCTGATACTAAATCCCGATTGGGACGCTATCGCGGAGAACGTATTCAGGCAGGTTCAGGCAACGCAGGAGGTAAAGAAGTCCCTACCCGCTCAAAGGAACTGGGCGACAGATTGGTAAAATAAAACTTTAACCATCCACATTGGGGAACGATAATCCCGATAGCAAGAGTGGGGTGGTATTAATGGGAATTGCGACAACCGAACCGAGCGTTTTGGTTGCTGGCGATTTTTGGACATGGGAGAAGGATATACCGGACTATCCGGCTTCTACCTATGATTTGTCCTACGTTTTTTATAATGAGAAAACACCTGCAACTCGTTTCACAATAGACGCAACGGCTGACGGTGATACATTCCTAATCGAAGAATCAGACACTAACACGCACTCAGCCGGTGACTATGCGTGGCAGTCCTTCCTGACTAACACGGACTCCGAGCGCGTCATGTATGCAAGGGGTCGCGTTGAAGTAAAGCCGGACCCTCTCACCTCCACAACGGACCAGAGAACACATTCTCGAATTTGCCTTGAGTCCATCGAGGCCGTACTAGAGGGAAGGGCGGGGAACGATGTTCTGTCCTACTCCATCGGAAGCCGCCAGTTGGGTAAAACACCTATCAAGGATTTGCTCTCGATGCGTGACTATTACGCCTCGAAAGTCAAGAGCGAAGAAGCGGAAGAAAAAGCAGAGCGCGGTGAAGATGATGGGATGCTCATTCGCGGCAAATTCTACGAGGCCGAATAATGTTTGAAACGCTGAAAAACATCTTCAAGCCTATAGAGAAGTTTACATATTTCGGCGGGGCGAAACAAACGCGCATCGTTTCTGACTGGCTTTCCCAGTCTGCTTCGATTGACCGGAAACTGTACGCTGATTTAAACACACTCCGAAACAGGGCGAGGACTCTCGTTCACGAGAACCCATTGATGGCCCGGAGCGTTTTCCTTTTCAAGTGCAACGTGATCGGATCGACGGGTATAAGGCTACAGTCGAAAATCACGGACCCCAAAGGAACTCCGGACGACTACGCGAATAACAGCATTGAGGCCAAGTGGTATAAGTGGTGCGAGTCGTGCGGTATTCGTGGAGAGTCTTGGATTGAGTCCCTGCTTTTGGATGCGACCTCCTACGGGGTTGACGGCGAAGTGTTCGTAAGGATGATTAACTCTCCCGAAGGGTTCAAGATCGAAACGATTGATTCTGCGAGGATTGACGTTTCATTGAATAAGAAAAAGACCGGGACGCAGAACGAAATCAGGATGGGGATCGAGCGGGATCAATGGGGAAGGATGACGGCGGTCTGGATTATCGTTGACTCTGATATTGACTACCGTTTGCCGTGGGAAAACCTCAAAGGGTATTACACAAGGATTCCAGCGAGTGAAATCCTGCATCTTTTCATTCCGATGGAACCTGGACAGACTCGGGGATACCCGCCCATCGCGCCCGTGATGAACTCCCTCCACCAGTTGAACGGGCTAAACGAGGCGCAACTGGTTTCCGCTCGTGCGGGTGCGGCGCAAATGGCGTTCCTGAAAAATGAGGGTGACGCAAAGTGGACCGGGAAGGACGCCAACAATCAACCCGAGATGAGGATTGAACCCCTTTCGATGCAGGTCTTGCCCTCCGGGTGGTCCCTGGACCCGTTCAAGCCGGAGATTCCAGACTCCTACGAGGTGTTTTCCAAGTGCATCATGCAGATGATCGCGGTCGGGATTGGGTTGTCTGTTCCCGCGTTGACGGGGGATTTGCGAGAGGTGAACTTTTCTTCCATCCGTGCGGGGAACGTGCAGGATCAGGAATATTTCAAGGTCATTCAAAAACTTTTCGTTGACAAACTTGTGAACCCGATTTTTACAGCGTGGTTAAAGTATAGCCTGATGGACGGGACGCTTTCACCCCTGCCCTTCTCGAAACTGGAAAAATTCAATAACCCTTCGTGGTCTTGCAAGCGGTGGGATTACGTCAACCCGCAACAGGAGGCCTCCGCGAACGAAACGGAATTAAAACTCAAGGTCAAGAGCCGGACTCAGATCATCGAGGAAAAGGGCGGGGACATCGAGGAAGTGTACGCACAAATCCAGCGCGAGGAAATGCTGGCTAAAAAGATGGGGATTGTTTTAGAGGCCCCGAAGGAAAAGGCGAATGGAAATGGAACTACTGAAACAAAACGAAAAGACGACTCCGAAGATTGAGCAGTTTGCATCTTCGGTTGCTGAAAAAGTTTCCTCCTTCGTGAACGAGAAGGAGAGAACCGCTGAACTCGTGTTTTCTACCGAGGACTTGGTGGCGCGTGAGGTTTATTTATCCGGCGGTTGGAAAGAGGTCTATATCCAACTTGCTCACGAGTCGGGGAGCGTGGATTTGTCGAGGCTGAATGATAACGCTCCTCTGCTCTGGATGCACGACGGGGAGCAGATCATCGGGGTTGTCGAGGATGCAAAAATTGACCTCGGAAACAAGAAAGGAAAAGCGAAGGTCCGGTTTTCAAAGGGAGAACTCGGAGAGAAGATTTTTAAGGAAGTTTTGGACGGGATCGTTACGAAAGTTTCAGTTGGCTTCGAGCGTCCTGATTACGAAAAGGACGCAGAGCAGGTTGGGGACAAGGACGGGAGGCCCATTCTTCGGGTGAAGCATTGGTTTCCTGTCGAGATGTCGATGGTCAGTATTCCCGCGATTAACAATGCCAAGGTGGGAAACTCGTTAGTCGAAGGGAAGGTGTCCAACGCTGAGAAGGAGGAGGAAGCCCGGAAGGCTTCTGAAATCCTCAAGGCGAAGGAAGAAGAAGAAAAACAAAATCTTAAGAGGTGCAACGTGGAAGAGAAAGAAATGCAGGAGAAGATTGCTTTGACGGCGAAGGAGTCCCGCGAGAGCGAGCAGAAGCGCGTTCGCGAGATTTACGCCATGAGCGAGTCGAACAGCAAGAACGTCGAGGGATTGAAGGCGATGGCCGATGAGGCTGTCGGAAAGGGTATTTCTCCGGAGGCTTTCGGGATGCAGATCCTCGCGAAGATCCAGAGCAAGCCGATTGCTCCGGCGTCCGAGGTCGGTCTGTCGAAGAAGGAAACGGAAACCTATTCCGTGTCCAAGGTGCTTCGCGCTCTGTTTGAGGGCCGCGCTCTGGACGGTCTGGAAGCCGAGGCGAGCAAGGCCATTTCCAACCGAGTCGGAAAGGCCCCTCGTAGCGATTCCAGCTTCTTCCTCCCCGCTGAGATTCAGCGCCGGAAGTTGGATCTGGCTTCTCTGCCTCACGAGGAACAGGCACGTATTCGGGAGCGCTTCGCCCTTCAGGTTTCCGGGACCGGCGCGTATCTCGTGGCTCAGAATCACGACGCGGCTGGTTTCATCGACCTGCTGTATGCCGAGAGCATGGCCCCTCAGTTGGGGTTGACGATGCTTCCCGGCCTGACTGGGGATATGGACATCCCTCGTCTGTCCACGGGTCACACCGGCTACTGGGTTGGGGAATCTTTGGCGCCTACGGCCAGCACTACGGTCTTGGGCCGTGTGTTGCTCCAACCGAAAACTGTTAGTGGGCGTTCCGAGGTTTCTCGGAAGCTCATCAAACAGGCGACTCCTGCCGTGGAAACGATGCTTTTGCGGGATTTGGCTCGTGCGATCGCTGACGCGGTTGACGTAGCCATCACGCAGGGTTTGGGTTCCAGCAACCAGCCGACGGGTCTGGCAAAGGCGCTGACGGATGCTTCGATCACCGCTCAGACCTGCACGACTGTTGACTACTCGAAGATCCTGGCCTTCATCACGGGATTGCAGACGGCGAAGGCTTACCGTCCCGGCGTGAAGTGGGTCACGACTCCGACGGTCGCGGCTGTGCTGAACAACAAGATGAAGGTTTCAACGGTTTGGTCGCCTATCTACGACATGGACACCAAGAGCATGATTGGTTCCCCTGTCACGGTGACGCCGAACTGCAAAGCCTCGCATCTGTTCTTCGGCCTGTGGTCGGATATGATCATGGCCGATTGGGGCATGGTGGAGTTGGAGATGGTGAACTCTACCGCGACGCCTGACAACGGGGACAAGACGCTTCGCGCCTTCTTCGATGTCGATTTGGGCGTTCGTCGCCCCGCCAGTTTCCAATGGTCGAGCGCGGTTTCGGCCTAACACCTCGAAAGAGGAACTAACCGGGGGGAGGGGAAACCCTCCCTCCACTTCTACGAGGTGAAAGATGAACAACTGCTATGACGGTCAGAACACGTTGGTTTTGGTGGAACCGCAAAGCGCGACTGATACCAACATCACCGGGGAGGTTGTGGACATTTCTTCTCTGACGGGGAAGGGGCTGATTCTCGTTAACTTCGGATCGAACGCCGGAGCCGATGAGGTCACTCTTCCTCTGTACGAGGGGGACACGAACGTTCCTGCGACTCTCGTTGAGGTCTTGGGGACTTCGTTGGGTGATACTGGGGTGTATCAGTACGACATCGAACCCGATGCTCGTAAGCAATACATCCAATTGATCCCGCAGGTGACGGGAACGGTCATCGTTTCCGCTACCCTGAGCGCACCCCTGAAGTACGTCTAAAAGGAGCCGATTTGTTTACCGAGGACTTGAGCGTCTTTTTTGAAACAGAGGACTTCGGGGTTCTAGTCTCGGATGTTAACGGGACGACCTTCGATGGAATCTTCGACAACGCGGCCGCTACAAAAGATGTCTACTCGGGACAAATCATAAACGCATCACCTAAACTGCTTTGCAGGACGGATGATGTGAACGGGTACGAACAAGGGGACTTGCTGGAAATCTCCGACACGAACTACTATATCCGGGCGATCCTTCCGGACGGAACGGGCGTGTCGGAAGTCCAGTTGACGACGGAGCAACCATGAGCGATTCCAGACGCCAAGATATAATCGACAAACTGGATACAACGCTCAAGGCCATAACGTCGTTTGCCGGACACGTCTACGGGTGGAAATTGGACCCTACGGATTTGGTAGTTAACAAACAATTGCCTTGCATTTGCTATAAGGACATTGGGGAGGACATTACCCCTTCCGCGATTTGCCCTAGTCACGGAAAGCAAAAGCATGACTTGAAAATGGAGTTTTTGATTCTTGCTCAGGGAGCAGACTCCGACAAAACTGCTAGAGAGTTACTTAAACTTTTCTATGCGGCTATCGGGACAGACCAAACCCTTTCCGGGTTGTGTGATTGGGCTAAGGACATTTCAGATGAGATGCAGGTGGAACAGGACTCGAAAACAGATGCGGCGATACTCGTGAAAATGACGTTTGAGTATCAGACCGTATCATTTACATACTAGGAGAGTAAAATGCCTACATCATTCGGATACGACGGGTCACTCGGAATCGCCCCTGAAACTGTTTGGGGGACTTCCCCGGCGAACCCTACGAAGTGCTTTGAGATCACCGAGGAAAGTATCGGGCTGAAACAAGAAAGCATCGCAAAGCCCATGATTGGTGGGTTCTCGGAGAATCACTACGTTCCGGGGCATCGAACCGTGGAGGGGTCCATCGCTTTTGCGGGTTCGTATGAGACTCTGGAAATGGCCCTAATGATGGGTTTTGGAGGCATTTCTAGAAATGGAACGGCTTCGACCTATACCATTTCAGCCGATACGAACGACCCTGGTTACTCGGTTTACGTTGACCGGGACGGGGAACAGTTTGTTTACTCAGGATGTCAATGCCAAAGTCTCAAACTGGCTCAAGAGGCCGAGGACTTCCTGAACGTAACCATGGAGGTTATCGGGGAGGACGAAACAGAAACAACCTTCACACAGACGACGGTTGGAGAGTTTGTCGGGATCAAGTACGACGACCTAGCCTGTACCATCGCGGAGGCCCCGGCGACCATCAAGAGCCTTGAATTGACCGTGGAAAGCCCTCGTGCGGGAGAGCGTTTCGCTTTGGGTTCCCACCTTCGCCAAGGGATCGGGCGCGGGGAAGTCTCAAAGGTGTCGGGAACGATGACTCTGGAATACGTTCCTGATGGAACGTACGACACGTTTGTCGCCGGAACCGAAACGGAGATTGTCTTTACTTGGACGGGTCCGAGCGGGGAGTCTTTGGCGATTACCCTTCCCCGTTGCGTGTTCCAGGGTACGACCCCGGCGCTCAAGGGAAATGGACCCATCGAGATCGAGATGCCGTTCAAGGCATATGCTTCCGAGGACGGGACGACCTCTCCTGTCACCGCCGTTCTGACTGTGGGGGCCTAATGGGATACCGAGAACTTCAAGGGAGTCGAGTCAAGGAAGTTACTCTAAAAGAGTGCGGGTTGAAAGTGAGAATGAGGAAACTCATCCCGTATGACTTCCTTGAGCAAGGGTACGTTCCCGATACGCTGGCAAAGGTGCAGAGCGGAGATCCCGAAAAGATGGACCGGGAATCACTTTCTTACATCTTCTCGCTAATCTGTTCTTCCGTTCTGGATTTTGACGGGGCAAAGTTTACAGCGGAAAAACCTCCTGCTAAAGAGGGGTTCTTTTCGTTGTGGGAACTCCCGGCAAATGACCTCAATCAATTGATCGCGGAGGTTTTCAATCACCGCGACGGAGGTGAGGGGGTAAACCTCGAAAGGTTTCCTCAAGAACAAAAAGCAGATGGTACTACTGGACCGTCTGGCTCGTAGGTACGGGACGACTCCGATAGAATTAATGAACCTCACGCTCTTTGATTACAACCTACTAGTTAGGATAGCGGGAGCGGGGGTAAAGCAGGACACGACGGACTCAAAGAGGAAATAATGGCGACCACAATCGTTGATATAGTCGTCAGGGCGAAAAACCAGGCGTCCCAGGCCCTCCGAACTCCAATCAAAGACCTGTCCGACCTCAAGGGGGCAATGGCGGGGCTTAAAGGCCCACTTACTGCCGCCGCTGGTGCGATGGCTGTTGCTTTTGGGGTTGCCGCTAAAGCGTCGATGGAATATATAGGAACTATCGAAAAGGCTTCACAGAAAACAGGATTAACGACAGAGGAATTTTCACGGCTGGCCTATGCCGCTAGGTTGTCTGATATTGAACTGACGACCCTGCAATCCGCAATGAGAAACCTTGGAGTTGGCGCTGTTAATGCGGCCAACGGGACCGGGGAAGCCGCTAGAGCATATGAAGCACTCGGGATCAGCGTAAAGAATCAAGACGGGACCATCAAAAGCAATAACCAATTGATGCTTGAGGTTGCGGATAGGCTTTCGCAGGTGCAAAGCGGAAATACAAAGGCCGCTCTTGCTTCAATGATTTTCGGAAAAAAGATCGGGACAGAACTTATACCGATGTTGAATGGTGGGGCTGACGGACTACGGAGGATGGGGCTTGAGTCCGATGTTTTAGGGCAGACCATCAAGAGCGGAGCGGGGAAAGACATTGATGCAGTAAATGACAACATAGGAAGACTGACTTCAATTACAACAGGTTTCGTTAATACTATCGTTCAGTCTGTCGGTCCTGCTATGAAGGCTTTTTCCGATTGGATGGTAAACCTTGCAACAGACGGAACCGGAATGATTTTCTGGATGAGAACTCTTGGAGATGCCTCCGCTTCAATTTTCAAATACATGGCGACCGGGGTAATGGTTGTTACGGGTGCGTTCAAGACACTAGGGCAAGTTATCGGTGATATAGCCTATGGTATGTGGCAACTAATGAAATGGAATTTCACTGGCGCTTTTAGTGTGTTGAAAACTTCGATGGTTGATGCAGGTAAAAATATATCCGAAACTATGGAATCCATTAGTAACGTGTGGGGTGAAACCACTAAAGCCGGTGGGGAACAAGCCGGGAAGAACCTAAAAGATCCGATTATCAGGGCATCGGGAGAAATTAAAAAGACACTAGAAGAACAAAAGAAATTAGAAGAAGAAGATAAAAAAAGACAGACTAACGCATCAAAGGCGGCATATGAAGCACAGAAAAAACAAGACGAAGAAAATAAAAGATTCAGCGTTATAAGAGCAAAAGCGGCTCTTGCTGAGACTCAAAACCAAAATGAAGCTCAGAAAAATAGAAGAAAAGATATTGCTGAAAATACAGAAGCATCTTGGAATATTATCTCTTCTCTCGCCGATTCTGGAAATAAGGAACTTTCTGCTATCGGAAAGGCCGCCGCTATCCGAAACGCGATTATGGACGCATATGCGGCTATAAACAAAACGATGGCATCGGTTCCCTTCCCTATGAATATCATTGCTTCAGCCGCTGTCGGGGCCTCCGCTTTCGCTAACGTTGCGGCTATTCAGGGCGTTGCTCACGGAGGACTTGAGAATGTCCCGAGAGAGGGAACGTACCTGCTCGACGAAGGGGAGCGCGTTTTGAGTCCCGCTGAAAATCAGGCGTATTCCTCCGGGGGCGCGTCGGTCGTTCAGTTAATCGTTGACTCCCGTGTTGTTGCAAAGGGTTTTGCTGACTTCCAACGAAAGGGTTTAATCCGGGTGGCGCTCGCGTGAGATACTTCTGGAACAACCTTATAGACGGGTCGGCGGTCACTTTCTCCGCTTCTTCCGAGGATTCCGAATTTCCGGTTGAGAATCTAGCAGATCAAAGAATTGCTAATGTCTGGAAAACGGGGACTAGTGTTGCAGAGGAAAGCGTCGTAATTGATTTTGGGGCCGCTGTCGCTATCCAGACGTTCATATGTCATGCTCACGACCTCCTCGGTACGGATTCGGTTATCAAAATCCAGGGAAACGCGGCTCTCTCGTGGTCGTCTCCTTCCGTTGATGTTACTCTCACGCGTGTTGAGGGTCCGATTGTGAAAGTTTGGGACACGGTACAGACCTATAGATACTGGCGATTTACTTTTACGAAGGCTTCGTCGGGGGTAGCAAGACAGATCGGAAGGCTATTTTTGGGGCCTCTTTTCTCCGCTACGAACCCGATTGACAAGGGATATAAGGAGAAAATCGCGGACCCTTCCGTTGTTACCGTTAGCATACCAGGGCAGACCTACTCAAACATCAAAACGACGTATAGAGAATTGTCGTTGTCTTTTGATGGGTTGCTTGACACCGAAAAGGATTCATACGACCTAATGACTCAGGGAATGGGGACTCACACTTCATTTTTCATGCAGGTCAGCACTTCGGTTTCTCCATTTACGGACTATATAAACGTTCTATTCAGCAAAACCCCTGAGTTTGAGTATATTTCAACGAATGGAACCTATGCGATTTGGAAAGCGACAACGGAACTCCGAGAGGTTGTCTAATGACAGCACTATCGGACGCTCTAGCGAAGCCGAACGCGAAAAAGGTTATTCTCGCTGAAATCACGGCAGGAAAGCACCAACCCGTTTGGGAAGAAGCGTGGAACCCCTATATCCACGCCGGACTAGTCTTTTCTGTTTGGGCCGAGGACATCGAAGGGGAGGATGGGGATAGCCTCATATCCATAAAGGAAAAGGTTTCAGGAACTACGTTCTCGAAATGGAATCCTGCCTCAGAGATAACATTGAACTGTAGCGACTCGACAATCAACGGAAGAAAGAGCGTTACACTAACAGGGTCTAACTACTTTCAAACAATCCAGAAGGTTTCCTTGCCAACCTATTACGCCGAGGACGCTTTCACTTGGGTTTTTCTTTTCAAGAAGGTCAAGGACAACGCTACAGTTTGGCCCGTTGGAGCGGAAGTCGATACCATGTTCAGGACGGCAGACAAGGCGATTGATAATGTAGTTGTCTTGCACGGTGAACAAGTCGTCTTTGATCCTGGGACAATCGACGATGGGGAATGGCATATCTGGACCCTCATTAGGGACGGGGATGTTTTCTCAATCCGAATTGACGGGACTCTAATTGACACGCAGACGATATCAAGCGCGACCCATTTAAACCTTTTGGTCGATAAATATATGCTCGTTTTTGAGGCAACGTATGGCGTCGGGGAATCAGGGTCAACGTCTTTCGCTGGCTCGTTCATGTTTAAGACGGCGATTGACCCCGCTGAATTTGAGAAGGGGTTGAGAAACTATTACCAGTTAGGGGACAAAGGAACCGGGGCCTCGACTCTCTGGACTACACCGGAGGAATACACGGTTTCGGGGGTGAAGATTAACGGAACCTCTCTATCCCTTGCCACTAGTCCTCTCAATTGCGCGGCTACTGCATCAAGTTATTATTGGGACGGAAAGAGAATATTTATAAAGTCAACAACGGACCCTAGCGATTGGGACAATACGACAATCGTATTCCTCCGGTTCAATTTCTCGACTGAATCCAGAACTCTAAACGTGGAGTATTACGACGGGAGAATCAAGGGAATCCCCGCCATGAATATCCGGGTCGAGGAGGAATTTAAGGGGGTTGCTGTAATTGGTGGGGGATCTGTCATCCTTTCCAACGGGGATAGGTTTTTTAATTCCCTATCTGGTATCCGGTGGGATGCAGGGACTACGACAATAAAGATGGGGTGCGATACCAGGCTTTCGACAATGGCCTATTCCGATTATGCTTCTTTCAGCACTTGGAATAATGACGCGTGGAATACCGGGAACGACTTTGAGTTAGTCGTGATCGAGCCTAGGGATAGGTTAAACAAAGACCTTCCTTTTTCAGTTTATGACCGATCGGAATTTCCAAACCTACACGAGAGCCACGCGGGGAGGTCTAAATCCATCCTTTACGGGAAGGTCTACGGGGTACAGGCGACCTGCATCAACATCGAAACAAAACAGTTTGAGGTTGCGGGTCACTCTGTTTACTCTATAGACAGAGCCAGAGCGGAAAAGGACGACGTTTTATCAGGCATAGCAATTACAAGCATTGACCTGACTAATGCGCGGTTCATTTACGCTCTGTGGGATGGACAGCAGGAGGTTACGGTTGACGTCACCGGGAAGGTTGATTCCGACGGAGAGTTAATCCAGAACGCCGCCGATATAGTCGAAGATATAATCACGAATTGCGGGATTACCAACGTAAACGCGGCGTCCTTCCTCGCGGCTCACAATATTCTGGATAGAGGATACTACTACCCAGGGAATACGCGTCTTTCCTCCTTTTCTCCCTGCGTCTATATGGGGTCTCCCACAAACGCCTTGGATACCATATCAGAGATAAACTCCACGGTTGGGGCATATCTATATATCAACGAGGCGGGGGAGTATTGCTATAAGATTTTCGAGCCGGAGAGGGTTGAAAACCTAACGTCCTTCAAAGAGGACTCAATCGCGGAGTTAACGGTCGAGGTCGAAACAGACAATAGACCATCCTACCTACACGTCAAATATGCCAAGAGGAACGACGAGGACTGGGCCGTCGATTACATCATTGAGAAGGACAGAAACCAGTATTTAAGGGACGAAAAGAGCGAAATAAAAGACGAAAGAGATGTAATCGTATCCGATGAGGAAAATGCGGCTCTCTACGCCAACAAAGTTATGATTTACGAGGGGAACATAAACAAGGTTTTCAAGATAGAGTTTAACGACCCCAAGGCGGCGTTGTTGAGGCAAGCGGAGCAGTTTCATCTACAGTTTGAACTCGACACAGAGACTAATAAATACACGTTCGATGAGGTGCTAGAGGTCTATTCAATGTCCTTCGACCCATCGAACATGGATAAAATTACAGTTGTTGCGGGGAACAGGCACGGTTTCGGGGATCTTCCCGGATACTGGGTTGGGGACTCCGAAACACTTCCGACTCGTTTCGCTTCACTTGCTGGATATGGGAGTGGTAGTATTGTCTGGAATAAAGCATGGCATCGAAGAATAAAGGACTGGGCGAGGCAGAATTACGGATACTGGACGGATGATAATGGGTTTGCTGATTCTTCTGATCCAGATTCATATATCCCATCCTGCCTAGTGTGAGGGAAAAATGACATTCAAAACGATTACAATTCCTGCAATCGGTGATCCTACAAAGTTGAGCCTGATGACCGATGCTGTAGCGAACATGGAATACCTAAATGAGAAGGTTGGCGCGGGTAACATGGGAGTCTATAACGGGACGTTCGAGGAGGACACGAACGCAGACGGAATCCCTAACGGGTGGGCGTTAACTCCTTACACGGGCGGTGCGGTTGCTACTGATACCAATTCCTCCGATGGACAGACTGGGTTGATGTTTACCTCCACGGATTCAAATGGTGGGGGAGAGGCCATATCAGACGATTACATTCCCGTTCCAGCATCATCGAAATTTAATCTTAAATGGTGGTCAAAGTCGAGCGCGGCTGACATTTCAAACAAGGTGACGGCTCTTTACTACGATGTAAACAAAGACCCTCTTGATCCCGCTGATATTTGGTCCGAGGACACGAACAACGCGACGGACTGGACCCTATACGCAAGAACCTTCACGACGGACCCATCCGCAAGATTTATGAAGGTTAAATTAGTTGGGGGAGTCGAGGATTCAAACGAGGGAGGGACTACATTCTATGACGGTGTTGACTTCTTTGTCCCTGAACCTATTGAAAACTGGACGGCCTACGGGGTAAATGGAAATTACACGCCAAAGCAAAACGTAATCGGTGCGCACGTCTTTACTATCCTGGTTTCGGATCAAGGAAGTCCTCAGTCATTCGGGGATATGACGTTTACCGATTACGCGGTAGGACACAAATTCTATGAGATGACCGGAGGGACAGACGTTGCCTACGTTCTGGACGTTAACAGTAGAGTTTACCTAACCACCTACGGAGCGCCGCACTAATGGGATTCAGGTTTCTAACAAAACCTACCGTTTATGCCCCTATCAGGCAAAGTCTATTTAAGGATTTAATCCTAGGGATAGGCGATATATATGGAAGGACTCTACCGTATATTAAGATTGTAAACGGTGATTTTTCCATTGACAGCGACGGGGACGGCACTCCCGACGGATGGACGCTTACTCCTCACTCGAATGGAAAAATAGAGATTACTGCGATAACGGAAACCGATGCTCTCGTTTTGTACATGAAGTCCCCAGGGGGTAACTTTGGGGGAGGAGTTGCGGAAACGCGAGACTTCATTGTCATAGGTTCGGGCGCTCTCGTAAACCTGAAATGGTGGAGCAAGTCCAGCGTTGCGACAATGAGGAATCAGGTCGAGGTTGTCTACTACGACGAAAACCTGAACGGGTTTGACTCGGATATTATATACGATGAGTCAACGAACAACCCGACATCATGGACTCTGATAGCGCGTTCCTTTACTACTCCTTCGGGGACGCACTTCATCAAGTTTAAAATAAACGGAGGGGTTGCTGGTCACGAAACAGGTGGGACTGTTTATTTCAGAGGCGTTGATACCTTCATCCCCGAGAGAATCAAAAACACGACTAAAACAGGTGGGACTGGGACTTTCACGCCTACACAGGCAACCGTCCACGGTTCGGTTATGTGTCTTTTCTATCCTACTCTTGGGTACTCGCAAAACTTCGGGACTCTGACCGCTACCGCTCCATCTTCCTCGCCTGTAGCGACATACTACTATACCCAATACGCCATGACGGGGACGGGGATAGCCTACATTTTAACCGGACAATCCTCTCCTTCAAACGGCCATGTTTCGATAATCGAATATGGGGCGGTGAAATAATGGCCCGTCCTATTACTGGGGACATAAGCCCGGTTAAAAAGTCCCTGCAATATTTCGATGCCTACCCTGATATACAGGACGCCCTGGACGGGGCAACAGATCCGAACGCCGGAAATCCGTTCGCGACCATCGAAGATTTTTCAACAGAACTTCCGGCCCTTCACGCAACAACGCACGAGAGGGGCGGGACCGATCCAGTTGGGTCTGACTACGGGGACCCGTACTGTATACCGTATTCCGATGACAGAGGGACGTTAAACGGGCGGATAGACGCTTTTAACGCTCTCGCTTTGAATGAAGTGGTAGACGGGGCCACGGTATATCTGTCGCGGTACGACCATCTTATGAAGTCTCTTGCAAGCTCTTCGGGTTCCACGATAAAGGTGAAGGACGACTTTTGGGGATCAACGGTGACTTGGCACGGGGCCGTGTACAACGAGGGGGGAGGGTACACGACAATTGTAACGGAGGAAAACCAGGCTTTTGAGGACGGGACCACCTCGAAAGTGTTGGGTCCATACGAGACAGCGCTTATCTATGCCCGTTCCCCGGGTGTTTGGAATTTCTGGAATCTATTCAATACGCGCGGAAATACTACAGCGAACATCCTATATACACCAACGACAGGCTCCAAGACTCTAACCCTGTGGGCCAGGGATGCGAATTCAAATATCGACGTATCATTGGCGAACGGGTCCGCATTTCGGGTGACAACCCAATCCTCCTCTGGTTCCGCAGGTTTTCACACAGTAGAGAATCCAGCCGGAAGCGGGACGTTTGTTCTGAAAATGGTACTCGACGGATTCATCGACATCCATCCGATCAATTACGCCCCTCCCGACGCGGCGACGTATGCGAACATCTTTATACCGGACGGGGTTGTGGGGTACGTCAAGAAACTGACCGTCCAGCAGGGAACGGGTGGGACTTACGAGCGGAAGATTCTGGTTGATTACGATTACTCGATAACCCCAACGGATGGGAATATTCCGGCTTTTATTGGAACGGGAGGAGAGGTCGAGGACAGCGGAGTCCCGGTTGCTCCTCTTGCCCAATTCGGAGGAGGGATAGTCGGGGAGAACCTAACAGCCGATGTGAATGACTTCACGGTGACGGGGCTGGCTTCTACCGTTTCCCTGCTCGTTGTCCCTGATGTGGCGGGATGGAAGATAAACGGAATACAGACCGGGGCCATTGGACGGACGCTTTCCATCTTCAACCCCACCGAATACTATTTCCTCCTGACTCACCTATCGGAGTCGTGCCAAGCGGCCAACCGGATAAACTCCTATACCAACGCAAACTATGTCGTTCTTCCGGGGCGGTCTGTGACGCTCCGATATGACAACGACGGAGGGGTGTGGAGGATCATCTGTGAGACTGGGGATGGTATTCCTCAGACGGGGACGGTTTCCCCAATCGGGACAGTCCTTCCTAGATGGCCGGGAGACAGGTACATTGATACGGTTATGGGAGCAAGTTACGAGGCATTGACTGGTTCAACTGTGAACGACTGGAAAATGATGCTACAAGCGCCAACGGAGGATATATGAGACTCGCATTGATTCTGATGATGATGGCAGGTACGGCGTTCGCCGATCAATGGAACGTGGTTGTTTCACCTACTCCCAATGGGAAGTCCTACACGACAACGAGGGGGGATTTCGTTGCGAAGTCGGTAACAACCCCCTCCCTGTCAGCGAAGCAGTACTTGAGTACGGGGACTTATACATGGGATGAGATAAAGAATTATACGGTTGGAGGTGTCACGACCACAGTATTTGTTGATCCCGCCGATTCGTCCAACGTGTCTATTGTCGGAGCGAAGTTTCATGGTGTCACATCAATTGCGAACGGGGTTACGCTTGCTTTTGTTCAGGCCACAGACGGGAATAGGCCGCTAACGGCAACGGGGGCGAATGGTTATCAATGCTTAAGAAACAACGCTGGTGTTACCTCTTACATGAACGCTTCGGTTGTCCCTCAGTCAATCATAAATGTTGGAGTTACTCAGGTAACTGCGTTTTTTGTGACAAGAATAAACTCATCGTCTGCATCTAAAGTCATTTTGGATTTGCAAGACCCAAACACAACAAACAGGTTTTTGTTCTATGCCAACAATGCCAATCTCCAATTTTTTAACTGGGGACCCGATGTCGTAAATGAAGGAAGTGGAACAAGACTAACAGCAAACTATTCCATTTCTTCAATATATAGAAACGGCGGAGCGCAGGGAATATATACAAACGGAGCTTCCGTTACAGAAGTTACTGGATTAACCGGACCCTTTGCTCCAACAAACTCCTCAAGAACATTTTCTATTATGTCTAACAACTCAGGTACTTCAAATTTAAATGGAGATTTAATAGCCCTCATCATCTTCAACGGCTACCTCGACCCAACCGGGGACGAATACAAGAAGATATACAACACGATAGCGCAACGGTTCGGCCTCCCCGCCTATCCCTCGACCTCCGGCGTGATACAGGTCTGGAAGAACGCCATTGGAAGCGTTGTGGCATACATGGCCGACACGGGGAAACTATTCATCGGCGCTTTGGATAGCACGGGCGCTTCCGTAATGAGGGCGTTCCACGATGCCGATAATATCCTGACAGTCATCGGAACGTCTTTACAGACTGGCGACTTGTTTCGTTTGCAGGGCAGGGGCGGCGGTGTAACCGTTGCCTACAATGGAGGCGTTACCGGAACCTCTGCGGGGTTTAGCGGGACAATCCAAAACCCAAAATCAATGATGACGACAGAGGGAGGATACGCCGTTCTACTTTTGAATAAGACTGGGGCCACTTCATCCAAGGGAACGGTCCTCGGTGTTTCTCCCACAACGAATAACGCAGTATCAATTGCTCCCGCGAATACAAAATACCCCATAGGCGTCATGTACTCGTCAGGGGTTACAGACGGGGGTATCGTATGGGTTGTTCAAAGCGGAATAGCAGATGTGAACGCAATGGGGCCGGTCACTCTAGGTACAGGATACCTACGGACGGGAGCAACGGATGGAGTTGCTGTGTTCGATACCGACACGTCCATAATAGAACACAACCAGGAAATAGGGCATCCGCTTGAGGCAACGGCGAACACATACACGACGTCGATAAAATCCGTCGTTCACTTCAACTAGGAGGACACATGAAACGAATACTTTTCCACCTGCTCCTGACGTCGGTTATCTTCCTGTGTGCCGCCAACCTGTTCGCCGCAGGATACCTGAAATGCGCGAAGGGGGACAATTGGCACAGTCCCGACAAACTGCAACACTACGAGGCCGGGTTCGTCATCTCAACGGCCATTGAGTCTTTCATGTCGCTTTCAAAAGATTCAACCCGTGGGGAGTGCAGATTCTACGGAGGGGTTGCCGCAATGATGGCGGGAGTCGGGAAAGAAGTCCTCGACGTCCTTCCTGCCGAGCAAGGTTGCAAGCGTCACTTCTGCTACAAGGACTTGACGGCGGTTTCGGCGGGAGTGCTGACCTCAATCGGACTGTCCTATGTACTGTGGGGTTCCGATTCTCGCGTTGTTTACGTTGACTTCTCTACGCCAAAAGCGCCGAGAGTGTCGGTCAAGAAAAAATTCTAGGAGGATGACAATGGACATTTCTACACTTTCGGGGAGGTCTTGGACAGCGTTTTTCTCTACGCTGATTACTGGAACAGGATCTTACGTCATGGCTTGCATTTATAAGCCTGAGTTTGCCGTGTTCTCCGCGTTCCTGACTTTCCTGTGTGTGATCCAGGCGATTCTAACGGGAAGATCCATCGTTGAAGATTTCAAAAAGCAGGGATAGGAGCGAAATGACACATCCCGACGACGACCCGATGGGGTTGGAAGGTTTGAGGACTCAGATAAAGGCGAGTCCTAGAATGTGGCGCACCGTGGAGATGACCGTTCTCGAAAGGATGGGGATAATGCTAATTGCTCTCAACAACTCAGTCAGAAGGATCGAAAAGGCGGCGGTGGGAATGTTGTATACTCTGCTCGGCTTTTCGTTGCTGACAATCTTCGTCCTGATTTGGAATCACGTTACCCACTAGGAGGCACTGTGAACCTTTCACCGCACTTCACGCTTGAGGAATTAACGATAACTAGCGTTCCCGGTATGTCAGACAGGAACTACCTTCTGGCAACCCAGGAACCCATTATCACGAACCTCCGCAGGGTGGCGCACGAAATCCTAGAACCTATCCGTGAACTGTTCGATACGCCTATAGTCATTCATTCGGGGTTCAGGTGCGAGGAAGTGAATAAGGCCGTGGGTGGATCTCCCGTCAGCCAGCACATGAGCGGTTGCGCGGTTGACTTCGACCTTCAAGGACTTGAGAGAAGGAGAATGGACGTTCTTCACAGGTTGACGACTTGGGGGTGGGAAGTCCCTCGGCGTCCACGGTTCCGACAATTGCTGATGGAAAAGAACACACTTCACATATCGCTCCCCAACGGACACTTTGATGGAGAGGTTGCGTTCTACGACGTGGAATCCAAGACGAAAAAGATACTTCGGAACGGTGTCGCTTGAGGTTCACTTTCGCGCTGATTCTCGCGCTCCTCACCTACCCAGTAACAGCGGAAACGCAGGAGGTCGAGCCTTTACTTGTCGCGGCTGAAAACTACGTCATTTACAAGCACGACGAAAAAACGAACTGCAAACCCTGTATAACAAAAAAGAGAGCGCGTTTATACGTTAAGGCCATGTTCGACGCCTCCTGCAAGTGGGACGTACCGTTTAATATCGTTGTAGGTTTCATCGGTTGGGAGTCTGCGGGGTTTCAGAATACCGTGGACAAGACCGGAAGCGGTAGCCGAGTCCTTCCTATTTCCTCGTGGTGCTTTGGGATGGGGAAGTTAAAAGTTTCAACGGCTAATGACTTCACTAAATATAATCTAGGGTGGGAACGTCCTTATATTACTGGACGTGAACTCCTCTACGACCCGGCGCTGAATATTGATGTGTCTGTCGCATATCTCCGTTGGTGCCTCGACCTGAAAGAGAACGACTTAAAAAGAGGTCTTAACGCTTACAAGGCTGGACCTACAGGAGAAAAGCGCGGAGAGTATTGGATGAACATTAGGATGCCGAACGGGAGCAGAGTTAGAAAGACTTACGCACAATGTGTCCTTGATTACTCCGTCATGCCGTGGATAGCGTTTGCAAAAAAACAGGGGGTCGAGCCATGATTACATGGGCCGCGATAATCGCCAACGTGTCGAAGGTTGGGCCTTACCTAGGCAAGGCGTGGAAGTGGTACAAGCGCTCTTTGAAGAATGATTCTTTCGCGCTCGTGGTCGGGATTCTGTTCCTCGTTTCTCTCCTGCTCAACGGATACCTGTTTATCAAACCATCACCAAAGTCAACCGAGATCCCCACCATCCAAGATATCAACGGCACTCCGGTCACGGTCACGAAACCCGTCACTATCAAGATTTACCCCGGATGGATTCCCGCAGTAGAGCCGGGGGGAAAACTGAACGTTCACAAGGTAGGACTCCGGTTCATTCCAAAGGCGGGGCTTTCATACTCGGGAGAATTTCAACCCGTAGCCGGTGCGCGTTGGTTTGTGTTTCACCGTTTCGGGATGGAAACGATGACGAGCAGAAATAAAATCCTTCTCGGCCCCGACTTTGCCCTCGACTACCTCCACAACGTAACGGTGTCGGCTGGAGTGTGTCAGAAGTGGTCTAGCCTATTTCTCCCACAAACCCCCGGTTTCTATGCCGGACTGTCGGTATGCCTCCGCTGATGCCACGTTTTGCCCTCTAACTCACCGTCTAGTCGATTATTTTAGCCTTAATATACGCTTGTATACTTTTAAGGCATAAACGCCTTAAATCGCATCCTATTGCAAAATCCCGTTGTGTGTTATTTGTTGTCATTTCTCTTTACAAATTAAATGCACCAGTGATACGCTATCATCAGATGAATAAACAGGACGGGGGAGAAAGATGAAAAATCAAATCGTCGTCAACGGTCGTCAGTTTGCTACCAACAACGAAAACGAGGGTGTTTTCGAGTTGGTTAATGGAGCCTATATGCAACATCGGGGGAACGGGCAGGCGGGACCGTTTAAATCAACCAAAACGTTTCGTCAGTACGTTGTCAGGATGCTGAAATAACCCCCTTGGGGGTCGTACGGTAGACGATCAATAACTAGGACGGGGGAGAAAATGATTGACGCGACGATCAGCCGGGGAGATGAAAAGGTACGGCAAGTAACCGCCTATTCTGTCGGGGAGGAAGGGTTGATTGCCAGACCTATTCATATGTCATTCAAGGGTGAAGGGATGAAACACATTCACGTTCGTTTTTCGTTGGAGGAAGCAAACACGTTTTGCGAAGACTTGGCGAAATTGATCATCCTTAACGAAGCGAAGAGATAACTCCCCCTCGGGGGATCACCCGGCAACCTCCAACAGACAACCGAACTAGCAGGTAACATCAAACATAAAGGACGGGGGATAAGATGCCAAGGAACTCCATCAGCACGGCTGAAGCATTGAACCGGATCGATGACGCCTTGTATCTCTGGGACCACGAAGGGACGGACGCCCAACGGGCCGCTCTCAAGGCGGTCGCTTTGGCTATCGTAAAGCTCATGGATGAAGAGCGCGTCCCGTTTGTCGCAGTTAAATAAATCCTTCAATTCCGAATTGGAGTACGCAAGGCGGTAAGCAGTAGACTCCTGTAACACACCCTCAAGGAGAGAACATGAGCAACGAATTATCAGTTGTTGAGCAAGCCGACAGGTTACTTCCGTCCGTTCAAGTCCTCGAAAGTCTCAAGACACAAGCACAGGCCCTCGTGGATGCCCATATGCTCCCTCCTGGTTATCGAACGGGAGCCGAGGCCCTTGTCGTCGCGTTGAAGGCCCGAGAGATGGGCGTTCATCCGATGCGGGGTTGGCAGGGGATGTTTCCCGTCACACGCGAAGAACACAGCCGGATTGGGTTCATGGGTAACTTCATCCTCGGACTCATCTATGAGCGCCTTCCAGAGGCAGAGATCATCACCGAAGAAAACACGACCACCCTCTGCAAGATCAAGGCTCGGAGAAACAAAACCTCCGACTTCCAATACTTCACGGTCACGATGGCCGAGGCGAAGGCGTCCAAGTGGGACACCTACTACGACAAGGACGCGAAGGCGTGGAAGGCGAAGGCGACGTGGAGCGACCCCGCAAATATGCTCTACTGGCGAACCGTCACGAGGATGGCAAACCGTCTTTTTGGTGACATCACGGGGGGAGCGGCATACACGAAGGACGAGATCGAGGACATCCCCGATGGTTCGGAGTACATCCCTCCCGCCGAGCAAGCCGCCGAGTCGGTCCCGTATCAGGCGGGGGTCGTCGAGGCCGTCACGGAACCCAAGACCGAGCCGGACCCCGCGAAAGTGGACGACAACATGATCCAAGACCTCAAGGTGAGTTTGCTCCTCTGCTCCTCCGCCTCCGCTGTCGAGGATGTTTGGAAGAAGTTCAAGTGTTCCACGACGAACGGGAAGTTGTTGAACGAGGGTCTTGCCCTCAAGAACGCGAGAAAAGCGGAGGTTTCCCATGTGTGAATTTCCAAGCGGTTACAAGTTTCCTGACGGGACGGTGAAATACCACACGGATTCCGACATCATCGCGGCTCACGAGAAGTCAGGAGATCCGCAACCTTTGAATTGGGCCGACTATATCGGTCATTCAGGGTGGGAAAAGTGCTTTGGAAACCCTCCTGATGGATCGGTTTCGGTGGAGTCCTCAGAAGCCTGCAAGTTGTCCATGCCCGACTTCTCCTTGATGAAAGAGATGGCGAAGCATTGTGACAGACTGGACGTGAGAGGTTGCGACCTCAAGGGCGTGACGCTTCCTACGACCATCGAGGGAAGTCTGGACGTGAGAGGTTGCGACCTCAAGGGCGTGACGCTTCCTACGACCATCGGGGGCTGGCTGGACGTGAGAGGTTGCGACCTCAAGGGCGTGACGCTTCCTACGACCATCGAGGGCGGGCTGTACGTGAGCGGTTGCGACCTCAAGGGCGTGACGCTTCCTAAAGGCGTGAAGGTATTCAAGTGACACTCATCACTGAACTGTCTTTCTGTTCCACGGTCCCTGCCGTCGAGGATGTTTGGAAGAAGTTCAAGTGTTCCACGACGAACGGGAAGTTGCTGAACGAGGGTCTTGCCCTCAAGAAAGCGAGAAAAGCGGAGGTTTCCCATGTGTGAATTTCCTAGCGGGTACAAGTTTCCTGATGGAACAGTCAAATACCACACGGACGCCGACATCATTGCGGCTCATGAAAAGTCTGGTGATCCGCAACCGTTGAACTGGAAAGACTACATCGGTCATTCGGGGTGGGCCAAGTGCTTCGGGAACCCTCCCGATGGTTCTGTTGCAGTCGAGTCTGAAACCGCCGTCCTTCTTTCAATGCCTCCGTGGGGCCTGATGAAGGAGATGGCAAAGCATTGCGACGGTCTTGACCTGAGAGGCCTTACGAGCGCGGAGGGGTTGACACTCCCCACGAGCATCGGTGGAGGGCTGTACCTGAGCGGCCTTACGAGCGCGGAGGGGTTGACACTCCCCACGAGCATCGGTGGAGGGCTGTACCTG
>Ga0172381_10001804_pt1 | contig 24475 bp, 24 predicted proteins | sample Leawel6488metaG_FD_119754 | JGI IMG/M metagenome (GOLD analysis project Ga0172381, IMG submission 119754) | Leachate microbial communities from a municipal landfill in Southern Ontario, Canada - Leachate well 64-88 metaG | ecosystem: Engineered > Solid waste > Landfill > Unclassified | place... | reverse complement strand
TTTCTTCATTTTTTACTCGAGCGACCATTGTATCAGAATTTATGTGGATTGGAAACCACAGCGCGTCTACCCCTATGTCATTATGGTGAGTGTATCGTTTTGCATTACACGCGTCTATTTGTCCTCACCCGATACAGGATTTTTATTCAAGCTTCGCTTGAAAGATGTTTGCAAGCTAAAACTTGCGATTTTTGTGAGGGCCAGGGGGCTTAATTGCGAAGCAGCCCCCTAGGCCCTCACACTCCCTAACCTCTGCACGCTTCATACCATGGTGTCGCTGAAGCGACATTCTAAATGTATATATTTTTATCCACGTAAATCATTAGACTTTGATAGAGAAGACCAAAAATAGAACTAGAAAAATCAAACAGAGTATAATATTTGCCGCCATACCCATAACCGATCCCACAAGACTAGCCGAGGCAGCTCTATATGCTTTTTGCGACTGCGGAAAAAGAATCATCTCTGAAACAAGCACACCTAAAAATAATCCTATTAAACCCCCAAAAAGTGGCAAAATTAATGAGCCCACGAGCATACCGATAGTTCCGACCAAAAGACTCTTTCCGGATGCCCCACCCCATCTGGCACCAAACAAGCCGGAAAGGTAGTCGGTCAATATCGAGACAGCAGCTATTACAATCAGAACAATTATCTCATTTTGACTTATTCTGCCGGAAATCAGATCGTAAACAATTGCGACTATTAGCATATAAGGAACACTAGGCAAAATAGGTAAAATCACGAACAAAAACGCAGGTAGCAACAATAAAGAAGCAGCAACTATGTAAAATATTTCCATGTTATATATAAATCTATATTACTTTTCCGGCTTCATTGTCGGAAAATAGATAATATCTCTGATACTCGACTGATCCAAAAGCGTCATAACAAGCCGATCTATACCGATCCCAAGACCTGCAGCTGGTGGCAAGCCAATATCCATGGCATCCAAAAATTCTTCATCAACCATACCCCAGGTTTCTTCAATCCCTTCGTCTGCCATTTTCTGTTGACTCTCGAGCAGTTTTCGTTGTAACACAGGATCGTTTAATTCCGAATAACCGTTTGAAATTTCGCGACCACCAACAAAACTCTCAAACCTCTCGATCAATTCCGGATCTTCTCTGTGGGTCTTGCAAAACGCCGTTGATTCTTTGGGATAATCGATTATATGGGTCGGCTGGATAAGCTTTGGTTCGCAATGTTCTTCGAAAAGTACCAGCATCGCTTCGCCACGATTGGCTTGATTCATTTTTTTGTCTGTTTTACCAGCTAGTTCAATGATTTGTTCATTTGACATTTCATCGACATTGATTCCGGCAATTTCGCGAAGGGTGTCTTTGACAGTCAGTTTTTTCCAAGGTCTATTAAAACTAATTTCTTCCCCTTGACACTTTATGGTTGTCGCGCCAAAAAGATCAAGGCACAGCTTTTCAAACAACCGCTCCATCAGATCCATCATATAATTGTAATCCTTGTAAGCGCGGTACATTTCAATCATTGTAAATTCCGGATTGTGCGTGCGGTCAATGTTTTCGTTTCTAAAACACTTGCCGATCTCGAAAACCGCCTCCATGCCGCCAATCATAACACGCTTTAGATGCTGTTCGGGAGCAACTCGCATATACATTTTCATATCCAATTTGTGATGGTGTGTTTCAAACGGTTTTGCAGCTGCACCTCCATAGACAACTTGTAATATTGGAGTTTCAACTTCCAAAAAACCTTCGTTTACCATAAACTCACGAATTTTAGCTGTAATCTGAAATCTCTTTTTTAAAATATCGCGACTTTCCTTGTTGACAATCATGTCCATGGAACGATTGCGATATTTTAGCTCGATGTCTTTTAATCCATAATACGAGTCAACTAGTCCGGTCAGAGATTTGTTTAATATCGCAAAACTCGTTATCCAAACAGACAACTCACCTGTTTTAGTTTTGAAAATTTCGCCTGTGGCGCCAATGATGTCGCCAATATCGATCATCTGGGCAGAATCAAACTGATCAGCTAGTTCGTTTTCTCTGAAAAATAGCTGGATTTGCGAATCTTCGTCGGCAAGATTCATAAATAAAATTTTGCCCATTGCGCGACGAGATAATATTCTGCCGGCAATCCTAACTGTTCTACCAGACTTTTGTTCGTTTCCCAAGCCCTCGTACTCTTTTTTTAAATCTGATATTTTGGCGTCAGTTTCATAATTATAAGGATAAATATCGACGCCTTTTTGCTTAAGTTCGTTTATTTTATTTAACTTTTCTTCTCTGGTCGATTGACTTTCCTCTAACATAGTTACCTCACAATTAGCTGATAACATTGTAGCCGAAAAATTCTACCAGATAAAGAGCGAGGGCCTCCGAGACGGTGAGCGAGAGCTCACGTCGCGGAGGCCCGGTTGCGTATCGGCACCTTCCAGTGGTCATGCGGCTATCCCCAGCCGCCTGCACTGGATGCGATACTCGCGCTTCAGCATCGCGCACAGGTCGTCGTACGCGACCAACTTGTCGGGAGCATGGATTTCGACCCATGGTCGACAGGCCTCTGCAAGCGGAAAGATGATTCCGCGTGTAGTAGTTGCAAGGTATTCGCGCTGCCGATCCCTACTTATGAAACCGTCCAGTGTTCGGAGATTGTGGAGATGGTCAGCGAGTTTCGCGACAATCACCTGCCAGAACCCATACCTGACCGCACGTAACATCCGGCTGGCATACACCTCATAGTTACCGTGATCCTCCGGTCTCTTGGAGAGAGCACGGATGCAGATGGCGATCCACTTGCCGAACGTTTCGCGTATTTCGGCAATGGTCATCGCATCATCCTCGAGAAGATCGTGGCCGAGCCCAACGAGCTCGGCAATGGTCCCAAAGCCCAGAGTTGCCAAAACGTCTTGGACACAGAAGAAGTGGTCCGTTACCGGACCTCCAGACTTGCGGCGAACACCCCTGTAACGCACCAAGACAGTGTGTTGCATCTGCGTGATCTTTCCTAGCTCCTCCGGGCTAACCCCGTCGCAATGGTGATCGCGTACCAGTTGCGACAGAGACATCCCCCTGCGGACCCTTCTGTATCTTCGAACAACGCTTGAAGTAGCGACGGCTTGTGCCACGACCTTCACCTACCTTCCGAAACTCTGTGTTAAGGTGCGTTCCACGTCGTGCAAGCACGGCTTTCAGTGGAGCCCTTTACAGGGCATATACAAAAAATGGCCCCTTTCGGGGCCGCCTTACGGCAAACTGATGGCGCAAAATTTAATTATTAAGAATTTGCGTTGTTTCATCTTGCTACAGATCATATCATTTGATAAATATTTTTGTCAAATCACTTACAAAAAATCTCGTTAGCAACAGCAAAATATCATACCTCTAAGATTTTTTTCTCGCTAGATAATTAAAAGCTAAAAAATAATTTTGCCACGATTTATCAGTTGAATTATATTGATTATCAAAATACCAATCAACCAAAACTTCGCGCATCCTACAAAGTTCTCTAAGACGTGGTTTGTTTTTGGGATCAAGACGAGTTATATCTATTAGTTCAAGTGCGCGCTCAAAGGCAAGTTCGTAATATTTTCGATCCTTGGATTTCCAAATAATCGTCCTTTCGACTTCGCTACCGATATTTGCCATTTGCTCGGCTAGCGATTTGGAAAACCACTTTTCTTCGGATAATTTTTTGTGATAAATCAAGTTCATTCTTTCACCAGTTTTTCAACGATTGAGATTATTTTTTCGCGAATCTTAATATCATCAACCGATCGCGATCTGTTGTTTTGCGATGGACGCAAATTGATCATCGAGTCAAATTCGATAAAATCCTCACCAAATTTATTTGGATAAAGATTAATACCCCAGAGATTTTTTTGTTTTGAACCATGCTGAAGTAAAAACTCTTCTTCGTCCGAGTGCATTTCCGCGTCAACGACCATAACTTCTTCTTCGACATCAACGACCGCCTTCACGAGACTGCCGAACATTTTTTCGGCCATTTGGTCAAGTTCGCTTAGTCCAATAGATTCTTCTACCAATTTCATAAGTTTACTTAACCACAAATAGCCGAGTAAATGAAGCTATAAAATAATTTTTTGATAACAGCTTTCACAATATACTTTTTCCGGTCGGTCGGGGGCATAGGTCGTTTCAAATTCATTTTGGCAACCCTCGTTCATACATTTGCGGTGGTAGAGCTTACGGGGGTTACAAAGACTTTCTCTCTCTTTCACACGCTGTGCAAAATGTTTTGTAGGTACAGGAATTCCATTGCTAATATAAAAAGCGGCCTCCTGAGGCATAATCTTAAACGGCCTGTCTGTCACCTCACATTTTATTACTCCTGCAAGCAATTCTCTTAACTTACCTTCATCTTTGTACACATTAATATTATCCTCCGGAACATAAAATTCGCCTTGAAAATTTATGTCATATAATTTATCCAGCCACTTTGCACTGATTATTTCGACCTCTTCTTTAGCTTTTGGATAATCCTGATTCGCTAATGATTCATTATAGGCAAAAGGAGACAAACTAATTGGGAAAAACTCACCCCATTCGCCACTTTCCGTCATTTTCTCAATAATTTGGGTAACTTTCTGTTCGTATTCTTCCTTTGTGTATTGTTTGTTTAAAATACAATATTGCTTATTGCGTAATCCAACACAACCAAAACAATCCTGACAGCTATGGCAGTTTTCACAATAATACATGTTACTTGAATATAAAACACCACTGGTTACTATCAAGTTTTTTCCAAAGCCAGTGTGATTTGTTTCAAGCGCCCACTCATAGGTTCCACCCCTTGAATCGAAAACATTGTATGTCTTTTCAGAAATTCCAGAACAGTATTTGCAATTTTCCATTTCAATACCGCTAAAACAATACCGGCAATTTTTGCAATTAGTCAAATCATCACCTAAGCAATTTTCACAATTTGTCAACTTTGCATATCTTACAATTGCTGAAGATTTAAGTTGTTCATATTTTTTTTGATATTCGTCTATCGATTTCCTCGATGAAAAATTGTATTGGTTTATTTTTTGGTCATATTCTTCTTTTGAATATTGATTGTTTTCAATACAGTATTGTTTATGCGAAAGATTTGAGCAAAATAAACAATCGCTACACCCACGTAAATTGAAACTAAATTTACAATCCCTACAATCACTTAAGCCCTGTGAGTACATACACCCATAACAATTATCACAACCAGTGAGCATATAGGAATTATCCACACGATCACAATGTGATAAATCAATATTATTTTTGGAGTTATAAACCCAGTAAGAATAATGGGTATTTTCCGTTTGATAATAAACAATTGATGACATATAACAATTTCTGCACTCTGCAATATAGTTAGCATATTCGCAGTTTTCAGTTTTTGTATTGAAAAGCGCGAGTCTCGGTACACGTTTTAAGAGTAAATCAAATTGACCAAAAAAATCTTTACTTGGATCAAATTCTTCACAGTAACTTGTGGCGTCCCAATCATCTGCCCACCATTCATCAATACCATAAACTTTGTATTGCGTTTTATCTGGAGAATAAATAGAAACAATATTTTTTCCCGATTTATCCGATTTCCTGTTATATAAATTCAATTCGTTTCGCCAAACAAGTCTTCTTATCTCTCTACATGTTGGACACAAAGTCGGCGAAGGAATCTCAAAAGTCTTACCATCAAAAGTAGGAGAGATTTTTTTGTAAAACGCCAGGTCTTCGTCCTCTACCATAAACTGCGCCCCACATTGCTTACATATTTTTTGTTCTGCCATAAAGTCCTTCCAATGGGCGTTTTTAATTAAATTCAAAACCGCACCATAATTTATGATAAATACACTAAGATTATAATTGCTAATATGAATTTTACAACATAAGAAACAGGTAAGGCTACTTTACCGTATTTGACCCATGGATACCATTTGGTCTCTTTCGGGTTCCACATTCTAAGCGGTCTCTTAGGATTAAAAACAAACCACAAAAAATCTTCGATAATCGTCCCTAGTAAATAGCTAGAGAGCAAAAACCAAAAAAATGACCAGCTAAAACCAGCAATCGCTAGCGGCAGGACAATTATTAGAATTGGAAACAAAACATAATACGCAACAATGTGATACGAAGTATAGTCATAACCCCAACCGATTTTAAACCGCCAGACTTTCTTGTCTTTTGCCCATCCCTCGTCCCCCTCTAAAACGGCCTCCGTGTAAGCAAAAGAAGCCATTGCAATCATTATTATCAAAAATATGAGGTCTCTGTTTATTTCCATTACAAAATTGGTGCCGAAAAATTTTCTGTTTTGAGTTTTTCTAAAACTTCCATTTCTTTGGATCTTTCTTGTTCGATCTCTTTTTCTGCAGCAACCTTAGCACGACAATAATTCTCTCTGGTATAAGCTACAATTTGGTCTTTAAAAGTCGATGTTGGGGTTTCAAGTCGTAATGTTCTAGCCGAAAACGCTTCCTTAACTTCATCATCAATGGACATCTTCAAATATATCTCCTGAACACCAAGATTCGTTATATCCCCCGCCTTAAATCTAGGTTCAAATTCTTGTTCCATCAGCAGGGCATCTTCCGGACCGATTCTAAATGAAACAATCGTGCCAACATTACCAAAAACCGTCTTTTTGACTACATCATTTAATTGCGAAACGTACTGATGAGCAACCGTCAACGACAACTTGTATTTTCTAGATTCTGACAGAATATTTGCAAACGAATCAGTAGCAAAATTTTGAAACTCGTCAACATACAGATAGAAAGGTACACGTTGGTTTTCGGGAACTTCCGATCTTGCAAGCGCAGCTTGGAAAATTTTTGTAATAACCATCGAGCCCAAAAGCGAGGTGTTTTCTTCACCTAACACACCCTTTGGCAGTTTTACAAACAAAATCCTTCTGCCGTCCATTATCTCGGGCATTTTGAGTTTATTAGTTTCCTGGCTGACAATATTTCTAATCAGGGAATCAGAAACAAATTGACCTATTTTGTTTAAAATCGGCATAATCGCTTCGGAATCAAACTTTTCGCTCCAACCGGCAAATTCGTTCGTCCAAAAGTTTTTAACAACTTGGTCGTCAATTGTTTTTATAATTTCCTGACGATATTCGCGATCTGTTAAAATAAGCAAAATCGACATTACAGATGCCTTTGGCGCATCCAAAAGCGCCAAAATTGTCATACGCATAACATGCTCTAGTCGAGGCGACCAGTTTGCACCAAAAGATTTTTTGAATATTTCAATTAAACCAGTCGCAACTTGCTGACGAAAAATTTTATCGACTTTTTCGATTGGGTTAAAAGAGATCGGATGGTTCTCATCGGTCGCATTAAAAAATATTACATCTTTAATACGCGATTCAGGCACAAACGGAATACAATTTTCTATAAGATCTCCATGCGGATCAATCACACATACACCCTGACCAGATTCAATATCATTTTTAATCAGTTGCTCTTGCAATTTGGATTTTCCCACACCAGACTTACCGATAATATACATGTGACGCACCCTATCACGGCGTTTTATACCAAACGTTTCCCTGATGTTTCTATAATTGGTTTTTCCAAACAAGCATATTTCGCTAGCTGGAGTATTTTCTGCTGTTGGTAATCCAAGTGGCGGCTCAGCTTTGGGCGCTAAAATTTTGTAAAGATTCGGGACAGACGCTGTATCAGAGGGGAAATGAAAAACTGTACTAATTTCCTCGGCAGTAAAAAATGGTGCATTTTTGGCAAAATCAGACGAGACAATATGGTCGATTTCCGCCTCGTTGATAGGTTTTATTCTATACTGAAATTCGTTAAATTCACTTTCTAATTTGTGAAATACTTGCGCAATCGGCTCCAATTTTGCCCGCGCCAGATTATATTCTTCGGAAAACAATAATAGATCCATTTCTATCATAAACAATGGCTGTTTGTTTTTTTTCATCGCCTCTTGCATCGCGCGATTTCGCACCTCGCCAGAAAGTTTTTTAGAGAACATCCCCTGGATAAAATTAGCTCTATCCTTGAAGTTTTTTGTCCCTAATTGCACGGAACGCTTAAACGAAAAAAGGACTCTATCATAATCCATCGGTTTGAGTTTGATTTGAAAATAAAAATTTTCGCTAGCCGAAAGACGACTAAACTGGTTGTAGATATCGGCCAAAAAAGATCCCTCAAGTTGCTCAAAATTCAAAAACGGAAAATGATCACCGTGTTTAAGTTTTAAAGTTCCGTGTGCGCCATTCTCGGGTTTTTGTTCTTTGATAAAATTTCTTGTAATTTGTTCGATTTCAACCTTTGGAAATACAGAATAAATCTGATTTTCAAGTACAGAATAAAATCTCTCTGGCATCTTAACGGTATAAAAAATACGTTTGTTGATCATATTGAGAGACATCGTAAGCGGGACATTTTTCATAATGCGCGAGATCGTCTTAAGAAATTCACTAAAAATGTGAACATCAAAAACCGCATTCTGCGGCAGCCTGATAACGTACTCTCTGGTTTCTTCCGGAAAATTTTGTTGCATAGTTATACTGTGATATTACTCTATTAAATAACCCAATTCAATTGACCGAAAACATACAAAATCAACGAGGCGCCATTTGGCGCCTCGTTGATTTTTAGGGGGTTAAGAATTTGTAGTTATTCACCACGGAATTTGCCTTTTCCATTTCCACCGCCCATATAAGACTGCAGTTTGGTCGAATCAATGCCGTTGTCAGACATCCACTTCTGCATTTCGTCCCTGTGAGCTTGACGAACCTGATCCTGTTGTTCGCGGAAGGAATTTCTTTTTTCTATCAACTCTTTTTTCTGATCTTCGGTTATTACACCATCAGAAACAGCCGTGTCAAGCTTTGAATCCTGCGTTGTATGACGTTCTTGCTGCCTTTGAGCACGGAGTTCACCGACAACGCTCTCCACTTCGTCTTTGTTGAGATTGAACTTCTCGACAATTTTATCCACGAGTGTTGAGCTATTGGAATTGTTATCATCCGCTTTGGCATAGTTTAAACCCGTCCAGCCCAAGCCGACTAATGCGAGTGCAACCACCGGTGCTACTATATATCTTGTCTTCATTTCGTTCACCACCTCTCTTCAATTAAATTTTCGACAAATAAAGAGTACAAAACAAAACTGAAAAGTAGCTTAAAAAGTAACTTTAAATTCACTGCCCTTGCCCGCAGTGCTCTCAACCGAGATTTTGCCGAAGTTTAATTCGACAATTTGCTTAGCAAGCGATAATCCCAAGCCATATCCATTGACATTTGTTTTAGTTCGAGATATGTCGGCACGGTAAAACCGATCAAAAATATGGTTTATATCACTTGCTTTTATTCCTATTCCTTCATCAATAATTTTAACTGTAGGACGGTTTGCCTGTTTTAAAATTTGAACCCTAATTGTTTTGCCATTTTCGCTATATTTAATTGCGTTGTCTAAAAGAATAACAAATAATTCGACTATACTTTGCCTATCGGCTACAATTTCTAAATTATCAAGCTTTGTTTTAAATTCGATTTTCTTTTTACTGGCTAACGATTCTACTCTTTGATATGCCTCGGTCACGACCTCGGGAAGATTTACCTTTTCGAGACTATCCTTGCTTTCTTTGTATCGTGCCAGTTTTAAAAGACTGTCCGATAATGATTCCAATTTTGTAATTTCCTCGATGTTGCTTTTTAAAAATTTTTTCGCGTCGGCCAATGACAATTTTTCATCGCGCAGGGCAACTTCTATCTCCGTACGCATAGCGGTCAACGGTGTGCGTAACTCATGTGAAGCATCTGCAGTAAATCGATTTTGGATCTCCAGTGCGTTTTCTATAGGTCTCATAGTCCATCGCGCTAAATAATAACTGGCAGCCGAGGATAAAAACAATATTAGAATATTAAAATATACGAGGTTGTATTTCAGTTGATCCAGAGATTCCTCCATTTGTTGCTCACGAAATTGGTCAAATTGTCCAAACGGAACACCAAACGGCTGATCTCCGATAATATTTCTCATAGCCTTACCTTGTTTCGTGAGACCGCGGTCAATTTCAACAGCTGATATTTTATAAACAGCAAAGCTAAAACCCACGCTAATAGCCATTACAATAAGCACATAATAAATAGTTAGACGTAGATACGGCGAAAACGATTTTGGCTTATTCTTCAGAAATTTTGTAGCCAAATCCTCGAGTTGTTTTAATATAATGTTTTGCATTTTTAGATGGTTTATCGATTTTATTCCGAAGATAGCCGATATAAACTTCAACTGTGTTTGGCAAAATATCGGCATCATAATCCCAGACGTGATTAATTATACTATCCTTTGATAATATTCTGCCGGCGTTTCTCATTAAATATTCCAAAAGAGCGAATTCTTTTTGTGATAAATTAATTTTCTTACCTGCTCTTTTTACTTCATAAGTAAGAGTGTTTAACTTCAAATCTCCAACAACAAACTCATTTTGATTTAGCTCTTGCGGGCGACGAAGAAGCGCCTTGATGCGAGCCAAAAGTTCCTCAAAAGCAAACGGTTTTACGAGATAATCGTCCGCACCGCAGTTTAACCCTTCGACACGATCAGAAATTTTGTCTTTTGCCGTCAGCATCAAAATCGGCGTGTTGATCTTTTTTTTTCTTAATATTCGGCAAATTTCCACACCGCCTACCTCTGGTAACATGCGGTCCAGCACAATAAGGTCATATTCTATAGTTAAAGCATTTCCCAAACCATCTTTGCCATCGTAAGAAACATCAACAGCGTATGACTCTTGAGCTAGGCCTTTTTTTAATGCGTTTGCAATTTTGTGATCGTCCTCGACGACTAAAATTCTCATGTCAGGATATTTTATACGCTTTGATCCTTAGAATCAACTTAGAAACTTCTTTTTTCATCTTAAGCTTTTTTTCAGCTTAATAGAACAGAATTATCACAAACAAATGAAATAGTCCAAAAAGGAGACAAATGAAAAAATTGTTGTCAAATCGAAAGTTTTTAATTGTCGCAATAAGTATGTTGTTGATAGCAATTGTTACTACCGTTCTTATATTAAATAAAAAAGACGGCTCTGGCGTTACTTATAAAACAGCCCAAGTTGCAAAAGAGACTCTCATTGTTTCGGTTTCCGGGACTGGAAATGTCGTGGTTGATAAAAGCGAGAATGTCAATCCAAGCATAAGCGGACAAGTTTATGATTTATCCGTCAATTACGGCGATCAAGTTAAAAAAGGTCAGACGCTCTTTAAAATCAAAAACGATGAACTCGATATCTCTGTTAACCAAGCTTATGCAAGCTATCTGCAAGCAAAACAGACCGTAAATTCAAACGAATACAAAGTAACACAGGCCAAAAACAACCAGACAACCATAGAAGAAAACGAAAATTCGACTGATGAGCAAAAAGCAGATGCGGCACAAAATGTAGTTGAAGCTGAAGCCGCACTCGAACTGTCTAAAATTCAGTCCACTAACGCCTATTCAAGTTACAAATTGAAAAAAGTTGATGCTGACCTCCGCACAGTTACCGCGCCAATTGATGGAACAATCACAACTTTAAGTATCAAAAACGGCGACCAGCTTGGATCAAGTGGCAATTCTTCCAGCTCTAATTCCAGCTCGTCTTCTAGCACAACAAGTTCGGTACCAATAGTTATCGCCGATCTAAACACACTTAAGGCCGAAGTCTCAATTAACGAAGTTGATGCCACTTTAGTCAAAGCAGACCAAAAAGCATCGCTAACATTTGATGCAATCGACGATTTTACCTTGACTGGAAAAGTTGAACGTATGAATACCATCGGGACAGAAAACTCCGGAGTGGTTACATATCCGGCAACAATAACATTTGACTCGTTGGACGAACGCGTAAAGCCGCAAATGAGCTTAACAGCCGCAATCACACTGGAGGTAAAACAGGATGTTTTGACGATAGCCAATGCAGCCGTAAAGACAGCTACTGACGGCAGTTCATATGTGCTTGTTATGGAAAATGACTCACCAGTGCAAAAAACGGTTGAGATCGGTTCTTCAAATGACACTTCCACCGAGATCACAAATGGCTTAAACGAGGGCGATACCGTAGTAACCCAAACACTCACTAACTCTGATAGTAATGCAGAGTCAAAATCATCAAGCTCTTCAAACAACCTAAACCTACGTGGTCTAACCGGTGGTGGCACAATTCCAGGCGGTGGAATACAGGGCGGACCACCTTCAAATTAACTATCAAAAATGAGACAAAAAGTTATCGAGTGTAAAAATATTACAAAGACTTATATTAACGGGGATGTAAAAACAACCGTTCTCAAAGACACATCGTTTTCTATTTATAGCGGTGAGTTTGTTGCAATCACCGGTCCCTCCGGTTCTGGCAAATCAACCATAATGCATATATTGGGATTACTTGACGCACCAACCAGCGGTGGCTACTTTCTTGCCGGCCGAGACACTTTAAAGCTTTCTGATGACGAGCAGGCCGAGATAAGAGGACAAAAAATCGGTTTTGTTTTTCAATTTTTTAATCTACTGCCAAGAGCGAGTGTAATCAGAAATGTACAACTCCCATTGATATATTCGAAAATATTGCCAAAAGAGCGAGAAGAACTTTCTCATATGGCGCTAGAAAGAGCAAATATGGATGTTAAGCGATACAACAATCTTTCCAATCAATTATCCGGCGGGCAAATGCAACGCGTCGCCATCGCCAGGGCCCTTATCAACAATCCGGCAATAATCTTAGCAGACGAGCCAACGGGAAATCTCGATCAAAAAACGGGCAAGGCCGTGCTTGAAACTTTCCAAAAATTAAATGACCAAGGCAGGACAATTATCTTAATTACCCACGATCAGTACGTCGCTCAACACGCCGAAAGAATTATTAAAATCCGAGATGGCAAAATTATCAGCGACGAGCCAAACCGCGATTATAAGAAGCAAATTGCTGGAGAAAACCATGACAATTAGCGACACGCTATCTGAAACATATTCAGCCCTTACCGGCAATAAGGTCAGGACTGGATTAACGATGTTAGGTATTGTAATTGGTATCGGTTCAGTAATTGCCCTAGTCGGTGTCGGCCAAGGTGCAACAAGCTCTGTAACCTCTAGTATTTCTAGCTTGGGCTCCAATTTGTTAGTCGTTTCACCCGGCTCAACTAGCTCTGGCGGAGTTAGATCCTCTGTGGGAAGTGCCACCACTCTCACTGAAAAAGATGCTACCGCTATCAAAGAAGAATCGTCATACATCGGAAATATCGCAACCGTTTTGACGGGTAGATACCAAATTACATACAAAAGTAATAACACAAACATTCAAGTAACCGGAACCGAACCATCATACGAGAGTATAAGAAACCTAACTGTCGATTTGGGAACATTTTTAACAGATCAGCAGATAAAAAACTCGTCTAAAGTAGCCGTTTTGGGACCTTCAACCAGAGACGATCTTTTTGGCGAGGATGTTGACCCTACCGGAAAAATTATCAAAATTAACAAAATTCAATTTAAAGTGATTGGTGTCACAAAAGAAAAAGGAAGTTCAAATATTGCAAGTAGCACCGACGACGCAATTTATATTCCACTTACTACAGCGCAAACCTTCCTAGCTGGAAAAAGTTCTATTTCGGGCATCAATATTCAAGCAAAAAATGCCGAGAGTGTTAATTTGGCGCAAGAAGAAATTACCGACATCCTCCTGTCGAGACATAATATAGCCGATGAATCTTCGGCCGACTTTACGATCACAAACCAGGCCGATATTGTCTCGAGCTTATCTAGCGCAACAAGTACCCTGACAATTCTTCTTGGTGCAATTGCAGGTATTTCGCTTCTTGTCGGCGGCATCGGCATTATGAATATGATGTTGACAACCGTTACGGAGAGGACACGAGAAATCGGCTTGAGAAAAGCCGTTGGAGCAAAAAACAAAGACATCACCTACCAATTCTTAGCAGAATCAATAGTCTTAACTTTCGTTGGCGGACTAATTGGCGTAATTCTTGGTTGGGGGGCAGCGTGGCTTGTTACTTATCTAGGTGTCGTAACGGCGACAGTAACGTGGTCATCGGTCTTGCTTGCCTTTGGCGTTTCGGCATTAGTGGGGATTGTTTTCGGCTATTACCCCGCCAAAAAGGCCGCGTCTTTAAAACCAATCGATGCACTTAAATATGAATAATAAAGAAAGGAACAAAATGAGCAAAAAAATTGCAGTAGCTGTATATGTATTGTCAGCAATCATTCTTGCCGGAGGCGGATTTTTCGGCGGGGTAACATATCAAAAAGGCAAATCCCCTGTTTTCGGCAATGGAAATAGATTAACGGCAATGGGAACACCGCCAAGCGGCACAGTCAACCGAAACGGGAGACCTGGTGGCAGTGATAATAGTGGAGAGATAACAGCTAAAGATGACAAAAGTATCACGATCAAACTTTCAACCGGGAGCACCAAAATTATATACTATTCCGATTCAACCAAAGTATTAAAATCCGAAGACGGCAGTAAAGATGATCTTTCGATAGGCGCAACAATTAGCGCGATGGGTACCTCGAACTCTGACGGTAGTGTATCTGCTGAAAATATTCAGATACAAGCCAACAATTAAAAATGATCTATGCAAAATCAGCACATACCAACAGAAATTATTTCTCCATTGCTTTTTTACGCAGATTTTCCGGCATTTTTTCGATCGCATAACGCAAGGCGACACGCGGCATAAGTGCTTTATTTTTCATAACATATTCAAATACTTCCCTTTGATGTTGGCGGCTCGCTTCTTTTAGTAACCAGCCGTAACCCTTACGCACCATATCATCTTCGTCGGCAATCAGCGCATCCGCTATTTCAAATACCTCACTTAAATATTTGCCGCGGCGAGCAGGCAAAATCAGCGTCACTGCCGCTGCTCGGCGCATCCAGCGATTTCTGGATTTGACCCATGATTTTATCTCATCAATATCATTGGGAAATTTTTCCAAATGATCAGCGACAGAGTGATTGCAAAAAGTATCAATTTTCGCCCAGTTATTTAAATATTTATCGATCCACGATTTAAAAATTTTTAGATCATCTTTTTCAAATTGTCCTTTGAATCTCGGCAGCCAGTCAGTGACTAAAAAAGCTTCTTCGTTATAATCGTTTTTTAGCATAGATTCAAAAAGCTCGAATACCTGCGGTTTTGTCAGTTTCTTGACCTCGGACAGATGTTTGCGGTTTATTTCTTTGAGTTTAGTGTTGTTTATGCCATAAAATATCGCCGGCTCTTTGAAAAACCTTTGGCTTTTTTGTTTGAAATCATCATCGCCCGCCGCCGCCAGATCAGCGCGAATGGCATTTAAAATTCCGCTAGTTTCCATTATTGACGAAATTTCTGATCTTTTTTTGATAATTGAGAAGTAAAATAAGAATTAGCGCGTTTACCATCACGAATATAATATCAACAACCCCGATGTCATCAAAAATCGCACCAAGTATATTTACAACAAGAAGAACGACTGTAGGCGGATACAGCCACTTTATTTTTTTTGCCACGCCCCACTACAAAATAACAAACTGCATCTGCCCCCATTAGTACAGAAATAGCTAAAACTACATTTGTCGAAATTTCGCTATTTAGCAGTGGATACCCAACTGCCACCGCCGAAACTGCCACACCCATAATGCTTAGCAGCGCAATCAAAAAACTTCTTAATAAATTATTTTTATTACTCATTAATTTTAATTTATCACTTTTTAACGGCTCATTCATTGTGAGGCGTTAGATTTCATCTAATTCCAGCTTCCTTATATAAAAAAATGTCTTGATTGATATTTGTACACGAGAAAACAGCTACCTAGCTGGTAATTAATCAATAATTCAGGAGCAAATATTGTCTATCTTTTATACAACCTAAAAATAATAAGAACAAAGACTACATCTTTGTTGGCTGATTTTGAGCGGTTTTGTTATCTTTTGTCTCTTTTTTCCTGCGACGCTTTATTATAATAATTAGAAGAGCACTCATAGCAAGAGCCAAGAAACCTAACACCCACATAATATATCCATTATTAGAATTCGAGACAGAATCTTCGGCCAATACCACCGATTTGTCAATTGGCGTAGCAACATCAATATCAACATTTCCTGCAACCGATATACTTGCTTCATTAGAGCTATCCGATTGATTAGAATCTTTGTACGCTCTAACAATATAATAATACGTCTTACCTGCTAAGACTGTTTTATCAGAATATACTGTTAGTGTTTTTGCAACTTGACCGATTTTATTATAATTCTTTCCCTTAGTTTCGCTACGAAATATTTTATAACCATCTATATCAGAAGTTATTGATGCTTTCCAACTTAAATCTACCGCCTCATTAAATATAGCCTTTAATTCTGTAGGTTTGTTTATTGAGGTAGCAACATTAATAGAAGGGGTCTCAGAAATCGTTTCCTGTACATCGCTTTCATCATTGGGTAAATCCGCCGTGACTGAAGAAATTGGAGCTTGAGTTGGGGTAGAGGCATCGATAATTGGTTTGGTATCTGATGGATTGTTATAACCCCATGCCTGGAAAACCATATCTGAAGTCATATCATATTCGCTTGGACCGTCCCCATAATAATACCAACCTCCACTATAAACATCTCCAGACAAAACCCACTTAACACCAGTTGCATTGGGTACAAGAATTTTTACACGATAAACTGATTCTTTAGATAGCGGAGAATCAAAATTGAATTCTTCCCAACCGTTGCCACTACCCATTCGTTGAGTTGACTCCTCGATTATCTCTCCAGATGACTCATTAATTAAGTAAGCAACTATTGTCGATCCATTAACTCGTTCATTTAAATATGCATAAAAGCCTGTGAAATGATCAACTGCAGCAGTAAACGTTTGTGCTCTTGTGTTAGTCGCATCCAGTGTTATATTACCCGTCGATAAAACAGTGTTAGAAGCAAAAAGTTCACCTTCAACTGCAAGCACATTGCCCGTTAAAAAACACACCGTAACGCAGACACACAAAGAAAAAAATATTTTTTTCATATCACAAACATCGGATTTAACCCGAAGCCCTCCTATTATAAATTACTTTATTAACTAAACATCGTACAAACTTTTCTTCTTAAACCAATTTACAGCAAATAAAACCCCTATAACAAGCGCAGGAAAAGCTATTATTAAAATAGGCACTAACCTGCTATCAAACGATCCTGATCTCATCATAAGCGAAATGTAAATAATTCCAGTAAGAGTAAAAACAACTCCACCTATTATTTCATATTTCCACGAGACCAATGCGGCAGTCAGCAAGATAAGGGCGGGGATATTGTGCACCAATAGCCCAAGCGCAATATCTCCAGCACTCGCGCCGGATTCGAAAACGTCAACGGAAAACAACATCAAAAATAAAACAAACAAAATGGACAAGACCCTCGGCAGCCAGATTATAAACCTATTTTTATTTTTCATCGATTATATTATATCACCCAATCAATCATTAGACGTTTCTCGCATCTTCAGCCTATAAATTAGAAGTATTTTCGGTTAAGTCGTGAAACTACACAAAAACATACAATTATGTAATGTACAAAAAAAGATAATTTTTAAATAGGTAATAAATATTACTGAACACAGACCCCATAATTAGACATACCCTTACCCATGACTTCCTGCGCACCCTGAACCATAAGAATATACCATGCATAACTAATAGGTTGGGCCCCCCCAGAAGTACTTGACCAGTAAACGTCACTTGCAACATTTGTAAAAATACTGAAGGTAGCTGGACTTAACTTTGTCTTATCTACAACAGAATTTAATTCCCTTATATTAGGTAATCTCCAGTCCGACGAGCCAAAAAATGTTCCGTTATAACAATATTGAACTGCTGCCTCCCAAGATACAAATTTAGCTCCACCGTTTGCCGCATCACCATTCCATGCCTTAGGCCATATCAAACCTCTAGAATCCGTTACTGTACCATCTCCATTATCCGTAAATGTGTTAGCTACACCCCTCTGGTATGTCCCATCATCACCCGTTTCATAAACAGTTGTTTGGCCTGTAAGCGGTAGACCAGGGACACTTTCTCCCTCATAATTGCCGACTACTCCAAAGATATTTATTCCTTGCTTTATATTGTCATCAATAAAATCCGTATCTACAGAAGATAGTGTCGTAGCATTATAATATCCAGCGGATACAATTGTGGACAAGTCAGATAAAGATCTTGCCACCATTGTCCCAGTTTTGGCTGTCCGTGAATTTCCAGAATAAAACGTTTTGCCATCTAAAACGTCGCTTGTCAAAGCATCCCCATCCGGTTGCCACTTAGCCGCAGTTTTTATCGTGTTCCATACACTACCCCAATCAGGAGTATCGGAACTAGATCCGTGAGAAAGACTAGTTAGCTCATTATAAAGAGTAAGGATTTTCGAAGTTGCCCCTGTTTCATTAGACGATCCAGACTGTTCTGCCAAAACATGATCAGCAAAAAGCAAAAAAAACGACAAGATAATACACGTAAAAGAAAAAGAAACAAATGGGAGTGATTTCTTTTTGGAATTTAAATAATTCATATTTCCTCCATTATGCATCAATCCTTTACACATACGACACGATTAACTCCTGTCTTTAAAGCCGTATCAGCACCACCGTTAACCATTACAACGTACCATGCATAGGTTGTACCCCAAGTCGGTGTCGTGCTAGACCAATACATTTCGGTTGCAACATCAGTAAAAACACTAAAGGTCGGTGGGCTTGATCGCGTGCTATCTAAAATCGATATTAGCTCATTTATATTTGGTAATCTCCATTCCGACGAGCCAAAAAATGTTCCGTTATAACAATATTGAACTGCCTCAGTCCAAGATGCCACGGTCGCTCCGTTGTTAGCCGCCTCACCGTTCCATGCTTTTGGCCAAGTAAGAGCAGTAGCCGAATGAGTCACCGTACCATCACCGTTATCGGTAAACGCGTTAGAAACACCTTTTTGATATGTCCCGTCATCTCCAGTTTCATAAACAGTTGTTTGACCTGTAAGCGGCAGACCAGAAGAACCAACTCCCTCATAAAGACCTGTAATTCCAAATATTACAGAGTCTTTTTTTATATTGTCGTCTATCAAGTCAGTATCGACCACTGATAAATCAGTAGAGGTATAATATCCAGCAGCCATAGACTCTGAAGAATCTGATAGTGAGCCAACTGCCATAGCGCCTGTTTTTAGATCTCTTGAATTTCCAGAGTTGAAAGTTTTACCTGGTGAAACATCACTTGCATTAGCATCGCCATCTGGTTGCCATTTAGCAGCAGTTTTAATTCTGTTCCACATAGCCCCCCAATCCTCGGTGTCTGTATCAGAACCGTAAGAGAGAGCCACTAATTCATTATACAAACTGACGATTCTAGAAGTAACCCCTGACTCATTTGACCCACCAAATTGCTCAGCTAGAACTTTATGAGCAAAAAATAATGTTATTGTTGCAACAATAAATGTTGCTACAAATGACAACAATCTAGCTGTATGTCTATCTACTGTTCTTACTTTCATATATCCTCCACTAGAATTCACGCATTGTGTTTTTTTAATGCAATTGTCTTCTTGATAGTTTTCATAGTATCTTCATTGTGCACAACAGTCGGTTCGTGCTGCGTGTAACCCGGCTTGATAGCAAACACTTTATATTTTCCCTTATTTACTAGTGCTTGAAACTTACCAGACTCATTTGTAACTGCTGTTCTTACAAGTTTTCCGTTCTTGCTATCAATAACCCTAACCAAAGCCAACGAAACAGCACTTTTGTTAGAATCATCAAGTACCTTCCCAAACGGCGATGTTTTTCTCATCGAATTAATTGCCAAAAACCACAGTGGTATATATAAAATTAAAATAATTTTTGTGGCAATCCCTCCACTACCAGACGCAACACTAACACCTGAGGTAAAAGTCCCGGCAGATAAAAGTATAATCGTAAGATAAGAAGATATTTTTTCGAATACCGCCATCTTTGATAAAAATTTAACTTTTTTCCTGATATCTACATCTTTCATCGACATCGCGATATCCTCGATTACCAATGCTTCCTTGTCATTACTAATTTTAATGGATTTATTACTGTTGTAGTAGCCACCAACATCTGACATTTTGTACATTTGTTTTTCAACAGAGATTCTATACAAACCAGCTTCTGCGACAAAAGCATAAGTGCCATCAGAATTAGTATATGTAACAGCCACAACTCTTTCGGTAGTATTTTGAGAATCTGGCAACCTAATAAGACTCACTCTTACCTGCCCTATCGATAAACCACTTCCAATCTCAATTACCCTACCCCATTTTTTCTTCCTACGACCAAATAATGTACCGATCATATAAAAACTGTTTCTAAGATACTCCGGGAAAGAAAACATTGTCGATGCACTAGCAATTGGTGCTGCCGCCGCTGAAGCCATAGCCGCAACTGCAACAGTAGCGGATATTGGTTGACTAGTTTTTTTAGCTGCGCTTACAGTAACTTTTGCTACAGTATCAACCATTTTACTTAAAGTAATTTTTTTATCTTCTGGTTCAATAAATGTTTCATCTCCAGCAGAAACTGTCTCTTCTAAAATAACAAAAGAAGCGATTATAATATGGTCTGCCTTTATATCCTTTAGGGTATATTCATCTACTACTTCAATATTTTCTCCATCAACTGAAATAATATCCAAATAATACCCCTCATCTGGAATTAATTTGTATGTCAAATCATCGCCCCACACAACAGTTGTCTCCCCCTTGGGTTCAATTGTTCCTCCAGTTCCCGCAGCCGCTGTAACCGTAAATGATTTTAGATCAAAAACAGCGACTAAATTTTTATTAGAAGTAATATTTTTTATATTAATAACCGGACTAGTGCTAGAGATGCTACCACCCCAAGATTTAAATACAGAAGATTCACTTGCCGAAGCAATAATTTCGACAGAATCACCAGAATCTACCGCGACAGACGTTATAGACGTCGTACCCGATCCCTTACCAGATTTATAAACTGTAACAGTATACTTATCCGGTTCGTCTGGAGCAAGAGCAAAAACTGGCTGTATAATGTGATTTTCGCTAACACCAGTGAATGTATAATCAGTTCTCGCACCTTGTGAAATATTGTCTACAAGAACATCTGAAATAATGTATCCAGTATTTGCTTTTATTTCAAACGTTTTTTCCTGCCCATAATTCACCGTCTGAATTTCATTAGGGGTTATAGTACCCCCCATGGAATATACAGGTGTTATTGTAAAGGTTTTAAGTGTAAAAGTCGCAGTTACAACTTTATCTTCTTGGATAGAATCTATCGAACAGACATCGTCAGCAACAACATCACAACCAGTCCACGAATTAAAAATAGATGATGATGCAGTTGTTGCTTTAATCGAGACACTACCACCAGTATCAAGTGAGACTGGACTGCTTCGATCAAATGAACCATCGCCTGTACCATTTTTACTTATCGTAACGTCATAAACATTAAGTGTAGTTGCATCTACTTCTGAACTATAAGCCGATTCAATTCCGTCGCCATTTTTTGCTTTTACTTTATAGACATAATTTGTATCTTTTATTAATCCTGTATTCACTATGCCAGAAGACTCGCCCCAATTTGCATATGTTCGCCAAACAGCACTATCACCGACTGTTCCATCGGCCTGCACAAACTTTGATAGTGTAACATTGAAAATGGAATACAAAACTGATGAATAATTTCCGTTGGTATCAATTATAATTTTTGTCGACGAGGACGAAACTGGGGTTATAATAGATGTCCCCGGAATATTAGATAAAGTGTAAATTAAGCCAGAAGACGAATAGCCAGTTTCATTTCCGTTACTTCTAGCTTTCACTTTATAAGAATATTGCGACCCAACACTAAGATCAATATTATCAATTCCACTAGCTCCACCCCAATTTGCATACGTCTGCCAAACAGCACTATCACCGACTGTTCCATCGGCCTGCACAAACTTACCAAGTGTTTCATTAAAAATTGCGTACTCGGTGCTAACCAAATTTTCATTAGTATCGATAATAATATTTACCGCCGTGGTTGAAACAGCACTAACTGTTGGGGATCCAGGCGCATAAGCTAATGTATAAAAATTAATACATTCCCCGTAACCACTCGAACCTGTATTAGTTGAATATGCTTTGTATGAATATTGAGTCGATGGGGACATACTGGAAACATCGTAAGAAAACTCACCAGCACCAAAATCCCCAAGTTCGTATACATTAACCACATCTCCAGAACAATCTGAAGATTGATAATAATTAAATCCTCTTTCCGTACTGTTCTCACCACCGGTATTAACAATAACACCATTTAATGTTGATGAAGTTGCAGAAATATTAGTAGGATTTGAGGTTGTTAGTGTTGGAGTAAAAATAATACCTTCGGCAGTTACTCCATCAAAATTTATTAGACCAATATCACCACTCCAAGCATAACCAGAAAACGCCCCCGATTGGCTTATCGAAACATTAGAACCGTACGGAGAACTATTAAAATCGATAACGTCACCGGTATTAACAAACTTCGCCTTTCCACTTACTAAACCTGTTATATTATCGAACGAAACAGGACCATCAGGATTATCAGCTGTACCAAATGCGACCCAACCTAAATCATCGCTCCAAGCATAACCAGAAAAGACTTTTGTTATATTATTTATTACAACATTTGATTGATAGTCTGAAAAATTTATATTTACGCCAGTATTAACAACTGCTGCCTGACCACTCAAGGGCGAAGTATCTGCCGCTAATGATTTTCCGACTGAATTAACTGACAAAAACAAATGCATCGAGACATACGACACGATACATATATACACAATCAAAGCCCCAACATGCAAATATGACACATTTGGTTTTGTGTGCCAGGCATAATACCAAGAGAATTTCATTCTCATAAAATTATGCACAGAACTAAATAATCCCACCGCCACCCTAGTTGAACGGTGAATCCGAGCAATCTTATCATCTAGTTCTTTTATGATCCCCAAACCAGTGTCGTTATCCTCCGGCAACTATCCCCTCCAATTTAAACTATCCAACTAAATTTTACATTTTGGACCGTCAATATGCAAACATACTACGTACAAAATTATTTTTTTTAGTAGAAACATTTAATTAACAAAAGGTTTAAAATGAACTTATAATAAACTGTGCTAAAATCTCTTACTTAAACTTTTTTTATGCCAAGTTAACGAGATAGCAAACAAAAAAACGGTAAAAATAGAAAGAATCGTTAAACTTAGGCAAGGAGAGAATTGACTACTTTTCTCTATCGAATATCTAGCAAGATCAGTGTAGTAAGTCAGAGGAGAGAAATAAGCCAACACTTTTAAATTTCCCATTTGATCTATAGGAACAAAAACTCCACTTATAAATATAAGAGGAAATTTAATCAAGCTAGAAATTAACATGATATCAGACGGTTGGTCTGCGGGCGGAGCAGAAATTAAAATTCCTAAAGAAGAAAAACAAAAAGCAGCTATTATTGTACCTATAACTAAAGAAAAAGTAATTATCTCTGCTCCCAACAAAAAAACACTCACTAGCAATATGATTGATGTAATAAGCACCCCGAATAAAACTGAACCGATAATATCCCCTAAAAGAATTGCCCACAAAGAAATCGGAGATGACACTAACCTCTCAAAAGTTTTCATTCTTGTCTCCCAAGGTGCGATGACTGGAGTAATGGCAGAGACAGCAAAAAACAAAGCCATACCAAGCAATCCTGGTATTAAAAGTACAATAGAAATATCTCTTTTAAAGAAAAAAGCAATAAACATAAAAGCAGGAATCAGCAAACCCTGAATTATTACCGGACCTCTCAAATAATAAATCGAAAGGTCTTTTTTGGTGATAGCAAACGATCTTTTCAGCTGTATAAATAAGCTCATTAATTAATTTTTTGTTAATTTTATAAAAACATCCTCTAGGCTTGGACCCAATGTATTTATAGATACTATTTCATTGTTGGTAGTTCTCGCATATTCAATCAATAGAGGAAAAATCTCTTTTGGTTTTTGGGTATATAACCTTAGCTTGTCTCCTACCTTCTCGATCCTATTCACATTTTTTAATTTAAGCTTGTCGAGATCCACTTTTTTCTCAAAAGCTACTTCCACAGAAGAAGTACTTTGAATTTCATTTTTTAGGCTTTCTGGTCTATCTATAGCCACAATCTTACCATAATTCATAATTGCTACCCGATCACAAAGTAAATTTGCTTCTTCAATATTGTGAGTAGTTAGTAATATTGTGACCTGTTCTTTATTAATTTCTTTTATTATATTTCTAATTAGTCTTACACTTTCTACATCTAAACCACTAGTGAAGCTCCCCCGACAGGAGTCGGGGGCATCTTCGCTAAATTGACTTATCTAGGTCGAGTTCTATTTGGCCTTTGTCATCCCGCTCTTGGTATTTTATATAGTTTAGTATCTTCTTTTCGT
>Ga0172381_10001803_pt1 | contig 24475 bp, 24 predicted proteins | sample Leawel6488metaG_FD_119754 | JGI IMG/M metagenome (GOLD analysis project Ga0172381, IMG submission 119754) | Leachate microbial communities from a municipal landfill in Southern Ontario, Canada - Leachate well 64-88 metaG | ecosystem: Engineered > Solid waste > Landfill > Unclassified | place... | reverse complement strand
GGATGGAAACTCATCAATTGATGTCCCGGAGGCCTAGTCATCTCTGGAGAAATGTTGCTTGGGTGCCGGTACCAGCGCGGCATCAATGATCTGGCCGCTCTAGGCCACCTATTTGTCTGTTAATATCTCCGACTTTCCCGGAAGGCCGTGCGGACTGGGCTTGCCGAAAGCCATCCATAGCTTTGACCGTACTCACTCACGTCCCATCGGCGCTAGCAAATCCCCGCAACCAAGGATCAAGATGGGCGATGTCGAACGTACCTGACTCGAACATCTGCATCATCTCCGCGTGGATCCGCGTTGGCGCGCGTCGCACGCGCCAACCATTGATGCGCAAAAACACGTCGGCAGCCGCAAAGGCGATGCGCTTGTTCCCGTCAACGAATGGGTGATTGATCGCCAGGCTTTCCAGCAGCGCAGCGGCCTCGGCTAGGATGTCGTTGTAGTAACCCGTCTGCGGGCGGAACAATGCGGCCTCCAGCGCCCCTGGATCGCGCAGCCCAAGCGCACCGCCGTAACGCTGCATCAGCACCGTGTGCATGCCAAGCACATCGGCCACGGTCAGGTAATCGTGCGGCACGGCTTACTTCGCCAACTCGCGGTAGAGGCTGTCAAATTCGTCGAGACTGGACGCGAACGAAGCCATCGCATGGCGGCGGGGACGCTCCTTCTGCTGCCGGTCGATGTAGTCGCGCAGGGCTTCATCGAGCACCGTCTGGAACTGGCGCCCCTGGCTTTCTGCGATCTGGCGCAGCGCGGCCAACACTTCTGGTGCCGCCTGGGAGGAAAATTTTTCGCGGACGGCAGTCGTCATGGCCATCTCCGTCATGATCAATCTTGATGTTTCATGATAGAGCAAGATGCGATCTTGCGCCATCATCAGGTTTGCGTTCACCGTTTGACCGGCCAATACGGAATAGCTACCCCGTAGGGCAGAATCTCTCGGGCATGATGGACTTCATGGCTGCGCGCAAGCTGCGATCTTCCGCGCCGCCACCCTCTTCTGCCACGCCATGATCGCGTCGATGACTTCCTGGTCAAAGTCCATGCTTTCATGTTCTTTTACCAGTTTTTTCACCGCCTGTACCTGCGTGGATATCTGCACGGTGCGGGCAATATTCTGGAAATATGGATCGGTATCCAGATAGCAGTTTTCCTGAGGCAAGGCGCGTTTCAATTTGAGCGCCTTGCCTTCTTCGGCATGGCACAGCACGGTTTTTGAGTTGATCTCCGTCACGCTATATGCCCGCACGGATTTTACCGTCCCGCTATAGGGCACATGCTCCACAACCCAGAACCTGTCCCCCACTTCGGCATCGGCAAAATCCAGATATTTTCCGTATGCATTACCCGTTGCAATCAGCATCACCATTCCCCTGCGTTTTGGAGGCCCGCCAGATACCTAGCGCCAGCAGGAGCCAGGAAAAAATCAGCGCCGTCCCGCCCATGGGGGCGAAAAATGCCCAGAACGAATAGCCGGTCAGCACCAGCAGATAGAGTCCGCCGCAAAACAGCAGAACGCCCAGGGCCATCAGCAGTCCCGCCGCGCAGAGCAGGCGCCGCCTGCCGTATTGGCGGATCAACACGCCGATGAGCAGCAGGCCAAGCCCGTGATAAATCTGAAAGCGATTCGCAATATCGTAAATATGCAGCGCGCGGCCACCTACCCTACCAGCCACCAGATGATCCCCTGCCGCGCCGGCGATCACCGCCAGGGCCATCACCAGCGCCCCCAGCATGGCAAAATACGCTCCTGCCTGCGTCCCGCATTTCCGCCCTGCCGAATATCCAGCCATGTCATTCCTCCCTCGAATACCATCCCGGTTTATAGCCCATATGGAGGGCCTCGAACAAACATGGCCCATCCGCCCCCACCGTTCATAAGCCTGTGCTATGCTGGCAGGTATCATTCTGGAGGAGTCATGACATTTCACAAAATTTGTATTCTGGGGGGCACGGGCTTCGTGGGGCGGCACCTGGCAGAGCGGTTGAGCCAGAAAGGGCACGCCGTGCGCATCCTGACGCGCAACCGCGAACGTCACCGTGAAAATCTGCTGGTACTCCCCGGCGTGGAGTTGATCGAGGCCAATGTCCATGACCCCGTCGCGTTAAAAAAGCAGCTCGCAGGACGAGATGTCGTCATCAATCTCGTGGGAATCCTCAATGAACGCCATCAAGGCGATTTCGACAGGAACCACGTCGAACTCCCGCGCCTGGTGGTCGGCGCCTGCAATGATCTGGGCATCCCCCGTCTGCTCCACATGAGCGCATTGGGAGCCAGCCCTGCCGGTCCCAGCGCCTACCTGCGCTCCAAGGGGACTGGTGAGGAGATCGTCCGTCAGTCGGGCGGGAACAGGGCGGAAATGGGACACTTTGATTATCTGGAAGAACCCATGCCGCTCTGGAGCCATGGGCTCAAAACCACTTGTTTTCGCCCAGCGGTGATCTTTGGTGAGGGTGACAGCTTTTTCAACCGCTTCGCCGGGCTATTGCGCAACATCCCCTTTTTCATTCCGCTGGCCCGGTCGAAAGCCAGAATGCAGCCGGTCTGGATTGAAGATGTGGTCAGCGCCTACGTGCAATCCATGGATGACGAAAAAACCTACGGTCAGGCCTATGATCTGTGTGGTCCGAAAGTCTATACCCTCGGTGAACTGGTGGCATATACCCAGAGTCTGATCGGCACCCATCGCGTCATCCTGCCCCTCGGTGACTTCGCCGGCAATCTTCAGGCCAGCATCATGGAAAGGCTGCCGGGCAAGGTACTCACTCGCGATAACCTGCTCTCCCTGTCCGTCGACAGCGTCTGTACCAGAAATGATCTGGCCGACCGCTTCCAGATACAGGCCACCTCTGTCGAGAGCATCGTACCCGGCTACCTGGGCGGAAAAGGTGCCCGCGCGGAGCGTCTGGCGGAAATCCGCAACCGGCGTTCCTGAGCGTCGGCCGAATCGAGATCACGCGTCGGACAACACCTGCGCCTCGCTCTGCAACCCCCAGGCCGCCAGACGCGTCCGATCGGCCGTGGACCAGACCGCACGATGCAGCGCGAGCATGGAGTTGCGATCGGTCAGCAGTACGTTGCGCTCCCGGTTGCTGAGCCCTTGCGGACCCTGTTCCAGCGCCTTGTGGCAGAGTTTCGCCGCACGTGGCCAGACGGCGGTGCGGTTACGCTGCAAGGCGGTATGTATTGCGTTGAAACGGGGGTCCACCACCACCTGAACAAAGGGGTCCCCCTCTATGTGGGGCATATAGGCCTCCCTATCCGCGCTGAGCGATTGCAATTCCTGCGGGACATGTACTTCTTCGGGGATGACAAAAAGATGATGCCGCTGGGTCCAGCGCCCCAGCGCGGGGCGACTTGTCCAGGCCGCCAGGGGCACCGCTGACGCCAGCCCCCCGAGTATGGGGACCAGCCAGGCAAAGTGCCACGCCCCCAGAAAGGGATAGAGTATCCCTGCCAGAATCAAACCCAGCGCCGAACACCAGCCAAAATAACGTAGCGCATCCCGCCAGGAAGTCTCCTGATCGCCACGGACTTGCGCGCCCCAGCCCACGCCGCGCCCCATCAGGGTCTGAATCACGAACTGGCTGTGAAAGGCCATACGGATCGGCGCCATGAGTATCGAAAATATACTCTCCAAAAACATGCTGATCACCAGATGGAATGCGCCGCCGAATTGCTCTTTTCGGCCGTGCTGACGCAACACCCAGAGCACCGCCATGAATTTTGGCGACAGCAGTAAAATCGCCGTCACCCCAAACAGCCAGAAAGGCATGGGACTGACCAGCCAGTCCCAGTCGAGTGGGGTGATGATGCTGCCGTCACTGGCGGTATTGGCCCAGTGGAGCGAGCCCAGCGCCCCCAGGATCAAAAACAGGCCCCACAAGGGCGCCGCCAAAAAAGACATGGCACCGTTGACAAAAAGAAAACGATGCGCCGGACGCAGCCCCTCCCCTGCCAGCAGGCGCAGATGTTGAAGATTACCCTGCGCCCAGCGGCGGTCGCGTTTGAGATCGTCGATCAGGGTGGGGGGTACTTCTTCATAACTCCCGGACAGGCTGGGCACAAACCAGACTTCCCAGCCGCTTTTGGCCATGAGCGCGGCCTCGACAAAATCGTGGCTCAGTAGTGGGCCGCCGAGAGGGGCCCGCCCCGGCAACACCGGCAGGGCGCAATATTGGGAGAAGGGAGCGATTCGAAGCATGGCGTTATGGCCGATATAATGGCCGTCGCCCAACTGCCAGAAGCGCAGGCCGACACTGAAAATCGGGCCATACAGATGCTGCGCGAACTGTTGCAGGCGCGCATACAGGGTTTCGCGATTGACCGCCACCGGCTGGGTCTGAATGATGCCGACCTGAGGATTACCCTCCATCATCTCCAGCATCCGGTACAGCGTCTCGCCGTTCATCACACTGTCGGCGTCGAGTACCACCATGTATTCGTAACCCTTACCCCAGCGGCGGCAAAAATCTGCCACATTCCCGCTCTTGGCCTTGTTATTGATGGGCCGCCGCCGGTAATGGATGCGCCCAAAAGCGTCCAAAGACTCGCAAAGCGTCGACCACACCAGCTCTTCGCGCAGCCAGATGGCAGGGTCGCGGGTATCGCTCAACAGGAAAAACTCGAAATGGGCGAGCGCGCCGGTCTTCTGTATGGACTTATAGGTAGCCTGGAGACCCGCGGCGACCCGTTCTATCTCTTCGTTGTAAATCGGCATGAGTACCGCCACCCGGCTCTGCAGCCGTGGCTCGGCCAGGTGCAGTTCGGGGCTACCGGGCGCGGTATCGGCGCGTCCACGCATGAGCAGAACGAACCCTACCAGCGCCGTCCAGAAGCCTGCGGATATCCAGGCGAACAGCAATACAAAGATGAGCAGCGTCGGCAGTTCCAGCCAGAAAGGCAGGCGGTCCGTCAATACCTGGTCCAGTGTCAGGCCAGCGCCACACGCCGGAAGAACGATGAAAGTGCTGAGCCAGTAGCGCCGGTACCGGCCGATGGCTTCCCACGGCCGGGTGCCGCCACGGCCCATATTCAGGCTTCTCCAGGCAGTACGCGCGGATGCGCGCGGATCGTGTGGTGGTTGAGCAGGGACTGGGCGAGGCGCATCAGGGCTGCGCCCCAGGAGCGGTTCAAGGGCCGCGAGGCCATGCTGGAACGCACGATGGCCGGGCCTACCTGACGCTGCAACCAGCGGCAGGACTTGCCATCATGGGCGTCGCCCACGGGCAGATGGAGGGAAAGATCCAGTCGCGCATCCAGCTCATCGCCGTCCCCCAGCGTCGCCAGAGCCAACTGTAGGCCCGCGAAGGCCCGGGCATAAAGCGCCTCACCTTCCATATCCGCGCCGCGCAGTTGCGCCACTACCTGCCCGCGAATCCACAGCCGCTGGGCATCCGTCAATGACAGGCGGGCCATGTACTGCTCCACGCGGGCCAGCACCGGGGCATTGTTTGCGACGACCATGGCCTCCGCTGTCCAACCCGCCAGCAGCTCAGCCGCGGGATTGACACTGTAGCTCGATTCATCCTTAAACATTACATCTGCTCCTTTGCCGCGTGTAAAAGATAGGTCCAGGTATTGCTCATCACCTGATGGTTCAGGGTTAAAAAACACCGTACGTTACTGGGTGAATCCGGTTGCGGCTGAATGACGGCGATCACTCGCCAGAAGTGGCCATCCTTTTCCCATTCCAGTTTCTGGCTGAGAATTTTCGCACCGTCCGCCGCCTCAAGATGGACCTGCACGGGCGCAGTTTCCTGCAGTTTGGTGAGTGCACCGCCCCCGAAATCGATGACCACCGTCCGTGCGCCGGGCACTTTTGGATCGTCGCCCAGATAGGTGCCCACCGGATGGGGCAGCGGGATCAGACCGTGATTATCGAGGAAAAATCGCAGGGTATAGGCGAAGTGCAGGGGCGTTTTGGGTGCGGGTTCATGTTCCGGCACCCAGAACGCGACAATATTATCCATATCCCGATTGTTGGTGGGCAGTTCCACCAGACGTAGCTGCCCCTTGCCCCAGTCACCGTCGGGCTGCACCCAGACGCTGGGGCGCCGTTGGTACTGGGTTTCGATGCCCTGGTACGCGGAGAACCGGCGATCCTGCTGAATCAGGCCGAACCCGACAGGGTGATCCATCGCGTAGGTCGTGGTCTGGGCGTACAGCGGGTTGTTGATGGGCCTGGTCGTCCATTCACCATTACCGTTGGCCATGACCAGGTCGCTGGAATCGTGCTGGGCCGGGTGCCAGTCACCTGCGGTGACGCCGCGTCCATGCCCGTGCCAGTACATGCTGGTCAGGGGCGCCAGTTCCAGTACCTGTACCGGCTTGCGCAGGTAGATGGTGGCCTCCACATGGACCGTGGTGCTGTCACCCTGCTGGATGGTGAAGCGATAGGCCCCCGTCGCGACGGAGCTGTCCATCAGCGCATAGACCACCATCGTGGTCGCATCGGGTTTGGGACGTACCAGCCAGAATTCTTTGAAGTAGGGGAAGATTTCGCCGGAAGGCTGAGCCGTGTCGATCCCGAGCCCACGTGCCGAGGTCCCGTAGATGGCACCTTTGCCAACAGCGCGGAAATAGGTCGCACCGAGAAAGGAGATGAACTCATTGTGATGAGGTGGATTATCGAGCGGCGCGAGCAGACGGAAACCCGCATAGCCGAGCGCCGCGGGTATATTTTGGGGTACGTTCAGCTTGCCGAAACTGAAGTGCTCCAGCGTAAAGGGAATTGGCCGCACCGCACCGTCCACAACGCTGCGGATAACCACCGGGCGGTGAAACCAGGAGCCAGGCAGATAAAACTGTGACTCGTACGGCAAGTTGTCGCCTCTCCAGAGCGGTGAAACATCCTGAATCTGGGCATACTGGTCAGGCGTGAGATCTTTGAGAAAAGCCGGGATAGGCAAGGGCTTCGGGTTGTAGGTGCGGTTCACCAGCAATTTGGCCTTGGCCGCCACCGTAGCCATGCCGAACTCGGCGGCGTATGCGGGCAGCGTTGCCGCCAACCCGGCCAGCCCAAGCAGGACGGCGGAAAGCGGCTTCAGTGACAGATGATGACGTCGATAAATATTCATGACAGGACAGAAAGCAATACCTATGCCACAGATGCAACATGCTAATTTTTCAGGTTTAATTATTTTTTGAGGCTTGCTTTTGTCGCTTGTGCCCGACGTCATCGGGAAGATGACCGGAGAATCCACCGCACCAGATCGCGTCTCTCGCGGACGGATTCATGACATACTTCATAGCGCACTGAAAGTATTATAGTATCACCGGACACCCATAGATGGTCTCTATAAATGGTGCCTTTCGACCATAAAAAATGGCTAGGGGTAATAGTCGCCGATAAACAACAAAATAATTCATGGACCTGCACCCGCTCCGCCATGGAATTTAATAACCGACGCAACAACGCGCGGCCACCAACATGATCAATAACTTTACGAATGACCTATATCATATTGACTAGGAAGGTTTTATGAGTGCGGACAACTATGATGTCACCATTATCGGCAGTGGCCCCGGCGGCTATCGTGCGGCAGTTCTGGCAGCTCTGCGCGGTAAAAGAACCGCGATTATCGAGCGAAGGACCTGGGGAGGAACCTGTCTCAATCGGGGCTGTGTCCCTAAAAAGGACTGGCATGAAACGGCAAAATGGATAGAGCAAAGTCGTCATTTCCAAAAGCGGGGAGTGGTGGGTCCGGCGCTAAGGGGAAACATGGCACAAGCCTGGCAGCATCAGCACGATGTGGTCGAGACTGTCCGTGGCAGCTATCTTGACTACCTCAAGCGCCTCGGGATACATCTTTACGACGGCACGGGCAGCTTCCTGGACGCCCGGCGCATCGCCGTTGAAGGGGTCGGCGGACTGGTGGAAATCCATACGGAAACCAGCATCATCGCCACCGGATCGGCGCCATCCCTGCCCCGGGGGATCGTTCCGGTAGCTGGCAAAGTGCTGACCAGCGACATGCTCTATGACGACGGCGTCCCGCACGGGGATCGGGTGATCCTGGTGGGTGGAGGGGTCATCGGCACCGAGTTCGCGTATATTTTTACCCAGCTCGGCAAACAGGTGGAATGGCTGGTGCACTCCACGCCTCTCGCCCACACCCGGTATTCGCCGCAGGCCAGGGATACACTCCATGTGGCGCTGACCGGACTGGATATCCATCCACAGCCCGGGTTCAGGATCCACCGCATGGAGACGACGACCGAGGGCGTGACGGTCTTCGACGACCAGGGGAAGCCGGTCCATGGCGATTGGGTACTGCTCGCCACTGGACGCCATGCCTACACCGAAGGATTGGGTCTGGAAAACACCCGTATCACCCTGGACGATCATGGCTTCGTGCAGACCGACGCCACCCTGGAGACCGGAGAGTCCGGCATCTATGCCATTGGCGATGCCGTCGGACCGATCATGAATGCCAACCAGGCCCTCAACGACGCCCGGATAGTCATCCACAACCTGCTCAGCACCGAAAAGCAGGAACGCGATCCGCTCTGGGTGCCGGAACTGGTGTATTCCGCAGTGGAACTGGCGCGTATCGGTATGGATGACGAAGCGGCCGAGGACGCAGGTTTTGAACCTGCGGTCGGTTTTGCGGCTTTTGAGACTTCACCGCGCGCACTGGGGCAGGACGACAGCGTTGGCTTTGTCCGTCTTCTGGCGGATATGGACAGCGGCGAACTGCTTGGCGGTGAAATAGTCGGACGGGATGCCGGCGAATTGATTCATTTGCTGGCCAATGGCGGCGACCATGACGGGGCGCTGCGCAGGATCGCCGAAACCCGCACCAACCACCCTTCCCGCGCAGAAGAACTGGTAAATGCCACCGAAACACTGGCGGCGCGTTGGGGTCTGGAAGAACAGATTTTTGGGCCGTCCGATTAATCGAGGGTATACAGGAAGCTGCGCAAATCCAGCAGTTCGTCTTCACAAAGGGTGTGGCCCATGGGGTAACGGTGCGTACTGACCGCATAGCCCGACGCGATCAGTAGCTGCCGGGCGGTCTCCATATAGGAAATGGGCAGGACGCCATCCTGCTGCCCGTGCGCCCAGAATACCGGCGGCGACTCGGGCGTCGCCGTCGGCAGGCGGGCACGCAACGGCAGGTAGGCGCTGAGGGCCAGCACTGCGCGGGCCGCATAGCCTGCATGTAGCGCGGTGTAGAGCGACATGGCGCCCCCCTGGGAGAATCCACCCAGAATGACGGATGATCCGCCGCCGGCCTCTTGATCCAGCAGTGCGCCGAGCCGCGCCGCCATGTCCTGCAATCCCTCGGCATCTTCGGCAGACTGCCCGCCGAAACCATAAACGTCATACCAGGCCCGCATCGGCTGGCCCCCGTTGACATGCACCGGACGCACCGGCGCATTGGGAAACAGCCAGCGGAACCGACACTCCGGGTCCACCATGTCCGCCACCCCGGCGAGGTCTTCCATGGAGGCACCAAGACCGTGCAGGAGCACAATGCAAGGCGCTTCCGCTTGGCAACCGGGGCGGGTCAGCAGACCCTCCGGCCAGACGTCAGGACTCAATGGCATGCTCGGTATTACTCCTCAGTGCGTCCAGCTTGCGGTACAAGGTTCGCTCGCTTACCCCCAGGCGCTGCGCCAGGCTGCGGCGATCGCCACCATAATTTCCCCGCGCCCAGCGCAGGTATTGTTCTTCTAGATCCGCCAATGGAATGATTTCGCCAACGCCGGGTATGGAAGGCTGCCGGCCCGTCAAAGACGGAGCCGAGCCGGACTCCTGCACAGGCAGATGCTGAAGGTTTGCCGGCAGATGTTCCGGAAGAATCCAGACATCGTCGGCCAGCAGCGCCGCACGCTCGAGAATGTTGCGCAGTTCACGAATGTTGCCGGGGTAGTTATAACGGCGCAGCAGTTCCAGCGTATCGGCGTGAAGGTGCAGCCCCCTGGCCACCGGCAGCCGCTGCAGGATGACTTCCGCCAGCAAGGGCACATCCTCCAGGCGCTCACGCAGCGCGGGCAGCATGATAGGAAATGTATTCAGACGGTAATACAGATCCTGCCGGAAGCGCTCCTCCGCGACCATTTTTTCAAGCGGGCGATGAGTAGCCGAGACCAGGCGGAACTGCGAACGGATCGGCTCCACGCCCCCTACCCGCCGGAAATGCCCCGTTTCCAGCAGGCGCAGGAGTTTCACCTGTAGGCTGAGCGGAATATCACCGACTTCGTCGAGAAAAAGGGTGCCCCCATCGGCCGCCTCCACCAGACCGGTTTTGCGCGAATGCGCGCCCGTGAATGCCCCTTTTTCATGACCGAAGAGCTCGCTCTCAAAGAGGGTTTCGGACAAGCCGGAACAATCCACCGCTACGAAAGGCCCGTTCCGACAGTGACTGGCCTGATGTACGGCCGCAGCGGCCAGTTCCTTACCCGTACCGGACTCGCCGAGCAATAATACGGCGGCATCACTGGGCGCCGCCCGGCGGATAAGCCTGGCCACGTCCCGCCAGGCGGGGGAGTTGCCGACCATGGCGGGGGCAGGCAGCACCGTCGATTGCGGCACCAGGGTCAGCAGTTCAAGAAAATAGACCACTTTGGCACTATCATTACGGATAGGGTAGAGATCGATCTGCGCGTTTCCGGAGCTATTGCTATGCACCACATGCTGGCCGGTACCGGAGCTTTGGCAGGCGTCGAGGGGACAGTGATTGCCTCCCTGACGACAGGCGTAACCTGCATCCTCCATGATTTCGTAGCAGCGCCGCCCCTGCAGGGGCTTGCCGTCGCCGAAGACCCGCCGATAAGCCTGGTTGGCGGCGAGGACGGAGTAATCTGCACACAGCAGCACAGCCGGGGCGCTGAAACAGTCCAGCAACGATGTCATTTCCGCCCGCAACTGCCTGAGCAAATCCGTCATACCCCCTCCTCCACACGCCCCGCACCCGGACTCGCGATCGGTGCGATGGGCACATCCTCACTCCTCACCGCGCGCATGTCAATTATAACAGCACCTGCCAATCCGCGACTGCCATTTTTGGCACCCGCGCTGCGGTACAGACCGCGACAGCGACTGCACAGCACATGAACAGCCCTACAAATAAAATACAAGCACCTGTTTATCATTATCCTTTCAAAGGATGTCAGGGTAATAGACTATTATCAAATAATGGCACAGAGATTGCTAATACTCTGATGTCCAAATACTCGACAGGGACGGGCGATATGATTTTCAGACAACTATGCACCCCCAAGGGCGGCCACCTGAGCTATCTGCTGGGCGACCCCGTTACCCGCGAGACCGTCATCATCGACCCCATGCCAGCACATGTCGACACGCTGGAGGCGTTCATGATCGAGCGTGGCCTCAATCTGCGATATATACTGCAGACCCACCACGAACCCGTCCATTTCGCCGCGGCCACCGTATTGAAGGAACACAGCGGCGCCCGAATTGTCGCCCACGAGAGCGTCACCGATGAGCACATCGACCTGCGCCTGCGGCATGGCGATGTCCTCTATTTCGGAGAAGAAAGTCTGCGGGTGCTGCACACGCCGGGGCTCAGCCCCTGCGCGGTCACCTATTGGTGGGAAGATCGCCTGTTCACCGGGATGACCCTGCTGGCCACCGGCACGGCACCCTGTACCAGCCAGAGCGATCCGCAAACCCTGTATCACAGCATCACCCAAAGTTTGCTCAGTTTCCCTGGGGAAACCCTGATCTATCCCGGTCTGGAAAGCAAAGGCCGGCGCCTCACCAGCATCGAGGAACTCCGCCGCAAGGACAACTGGTTCAACAATCAACGGGGCAAGGGCGCGTTCTTACGCAGTTGTGCGCTCTTGCTGCCCGAGAAGTCTTCAGTAGAAGTAACCCGTAAAAGTGATGTAAACAAAATAGGGGCACAGGAGGAAGATGTGCACCATTACATGCCCGGTCGGAATATTCCGGCTTCTTTGTAGGAGGTAATTCATGGACATGTTGATCAATCCCACGGTGGTGGAGCTATCGCGCCTGCAGTTCGCGTTGACCGCTCTCTACCACTTCTTATTTGTACCACTCACCCTGGGTATGACCTTTATTCTGGCCACCATGGAAACGGTGTATGTCATCACCGGCAAACAGATATATAAAGAAATGACCCAGTTCTGGGGTAAACTCTTCGGCATCAACTTTGCCCTGGGTGTCGCCACCGGTCTGACCATGGAGTTTGAATTCGGGACCAACTGGTCCATGTACTCCCACTTCGTGGGCGATATTTTCGGTACCCCGCTGGCCATTGAGGGGCTGATGGCCTTCTTCATGGAATCCACCTTTGTCGGTGTGATGTTCTTCGGATGGGATCGCATCAGCCGTAAGGCCCACCTCGTAGTCACCTATCTGGTTGCCTTGGGTTCCAACCTTTCTGCGCTGTGGATTCTCATTGCCAACGGTTTTATGCAAGACCCGCGGGGCGGCACTTTTGATCCCAATACCATGCGGATGCAATTTTCCAGCTTTATCGACCTGATCTTCAATCCAGATGCGCAGGCCAAGTTTGTCCATACCTCCATCGCGGGTTTTGTAACCGGCTCCATGTTTGTCATGGGCGTCAGCGCTTATTACATGCTGACCAACAAGCGGAAAGATTTGGCGTTGCGTTCCTTCCGGATCGCCACACTCTTCGGCGTGATTTCCAGCATCGGCGTAATTACCCTGGGTGACGCCCTGGGCTACATTGATGGCCAGAAACAGCCCACCAAGCTGGCAGCCATGGAAGCCATCTGGAACACGGATTACAACACGGTGTCCGCGTCTTGGAACCTCATCGCCATCCCCAGCCGTAGCGAACAGAAGAATCTCTTCGAGGTTTCCATCCCGTATATCCTTACACCGCTGCTGACCCACTCCGAAACGACGGTCATTCCCGGCATCATCCAGTTGGAGCAGGAAGCCAAGCCAAAGATTGCCAATGGCATCAAGGCGATGATCGCATTGAAGGAGTACAACCTGGATCACAGCAATACCCAGGCCCTGGCCACCTTCAAGCAGTACGAAAATGACATGGGTTATGGTTTCCTGGCCATGCAGTTTGCGCCTGATCAGGACCTCAAGAAGATCGACGCCACCAATCTGCCCAGCGTTCTGGACAAGACGGCGAAGGATACCATCCCCAATGTCTGGGTAGAGTTCTGGGCCTTCCGCCTGATGGTCGCCATGGGCTTCTTCATGCTGGCCCTCTTCGCTTTCGCGGCATATTTCAGCCTGAAGAACGAAATCGAGAAACACCCCGCGCTGCTGAAACTGGCGATGTGGAGTATTCCCTTGCCTTGGGTAGCCTGTGAGTTCGGTTGGATCACCGCCGAAAATGGTCGTCAGCCGTGGACGGTATTCGGCTGGCTGCCTACCTTCGTCTCCGCCTCCACTCACAGCGTCGGCTATATGGTGTTCTCGCTCATCGGGTTCACCCTGCTGTACAGCTCTTTCATCGCGGCGGAGCTCTACCTGATGTTCAAATACGCCCGTCTGGGTCCGCAGGATGATCATCATGGTCACGGTTCTGCACCTGCGGGTGGCGGCATGGCGGGTCAGCCGGTGTTTGCCAAACCCAGCATGGATCGCAAGTAACGCCTGCGCGATGAATCAAGGGGGGTTGATTTACCCCCCGACTGAATGGAGAGCACAAGATGGATGCTTACGTATATTTAAAGATATTCTGGTTCCTGATTCTGGGAATCCTGTTGATGGGCCTCGCTATCATGGTCGGTATGGATATGGGCGTTGGTACTCTGATGCGTTTTGTCGGCAAAACCGACGGCGAACGCCGCGAAGCGCTCAACATTGTTGGCCCGCACTGGGACGGTAACCAGGTGTGGTTCATTCTTGGTGGCGGCGCGATTTTCGCGGCCTTTCCCACGCTTTACGCAACGTCTTTTTCGGTCTTCTACATCGTCATGATTCTGCTCCTGTTCAGCATGATCATGCGGCCTGTCGCCTTCGAATACCGTTCCAAGGTGCCCAGTCATCGCTGGCGCGATTCCTGGGACTGGGTCTTTCTCATTTCCGGTGCCCTGCCCATGATTGTTTACGGGGCTGCCATGGGGAATATTCTGGAGGGCGTCGGCTTTCACTTCGGCTGGGACGGCCAGTATTACCAGACCGAATCTTTCATCTGGTATCTGCTGAATCCCTTCGCGGTGCTCTGCGGCGTGCTGTCGCTGAGCCTGGCCATCTATCAGGGCGGCACCATGCTCATGATACGCGGCAGCGGGGCGCTGTATGACCGGGCACGGAATTACGCCAGCGTCGGCGGCATTGTGGCGCTGGTGATCTTCCTGATCGGCGGCTTCATGGTCTCCGGCATGAAGGGTTTCCAACTGGTCAGTGGTGATCCTGGCATGCCCGCGAATCCGGTCAGCGGCCAGACCGTCACACTCGCCAACGGGGCGTGGATGGCCAACTATGCCGCTCACCCCATTCTCTGGCTGGTGCCCTTGCTGGGTTTGGCCGGCATGATCCTGGGTGTGCTCGCGCTGCGCGCCAACAAACCCACTCTCGGCTGGTGGATGGGTGCAGTGGCCTGGATCGGCGTGATCGGTGCCGTGGGTACTTCCATGTTCCCCTTCCTGATGCCCTCCACGAGCAACCCGGACCAGAGCATCACGGTCTGGAATGGCACCGGCAGTGAGTACAATCTGGTCTGGATGACCATCTTTGGTCTGATCTTTTTGCCCATCATCATCAGTTACACCACCTGGTGTTTCCGGGTGATGCGCGGCAAGGTGGCGGCGCCCGACACGCAAGACGACCACGCTTATTAAGAGGAGGCGAACATGAAAAATTTGCTCACATTTATCGGGTTGGCGGCGGTCATGGTGTTGTCCCTTTTTCTGGCGGTGATTACCGGCGACTACGGCCCCTGGTACTTTGCCTGGCTGGTGGGTACCACCATGATTGTCCTTATCTCTGCTGCAGGTGCTATCATGTTTGACAGACAGGATGAAGATCAGCAGCGAAAGCAGGGTTCCACTCATTAGGAAACAAGGAGCTGTCTATGCAATATGTAGATCTGGAAGACCTCATCTTCTTCATACCGTTTATTTACTTTAGTCTGGCAGGCTTTGCCTACCTGTACACCAGAAAACGATTCCGCTAAAAGCGGAACCGTCACGGGGGCCTTCGGGCCCCTTTTTGTTCATAAGGAATTCCATTGCGCACTGTGGACGAATTGCTGGCGGCGCAAAAATCGGCGCTTCGGGAAAACGGTTCCCTCGACTACAGGCAACGTAGGACGCTGCTGCGGGCCCTTGCGCAGATGCTGCGGCAACACGGCACGGCACTAAGCGAAGCCATCGCCCGGGATTTCGGCAGACGCCACCCCCGCGAAACGGAAATCTATGAAATCTATCCCCTGCAGGCGGAGATCGCCTATGTACTCGGCCATCTCAGGAACTGGATGCGGCCTCGTGCCGTGCATACCCGTTGGCCCTTCCTTCCGGCCCGCAGTCAGATCACTCCGCAACCCGTGGGGGTGGTGGGCATTATCGGCGCCTGGAATTATCCCTTGCTCCTGACCCTGTTGCCATTGATCTCCGCCATCGCCGCGGGGAATCGGGCGATTATCAAAGGGCCGCGTCTGGTGCCTCAGACCATGACGTTATTGGGGCAATATCTGCGTGATGTGGCACCTGAGGATACCATCGCGCTGGTCCAGGGATCACCTGATGTGGATCACGCGTTTCCCGGACTGCCTTTCGACCATCTGATTTTTTCTGGCGCCACCCGTACCGGACGGGTGATCGCCCGTGCCGCTGCGCGGAATCTGGTACCCGTGACACTGTCCATGAGTGGCAAGAGCCCGGCCATTATCCAGCGTGATTATCCCCTGGCCACGGCGGCCCGGTCCATCATGGCGGGCAAACTCGTGAATGCCGGGCAAACCTGCATCGCTCCCGATTATTGTCTGGTGGCGGCGGATCGGCGCGACGATTTTATCGCGCTGGCGAAGTCGGCCGCTTTAGCGCTCTATCCCCACTGGGCAGACAACCCGGACTACACCAGCATCCCCAATGTGCTGCTGTGGAAACGTCTGGATGGCCTGCTGCAGGATGCCCAGGGGAAAGGAGCGCTGCTATGGCAGTCTTCCCCAGCACCAGCATTGACCGATGGCGCGCAGCGGCCATTCCCGCCCACCCTGCTCTGGAATACACGGCCCGGCATGAAAATCCTGGAAGAAGAAACCTTCGGGCCGATCCTGGTGGTTCTGACCTACGATGACATCCAGGAGGCGCTAGCCTACGTGCGCGACCATCCTGCCCCCCTGGCGCTGTACTATTTCGACCGGGATCAGCGGCGCGCCCTGCGGCACTGTAAAGGAATTGCCGCGGGAGGCGTCACCATCAACGACACCATTTTCCATGTCGCCCAGCCGGGTATTCCTTTCGGCGGCATCGGCCTGAGCGGCATAGGCCAGTATCGCGGTATTTATGGGTTTCAACGCCTCTCGCACTACCAGGGCGTCTTCAGGCAGAATCGTCTGAGCGCCTGCGAATGGGTGCGCCCCCCTTATGGACGCTGGACGCGGCTGCTCATCGCCTGGCTGTCACGCTGGGGATAACGGTTCATCTTCGGAGAATACACACCAAAATGCCCGCATCCGATGTGATCATTGCCGGCTCCGGACCTGCCGGCGCCATGCTGGCCAGAGACCTGGCGCGCGCCGGGGCTAGCGTGCGGATTCTGGAACGGGGCGGAGAAACCCCGGCGTCAGCGCCGAATTTATGGAAGCTCTGGCGCCGCAAGGAGGCATCCTATGTGGCGCCGGGGGTTGCCCTGCTCCGTGGCATGCGGGTTGGAGGTGGTTCCACCGTTTTTTACCATACGGCCGTATCTCCTCCCCTGGAGATGTTTTCCCGCTATGGTGTGGAAATGGCGCGAGATTTGGCGGCTGTTCTTGCAGAACTACCGCACCAACCCCTGGAGGCGCCACTTCTGGGTCCCGCTGCGCAACGCATCTCCGACGCAGCACGCTCTTTGGGGCTGCCCTGGCAGACGTTGCCGAAAATGATTTATCAGGAACTCTGCGGCCATGGAGGCTGCCCACCCGCAGCTTTCTGGTCTGCGGCGTTGCTGCTGGCGCAGGCGACGCAACTGGGCGCCAAACTGGAAACCGGCATCCAGGTGAACAGGGTGCTTTTTCAGGACGGGCGTGCGGTGGGTGTGGAGGCCCTCCAGAACGGGCAGCTACACCGGTTCATGGGGGGGACGGTCATTCTGTCAGCAGGTGGTGTGGCAAGCCCCGTCATTTTACGGCGCAGCGGGATCCGTGGGGCGGGGCGAGGATTTTTTTGCGATCCTTTGCGCATTGGCGTGGCAATGAGCCGGGAGGAAGGGTACCAGGAGGCAGCACTGCCCATGACAGCGGGCTTCGTAGATCGGGAAGCCGGTTACATGCTGACGGATATGACTGTTCCGCCCAATTTTTATCGCGCTTTTGCGTGGACGGCCGGCAGGGTCGACATGCTTGCGCATTACCGGCATAGTATGATGATCATGGTGAAAATCCGCGATGAAATCAGCGGTGAAATTAACGCCAACGGGCGCGTCTGGCGACACTTTTCCGCAGCCGAAAAAAACCGCATGCGCAACGGCATGGGACTGGCTGCCGACATCCTCCGGGCGGCGGGCGGTAGACGGATATTCTTCTCGCCCTGGCTGGCCGCGCACCCCGGCGGCAGCGTGCGTCTGGGCGAACTGCTGGATGAGCGGCTATCCTGTTGCACCCCCAATCTCCATGTCTGTGATGCGTCGGTGATCCCCGAACCCTGGGGTTTACCCCCGACGCTGACGGTATTAACCCTGGCGAAGTATTTGGGCCGCCTATTACTTGGGTGAATGAATGAGCGTACTTACGGTATTGCAGTTTTTCCATATCGCCGCAGTGGTTTCCTGGATTGGCGGAATTTTTCTGCTCGATATTTTTATCGTTCCGGTTCTGCGCCGTAACATAGCCAGCGAGGCAGAACGCAGCAAATTACTCTACCAGATTTTTCGCCCCTTCTTTGCCTGGGTATGGGTGGCTGGCGCGGCACTGGTGATTACCGGCTACTGGATGGTGTACATATACGGCGGATTTACCGCGCTCCCTACGGCGATGCGGATCATGGTGACACTCGGCACCCTGATGGTGATGCTGGCCCTGTTTGTATTCTTCGTGCCATTCCTGCGCATGGGGCGGGCTATTGCCGCTGCCGACTGGCCTTTGGCCGCCCGGGCCGCCGGGCAGATCAGACTGATTTCCGGTATCAATCTGGCGCTGGCCATCCCCGCCATCCTGGCGGGGGTATGGGGAATATTCGGCTGACCACCCCCGATCCCGACGCGGTTATCTGAGGTAGATATTCTTCCCCAGCCGCTTGAAATCTTCTGCCTTTTCCTGCAGACCTTCCAGTCGTGCCGTCTCGATGTCTTCACCCTTGGATTGCGCGTATTCCTGCAAATCCTGGGAGATTTTCATGGAGCAGAAATGAGGACCGCACATGGAACAGAAGTGCGCCGCCTTGGCGCCTTCCTGGGGTAGGGTCTCGTCGTGATATTCCCGCGCCTTTTCGGGGTCCAGTCCGAGGTGAAACTGGTCTTCCCAGCGGAACTCAAAACGCGCCTTGGACAAGGCGTTGTCCCGTACCTGCGCGCCGGGATGCCCCTTGGCGAGGTCGGCGGCATGGGCGGCAATCTTGTAAGTGATGGCCCCTTCCCGTACGTCATTTTTGTCCGGCAGGCCGAGATGCTCCTTGGGCGTAACGTAGCAGAGCATGGCGGTGCCGTACCAGCCGATCTGCGCGGCGCCGATGGCGCTGGTAATATGGTCATAGCCAGGGGCGATGTCCGTGGTCAGCGGTCCCAGGGTGTAGAACGGGGCCTCGAAACAGTGCTGTAGCTCCTCCTCCATATTGGCCTTGATGAGTTGCATGGGGACATGGCCGGGGCCTTCGATCATGACCTGCACATCGTGCTTCCAGGCGATCCGGGTGAGTTCACCCAGGGTATGCAGCTCGGCAAACTGCGCCTCGTCATTGGCATCGGCCAGCGAGCCGGGACGCAGACCATCGCCGAGGGAGAAGCTCACGTCGTAGGCCTTCATGATCTCGCAGATTTCTTCAAAATGGGTGTAGAGAAAGCTCTCCTGGTGGTGCGCGAGGCACCATTTGGCCATGATGGAACCACCGCGCGACACGATGCCGGTAAGACGATTCGCCGTCAGCGGGATATAACGCAGCAGGACCCCGGCGTGGATGGTGAAGTAATCGACACCCTGCTCCGCCTGCTCAATGAGTGTATCCCGGAACAAATCCCAGGTGAGGTCCTCGGCCTTCCCATCGACCTTCTCCAGGGCCTGATAAATCGGCACGGTACCGATGGGTACCGGACTATTACGGATAATCCATTCGCGGGTTTCGTGAATGTGCCTGCCGGTGGATAAATCCATGACCGTATCGGCGCCCCAGCGGATCGACCAGACCATTTTTTCCACTTCTTCGGCAATGGACGAGGTGACTGCGGAGTTGCCGATATTGGCGTTGATCTTCACCAGGAAATTGCGGCCGATAATCATCGGCTCCAGTTCGGGGTGATTGATATTGGCGGGAATGATGGCGCGGCCCCGGGCGATTTCGTCGCGCACGAATTCCGGGGTAATGGTGTCGGGGATCTGCGCGCCGAAGGACTCGCCGCGATGGGCGCGGAACAGCGCCGGATGGCCGGCACGCAGACGATCCAAGCCCTGGTTTTCGCGGATGGCGACGAACTCCATTTCGGGGGTGATGATACCGCGCCGCGCATAGTGCATCTGGGAGACATTGCCGCCGTTGGCCGCCCGGCGAATTTCGCGGCGATGATGAAAACGCAGATCCGCCGTGCGGACATCCGCCAGACGGGCGCGACCATAGGCGGAACTGGGCTCGGGGCGGCTTTCGATGGCGGTATCCGTCGGCGACCATTGCCAGCGCAGGGCGGGCAAGCCCGCATGAATATCGATGACCGCGTCCGGGTCGGTATAAGGACCGCTGCAATCATAGACCGGGATGGCAGGATTGACTTCGAGGCTGCCGTCCCGCCTCCGGGAGTCGTTCTGCTGAATCTCCCGCAAGGGGATGCGCAATTCCGGGAAACGCTCGCCACTGAGATAACGCTTGTGTGAGCCGGGAATCGGGCCGCAGGTTACTGCTGCGTCCTGCATAGTATTCACCATATCCGTGGGACGGGTAGCCATCAGTCATTCCTCCTAAAAATTTATCCGATTACTGCGGAACAAAATCAGGATGCGGGCGGAAGATGCGGACAGGCGTACTGCGGTCGCGCTTCCCTACGCCGGCATGACCCGGATCAGGTTCCAAGGGTACCTCTCAGCCCACGACGTGGGCGCCCCTAGCGTTTATAACGATTCACTGAGCAAAGTACGGGAAGCTGAGTGAATCTGTCAAGTTATCAACATGTGCCCATCTTGCACATCAGCTACTTCAAAACGGGAAAAATCCACCAACCTCTTGGATTCTGCCACCTCATCATGGGGAATCAGGAGATACTTCCAGGGCTTGCCGCCGACCTGCGCGGCGTGATCCGATGCGTGTTTACACCAGCGCGCAGCGGCCGCTGCCTTGGCCCGAACTTCCGGCGTGTTGAGCTCGCCGCGCGCTTTGGTTTCCGCCATAAAAATGGTTGTGTCGGTTTCCGCGACGAAATCCGGGATATATTCGGGCTGTTCGGCACCCAGCTTGTAGTACATCTGAAATTGTCCCTTGGCAGGCTTAAACCATTTCAGGGCATCGCGTTCCAGAATGACCGAGAAACGACGCTCCGTATCAGAGTCGAATTTTTGCAATGGATACAGACAACGCGCAAAGCCGCCAAAGAGCATCTGCTTAATGCGGCCGGGCTCGCTGACCGTTTCCCGAAAGTGGTGAACGCCCTGCCCTGCCGCTACCGTATAATTGCATGGCCTCAGCGCCGTAAAACCCCGGCTTACCTGCACCTCATAGCCGGTCGCTGCCTCCCAGAAATGCGGCATCATTTCGGCGTGAATCAGTCGGGCAAGTTCACCTCCGTAGGTATTCAGAATCTCATGCAGCTCGCTCTCGGCGTAATTTTGCGCCTCATAATGGGTGATGCATTGCTCAGCAAGGTCATACAGCAAATCCGCCTGGGTGAAGTAATCAATATCATCATAATCCACGAGTTTATTGACAATATAGTCAGCCAATCGCCGCTCCCGCAAGCCACTGCCACCGCTGAGGGTAAACTGGGTATTACCGCGCAATTCCTGACCGACGATCTCCCTTTGGCCGGGCTGAAAATTCGGCAGGGCCGCCAACTGGAAGGGGTGGAAACCCGTCGTGACTTCGCCCGTCGGCACCACGGCGATGCGGGGGATATCCATACTCTGCTGAATCAGCATTTCGGTGGTCTTCGCCACCACGGCGGACAAGTCCGGCACGGCTTCTCCTTCTACCGCACCAGCCAGCAGATTGCCTTGGAGCGGCTTCAATCGTTCAGCCACCTCAGCCCTGATTCGTGCTTGTATCCCTGCATCCCGCAACGCGCCCGCAACGGGCACCACGTCACACCGGGTTTCATAGCTGCCGATGACATCCAGTACCATACGCGCCGCTTGCCGTTCTGCTTCCGTGCTAAAAACAGGCGCAAAAACAGAAGGTATCGGGCCAACGTTACCCGGTACCGCCAACACGTCGTCAGCAACGGCAGCAAGACCCAGCCGCGCCATCACGCCAGAAACCACCTGGACACTGACTTTCTGATCATCGCTACCGGGCGCATCCAGAATAACCTGCTTCAAATGAATAGGTGAGTCGCCCCGGTTCGCCTCATCAATGATCTCCTGAAACTTGTCATGGGCGACAATGTTCAGTCGGTCCACCTCCGCCACGCCGGTGCGCTTGCCATAGGGCAGGCGCAGGCCGCGTCCGATGGATTGCTCGATGAGGGTGCGGGCATTGGCTGCGCGCAGCGGCACAATCGTGTAGAGGTTGGTCACATCCCAACCTTCCTTGAGCATATTGACGTGAATCACGATCTCTGTCGGTTCATCGACATTTTCTACCGCGAGCAGGCGGGTGACCATCACCTCCTCCTCCGCACCGGTACGACTGGAGTCCACTTGAATGACCTTTTGCGCATAACGTCCGGCGTAGAAGGCATCCGACTCGATCAGCGCTTTGAGCTGGGTAGCGTGGGTGGTATCCCGCGCGATGACCAGCATGAAGGGTTTCACCACGTTGACCCTATTTTCGCGGGCGTAGGTCAGCAACTCGGCCTTGGTGCTTTCATGCAGGCGCACCCCATCTTCCAGTTTGATTTTCTCCAATTCGTTGGGTGTATGAGCGCTGGCGATGAAATTACGCTGGGTGACCACGGCGGGCTCTTTAACGAAGCCATCCTCCAAAGCCCGAGCGAGGGGGTAATCCATCACGACGTTTTTGAAGGGCACCGGCCCGCGGTTGCTTTCGACAAATGGCGTCGCGGTCAATTCCAGCCCAAACAGCGGGTTGAGTTCATTGATGGCGCGCATGCCCGCCTGTGCCCGGTAACGATGCGACTCATCCATCAGCAGCACCAAATCCGGCAAATTGGCCAGATAGTCAAAGTAGCTGTCGCCCAGCACCTCGCGCATCCGTTTGATACGGGGCTCCTTGCCACCGCGCACTTCCGCGTTCACCTTGGAGATATTGAAAATGTTGATTGTCACTGGCGAAAGCAGGCCCAGCGTGCCGCCACGCTGCTCGTAGTTGTCGCCGGTGATGATCTCTGGCGACTGCTGCGCGAACTCGCCAATGCCCTTGAATACATACTTCGGCGTGTTCGGCGTGAAGTCGGCGATCAGCTTGTTGTAGATGGTCAGGTTTGGCGCCAGCACGAAAAAGTTGTTGATGCCATGCGCCAGATGCAGATAGGCGACGAACGCGCCCATCAGCCGCGTCTTGCCCACCCCCGTAGCCAGCGCGAAGCACAGCGAAGGGAACTCGCGCTCAAAATCTTCCAGCGTGGCGAACTGCGCATTCAGTGTGGACAGAATCGCCGTCATATCGCGCTCGTGACCCAGCATTTCCGGGGCGACATCCAGCGCCAGCATCAGCTTGGCCAACGATTCCGCTTGCGGGGGGCGCAACGACAATCGCCCGCTGACATGATGCAGAACGCGCTGATTCATGCAGTGGGATCCCGACGCAGCACCTCGGCGCTGAGTCGCACCAACTGCTCATTCCGCACAATGATGATGCTGGTTTCCGTCTGTATGGCAATCTTGCGTGCCTGCAACGCGGCGCGCCGCATAGCTTGCAACGAAGAACGCAAATCCGGATCTTTAGCTTTTGCTAATTCCTGCTGGGTCATGGCTGTTCTCCCCATTCCATTATTACGGGCTCGGTGCCTGCATTGTCGTAAAGCGCCCAGGCATCCACCTCGGCGCGATAACGATCTTTAAAGAGACGTCTTCCCGCCACAAAACGACGGCGAATCACGGTCTCAGGAACATTGTGCCCACCCTGTTTGACACGCTCGGCTACGCGAAAAATAGCCAGTTCTGCACTGGGTAACCCCAGAAAAAACAGACTGACGTGATAGCCCAGCGCCCGCCATTCCCGGATACGGTGCAGGTAGGATAACCCGGCCAGCGTGGTTTCAAACGCGAAACTATCGCCTCGGGAGACACATTCGGTCATCTCATCGAGCATCAAGCGGCCCGCCTTGATGGCGGCCACCTCAGGCGCGAAGGGCGATAAGCCCGCGGCAATCAAGTCAGCGTTGATGAAACGCGGGCAATCCGCCTCGGCGGGCAGAAAAGCACGAGCAAATGTGGTTTTGCCGGCCCCGTTTGGCCCGGCGATGATGATGACTTTTTTCACACCTCCCCCTCCTGGAACAAGCCACTTTGGCGGGAATCTGCCGCTTTCCCTCCATGCACCTTCGCACCCCGGCACGGGACGGCGGGCGCATCGGTTGGTTCAGGCGAGGCGGCCATCGGTAGGTTCGCCACGTTCAGGCTGTAATCGTCATGCCCCCATTCGCAGCGGGCCAGCACCATTTTCGGAATCTTCTTCAGCGTCAGGTTCGGCCAGCGCTCGGCGGCCCTGGCAGCGGTCACCCCGTGGAAGGCGGCGCAGCAGATCAGCAGGCTTTGCTCACCGCCTACCTCATCCGACAGCGCCTGCAACTGCTCCGCCGAGAGATTTTGCGTGGTGACGTAGATGAAATCGCGCTCGCTGGAATGCCCATGCTGCCACCAACGGGTTTCCGATGGCGCATAGCTGAAGCCCTCCAACTTGCACAGTGCCTCGGCCAGTTGCGCCGCGTCATATTCGGGGTTGATCACCGAGTTACCCCAGCGGTCATTGACGACCAGACTGGGCGCGAGGCGGTAATAGCGGAAGCCGCCGCCGCCCTGCCAGTTCACCGCCCCGGTAATGCCGCCGGGATCAGCGCCGTCGATGACTTTTTGCAGGCGCGGG
>Ga0172381_10001802_pt1 | contig 24479 bp, 20 predicted proteins | sample Leawel6488metaG_FD_119754 | JGI IMG/M metagenome (GOLD analysis project Ga0172381, IMG submission 119754) | Leachate microbial communities from a municipal landfill in Southern Ontario, Canada - Leachate well 64-88 metaG | ecosystem: Engineered > Solid waste > Landfill > Unclassified | place... | reverse complement strand
GCAGGAGCTTTGGACGATCCTTATACGGATTTTTTTAACCCAGAAGACGCATCTCGTTTTCAGCAAGATTTATCTGGATCTTTTGGGGGCATTGGAGTTGAAATTGGAATTAATCAAGATGTTTTAACTGTTGTGGCTCCACTTAAAAACACTCCCGGAGATAGAGCTGGACTAAGAGCAGGCGACATTATTTCAAAAATTGACGGGAAAGACAGCCTAAATATTACAGCCGAAGAAGCCGTAAGAATAATAAGAGGAACTATCGGAACTCCTGTTGTTTTGACCATTGTCCGAAAAGATTGGGTACTTCCAAAGGATATTACAATTATAAGAGAAAAAATAACAATTCCTTCAATGGATTGGTCATTAAAAAATAATGACGAAGTCGCTTACATACAAATATATCAATTTGGCGAATCTTTGGCTTCTGATTTTAAAATGACTGCACTTCAAATACTAAAAAGTCCTGCAAAAAAAATAGTTTTGGATTTAAGGAATAATCCTGGAGGATATCTTGATATAGCAGTTGAAATTGCAGGTTGGTTTTTAGAAGACGGAGAAACTATTATAATAGAAGATTTTGGCGAGGGAAAAGATCAAATAACTTATCGAGCAGAAGGAAATTCGGCGCTTTTAAATTATCCTGTAGTCGTTTTAATAAATCAGGGATCTGCTTCTGCTTCCGAAATTTTAGCTGGAGCCTTAAGAGATAATAGAGAGGTGAAATTAGTAGGAATGAAATCTTTTGGAAAAGGATCTGTTCAAGAAGTCGTAAGTTTAAGGGGCGGATCATTTTTGAAAATAACAATTGCTAAATGGCTTACGCCAAATGGAACATCAATTTCTGATACAGGATTAGAACCAGATATTGAGATTGAGGTAACAGAAGACGATATTAATCAAGAAAAAGATCCTCAATTAGAAAAAGCACTTGAAATAATTGACACAATCAAGTAGAATGGGGAATATAGAGAAAATAAAAAACAAAACCGCTATAAATTCTTAAATTTCTTGCGGGTGATAAAAACTAATCAGAATTTGCTTAAATTAGCTATTGCTATATAAGGTAAATTTATAACAGGGTGAAAGTTATTTTAATGCAAGATGTTGAAAGTCTTGGAAAAAAATACGAAATAAAAGAAGTAAAAAATGGCTATGCCAGAAATTTTTTGTTACCTAATAAGTTAGCTAAGGCTGCGACAAAGCAGGCCTTAAAATGGCTCGAAGACCAAAAAGAAGTCATTGAAAAAGAAGCAGAAGAAGATCTCAAAAAAACTCAGGAATTAGCTTCTCAAATCGATGGACTTGAAGTAATAATCCAAGTTAAAAAAGGAGACGAAGGTCAGCTTTTTGAATCTATCAATAGCCAAAAAATTTCAGAGAAAATAAAAGAAATGGGATTTGATGTTAGAAAATCTCAAATAACACTAGAATCTCCAATTAAAGAAACAGGGGAGTTCAATGTAAAAATAAATTTAAATCACAACCTTGAAACTGAAATAAAGGTTATAATAATAGGAGAAGAGTTAAAAGATAAAAAAGAATAATTCATAAATTTCAAGTTGCTAATAACTAATTTAAGATTTAATTAGAAATTAGGATTTGTAATTTTAAATTTTTAATGAAGTTTATTTTCGTCGCAGGTGGAGTAATGTCTGGTATTGGTAAAGGAATAGCAACAGCTTCTATAGGAAGAATTTTAAAAAGCAAAGGATTTAGAGCTACTGCTATTAAAATTGACCCTTACATCAACGTAGATGCTGGAACTATGAACCCAGTAGAACACGGAGAAGTTTTTGTGACTGATGATGGAATAGAGTGCGATCAAGACATTGGTAACTATGAAAGATTTTTAGACGAAAATATCTACGACGAAAATTATATGACAACTGGTAGGGTTTATCAGTCTGTTATAAACAGAGAAAGAAACCTAGAGTATAATGGAAAATGTGTTGAAGTTGTTCCAGATATTCCAAATGAAGTAATTTCAAGAATTGAAATCGCTGGGAAAAAAGCAAAAGCAGATTTTGTTTTAATTGAGATTGGAGGCACAGTAGGGGAGTATCAAAATATGTTGTTTTTAGAGGCCGCTAGATTATTAAAACTTGCACACCCAAAAGATGTGCTTTTTATTTTAGTAAGTTATTTCCCTGTTCCAGAAATAGTTGGAGAAATGAAAACTAAACCAACTCAGTATGCTGTAAGAACTCTTAATTCAGCCGGGATACAACCAGATATGATACTCGCAAGATCTGTTTTGCCTTTAGACGAGCCTAGAAAGAAAAAAGTTTCAATGTTTTGTAACGTTGAAAAAGAAGATATTGTTTCAGCTCCAGATGTAAAATCAATATATGAGGTTCCTGTAAATTTTGAAAATGAGAATTTTGGAGATAGAATTTTAGAAAAGTTTAAAATGAAGGCAAAAACAAAAGACTTAAATGATTGGCGAGATCTTGTGAAAACAATAAATAACCCACTAGAAACAGTTAATATAGGAATTGTTGGAAAGTATTTTGAAACAGGTAGTTTTACACTAATGGATTCTTATATTTCTGTTATTGAAGCTGTAAAACATGCTTGTTTTTCTCAAAAAAGGAAAGCCCAAATAATATGGTTATCAGCGGGGGAGTTTGAAACAGATCCAAAAACGCTTGAGAAATTAAAAAAATGTGATGGAGTAATTGTGCCAGGAGGATTTGGAAACAGGGGAATAGAAGGAAAAATTAAAGCAATACAATATTGTAGAGAGAACAAAATTCCTATGTTTGGGCTTTGTTTGGGTTTGCAATTGTCTGTTATAGAGTTTGCAAGAAATGTTGCTGGAATAAAAAACGCAGTTTCTAGAGAATTTGATGAAGATGCAAAAAGTCCTGTTATTGATATAATGCAAGAACAAAAGAAATTATTAGAGATGCGCCATTACGGTGGAACTATGAGATTGGGGGCTTATGATTGTCAAATACAACCAAAAACAATAAGCCATAAAGCATACAAAGATTGGATTAAAAATTCATCAGGATCTTATATAATTTCTGAACGTCATAGACATAGATATGAGGTAAATAATGAATATAGAAAAGCGTTAGAAGACAAAGGACTGGTAATAGCTGGAATTAATCCAAAGGCAAATTTAGTAGAAATAATTGAAATAAAAAATCATCCATTTTTTGTTGCCACTCAGTTCCATCCAGAGTTTAAATCTAGGCCATTAAAGCCACATCCATTATTTAAAGAATTTGTAAAAGCATCAATAAAAAAATAATACATTAAAAAACCGCCTTACGGCGATTTTTTAAAATGTGATTTTTATTTTTTTTGATCTACAGAAACAACTTTAGCTAGTCTTCTTCGGCCATCAAAAAGTTTTTTAGATGTTGAAGCAAATTTAACAGTTCCATTTTTTAAGGCATAAATAGTATTATCAGATCCCATTTTTACATTTTTACCAACAAGATATCTTGTGCCTCGTTGTCTGATAATTATCATACCAATTTTAACTTTTTCACCATCATAGGCTTTAACACCAAGTCTTTTTGAAGCAGAGTCTCTTCCAAGCTTGCTTGAGCCTCCTTGTTTAGTTTTTGACATGAGATTTATGAGTTAAGCGAATAAATTTTCCCAAATTCGAGCTTCGTAGCGAGAATGAAGGATAATCGCTTCCATCGTTTATTCTTTGATTTTATTTATGTTTTTATATACAAATATCTTATCAAAAATACTTAGTTTTGTCAAATCCCATTTTTTAGACATAATGTTGGTTGTTATAGTTATTTTGCTATGCTTGATTTCATTTTCTGCTGGGTTTATAATAGCAAGATACCAAAATAAAAAACCTATACAAATTGAACAAAATGAAACACATTCCAAATCACATTGTTTTATTTCCTGATGGGAATAGAAGATGGGCAAAAAAAAGAGGACTTCCTTCCTTAGAGGGACACAGAAAAGGATATGATAATCTTTTGGAGTTTGCTAAATTATGCAAAGAAAAAGGAATTAAAATTGTGACTGCTTTTGGGTTTTCAACCGAAAACTGGAACAGAACAGAAGAAGAGGTTAGTTATTTAATGAAATTACTTGAAAATGGAATTTTAATGAATATTGAAAAAAATTCAAAAAATAACGAATGGCACAAAATGGGTTTAAAATTAAGAGTTATTGGTCAAAAAGAAAGACTTCCAGAATCTTTGCAAAATGCCATTATAAAAACAGAAGAAAGCACGAAAGACAATAAAGACATACAACTGAACTTAGCCATAAGCTATGGAGGTAAATGGGATATTTTGCAAGCTGTAAAAAGAATAGTTAAAGAAAAAATTCCTTCAGAAAAAATTGATGAAGAATTATTTGAAAGCTATTTATCAACCGCTGGCTTACCAAACCCAGATTTTATTATTAGAGCTGGAGGAGAAATGAGAATGTCTAATTTTGTTTTATGGCAATCAGCTTACTCTGAATTATATTTCTGTCCAAAGTTTTGGCCAGATTTTAGCGAAAAAGATTTAGACGAAGCCTTAGATGAGTTTGATAGGAGACAAAGAAGATTTGGTAAATAACATTGAAAATATATTTATTTTCTGTATACTTTAGATAGCTTTTTTACAATTGCTTTTCGAAAGGAACTTACAAATGAGAACAATCTATCTTGTTGCTGTTATGGGTGGTAGTCAGAATATGGCTTTCCATGCAAATTACACAAACAGAATTGGCGTCACAGACGAGCCAATTGATTCAAAAGGATTTATTTGGTGCACGTTTGATTGGGGATTTGCAGTTTACAAGAGAAGTGAAATATTGTTTTTAAGACCAATCAGTATAAATCCCTTACAAATTTCTGATATTTCTATAATCACGCCCAAAGAAAAAATTGTAAAATTAAGAGACAAAAATCTTCCTCGGGTATTTGTAGACAAAAGCATAATTACCTCCTGGTCTCTAGCAAGAGATTCCTAATAAAACCAAAACCCGACTAGCAAGGCTAACCGGGTTTTTTGTTAATTTGATTTTGAAAGAGTTCTTGCCATTTCGAGCCACTTAAGAGCTTTTGGTCTACTTTTGTATTTTGCAGAAGATTTTTTTATTTCTATTAAGCAAGATATCTCGCTTTTTTTCCAAGAAACCAGTGGTTTTCCTTTGTTTTTATGGATAATTTCAACTCCTTTTGCCCAAAGCTCAAAATCTTTCCTTTTCTTATCAGCCAAGCAATTTTTACGAAAGTAGGGGATTATTATATCTTTTATAGTGCAGATTTTTTGAACAGAAAATCTGGCTTGATCTTTTGAAATACTAATTTCTCCGCAACCAATTTCTTTTTTAATTTTTTCTAAAATTTTTATATTATCTTTTGGACAAGTAACAATAAATTGTGCTTTCCATCTGTAATAAGTAGGGGAGTTGGTGCGTTCGTGGCGAGTATCTTTTCTAAATTGTAAATCAAAACACCCATTATTGTTTACTAACTCTAACACGCTCAAAGATTTAGTTGCCATATTTTTTGAAAAAATTAATATCTTATTCTATTATACCAAATTCTATATTATGCGACAACTATAAACTTTATTTGACTATATAGAGATTATTTTATAGCATATAAATAGTTGTTTCCACTATAGGAGAAATGTCATGCAGAGCATTGTAGTACTATTGCCCACAGAATTTCAAGGACAGATCTTTGAAAAACAAGAGGTTTGGAAAAAAATTGGCGTAACTTATTCTCCAGTCGGCATTGGAGATGTTCTTTGCGAATTTTATTGGGGAGAAGCAATGGTTCCCAGAGAACAACTTCTTTTTATAGGTCCGTCTATTATGGAAATTCGAGAAGACCAACTTTCTGATTCAACAATTTTTCAAAATTTCGTTAAAGCAAATCAAGGCCTCATACTTGAGACCCTGCTTGATCTACTTGGCGGAATCCTTGTCAGGAACTCAGATAACCTAAGACGCATGGCGTATAGGTAAAACAAATATAGCCACATTAGTGGCTTTTTTATTGTGCGACAAATTAAGGGAACGGGAGAGAGGGAATTGGTATTTCTAAAAATTGTTATTTTTTGTCGGGGTCTGAATGAAACTCGTGATGGATGTCACGAAGTCGTTTGTTGGTAACGTGTGTGTAAATTTGAGTTGTTGCGATATTACTATGACCAAGAAATTCTTGAATAGAACGCAAATCAACTCCTTGGTTTAACAAATCTGTTGCGTATGAATGTCTTAATGTGTGCGGAGTAGTAAAAATTGGCACACCAGATAAAAGAGCATATTTTTTTACAATTCGTTCAATTGATCTTGAAGTTAGTCTGGAGTCTGAGTCATTATTATTTTCTCTAAAATTTATAAACAATGCTTTTGAATTTAAATATTTTGAATCATTTCTTATTTCAAGATATTTTTTTATATAATCTAAAGCTCGTTCTGAAAAATAAACTACGCGCGGTTTTCCACCCTTACCAATTATACCAAGTTCCAAATCTTTTCTATTTTTTAAATTATTAAATTGCTCAAGATTTAATGATACTAGTTCAGCAATTCTTAGACCGGTTGAAAAAAAAGCTTCTAAAATAGCTCTATCTCTGATGCTTATATCGTCTTTTGGTTCAATTGAAGATAAAAGCTTGGCTATCTGCTCTAAATTAAGAAATTTAACGGTTTTTTGGCTTTTATCTGCCTTAGGAAGGCTTATTTTATCAGGGGGGAGTGAAAGTACATCTTTTGCCACAAAATAGCCTAAAAAGGCTCTTAAGGCTATCAAATAGTAGTTTTGTGTGCCTTTTGATAGCAATTTACCCGTAGAAGGGCTTGGAGTCCTAGAAAGGTATAATCTATATGTCCAAATATGATCTGATGTTAATTGATGGGGGAGTAAAGAGCTTAAGCCAGCTGTATCTAACCAAAAGAAAAACTTTTCCAAATAATTTTTGTAATTCTCTTGAGTATTTTTCCTTAAACCTTTTTCAACCTCGCAATAATCCAAAAAATCTTGTAAATGATTTTTAATTGGTTTTGATGATTTTTGCATATTATAAAGTTAACTATATATACAATGTCGCTTTACCTACATTTTACGACATCACATATATCTATAATAACGCCTTCGAGAAGGCGAGTCAATACATTACTTAATCGGTATACCATTTTTGATTATCAGGATTTTGAGCTGGACAAACAGGACAATCGCAAACACATTCAGAATCGTCTTTGTTGTCTTTTTTATTTAATACACTATCTTTTACCGAAGAAAAATAATTTTTTATTTTTTCAGAAACATTTTCAGAAATTTTTTCTTTTTCATTTTCTACCCCTTCTTTTACCATCTCTCCCCTCTTCTCCACCTCTTCGCTAATTTTTGGCATCAAATTTGATGCCAACCACTCCTGACCTCGGGTTAGATATGTCTGAGCTTGATTTGTGGCGTTATTAACAAACGTAAATGTTTTTCCTTCGCCTAAAAAATTGCTTTTCTGACTTAAAAAAACAACAAACAAAATAACGCCTATAATTACAAAATATTTAATAAATCCTTTTTCTCGGTTCATTTTATTTGTTGTCTATCATGTTAATTATTATATTATACTACTTCTTTTCTGATGAGCCAACCAAGTTTTTAATCTTTTTAAAATGTCGCACAATAAACGGTGGGTTATGTTGATTCCAATATTTTTATTGCTTCGTTTATTTTTTTTAAGGTTTTTTCTTTTCCTAAAATATCAGCTATTTCAAAAGGACTTGGCGATGCTTTTTTCCCCGACAATGCAACTCTTAACGGCCATAACAAAAATCCCCTGTTTTTTTCAGGATAACCTTTCGATTTATTAAACTCTATTGCTGTATCGAGTAAAATCTCCTCTATATTTTTTATACTCCAATCCCCTACTCCAAGGTCCCCAAGCGACTTTTTATTTGTCGCCTGCCTGCCTTCAGGCAGGCACAATAAAAGTCCTTCCTTAATATCTATGTCTTGCATTTTATCCCACCTTATCATTTCTTTGTCTAATCTTAATTTATCTTTAAAAAATAAATCAGCTAAATCAACAATGTCAGAAAGTTTTTTCATTCTGCTTTTTGAGACTTCAACAATTTTTTGCAACTTTTCTTTAGAAACTTGACCCTCTACCAAAAGCCCTGATTTTTTAAGATATGGAATACATAATTCAGTTAATTTTTCTATTGGTTTTTCTCTAATATAAAAACCATTTATAAAATCTAATCTTTGAAGATTAAATATAGCTCCTGATTTTTGAACCTTTTCAATAGAAAATTCTTTTTCAAGCTGAGACAAAGTAAAAATTTCTTTTTCTGTTCCTGGATTCCAACCCAATAAGGCCATAAAATTTATTATAGCTTCTGATAAGTAGCCTTGCTCTTTATAATCTGCTATAGCAACAGAACCAAATCTTTTACTCATTTTTGATCTATCTGGAGCTAGGATTAATGGCAAATGAGCGTATTCAGGCATAGGAAAATTAAGGGCTTCTTGCATTAAAATTTGCTTTGGCGTATTGGCAATATGATCTTCTCCTCTTATTACATGAGAAATTTGCATTTCAAAGTCATCCACTACAACAGCAAAATTATATAAAGGAGTTTTTAAATTTTTAGCAATAACAATATCTCCAAAAAGTCCTGCATCAAATTCTACTTGTTTTCTAATTAAATCAGTAAATTTAACTTTTTTATTTTTTACTCTAAACCTAATAACAGATGGCTCGCCTTTTTCTAATTTTTCCTTAACTTCCTTAGCTGACAAATTACTACATTTTCCATCATATTTTGGAGCTACTCCCCTACTCATCTGTTCTTGGCGCTTTGCTTCCAATTCTTCAGCTGAACAAAAACAATAATATGCTTTGTTTTCTTGTAAAAGTTTTTTTAAATGTTCTTCGTATGTTTCTATTCTTTGGGTTTGTTTATACGGTCCAAATTCTCCTCCAACATCTGGTCCTTCGTCCCATTCAATCCCCAACCATTTTAATCCGTCCATAATTTCTTGCGTCCATTTAATATCAGATCTTTCCAAATCCGTGTCCTCAATTCTTAAAACAAACTTTCCATTATTTTTTTTGGCAAATAAATAATTAAAAATTGCTGTTCTGGCAGTTCCAATATGCAAAGCTCCTGTTGGCGAAGGAGCCATTCTTACTCTTATATTTTTTTGATTTTGGTTTTTTTTAAAAAACATATTTTTTAGTCTAACATTAAAAATTCTAAAATTTCTCTAGCAATAGCTTTTGCTGCTAAAGGCTTTGAAAATTCTAATGCAGATTGACTCATTTGTTCTAATTTATCTGGGTGCATTAAAATTAATTGAAGGTTTTGCATAAAAAGATTTGGAGCTAAATTTTCTTGTTCAAAAACTATACAAGCTCCGGATTCTGAATAAATATAAGCATTTTTTGATTGATGATTTCCGGCAGACCCAGGCAAAGGAATTAAAATACTTGGTTTTCCGTTTCCGGCAATTTCAAAAATAGAACTAGCACCAGAACGTGAAAGAATAAGGTCAGCTGTTTTGTAAGCATGTTTCATTTTTTCTTCTTCCAAGAATCCTAGTGGATGATAATATTTTTCTAAATCTTTTTCAACTATAGCCTGTGCTTCATTCTCAACTTCTTTTACATTTTCTCTTCCTGTAATATGGATTATTTCATAATTTTTGAGTAAATCGTTTAAGATTCTTAAAACAAAATCATTTATTGCTTGAGCCCCTTGCGATCCACCTAATATCAAAAAAATAGGTTTTGAAAAACTTAAATTAAACAATTCTCCAGCTATTTGTTTGTCGCCTTCTATAACTTCTTTTCTAATTGGATTTCCAACTAAAATTGTTTTATTAGAATTAAAGTATTCTGTTTTAGGAAACGAGACAAAAATCTTTTTTGCCCAGTTTGATGTTTTTTGATTTGAAAGACCAGGAACTACATCTGACTCGTGGATAAATACAGGAATTTTTAAAAGTTTTGCTGAAAAAGTAACTGTTATAGATCCAGAACCACCTTTTGAAAAAACTAAATCAGGTTTAATTTTTAACAATAAAAAAATACTTTGAATTGTTCCTAGTGGAATTTTAAATAAAATATCTATAAAATTTTGAAAAGAAAAGTATCTTCGTAATTTTCCTGAAAAAATTGTTTTAATCACAAAATCTTCCTGCGAAAGAAAAATTAACGAAAGATCATCTTTTGGACCTAAATAAAAAAGTTCCAAATCTCTTTTAGGATAAATTCTTCTTAATTCTCTAACAACAGCAACAATAGGAAAAACATGACCTCCTGTTCCCCCACCCGTAAAAAGTATTTTCATTTTAAAATTTAAAGTTATTTTTTTATGTATTTTTAGAAATATTTAAAAGCAATCCTACTGCAATTAATTCTACCATTAAATGCGAGCCTCCGTAAGAGAAAAATGGCAGTGGCACTCCGGTCAACGGGAAAATTCCAATAGTAGAAGATATATTTATAAATGCTTGAAAGGTTATCCAAAAAACAATTCCAATTGATGATAATTTTGCAAATCTATTATTTGAATTTTTTGCAATTTTAATTCCAAGCCAAACAAATAAAATAAAACATAGAATTAAAATTGTGCATCCAATTATTCCAAGCTCTTCCCCAATTACAGCAAAAATGGAGTCAGCCATCGCTTGAGGTAAAAATCCAAATTTTTGAGTAGACATTCCTAAACCTCTTCCAAAAATTCCTCCAGATCCCAGCGAAATTAATGATTGTCTTAATTGATATCCTGTTCCAAGTGGGTCTGCTTCTGGATTTAAGAAAGTTAACCAACGACTCATTCTGTATGGCTCAAATTTTATTAATAGTAATCCAAAAATTGAACCGCCAACAACAATTGATAACGTATGCCAAAATGGAGTTTTTGCCGAAAAATATACCGCCAACAAAGTAAGACCAATGATAGCTAATGTGCTGGCGTCGCTTTGGAAAAAAAGTGCCACAGTAATTATTCCCAAAAAAATTAAAAAAGGTACAAATATATAAAAAAAATTGTAATAACTTCTTTTTGCTACAGATTTCCAGCCTGAAACTTGGTTCTCCGGTAGTTTTGAAGCAATCCACGCAGATAGATACAAAATGGCAGACATTTTTAAAAACTCAGAAGGCTGAACTGAAAAATATTTAAAATTAAGCCAACGAGTAGCACCACCTGCTGTAATTCCTAAAAACGGAATAAAAACAATAAACAAAAAAAATATATTAATTGCCACTAACCACACAGACCATTTTTTTATAAAATTTACAGGCAATTTATAAGCTATAATTCCTGCGATAATTGCTGGTAAAAAACCAAAAAATAAATGTCTTGAAAAAAAATAATTAGGATTTCCAAATCTTTGAATTGAAGCTGGAGTAGAAAGAGTATAAAAAAATAGCAAACTAAATCCAATTAGAAATGCTACTAAAAAAAATAATGGATAGTTAAACTTTTTCTTCATATTATAAATTTTAAACGATATTTTAAATCTTATCAAGGAATTGACTAATACCTTATAACGTGATATTCTGTAATTAGTATGGCGAAAACATTTTTCCGCCTTTGACATCATCAAGCAAAGTACCGAGAAAGGAAGGAAGACATGGGCAAAAACTTTGTGCGCGTCGCGTTACTAATTCCTCCTAGCGAGCGAGTCAAGGTAGTTCGGACAGCTTACAGTCCTCCGCTAGGACTTCTCTCTATCGGGGCCAGTATAAGAAGATGGTCAGGAAGCACAGACGTTTCCGTCTTCAACGGGGAAATTTACCCAAGCGAGGAACCGCTTTTGCAGGAAGTTCGAGAATACGCCCCCGACATCATTGGCATCTCAACAAATGTAGGGTGCTACCGATTTGCCCTACATATTGCAAAGAGACTTAAGTCCCAAAACAACATCGTTGTTTTGGGTGGCCCATACGTGTCTAGTATGTGGCAGCAATGTCTAATGAACAGACCGTATGTGGATCATTGCGTCGTTGGCGATGGCGAGATTCCAATGACAAAACTAAGTAGTGGCTTCGATCCAGGATCCATTCCAGGCTTCGCGACAAGAGACAACCAGGGTGTTCCTCGTCTTAATCCACCGAACGAATTACCGCTGGACGAATATCCGGATCCCGATTGGTCGCTCCTGGACGCAGAGATCTATCGAAAAGTATACCGCCAGATATATAATCAGCCAGACGCAATTTTTGCCCCCATCAACGCCATGAAAGGCTGCCGTTGGCAAGAGAAATCTGGCGGCTGTATCTTCTGTGCCTTACTTCGAGCGAAGCTGAGAAAACGATCTCCCGAACGAGTGTGGGGAGAGATAAATTCTCTCTACGAACATTATGGGTGCAACCATTTTTGGGAACTCTCTGACACGATCGGGTGTGATATGGAGTGGTTAAGACTTTTCGATTTACTAAAACCACAGCGGGACATTTCCTTTCGTGGATACTTGCGCTCATCAGAAGCTAATCAAGAATCCGTGGAAATTTTGGCTAGACTTGGATACAAGGAGGTGTTCATCGGGGTAGAGAGTGGAGACAATGATATTCTTAAGGAGGCTAACAAGGGTACCACCATCGCTCTAAATAAGAAGGCCACCATCGCTCTGAATCAGGCCGGTATAAAGACCTTTGCCAGTGTGGTTTTAGGACTCCCTGGAGAGAGTGAGGGCTCCCTCCAGTCAACTTACGACCACGTGTGCGACCTGTTCAACAATGGTCTCTACACTCTCTCAGTCTGCATTTTTGCTCCTTACGTTGGTTCTCTCGCCTTTCGAAGATTGGTTTCCAACGCTGAATACGGGAACCAACTCAAAGACAAAGATGTTTTCGACTTCCCTGCTCTTTCAAAGCTTTGGGTGAAGACCCAATGCCATTGTGACTGGGACGCTGTGATGGAGTACAGTAAACGATTGGGTGCGATACCAAGCTCGTTGTACGAAGACAACTTCACCTACGTACCGAGGACCTATGACATCTAAGTCAAGGGTTTGACGCGAGCAAAACAAGCGAGAGGAATATTCTCCAATGGAGGCACCTCTCGCATTTTTTATACAGAAGTATTATTTTTACGGATATATTTTTTAAATTGATCACCTTTTTCTTCAAAATTTTTCCATAAAGAATAGCTTGGCGAAGCACATGAGAGCAAACAAATTTTACCTTTTTCTGTATTTTTATATGCAAACTTAACTGCGTCTTTCATACTTTTTGTTTTTAAGACATTTAATCCTTTAACTTTTATTTTATTTCCGCTATCAGGAAATAAAATAACATTCCTTATTTTATATTTTTGAATTATTTTTTCTAACTTTTTAAAATCATATCCCCTATCTTCTCCTCCAAGAAAAATTGTATCCACGTCTTTTAACGCTACAATGGCCGCGATTGTAGATTCTGGCGTTGTAGAAATGGCATCATCAAAAAATTTTATTCCGCTAAACTCTCCAACAAATTCTAGTCTATGGGTTAATGGTTGAAATTTTTCAATTGCTGTTTTTATTATTTGGTCGGAAATTCCAAATTCTTTTGCAACATCCACAGCTAACAATATATTGTTACTATTGTGCTCACCTAAAAGTTTAGAATTTGTAACCTCCAAAAAATTTAACTTTTTAACATCAACTAATCTATTTTTATATTGACTTGCCCACTTTGCAAGTTCTTTTTCTTTTGAATTATAAACAAAAACACCATTTTTATCCTGAAAACTGATTATATTTTTTTTTGCCTCGTAGTAATTTTTTACTCCTAAATGGTAGTCCATATGCTCTGGGAAAAGATTAGTCACAACAGCAATATCTGGGGAAAAATTAATATCGTCTAACTGATAACTAGAAAGCTCTAAAACAAAAATATAATCTTTAGATATTTTTGTTAAAACATTTTCTAGCATTGGTTCGCCAATGTTTCCTAAAATTTTTACGTTTTTGTTGGCTTCTTTAAGAATTGAATAAATTAACATAGAGGTCGTAGACTTTCCTTTGCTACCGGTAACGCCAATTATCTTGTTGCCCATTTTATTGATTTCAGAAAAAAATATATTAGTTGCGGTTGTATACTGAATAGTCAAAAGTCTTTTAGATATGCCAGGTGTTTTAATAGCTATGTCGTAATTATGTTGTTTCTCTAAATAATTCTTCCCTTGTTTTTTGTCGGCTACACCAATTTTTAGATTTGGATATTTATTTTCAATATATTTTTTTGAAATTTTTCCTTCCTTTCCGTGACCTAAAATCAAAACATTTTTCATTCCTAAAAATTTAAACTGATCGGGTATGTTTGTCGAAAATTTCGCAGAAAAAAATTCTTCTTTGTCGCCCTTTTCTATTTTTACGCATGGCAATAATTGTCGCACAATAAAATCACTCTTAAATTTATTTGCGCCCATACTAAACGCTAGTTTTGATTCGCCAAATGTGCCCACACAATCAAACGGCTTCATTTTTCCAAAACCTAAAATAGCTTTAAACAAAGGTAAAAGTTTCTCGTCTTGATACAGATTTTTTTTAAAAATATTTAAAATTTCTTCTTTTGGCAAAAATGCAGAAAATAATATAAAAGCAAAAGCACATTTAGGACATTCTCCACACCACAATCCTTCACTCTCGTTTTCTTTTACTCTAAAATTTTTATTGCAACTAGAAAAATAAGGAAAATATTTTTTATATTTTGAAAACATTTCTAAAATTCTAATTTCGTAAAACGGACGCAACAAGGAAAAATATTTTACGTCTGGGGTAATAGAATCTTTTACATAGTTTGAAAACATATTTTCAAACTCTGACGATTTTGACCACTGATGATTTACTATGTTTCCTTTGTATTTAACATTGCCAAAGTTACTACTATGTTCGTTTGCTAATATACAATAAGAACGTTTATATAAAACAGAATAAAAAATGCCCAAAAAAGCAAACATCGCAGAAACCGGAACATGACCATCGTATTTATGATTTTGGTTAATTTTTGGGTCAAGAATTCGTCTAAATTTCATAGATTCTATACCCAGCTCTTCTATTACTTTATTTACAATTTTTGATTCGTGCTGTGTTTCTGTAAAAATAGCTGATACATCAAAGTTTTGTTCTTTTAATAATTCTGTTGCGACAATTGAATCCTTTCCGCCAGAAACGCACACAAAACATTTATTATTTTTTTCAATCCTAAAATTTTTTGATTTTATTTCTTTTTTATATTCAAATTTTGGAGAAATTTTAGGGTCTAAAGAATTTCTAAAATAAAACTCTCCAAGTCCTTTTTTATAGACTGTGTTCCAAAAATTAGCCTCCTCCTTAGATATCAAATAATTATGTCGAACAATAGGAGCGCAATAAAACTTGTAATAACTAATTCCAATTATTAAATGCACTCCTTGTAAAATTTTATCAATTAAATCTTTTGAGGACGTGCTTAAATCAAAGCCATCTGGCAGAACTAAGGTTTCTGTAAAGGTTAGAGATTCTGAATCTTGAAATTCCTGTTTATAATTAAAAACAACCTTTTTATTTTCAGGCTCAAATTTGTAAGAGGTAAACTCAAAAATAGTTGCTTTTAATTCCATAACAATTAAATAATAATACCAAAAAATAAGATTTTTATCAAACTTGAAAATTTGTAAAATTTTGTAAAACAAAAGCCCTGATTAATCAGGGCTTTTAATCGTTATAAGGCTGTGAGCTAATTTTTAATAGAGATTATACAAATTTTTAAATAGTAATTTTGAGGAGAGAGTTTTTTGTTCCGCAAGCGGAACGAACTCATACTATTTTTGAAATCTGATTCTATTAAGTCAACTCACAGCCTTATAACGACTACTTTTTCATTATAGCATTTTTCTATTATAACATTATATTAAAATTTTGGGACGCGAGACAAAAACCATTTGTCTCGCGTCCCCTAACCGGCGATGTTGGGCGACTACCGCGGTCGCACCCTTCGCGGTTTTTTCATGGGGGCATGATTGCCTCCCAAAATCGTGGTCACCGGTTGAACATAAGCGACGACCGCGTGACCGTTTCCGTTCTGTTCCCGCGTGGTTTCAACCAAGCGAGCAACAGCGGAAATCCTTTGGGTGTTCTGTCGCATGCGCTCAAGAACACCCAAAACCAATTCCATTGCCATTTTTGTTTCCTTTCAAAAAATGGCTACCGCAAGTGCCGAACCTGCCCTGTCTGCCGATGAGGTAGGCGGGAAGCAAGTTTTGCGGTCGTTTTTGTCCATGAGTCCGGCACAGACTCTTCGTCCTTCTTTAAGCTCGCCAATCCCGCCTGGCGGGACGCCCAGATGAGCCTTTTGTGGTGAGCTAAAAGAAGGAGGGAACTATTATAACGGCCGTTCCCTAAATGGCCTCTGAAGTTTCTTTAATAAGCCACGAATGACTTAAGAAAGAAGGAAACTGCACAAAAAATCTGTGCTTCTGGCTCGTTTCCAAGAACCCATCAATGAAAGCGGTGATCAGATCAACCGTTCGTTCGGGTCCATCCGCGGTGGACCGACGAATCGAATAAGGTTTTGGTCGGCAAGCTCGCCGACTAGCTTGAGAAACTCGTCGAAATCTTCTCGGACAGCGCTCTCGACGCACTGTCCATCACGGTATAGGGAAACACTGTATTTGTCTCCGTCGACCGCTGAAATACGAATCTCGAACATGGCTTTCTCCTTTCACAGAGATTCGGCGAGCCATTCGCCGTCCTTTCGGAAGGTATGCCGAAAAAACCGCCGGCAAATCGGTGAGGGACACAAATCCCTTTTCAAAACTATTAAATAATTAAATTTAAATAACTTTAAAAAGGGAGGGAGGTTTGAGTACCACTCTTGCCTCCCTATAACTCTAATGGCCTTCTTTTTTACAGTGGACGGCCGTGTTCCGTAAAAGGAACTCCACTAACCTATCTGTTTACGCCCAGAAAGGTGGCTATTTCACGAATCGTCGTGAAATTTCTTGTCGTATTTTTCACAGGGTCAATAGAGGGAAATTCCCTCAACCCTGTGCTGTTCCTCAGTCAGCATTTCCCACGCTGACTGAGGAATCCTCTTGAAATTTCCGTTGGCCAACTTCATGTTGGCCAACCTCAAACTCTCCTCGGCTACCCGAAGGCAGTCGAGGACGGAAAACCATTGGTTTTCCGTGAGGGAATCCTTCCCTCCCGGAGAAATCAGTTTTGACGGAATGGATCCCGCCAAAACGCAGATTTCTGCCACCGCGAGGGCGGCAGAATCACAATTCCTCATTTTACTGTCTGCCATTTTACACCTCCTAAGGTTTTGGGTATGGCTACCCTTCCGATTTTTAGTCCACAACACTATGGTTAGCAACCATAAAAAAATGTTACGAACTAAATAACGGAGGGGAGCTGGAAGTACCACTTCAGAACTCCCCTATGTAACCTTCCCGCACGGCACAAGTGCCGTGCGGGATTCTCGTCGTATTACGAAACGTATCCTCCCGCGAAACCGCGGGCTGGATCTCCGTAGAGAGACTTGAGGCCAGGAACAACGTTCCCGGCCAGGAATTGCCGAACCACCTCGGGTCCGGCGGCCTGAAGGACGACCTTTTCTCGGCCGTCCCTGTCCGTGACCGATGCCACAAAGGGAATCCCTTCCCTTGCGGCCGCCTCGGGCAATTCGGGGACATCCTGTCCCCGGAGATCGGCTACCACGGCGTATCCGCCGTGGAACTCGTCGCCGAGTCCTTCGGCGATGAATTCGAAAGACCTTCTGTCAAACTCGGACAAAAGGTCCACCACGATTCGGTCAGGGGAAACCCTGGCCTCGCGGAGTCGCTGGCGAGCGACCTCGACGTCCGCAAGGACGTCTTCGGCCGAACGCTTCTGAAACTCGGCGCGAGTTTTCACCCGCCACCGCATCAGAGCATCCGGATCCACGCCGGGGCACTTGCCCCGATACGCGGATTCCAGACAATGATCCGCGGCCGTGATGAGCACATGACGCTCGTTTTCCTCGGCTTCATGGAAGCCGACACCCGTAATTCGAATCAACAAAGCGCGAATCTGGCCGAGGCTGGACGCCTCGAAAAACTCGGCCGGCGCCCGGCCGTAACCATAATCGCCGGGTCGGTGGTGATCCACGCGGATCACCTCTCGGAACGCCTCGAGCATGACTGCCCTTCCGGGCTCGGGATTACATTCAACGAGGACAACCGTGTCCTCGTCCCTAAATTCGCCGGAAGTTCCGGCGAATTTGTAGGCGTTGCCGGGGTGGACCCGAGACGAATCGCCCATGCCGACCATGGCATAGACGAACCGTTGACCAGCGGTAGCCAGCAGGTTCTGGATCTCGGCCATCTCGGGGTCACTGGCTCCGAGAACGAACAAATACTTTTTGGACATTTTATGTCCTCCATGAGCATCGGCAATGCTCTCGAATGCCGCCTTGTGACGGCTGAAACTGGGCCTCCCAGCTTCAGGGCATTAACAAATTTTAAAATTTGCCACTCTGCAAAGTTTTTCCCTTTTCAAAAATTTTTAAATAAATAAATTTAAATAACTTTGAAAAGGGAGGGAGGTTTGAGTACCACTCTTGCCTCCCTATAACTCTAACGGCCTTCTTTTTTACAGTGGTCGGCCATTTTCCGTAAAACGGAAAATATCCCCACTAACCTATCAATTGAGCTCTGATAGGGAGCGTATCCACCTCATCGGCGGATTTCTCGTCGTAACCTACGGGAATTAACAATGAATCCCGCAAACTTGACACTTGTGGGTGAGGACCAAATCCTCGCCCACAATCGGCCTGGCTGTATTTTTGCCCGAATTGCATTTCGGGCAAATTTTCCACCAGTCCATTTCTTCGCAGCAATTATGGCAGACATCCTTGTCACCAAACAAATTGCTCACGACCCACGTTTTGTGGTCTCCACTCGCGGCGCCACACTTTGAACAGGCGCCCTCGTGCCAGGTGAGGTCAGGCTGCTTTTCTTCCAGCCCTTCCTTTTCCCAGCACTCTTGACAGACCTGCCGTCGGTTGTTGAATCCGGCAGAATGGTCTGTCCGGACGTAAATCTCCTTGGTACCATCTTGGTACCAAGCGCGACCACAAAGGTCGCACGACCTGCCTCCGATGAATTCCCCGTCGTTAATCGGACGCGGGCCGTAATAGTCCATTACGGCCAACTGCCACTCTTCGTAGCAGCTACCGATGGCAATTTCAACGGCCGTGTAGCAGGCGCTCATCGGTACCTTACTCCACTTGTGGAGCAAGGTCGCCGCGTGGCGCTTCAGGCTACGGGGCGTATTGAACGTCCACCCGGTGTTGTGCACCACCCAGTGACCCTTGGAGGGTTCACGATAACGAAACTGCATACCGGTCCGGTCGCTGGACGCGAACGCATGCGCTAGCGCGGTACCGACGACTCCCGAAACTCCGAGAACCGGAGCGAAACGACGCGCCTTACGGCCTCGCCACTTCTCGGGCACGGGCGAGGCGAACAACTTATCCACCTCGTCCACCGTACCGTCATTCTGGGCCGTCAGTTTGTTTCCGATAGTCAGTAGCTCTGTCATGGTATTCTCCTTTCGAGATTTCGGCCACCATTAGACCGCCCTTTCGGGAAATATGTTTGGTCGATCCGCCAAACTCGGGAAGAGACACAAATCCCTTCTTTAAGCTCGCCAATCCCGCCTGGCGGGACGCCCAGATGAGCCTTTTGTGGTGAGCTAAAAGAAGGAAGCGAAACTGAGATTCAACAGTTCTTTACATCGTGTTTCGCAAAAGTTTTCAATGTTCTCCTCGTTTTTTACCCCGCTATACACTTTTGTGTTTTTTAGGGGTTGCAGATTCTTGCTCCTCCAAGATTCTACAATCTTCTCTAACAAGGAAATTTCTGGAGACAAAGTTGGTTAGACTTCTCTCTCCAGCCGATCTCCTTGTTACAAGAGACGGTTAATAAGATTCTTTTCAGGAGGACATATTCTCAATTACTCGAGAAATTTGCCATTCGCCCTACTAAGATGTCACCATATTAACTGGTAGTCAACCTTATTAATATAGTGAATTAATCTTATTTTTGACTGAAACTATCAACAAATGACTATTTTTCATTCCACTCTCTCCTCTTTACTCTCTCCTCGATTTGAGAATGGAAAGCAAGCATTTACTGACGTTCCCTGCCCTTTTTGGGCCTATATATTTTCAAATTATCTCTCTTTTCAGAGAGAGGGATAAAGGCAAATTTTTACCTTCATTCCTATCACTGAAAAAGACGGTTAGGATATCTCTTCTTTGTTTTAGAAAAAGGAATTAACCTTTTAATAAAACCCTAGTTCTCGATTTCCCCAGCCAAAGCCAAGAAGTCGAATCATAGAGAAGAGATCTCCTAACCGTCTTTAATAAATTACGATTAGAAAATATCTTTAATAGATATATCCGATTACCCCCGGATTGGGCTCTCTCCTCCAAGAAAATTTTAAATTGTTTGAAGAACTTCTTATTTTATCCTATGTATTTATTATAGCATAGGCAAGATATCTTGTCAAGTGTTTGAATTGTTTCAGAAACACTTGCCATCTCGTTGTTTTTTCAAATCACTAAATCCTTCAACTTTGTTCAGGGCAAGGACTTTTATATATTTTAGAAATTCAGCATTTGTTCTGTTAAATAATATTTTATATTATTTATAATCAGTAAGTCTGATGTTCGGTGTCCTTGATATTAGGTAATGACTTGAAAAAACAAAAAGAATTAAATATTTGTTATTCTACCCTATATATTTATTATAGCATATACATAATAGCTTGTCAATAGCTGGACGTGGAAAAAGAACACGCAACGAAAACCCCCGCTTCGCGTCTTTGCGCGAAGCGGGGGTAAAATAATTTATTTTTTAAATATTAGACGTTGTCAGTTGATAGCCTTCTGAATACAACAAAGAATAAGAAAATCATCAAAAGTCCTATAAAAATCCACAAATACCATCTTTTAAGAAAATCTACAAACTTTGATGTTTCGGAGGATAATGTAGAAGCTCCTGCAACTTGTCCTGGAGCTAAAGAGATATCAAGAGAAGCTTTTTTTGATGATTCTAAAACATTAGCTTTAGCTATTGCTTGTTTTGTTTCTTGGCTTGAAAAAGATTGAGTCTTTCCTTCAAATGTTACTATTTTTGCTGTTCCAACTCCCAGAGATCCAATACTTATTCCAGAAACAATATTTCCTTCTGTTGGAGTTCCATTAATTTGAACATTTCCAAGTAAAGCTATTTCTGTTGGAATTTCAACAGAAACTTTTATATCTTTAATTTCCTGTGTTCCATTGTTTGCAATAGAAATCATAAAATGTGCCTGATCGTTTTGTCCTATTTGAACAGATTCTTGCCATTGAGTAGCTTCTGCATCTGGTTTTGCAAAAAAAGACACAACTAATCCTTCTGCTGTTTCTGATTTGCAATCTTCTGGGCAAGTTTCTGAAGTTTCATTTAAATCAGCTTCGCAAATATTATTTCCACATTTATTTGCTGGAGTTGGCGTAGGAGTTGGAGTTGGCGTAGGAACTGGCACTGGAACTGGCACTGGAACTGGAACAGGTGCTGGTGCTTTGTAAACACATGCCCCGTATTTACAAGTTTGATTTACGCCATAACAAGATTGATAAATGTTTTGTTGATTTCCGCAAGAATCATACCAGTAAATATTGTTTCCTACGCAAAGTCTATATGCTTGAGAAACGCAATTATTAAATTGATATTGATTTGGGTATTGGTATTGATATTGATTCTGATATTGTAAGCATTGATTGTTTGAACATCCATACTGACAATATTGAGATTGTTGCTGATTCCCGCAAGAATCATACCAGTATAACAAGTTTCCTACACATTGTTGGTAAGGGTTTCCTTGGCAAAACTGTCCTGAGCCTACGTTAGCAGAACAATTTGCAGTAGCAATTTGTCCCCCAGAAATCACGGAGACTGTGGTTGTATAAATTCCTTGTTGATTAAATACTCTTGTGCAAGATTGAGATGAATTTATTGAGCAATCTCCTAGCCAAGAATATTGATAGTTCCCTACTCCGCCTGAAGCATTTGCAATAAAGGTTACTTGTTGATTTGTATTGGGTTGATTTGGAGTTGCATAGCAAGAAACAACTAGGTTTGAAGAACTAGCTCCTGCGTGACCATAAACCAAAAAAGTCCCAGCAAAAGCTATTAAAATAACAAAAATTATTTTTAGATAAGATTTTGACGAAATTGTTATGTCCATATTCGTAATTCTATAATTAAGATTAATAAAATATACTATCCTTACATACTATAGGTATTTTTGAAATTGTCAAGTAAAAAGGCGGTTTTTTGGAAAAATCCAAAAAACCGCCTTTTTACCAAATATTACTTTAAAAGCCTTATGGCTACCCCAATAAAAGCTAAAACAATACCTACAATCCAAAATCTCATTGTTACCTTGTAAGATGGCCAGCCCATAGCCTCAAAATGATGATGAATTGGAGTTGAAAGAAATATTTTTTTTCCTCTATATTTTTTAGATAAAAGTTGAATAATAACCGAGGCCACTTCTATTACCAAAAGGCCTCCAATAATTGGTAAAACAAAAACAGAATTTGTTAAGAAACTTACAACAGCCAAAACTATTGTAAGTCCAAGCATTCCTGTTTCTCCCATATAAAATCTTGCTGGTGGAATATTAAACCACAAAAAAGCGAACAAGGTTCCCGCAATTACTGCGCAAAAAGATGCCAAATCAACTTTTCCAAGAGCAAAAGAAATTATTGTAAACGCCCCAAAAATTGAAGCAAATGTTCCTCCAGCTAAACCATCTAATCCATCGATAATTCCTCCTGACCAACAAGCAAGGGTGACTATAATAAACAAAGGAATATACCATAATCCAATTGAAATGTCTCCTAAAAAAGGAATATAAACAACATCCCAGCCCAATTTTTGGTAAAACCACAAACTTCCCACAAGCCCCAATAAAACTACAATTAAAAGTCTTTTTCGTAAAAACATTCCTCCATTTGAGCATTTTTCTCCATACCACAAAAAATACCATATCTTTTTTAAAAAACCTGGGTTTATATCAGTTTTTCCTTTTGATGGATTTCCCCATCCGCCAACAGTTAAAATATCATCTATTAGACCAACAAAAGATGCAATAACTAGTGTAAAAAGTGGTAACCATGTTTGACTTCTTGATAAAAAATTAAATTCAGCAATCCATGTATTTGGAAAAATCAAAGAAAGAATAAAAAATAAATATATTACAACAACAACCGTAACCCAAATAAGAAGACCCCCCATTCTAGGAGTTCCTACTTCTTTCTCTTTATGTAAATTATTAAAAACAACAGCTTCTTCTCCTAAAAATGCTTTTTTGCCTGAAACTTTTTTCCAAAGTTTATGCTTATATAAAAAGTGAGTTAAAATTGGCGTCCAAAGAACAGCGATCAAGGAAGATATTGTTGCTAAACTAAAAACTTTAATAACATTAAAAACAAATAAAGTCATTGTTCAAAATTAAAATTATTATTGCCAACTATACGCTACGTTTGCCCAATCAATCATTCTTTTTATTTCTAAAAATCTGTCATTTGCTCCTAAAACTATATAAATTAAGTAATCATCGGATTTTAAATTGTTGATAATTAAAAGAAGACATCCATTTGCGTCTATTGTAAAACCTGTTTTGCCTCCAACAATATCGGGATTTTCTGCTAATAGCTGGTTTGTATTGTTTAATTTTCCGTAGCCAGGCAAATCAATTTCTATAATTTTGCTAATTCTAATAATTTCTGGATGATTTTTTAAAATATATTTTGATAATTTTACTAAATCTTCTGCTGAAGATGTATTTTCGGCGGATAATCCTGTTGGTTCTTTAAAAAATGTTTTTCTCATTCCTATTTCCTTTGCTTTTTTATTCATTAGATCAACAAATTTTTGAGAACCAGAACCCTCTTGATTTTGAGTTAAAGACAAACCCATTCCCTCAGAAAGAGCAAAAGCCGCCTGGTTGCTTGATTCAATAAGAATTAAATGGAGTAAGTCATTTACAGACATTGTATCCTTTAAGTTTAAAGGAGCATGAGACCCATCTTGAGAAACAGAATTTTGACCAACAACAATCATATCTGATAAATTATAATTTTCAATAGAAACAACAGCTGTCATTAGTTTTGTTAAACTTGCAATTGGAAGTATTTTTTCAGTATTTTTTTTAAAAAGAATTTTATCTTCCTGAAAAAAAGAAATTTCTGCTATTATTCCTGTTTCAGCCTCAACATTTAATTCTGGAACTTGCCAATCTCTTTGAGGCGAAGGTTTTTTTTGAGCAGTAATCGGCAAAATTTTAGATTTTTCTTCTATTACTCCCTCTGAGACACTTCCTAAAAAAATGTTTTCTTTTTGACTAAAACTCCACATTCCTTGAATGCTGAAAAATACCAATGAAAGGAAAATTAGAGATAATGTAAAACCCTTTACGGCTTTAATCCAATTCATGTATTATTTTATTTAAGGTGTTAATCTTT
>Ga0172381_10001801_pt1 | contig 24483 bp, 21 predicted proteins | sample Leawel6488metaG_FD_119754 | JGI IMG/M metagenome (GOLD analysis project Ga0172381, IMG submission 119754) | Leachate microbial communities from a municipal landfill in Southern Ontario, Canada - Leachate well 64-88 metaG | ecosystem: Engineered > Solid waste > Landfill > Unclassified | place... | reverse complement strand
TTCTGAACAAATGAACTCATATTACTCTCCCTCCCCCTTGTAATAAAAAAGGCGAACCAACCGTTTGTTTACACGGTTAATTCGCCTCAGTTTGTCTGATAGCGGCTATGTAATTAATTATTCATAGTCCTCGCTCAACTCTTCCGCCGCATCTATGAACCGTCGTGGCGGCCTATTGCCCCAAATTTTTTGGGGTGGTCTTAAAATGATAGTATATCTATCAAGCCCTTCGGCTTCCATTTTTGAATTCCATTTGTCAACTTCTTCTTCTACCCTTCCAATAGCCTTATCATCTTCTGCAATGATAGCATTCGCGTATCTGTTTCTATATCCTTCTTGTTTGGCGTTAATAAAATTCAACATACCATAGTATGCTTTATTAGCATCTTGTATCTTAGCTATTTTCAATGGGTTAAAGCCGAATGCTTTTAATGTAGACTCCAATTTATTCAATTTTACGGGCGTTTCGTCAATATCTCCAGGATAAGAAATACGCTTGCCTGTTGCCGTATAAACCCCTTCTTCTTGCATACGCTTCCCTGCCAATGCATTGGCGGCAAAACGCGGCAAAATAGACTCCAGCGCCATTCCAGAATTGCCGCTTGCAATAGCCTTTATAGCCTTAGCGGGGTCTTCGACAAACATTGACCAAGGAGCGCCTAAAATTGTGGACATCGGATCACTATCTTTTACCATCGGCAATTCAACACTAAATGAACCACTTAAATCTATCCCCGCTATCCCTGCTGCTCCATAAGTGATTAAATCCTTATACTTATCTCCCGCATATTTGCGGGCGTCGGCAAACAAATCTCGCCCTGTTGATTTGCCATAAGCCAGGTTTAAAGTTCCAATAAAGGGCAGCGCTTTTAATCCGGCTATCCCTACCTGAGCAGCCATACTTCTAACAAATGCCTGATAGCCTCTGCCACCTGCACGCAACATATAACCCCATAATTGGAAAAGATTATGGTTAAAAGACTGCAAAGAATATGCTGCCCTACCTATCTTGTTTGCCGGGGCACCCCTTAACGGTTCCGGTAGATTTCCTTTCCCATACATAAAGTGTGCATCATTAACCACATCTTCGGAAAATTTGAGTGCTGTTTCGTAATTGGCTTTCTGGCCTTTGGATAATCCATAGCGGGCAAGAGTTTTGCTATTAGTAATCTGCCCCCTTTTCGCTACACGATATGCAGTCAAGCCTAATGAAACGCGGTTAAACCGTTCTGGAACTGACATGGTAAGCCCTAAAATATCCATTGTTGCGTTAGTCGCATCCGACACCATCCCGAAACCATCAATGCGTCCCTGCATCTCGCGTACTAATTTCGCATCAGTCGTTCCAGATAAGAATAAATCCCGAATTAACTGTTGCTCGTCGTCCGGTAAAAATTTCTTTCCAGTCAAAACATTAGCAATATCAGAACTCGCACCTTTCAGATATTTAGAACCTGCAAAGTTTGTTTCCATTGATAAACGCGGGATGCCAGTAACAATATTCTGCGTAAGGTTTACCGCCCCTGTTTTGACAACACCGACGATATTCTTCATATAGACAGTCGCCCTGATACCGTCAACAATCTTGTCCACATTATCAGAGTTGGCCATTACGTCGCGTATATACCGGCTGGCATAGGAATATTGAGATGGGTCTTTCAAACCTTTTATATCATAAAGTATTTTAGAAAAATCCTTAGCCGCATCCATCTTGGTAAGCCAGCCATGAAGACCAGACTTATAATCATGCAATACACGTTGAATGTCTTGCATTTCATACCCAGGGATGTCTCTGGATGCCATCATTCTCTGACCGAAACCACGGGTTTTAATAATATCGGCCACGGCTTTAGGCATAGCCGCTTCAAATGCTTCCTTTGCTGCCTGATCTCCTATTCTTGCGCTTGCCGCTTCAAATATCTGCTGCATAGCATCTATTGGAATTGGATATGCAAACACTTCCTCAGGCAATCTATTTACTGGCGTAACTTCCCAAACCTTAATATCAGGGTTTGCAAGTTGTGCCCTTTTCAAGACCCGTTTTACTGTTCCGCTATTTACATTAAAAGCGTTAATGTGTTGTCTGTAAAGTGATTCTTCCGCTCCTTGTGTAGATAATCCTCTTATGGCAATGTTGCCATATCGCATTTTGGGGAAATAATTAGGTTTGGCATTTACCCAACTAAGAAAGTCCTGTATCGTTTCCGGTGGCACATTCTCTGCTTGCCTTAGATTTTCCTTTATTATCAGTAAATTCTGGTCAAGAGATTTACGAATATCCGTAAGAACATCTGCCACGCTATTATTGTAATGGTTGTTCAAATAGGCATGCAGTTCTTCGTAGTGCCTTGGGTTAACTGTAAAGTCCTTGTTGAAAGCTGTTGTTTTTGTTACTTTTTTACCGTTAATATCCCATATGGCCTTCCGAATGTCGTTTAAGTCTTTCCCTTTTAGTTTCATAAAACGAGAGACTTGCTCAATATCTTGCCTGTATTGGGAAAGCCTTGCCGATTCCCTTATCTGCTCGCGTTCGACAGCTCTTGCTACATGATTCCATCTTTTCCCTATCCAATAAGGATTTCCCCATATGCGTTCAATAATTTTCATCTGCTTAGGATTATTTATTATTGTAACCACACCATCGGGTAAAGGAATATTTTTGCTGGTTTTTTCAATACTTTTTAAGGCCGATGATCTCTCAATCTGACCGTCGGCAACATATTGCTCATGTCTATTTATGGTGCGTGCGATAACTTCAGGCGTTGCCCCGTGTTCTTTCATGTAGGTAGCAATATCCTTGCCTACTGCCTTTGCATCTGCTGAAATACGTTCTATGGCGGCTATTTGATCATCAGTTAATTTCTTGCCGGAAATAGAACCGCGTTCTTTGTCTCCTATTACGGTTTTTACATCAGTAATAAAATCAGAGACAGTGCGTTCCGTCCCCGGAATCTCTACGTTCTTGGCCTTTTCCCTTGCCGGTTTCCAGTCTCCCATGTTTTTGGGAATGTTGGGGTTAGCAAGATTAAAGTTTTCTGTCTCGCTGAATCCTTCAAGCGTTCCTGACTCTTCGGAGAAAGGTTTAAATTCAGTTGATTCTTGTGGTTCTACGGTCTGTTTATTAATAGCATCAAAACTAACCGTATCATCTGGTGAAATCTTATGAGTAACGCCATCCTTCAACGTAACATATCCATCGCCGTCTATCTTTGTGGCTGTGAATTCCTCGCCCTTAATAATAAACTTATCGCCCTTGTCGATGTAAGACGTTCCCGGCTTTATCAGGTTCGGTTCCTTCATATCTCCAACGGAAGGTAGTGGTTCCGTTTGCGGTAAATTTGTTGCTTTCCCCTCCTTCATAAACTTCCTTATTGCAATTTTATCCTCTGCTGTTCTCAGAAAAGAAGGGGTATCAATAATACGTTGAATCTCCGCGCTTAATGCACTCCTCGTTAACTCTTCGGGATCAATATATACGTCCGGGTTTACTTCGATAGGTTTAATTTCCTGTGTTCCCGCGTATGGTTTCCCAAACATGCCTATGCGAGAATCTTCGCTGGCTTGTTTTAACCCTGCCTTTGTAGATTCAAGTGATTTCTCCTTAATTAAATCCGCATATGTCCCAGCCTTTCCTTGTCTTCCAGCCAATTCAATAACCCTATTAGAGAACTCACGATTAGCATCGGCGTATTCCTGAGTCGGTAGAGGATTCTTGCCGAATGATTCACGGCTCGCCATGTCATTAACTAAATCCGCATATGTCCCCCGTGGGCCTTCCTTGCCAGCCAGTGATTCAACCTTCTGTATCCACTCCTGCGCCGTTTCATTGGCCTGGCTAAGCGCATTCTGCGCCCATTGTTCAGCTTGTGGAGTCTTGCTTTTCATCTCCATGATCTGCAAGGCTTTTTGCACTTTATTTTTATTAACGGCATATTCCAAATCCGGCATTCCATGTAGTTTTGCCTCTTTTGTAATAATGCCATATGCTACTTTCGGAGTAACGCCCATTGTTCTTGACAGCGAACGGATTGCACTTGAAAACTGGACACCTAACCCTATTGTTTCTAATCCAGCCCATGAAACAGCAGATATGCCAAGTTCTTTTGCTGTCGGGATTTCTCCTTGTATGCCTTTTTCCGCTGTGGTATAAGCGGCACCAAGTACCGCGCCGGAGCCTACCGCCGCTAATGGTTCGGCTAATCTTGAGCCTTTTAAAAGTGTTTTGGCCGCCTTCGCTGCTATTGGTTTGACAAGTTTAAAACCTGCGCTAATAGGTACCGCTGCACCAACAAATTCGCCCACGCCTCTTGAAAAAGAAGGTATATTTTCATACTTATCATCTTCATCAGACGGGGCACCTGTTACCGCTTGCCTGAGTTTATCCGCACCTTCTCTTACCTTTTCAGTAAGACCTAATGAAGCTCCTGCAGCCAAGACGCGAGGTACTCCCTCAATTGTTTTACCGAGAGCATATAGATTCTGGTGTGCCGCCTCAAACGGTGCTTTTTGCTGTAACGTAGCAAAAAAGTTTGTTTTTACTTTCCGCTTCACATCGTCCGGCTGTGTTTGAAACTCATAGTCTGAAGCAATATTTTTCCTGAAGTAATTAACAGCCACTTGCGCCCTTACTTGTGCTGTTTGTTGCTGAAAATCAGGATCAGATATAATATCTTCCCAAGCCATTAGCTGTGCATCCTTTTAATAATAGTTCTTCCAACTATCCGTTTTACCAGATGGTTCCCTGCCTGGTTTCGGTGATTGTGCGACACCACTACCACCGCCATTCATACGTGCTTCTATCTCTTTGGTAGACATACCCATATTCAACTTTGCCCTGTATTTTTGATATAAATCTAAAGATGTTGCTGGCAACCCACGCCTTGCACGGTCTGCATTGAACTCTTTAAAAGTTAAAGCCTCTTGTGATATTTTTTCCTTACCTGCCGATATTCCCGCCGCCCTTAGCCTTGTTGCGTTTACTTCAGATGCCCGTTTGTTTTCCTGATCTTGCCTGTACCCTTCCACCGCCAGTTGCCTTGCCATTTCTGCCTGTTCTTTAGCAAGTTGTACCTGTACTTCTTTCTGTGTCCCTATAAGATTGCCAATCTGTTTTTTCACATTCATCTGCTTCTGCAACAGTGGAGTAAGCGTCTTTTCATCAACCTTACCCGATTCCTGCAATTGCGTTATTTGTTTACCTATATCAATGCTTTGGTTTTGCAAATCGGTGAAGGCACTATCGACCACCGTTTTCATAAAATCCGTTTTTGTTTGGGTAAGTTGCTTAATGTAGTTAACAGCTTTATTTGTGACATATAATTCACCATCCGGCATTCCCTGTACTTCATGGCCTGCCTCTTTCAGCGTTTTGACATATGTGCTTTTGAGGGTAGGAAGATTATGGATGTGTGGTGCCACCAACGAAACGGCTACAAAGGCGTTATCCTCTTTTTCCTTCTGCTGCCTATCTTTTTCGGCATATTCCCAAGCTTTCTTTTCCCTGTCAGCTTGATCTGTTAGAACGCCGATCCTCTTATCCTCTAATGCCAATCGTGATTTAGATTCGGACTCCAAAGCCCTCTGGTGCTGCGCGTGTTGCTGTAGTTGTGCAAAATTTAAGGCAGTATTAAGGATATTCCCTGTTGTCTGATTCAACCCCTGCCATACGCCAACGTCGCTCATATCCAACCCCTCCTACAATATATAACTTGCCTTCTATTTGCTAACACTGCACAGCATCCCTTTCAATAACCGTATCATGCTCTTTGATTTCTACATCAGGCGCATATAGTGCGCAAAGAACTCTGGAAAAATTAAGATAGTATGTATAAGCTTCTTCCATCTCTCCTTTTTTGACCAGTGCTGTTACAGGCAAGACGAAATCTCTTTTCAACGCTTCGTACATTTTTTGCCAATGTTCAGGAGGCGTGACTTTCTCCATCCCCTCAACAATCTTCTTCCCTTCGTCAAGATACCAATGCAACCAACCAGCGTGATTTCTGAGGCTGAACTTACGGAGTTCAAATAACGCTGTCTGATCTTCCTTATCAATGCCGATGGCGTTAGCCACTGCCGTACAAATCCATGTGCCACCAGAAATAGCCCCCACTATGCCCCCTATGACCGCGCCTACCGCCGTGCCAATACCGGGGACAATAGACCCTACCGCAGCTCCAGCCGCAGCGCCACCGGCTGCGCCACCGACTACTCTCCTCTCGCGTTGCCCACCAACCCCAATACTATCCCCGATTTTTTCCCCCAAGCTACTACCGATTGCTCCACCAACGGCACCAGCTCCAACGGCTGGGGCATACGTAGCCGCCGTTCCTAACATTCCAGAAGAAACGCCTGCCTCTGACGTGCCTACAGCCGTGGTGGGCGTAGCTACAGCCGTGGTCGCGGTTGTGGCCTCTGCTGTTGCTAATCCTGTGCCGCTATCTATCAAAGCAGGGTTTACTAATGTTGTCCCCTCCATAGCTGCGGCTGTGCCACCGCCTGTTTCGGCCAAACCAGAAGCAAAGGCCGGGTTTGCGGTTGTCGTGCCGCCAGAAAGTGCAAGCCCGTTAGCAGGAGCACCAGGAGTTAAGGAAGCTCCCGTCCCTAAAGATGGCGCCACCGCCGGCGTAGTAGTCGTCGTCAGTGGTGCTGCTTTCGTGCCCCACCATCCAGCGTTCTTTCCCGTCATGTAAAGCATAGGCCCGCCCATCGCTACATTACCAATAGTACCAGTAATGCCTGCCTGCCTATTAGCTGAGATTTGTTCCCCTGCCCGCTCGTTAGCTAAAGTGTTTTTCCTGATAGTCTCGTCCAAAGATGCCCTTGATATAGCAAGTTGAGCAAGTTGATCATTCTTATCATACTTCAAGGCCAGTTCTTCTGATGCCAGTTGGTAAGCAGGATCAATAGCATATTGACGCCCCAATGCCTTACGCTGTCCAAATTTAACAGTCATCTTTAATCCTCCCTCACTATTTCATACGTCAAAACAATAGCCAGCGGTTCAAACCCTATCGTTTCATCATTCGTTGTTATGGTAAATTTAAGGGAATGTAGTAATGCGTTAAGTCTATGTGTAAAAGCTGGCATTGCCACACGATACCCACTCTTCAAAGGAGACATAGCTTTTGCTGTTGCGCCCGTTGTGCAAGTGTCAGCATAATGGGTGCATGAAATACTGTTTGCCGTGGTAGTTTTTGCTTTAGTAAGCAACTTTACGGATTTCAGCCTTGTTTCATAAGCAAGATCGGTCAGCGGCGTATCTCCTGTTTGCACAGTGTGTATAATGTCATTCCCATCAAAGTCCGTACCGTATTCAAGGCGTTCCATATAACCGGTGTCGAGGAATCCATAACAGTAAGGGTTCCCGTCCGTATCGCGAACCAGGACTCCACATTGCAGGTCAACGGTACGATCAATGACAAACCACTTATTACGGTGGATATCATAGACCAATTCAGTATTTAAAGATGTAGCAGACGAACCGGAAGCCACCAAAAGATGGTATTCGTTATTTACCGGATCAATAAACCCTACTGAATCCCCAATCATTGACGCCTTGATACATCGTGAATCCGTAGGATCAAAATAAGCGGCAATATCATAGTGAATAGGGATAGGTGCGCGTCCGTCAGACATATAGATGCCGTTCGTTCCCTGCCATATGGCAAGACAGCGGTTCAAACCGGCTCCAGGTTCCGTTGAAAGATTGATCGTTTTCAGAGACAACGGAGCGGGGCACCCGATAAATGCCGACAATAAGAATGTGTTTCCAGCCCAAGCTGCTATATCTGTCCCTGCTATAATCCATGTCTCAGTATCCTTGAACATCAGAATTAAGGAGTACATGGAAGACCCAAACTGGCTAAACAATTCAGTACCGCAAGTAAGCTCCCCCTCCTCGCCAAAATACAGGTCTACTGAATCAGAACTGTTATATACTTGCGGCATGTATTGTGCGGATACAATTGCCATGTTTTTCTTACCTGCCATATCACAGCACAGTAGCACGCGCCCTTGTGCAAAGACAGGGAATTTATAATGGCTTATTGTTTCTGGTGCCGGCATTCCAGATACGTAATCCAGCCTTACACTTGCCGCTAAATCCTGATCGAATTTTACTCTATAGTAATATAATGGTACTGAATTTGCATATTGTTTTTTTTGTTCACTTGCCAATGATGTATTATTCCATGACGTGACACCGGATTTTGCAAATGAAACGCCTGCTGTGGCCGTTCCGTCCATAACCGTGCCTACTGAGGCATAGGCTGACCCATTCCAGTAATCTATAGATGCGACAACCTCTGCATTAGACCCTACTGTAGTTCCTCCCAACGTCCCGGTACCATCAACTCCCATGTTGGTGGAGCTTTCTGTAAATACGATAAGATTACCAGCAGCACCCGCCGTGACTGCCGTTATAACTACAGTATCGTCGGTCCCATCAACAGCGGTTACAGTAGCCAGGTCGGCAGTGACCGCCGTTACAATATTAGTTACGGCATCAGACGCACTGCCCCCAATTGTAACCTCTCCTGCCCCTGCCCTTGCTGCTTTCCAAGTAAAGGTTTGCGTATCAATAACAAAGGTTTCGTTAGCTATTGCTACGCCCCCCATTGTAATTGTGCCCTGAGCGGCTACTGCTGCACCGTGGCTGTTAACATTGCCCGTGGGGAGCACAAAATATAAACCGGTCTGTTTCTCGGCAAAACCAATCTCCATGTATTGAGTAGTCGCCACCAGTGAAGCAAGGCTTACATAGGTAGAGGCAGTAGATGTCTCGTGATCCTCATAAAGAACATTTGTGGTGTAATCTGCTTGCGCTCCGGTATAAAGATAAAACTGAGAAACATTGCGGTAAACACCATCCCATAGAGCAATGATAGGTTGGAACGGCATATCAATAGTAATGCAGTATATGCCAGCCGATCCTGCGCTTATCGTGAACTGATACCAATAGAGATAATAACCTTCCAAGTATTTCAACTTGGTAGTGGATACGGTGGAATCCCATGTAATAGTCCCTGTCTGCGCAAACGTCTTTCCACTTACCCTTGTTCCGTCAGAAGTTACTGTTAAAGCGTTCCAATCTCCGTCTGTAGATTCTTTAACGGTTAGAGTGTTGGCAGATGTATTTGCCGATGAAACATATACCGTTGCGCCTTGTATCGGTCTTACAGAACCGAGAAGAAACGTCAGGTAAGAACCGCCGCATGTAATGATATTGGCGCTGTCGGTCTTGGTATTGTTCATCTGGTCAGTATAATCTTTGGGATTCGTAGCAGTGTCGCTTGCTGCCGACAATGCCGCCGTTGATTGAATCACCGCGCCACAACTATGTTCCGACCCGCCCCATATACAAGCATCTACACCATTGCAATAAATCATATCGCCATTGGAAGCCTCAGAGAACCGGCCTCTCCCTGCACCTGCTGAATCAGTCCATAGTGCCGTTGCAGAATAATCGCCAGCAGTAGGAATGGCCGTGGTATTTTGCAATACCTGTGATGCTGTTAACCCAGTGTTATATACTTGAGTCAGAATATGACTTTCCGAGGGCTGCGATTTACGAAAATGAAAGGCGTTTCTTGTCTTCAGATAAGTAGACAAAGCTGTAGTATTGATCTTCGTCATGCCCTGCACAGCCCTTATATGTGTGTCCGCATATCGAAGATTAGTTAACGTTTGGTAATTATCGCCTATCATAGCAGGATCATCTGTTGACAATTTGCCAGCAAATAATATTGTTTTGTGGCGTATCTTCACATCAGCCATTAAATATAACTCCGGCTTCCTAAACTGCGTTTCATCATGTTGACTCTGATGGTTGGACGGCCTTGATTAAAGTTTTCCGTCTTGGCAGCTTTGCGGCATTCAGAATCAAAATATTGATAATATCTACTTCCATAATCAGGCTGTGAATCCCTGATTTTATAAAACCAGGCCGCACCCATTAGGATGCACATCTGGTATTGACGGTCTATGGGGTAAGCGCGGTATAAAGAATAAATGGGGTCTGGTTTTTGAACATAAGGCACATAAACGGTATAACCCGCTGTAGCCGGCGGCGGATCAAGATGGACCTGTTTTCTTCCTTGGGAGATAACCACATAGGCATCGGAAGAATCCCAATCGTTTTCTGTGCCTCCGAACATAGCCGTTACTAATGCAGACGATGAGGTAACAGAAATTACAATGCCATGCGCTCCGTCCGTTGTATTGTGTACATAGTCTCCAGCCTTCACATCTCCAAACGGAGCGGATGAATCATTTAAAACAGCCTCGCCATTACTTAGTGCACCTGCTGATGTAGCCGTACCTGTTAAAGACGTGTAAGGCGTTTCTTTTGTCCTGATTGTGAAATTATACGGCAAAGCCACTGACGTAGTAGAATTTGCAAGGTAAATGCCGTCATAATCCCTGCACGTAATCCAATTGTAGGCAGACCCATCATATATCTTTATAATAAGCTGATTCTTATCATTTTTAAGGTACAGGTTAAGGAAATCGGCATTAAGATCGTATGCTGCTTGGTCGGCTATCGTCGTTACGGATTGTGAAGTTTTAATCATCATCGTGCGTCGGCAGAACTCTACCGCCGCCTGATAAATGGCATCATAAGAAGTCTTGGAATCCAGGAATGACGATGTAGAACTATCTTCTAACAGGATTTGCGCTAAACCTTCCGTCAATGTTTTGCCATCCATTTAAGATGTTCTCCTTAATCTCTGCGGAGTGCCTCTGTATTTGAGCTTTCACCCAGTAATTTAGATGCGATTTTCCACACCTTTGCAGCGCCATCGCGTGTTACCATGTTCTTTGTGGAAATCTTCACATTGCACGCTTCGGCAAATTTACGCATTTCGGGGGACATCCGGATACAAGGTTCGGTCTTGCGCTTCAGTTCTTGCGCTGCATCAGCCAATCCCTTACGCATCTGGTCGCGGCTAAACATGGCTTCTGATATGGCATCTCCAAATTCTTCCCGTACTTTGTTTACTTTATCCTTATCCTTACCAATAATATTAGGTATGGAATTCTCCAATTCCTTTAACTGTTTTCTCTTATTTGCCAACCTATCTTTAGTAATAGCAACCTCTGACCGTGGCAAAAGGTCGTTATCAAGCTGGTACTCCATCCGGTTAACTTCTTCCTTGAGGTTTTCCGTCATGTGGGAAAAGTACCAACTCGGATAAGTAGAATGGACTTTACCCTTGTCGTTTAAATCAAGTGAACTAAATATCTGATATTTGTGTCCTAAATCCAGTTCGGTCGGATTAGTTTGAACTTGTTCCATAAATTCTCCTTTGTTTTAATTAAGGTGCGGATTACCCGCCACACCAGCGGGCTTAAAGGGTTAAGTAACTGTCACGCCAACTGCCATCGGTTTGTATCTAAGATAATGTTTCCATGTTCCCGTTGTCGAACCAGTGCCGATAACTATTGTAATTGTCCCCGGTTGCATCAGGATCTTGCTTGGCCCCGTGGCGTGAATCGTTGCTCCCTCTGTGGCAAGCAGTGCAGCCGTGTTTAATGCCGTAGTCTGTAACGTCACATGAGAGCCGGCACCTACCGATGCGAGAGACCCACTTGCGCCGGAAATAGTCACAGCCCCAAGTGTTGCGTGTGTGACGGAATATTGAAGTGTTGATGCAGTACCATCATTTGCGGTAACGCACTCTGACCAAAGCCCAACGATCTCAATTGGGCCACCGGCTACCGTGAATATCGTGTCACCGTTCACCATCACGGCTGTAGCAGATACCGCTACCCTCTCCTGCAGCGATTGCGTCCCAGCAGTAACAGCAGCTAAAACACCCTTGAGATAGGCAACTAAGGTTTTAGTTGTCCCAACTGTATAAACCGCAGCATCAGTCTTGATTCCGACAACATCCCGCATCGTGGTATTTGTCGTAGCATCGGCGGTAGGAACATCGAAATACCCATCGATCACATCAAGCTTTGCCTCTATATCCGTGGCTAAACTTGTCCCTATGAGTTCACCCGCCGTGGCGTCCGTTCCAGTGCCGTAACACTCAAACCACTGCATATCATTGTTAGCCGTAACGTAAGTTGTAGCGCTTGCTACTCTGAAATTACAGTTTTTAGCCTGTCCGGAAGAGGTAGCTTGAAGCAGAACACAGACAGTAGGAGATGCGCTTGCATTGTCGAGGCTTAGATTTTCAAGATAGGCATCCACCCAAGCTGTGCCATTTTCAATGATGCCCGTTCCAAAATCGCCGGTACATTTGATGTTTTTCAGAATTGGCCTTGTTGCGCCTGCAACCTGAATAAAAGATTGCTTCTGTGTGCCTGCCGCATCGCCGTCTATAAACTCAAAGCCGTCTATTTCCATGTCATCGGCATTCGCATCAGCTACCAAGCAGTCGGTGGTATTAATAGAGGTGCCATCCTGCCATGTAGCCCCGTACATCTTGAAACGAGCGGCATTAACATCAATAGGACCGGTCAACGCATCAATGCCTGCCACAAAACGAGGATTAATCAGCGTAATATCAGCCGCATCAACGTCTAAGTCAGCACCAACCGCCGTAGTGTAAGTGATGTAACCACGATTGTTGCCTTTACCTAAAAACTCAATTTCAATTCCTGCAACATCAAGGTCAAGCCCACCAGCCGCAATGACAGTTTCAACATGGCCTTCCTTAACCCAAATTTTATCTCCATTGTTTGCCGTACACTTCCCAACCGCTCCGTCAATGGTTTTAAATGGCTGATCAAATGTACCAGGGTTCCCGTCAGAAGCGTTTGTCGCGCCACTATCAACCCAGTATGTATTGCCGGTGTAAGGGCCGCTTGCCTGTCCAGGCAATACCGGAAAACCATAACTTGCAATCCCATGAGGGAAATTTGTAAGACCCATTGTTTATCTCCTTTTATCAGTAGTACCGCCCTGTCTCATGCAGTACCCAAGGGAATCTAACCCTTGCTTACACGGTTATAGTGTGCGCCCCCTCATCAGGAACGCACACCGTAAATAAAAAAAGGCGAACCAAGACCGTTATGATCTCAATTCGCCCTTACTCGTTAAGTAGCGGTTATGTAAGTATGTTAACTACACGTGCCTTCCAATCTTTTTCCCCAAACCATGAGTTTTAGCATGGCATGATTTACAGAGAAGAATTTGATTTTCTGGGGGTTACATTTGTCAATGGGGCAAGTGTTGACTATGAAACCGCTGAACCATAAATCCATCGCCACCCCTTAAAACCGCAACCACACCGGAAGTAACCGCTGAACTTCACCGCAAAGGTTTCAAAGTCTACCGTGGTCTTGGTCTCAAACGGGATACGGTCAATCCAAAGAAGGTCTTTCTTCATCATCTTGGAATCGACCAGAAACCAGTTGTTCGTGTCGTAATCGTCAAGGCGAAGATAAGGAACAACCTTGAATCGTCCCTGCTGTACATTCTTTGTGCCTTCACCAGAATACAGCCCCTTATCAGTCCCTACAATCTCCAAGGCGGTGTCGTAGAGGTTATCGGGGACAATCAAAGTATCCGGCTCAACAACAATTCTTTGACCGATATCGCCTTTGAAGCGCCGCATGGCGAGCCTTGCCGCTGCTACAGAAGTGGCACTTAAAGCATCAGACCCAGCGTTGTCAAACCCGCTTGATGTAGAAGCACCGGATTTGGTTGTGTGGCTATCAGAACAAAGGGCAACACCCTCTTCCGAATACTGGAAGGTCAAAGCAGAACTGAACGCATAGGCAAACATTTCTGCGCCAAAGGTTTCTCTTGTGCGCTGTGCCGCTTCGCCTAATGCACCAGCAGCGTCCTCCATGACGGCATACTTCTTATCGTCAAGAAACTTGCGTTCGAAGACAAGACCCTGTGCATATTCCTTCGGTTCAATCCTGTTAAGATAACCAGGAGAGATAGAACCGTACTGTAACTTTCCACTGAACGCTGAGAAGTTACCAACCGCACCCACGCTAAAGAACTCTTCCCATGCAGAATCAGAAGGAAGACTACGAAATATCTGTGGAATCATGCTCGGAAGTTCGTTCCACTCTTTTTCAGATACCTCCCTCAAACGAGTGTCAAGCAATCTTATGAAATTTTCACTAATTATCGGATTTCCCATTTATATCACCCCCCTTAGGCCCTTACGCCCGCAAACTGAACCGGGTTAATCTTGAAAATCGCGTATTCCTCGTTTGCTTTTTCAAGGTTGAGTTCCAAAACATCTATCCACGCGTAGTTAGTCGTAGTCACAGCCGCAGCGTTATTGAGGAACGCACAGGAAGTGGTGTCGAACATTGCGTAACAAGTACCCAAGGACACGTTTGCAGCTACGAAAGTGTCACCGATTGCAATGTCATAGGGAAAAGCCTGATAGAACGTATGGACTGTTGCTGATGTGTCGTAACTGACACGGTAAATGCCTTTGTTGGCACCTGACCGGCAATAGTGAGTGGCGTTATAGGCAACAGGAGTGAAGCCCACCGTGCTACCGGTATAGCCTAAACCAGTCGTTGAACCAGTAGTAACGGTGGAAACTGTACAGCCAGTGCCGTATGTGGTCGTAAAAATTGGAGCTTTCAGGACAGTATTAGGCCCAATAACGGCAACCTTCACCATCGGCAGAGGATCGCCCTTGCCGTGCATACCCTCTACGCCCCGATAGTTCCTGGCAAGCTGTGCCGCCTGAGTAGAAACGCCGGCAATGTAAGAACCCTTATAGGTGGAATTATAGGTTGGTTCGGCATCATTAGTGCCTACGACAACACCGAATGGAACCTGATCTGCGGTCGTGTCGGCAGTACCGGCAATATTCCATACCTTTACCCCTTCACAAGAAGCGGAATAACCCGCTACAACAATGCTGCCCTCGTACACCGTAGCTGCCGTAGTATTGTTGTAATCAACCGGCATCCAGATAGTACGGACAGGATTTTCAACTACTGTAATTCCCATGTTAAATCCTCCTTAAACGAAAAAAGGCGAACCAAAGCATTTCTGCTTCAATTCGCCTTCACTTGTTGAATAGCGTTATATGTTAACTACTTATAAATTTGTTACCCCACAAAAAGGACAACCGTGAGACACCTTTGGCATTCTCGGCGTATAATAGTCAGTATCCGCCGTGGCGTCCGCTCCGTTTTGGAGAATAATGCCTATGTTGTTAAGCGTATCCAAACCTAACAAGGGGCTGTTTCCAGAGTTGGCAACAGCGACACCGTATACAGGGAAATCTTCGCTGTAATTCCCGTCACGATCTGACGATCCTAAATCGCGTTCGGTATTAACGATATACCCGCAATTCCAACATCGGACATATTTGTTGCGTTCCTCAAAACTACCAGGAACGCGAATCGTCCTCTTCCGTTTAGGAAGCTTTGACTTAGAATATCTGGTATATCTACCTTGCTCCACCTGTACCTCTTAAATGGAATGGCATATCGCCTTTTAATGTAGCCTTTACGGTTTCAGGTTTCATGCCGGTATATTTCACAAACTCTAAAGCCTTTGCGTCGAGTTCCGGCATTTCATCTTTCGTGTTGTCCATGCGTGTTGATGTTGTTATCCCTGTTGCAAGGTCTGCTTTACCTTTGAATACAGTTTTGGGCGCGGCTACTTTCTTGGTAAGCAATGCGGCTTTCGCTTCTGCATAGTTTATACGTGCGTCTATAGCTGGGTTCCCGGTATGCCTCGCGTTATATGGCGAAGTTTCCGAACGGAGTTCTTGCATTATCTCAGCATGTAGATCATCGGATACTTTACCGTTTGTTTTTAAACGTTGCGTTTCGCCTAAATAACCCTTAGTGTACTGGACAGCCAACGCCTCATCATATTGAGCACCTAAAACATCCTCATACGCCTTAATCTTCCGAACATCGGCTGCAGTGGTGATTATCTCAGGCAACAACCCCTGTGAAATAGCGTTATTAAGTTGCTGGTCAATAAACGCGTCGCGGCCTACTTGCTGTGTCGGAATATAAGGCGCCTGCTGCTGTTGGTCATTGGGTTTAGTTGTGGCCTCCATTTTTTCCAAAATGGTTTGCAAATTGGCCTCAATGGTTTTCATCCTTCTACCAAGCCGAGATCGTTCACGATTGTCGGCGGGTTCCTCGAATGATTCCCCATCTTCTTCCTGTTCCAATGATTCAGAGTGTTCCTCTTGCCCTTCTTCTCCCATTACTGTTTCTTCGCTTGTTTCCTCTTTGGCTACCTGGTCGTTTTCCCACGCGGCACTCAGATCGGCATCGGTTACATTCTCGGTAACGGTCGTTTCTGCTGCGGGCGTAGTGTTCTCACCTTCTGCCATAAAATTATTCTCCTTTGATTTTATTTAGTTCCATCTCGTAGCGATTTATCTTGTCACACCATCTGAAAATCATATCCTTTACGGCCTTGTATTCGGCGCGGTCTGATTCAGTGGCGTTCAAGTCTGAAATCTTCTCTAATAGTTCCTCATGTTTTGTGTTCAGGTCTCGTATTAATTCTTTACCTAACGGCGAGTAAATGGCCTCCATGAAAGGCGCATACTTGCCAAGTACGGATAACGTTTGCGCCCCACGTTTACCCTTCTCTCTAAGAAAATTGATTACCTGATCTTGTGATACTTCCATTTATTGCATCCTCGTCATGGCTTCCTGCCCTGATACTGGGACCCCGTTTTGATTGCTTGTCATCCCTAATGGCATACCTCCGCCGCCTTCAGGGGTTCCGGTGTTACCCTGCCGCATGGCAGCCTGTTGACCGGCCGGGCCTTCATCAAGCAAGGCATCCTTGAAGTCCTGATAATCAGCGCCCAACAAGTCAAAGAATTTAACCATCAGTTTGTTTATCAAAACAGGTGTTTTGGGGTTCGGGATATTCGCTAATCGCCCTAATACCTGATCTATTATTCCCATTTTCCTGGTCTTCGAATATTCAACCTCTATATTTGACGATACGGGCTGGTAAACGTAATCCGCGTTCGGATCGAATATTTCTACCGCATCCATCCCTAACAGCTTTACAGCCGTGTCTGGATGCATAAAACGGTAAGACATTTGCAAAATCATCCAATACAAATCACACAGGAAGGAATACTCAAAGGTTAGCGCCTTGTAATTTGCCCTCATGTTAGTTCTTGCATCAGCGCCGGCTACTGCCGTTGCCGTAGTAGAAGCCATATCGGGAGTGTTACCCATTGTCGTGGTATATACTGCCATGACTTTTTGCATGCCGTTGATAAACAAACTTGTTTGCGCTAATGCGCCTTGAATGTTATCCCTGATCTGCAATTCTTGAAGGTCGTTGGTCGGGTCTTCGAGAGGGATAACGTGTTCCGGCTCAATGTAAATCTGGTCGTTATCCTCAGTGACGTATTTCTTACCCTTGAACACTGGCATAGTAGCCAGTTTTACGCGGTCGTTGGACATATTTATTGTATCATTAACGCCAATTTGCAATTCTCTTGCATATTTACCGTCCGACATCCCAACATCTTTGGTAGGGTGAATATAGCAAATACCTCTAATAATCGGTTTGTATGGGTCCCCTGCAGCGTCAATAAACGGTGTCGCCTGAAAACGGATTAGGACCTTTGTGGACCCGTGATAAACAACGGTAGTGATAGCCTCAATAAGTTCTGCGTTGTCCTGAATAGAGCCATCCTGAGCAAAGCCAGGCTTAATTTTAACGGGGTTTCCGTCCTCGTCCCTTGTAATGACTATTGCCCAAATCTTGCCGTATCGTTCCAGCACATCAAAAGGCTTGGTTACCGGATGGGTAACCTTCTGTGCTTGCGTCTCCTTGTTATAAGATTCCTTAGACGTTTCCGTTTCGGCAAGATAACCGTTTTCTTTCAGTTCCTTGATCTTTTTGAGGTTGAAATAACCATGCGACTTCTCATCCTCCTTCAAACCTTCATAAGTCTTTTCCGATCTAAGGGTAATCCACGGTTTTTCCTGAACAGAATAGCAATAAGTGTTGTCTGTAAACACATTGCGCGGGTCTAACACTTCAAAATTGAAGTGATCAATTAAAGGAACTGGCCTATAAACAGGCTTCCTCTCAATTACCGGTGCCCCGTATTCATCAAATGCGCCCGTATCAATATCTTCATATCCGAGGTGCTCCTGTCTTAACTTCTGCTCCCACATACAGGCAGCATAAACTACACCCGCAGTAGAATTGATCGTTCTTGCCCGGATGTATTTATGGTAATAGTACAACTTTCTGCGGTTCAATGTCTTGTTGATAAGCCTCTTTGCAGCCAAGCATTTTTCACCGTCATACTCTCCATCCCCTTCAAGGTAAATATCAACAAATTCACGTGAGCCGAAATCTTGAGAAGCCCATTGAGAGGATTCCGTCAGCACCATTGCCGCATATTCCGGCACAGATACATTGCTCATCCAGTCATATTCCTTCTCGTTGCGTTTGTTTTCCAGAAGGTCAATAACAGCCTCAAAATCAGCGTTATCTGACGATTGATTTCTTGCCGCTGTTTCATATTCCCGATAAACGAGGTCTGTAATATGGCCTTCTATGCTGTCATCGTACATTCTTATTCCTTAAATTTAAGGCTCTGTTCGCGCACTATATGGACAATGCGTCCATCATTATACTTTATCCGCAACTCACCAAAGAATTTATCGGTAATCAAACCCGTCTGCTGGAAAAACTCAGTCAATCTCTCTTCACTCTTTGCCGTTGGTTCACTCATAATTACGATTCAGGGCCATACCCCCCCCCATATATCTGTCGTTTATATCTTAAACATAACCGGAGTTATAAGCTTATCCATTACCTTCCCACACTCAGGACAAACCACAATCTCGTCGTAATCTTCCAACTTTATCAATAACTCATATATCTTGACGCATTCTTTGCAATGATATGTATATAATGGCATCTATTCCCTCATCATGTTGCTTTAAAGTAATGCTTCGGACGCACTGGACCGCCACCACCACTTGCAAACCGCGCCTGAAATACCTCTGGCCTTTTCATCAACCCTTCAAGCATCGTACAAAAATGGCTCCATCTCTGCTGCGGCGTTTCCTTCTCCTCTTTTTCCTGTAAATTACTCCGGTTTGCCCATTCCCCACGCCGCCAATTCTTCATACTCAATATCGTCTGCGTGCAGTTATCCAAAAACCAAATCGTCGGCAATCGCTTACTTACCCCTTGCTCTTTGACAAAATTATTAAACGGAACTCCCACCTTTGCCGCATTGGCTAAACGCTTCCTTATCTCGTCACGCCCCTTCTGACTCTTTGTGTCCCACACAGCCCAGTGGCCACCCGTGCCTAAACCCTCTTTCCGATATTGCGCCATAATCCTATTCAAATCTTCCAACGAACTAAGACCAGTGTTCGGCTGTATCTTCGAAGACAACGGATCAATCAAATTCAACGCAAACCGATAATCGCCACTCCGTGAAGCTATAACTCGCGCTATCTCCAACGTTATCAACTTCTCAGGAGACGGATTAAACTCATTGTAAACAAATATCTCGTCCTCCGGCGATACCGCTACCCATCCAATAGCCCACGGTGTCGTCTCATGCCAGTCAATCCCCCTAAAATGCTTCCACTCATAAGGCATGCCATCAGGAAAATATTTCCCTCCAGAAATAACGTGAACCTTCGAATTGAACTGCTTGAATATCTTGCCCGACAACTGCCGGAAAATCCCATACCGGCGAGCATCAATGACATCCTCATCGGCGTACATCGAAAACATGTCGCCAATGTACTCCTCCGCCGTTATTACCCTGCCGTCCCGCTCTGATTTCTCCTTAGCCAAATCAACATATATCGGATTGTCGTCCGTCGCCGCCATTATCACCGCTATGTCTTCCGTAGATTCCGTCTCTTCAACCTCCGGCAAATCCTCGCCCGTCCTCAACTTTATCCGATCACGTACAGCCTTGGTCCGATACCTGTAACGTGCCCTCTCATACAAATCGTCAAACATCCAACCTATCTCGCCAGGTACAGGCGTAAACGCTACCAACACATCCCCATCGCCAGCCAATAAACGCGGAACCTGCTCACCAAAGAAATCGCGCGAGCATTCCTCATCTATAATCAACCCTCGCCGCTGATGACCCGCCGTACTCTGGACACTCTGACCATACGATACAAACTCAAAATTAACCGGCTTCCCTCCACACCGCGGCTGAACAACTACTACCGACTTCCGAGCAGTAACATCCTTAACTATCCACGAGGGATTAAAACGACGCTTCAATACCGGATATAATGTGTTCTTTACCTCCTCATTCTCCGAATCACCCGGCAATGTCTCCGACGCTAACCGAAACGTCCTTATCTTATCCAACCTGCCTATATTCTTGCGCGCTATAGGATGCTTACCCAGTAAACGATAATAATAATCCATTATTACCGTATTGTGGTGAACCATATCCCCAGCTAAATAATTGTGATATTTTTCTACTTCAAAGTCGTAAACCTCTTGACTGGCAATCGATTCTATGCTAATAATGTGGTTACCATTAAAACACACAGGAGGATCATATGCCAAAGGTAATGACGAAAGAACAGGATTACCGTTTAAAGACGATGATTGAAGTGGACGGTTTAACTCAAAAAAATGCTGCTGCAATTCTTGGTGTCCACACAACAACGGTTGAAAATTGGTGCAAAAGGCTTGGTTTAAGGACTCAAAGAACTGGCCCACGTTCCGGCAATAAGCATACAGGGTGGAAAGGAGGGCGTGTTTTAATTTCTGGATACTGGTATATTTACAATCCAGATCATCCTTACGCGACACAACAAGGTCGTGTCGCAGAACATCGTTTAGTAATGGAACAAAAGATGCGCCGGTATTTATTGCCGACAGAAGTCGTCCACCACATAAACGGAAACAGCCAAGACAATAGTATAGAAAACTTGATAGTCTTTCAAACCAACTCCGACCACTTAAAACATGAACTAACTGGGAAAATCCCCCATTGGTCACCTTATGCACTAAAGAGGATACAGGCCTATAACAATTCCCGTAAACTCTCTTCCGTGGAAAACCGTGAAAGGAATCGTATAAGGTGCCAACAGAGGCATAATCTCCTAAAGGCATTAAAATCCGGTGCCCCCCCGAAGCCTCTATCCACTGACCATCAGACATAGTGATCCGATACATCTTGTGAAGCCCTTCTTTTTTAAACGGCGGGAGGGCTTTAGACACCACCTTTTTGCGCCCATCCCAGGAATAAACATCAAACGACTCTCTTTTTTCGTAAAGTTCGCCAATCGGTATCCTGCCCTGTGGTGTATCTATTAACGTAACATATGATAAACACTCACCTTTCCCAAATTGATTCCCAGTAAATAAACATATAATCTTACACGGACAACGCAATACCCACTCAAAAACCTGACTCTTCCTAAAACCTATATAACCAGAAAAATCATTCAAAACCTTCAAATCGTTATCTGTCAATGAACTGGGAATAATATCCATCAAAACCCTTTAACCCTTGTGTGTTGAACTGAAATCTATGAATGCAGCAATGGGTCCCCTCTAAATCCGGTCTCCCCCCCCCCTACCCCACCTTGAAACAAGCGATAAAACATACTATAATCATCCTCTATGTAGTGCATTATCATTACTCATTGCCTATTATGTGTGCATGTGATTGCATCTTATTATTATCATTACCGAATATCCATTATTGTCTGTTGATATCCTCTACGCCATGTCCGATAATAGCTAATTATGTTAACTTACCTTACGCATAACTACTGATTATTATTACATATCACTTATCAACAGGACAAATATCATAGTTATCAACAGTTATCACATCATCATCACTTGTATTGGTGAGCCGGTCAAACGATAGCAATTTGGCTACCTCCGGGCTGATCTCCAAATTAACCTGCGTCAAACTGAGATATTGTGCAGACTGCGTGTGCGAGGGATGGATACCTACCGATGTCAACAGTTGCTTTTCCGCATCGTGTCCGAGGTCCGCATATGTCTTGTAACAGGCCGGCATATCCTCCCCTTGTAGAGCCTGGTTAACGAGCTGTCCTGAGAGCGTTATTTTATTTATTTGATTTTGTACTGCTTTGCCCACGGCCTCGTTAATGATCTTGCGCTGGTTATCCTGTATTATCTGCTGTATCTGGTCCTTATCTATATGCGCCATCATGCCTTGGCGGGACATACCAATCATTTTTGCTGCCTCATTTTGTGATTTGCCCTCGATTAGGGCTGCGGTTGCGATTGCAAGTTGTTTTGGTGTTGGCATGTTATATTATTTTTCCTTTCCCCCCTCGGCCCCAGAGGGGCTAATGTAGGCGCTCATGTAATCGCGCCCTTATATTATTATATGTGCAGGAGCATGCAACCAGTTAGGGGTGATTTGCCATATAATTGCGTAACATTGTTACAGATAATTTATTTTTTTTTGCAACCGCTTGGTGTGATATATTATGATATTTGGCTATGTCGATGGCTGTAGCATGGAGGACAAATTGCATTAATAGGGGTACCGATTTACTGAGTGGCATGGCGCGCAGGCCCTCTATTATTTTACCTCCGTTTGGCAGCATGTCCGATATATTTTCCAAAATTGCTTGGGGTACGTGCTCGTATGGCAATGGTTGTAATTTGTTGATTTTGTCCCATTGTTTGTAATGCTGGCAGGATAGACACTGTTTTTGATTGTTGCGCGTGGGGCAGTTATTGCAGGTTTGCGGCGATATTGGCACTGGTTGCTCTGGCTGTATGGGTTTGGTTAGTCTGGTTGGATATTTTTGAGAGGCCCAGTGATTGACTCGGTCCCGATTATTTGCCGTTACGGCTGGCAATCTCGTTATTTTAACCATATAATCTCCCGATATATTTTATTAAAATTTGAGTAATGCGACAGGGGAACGGTGTTTTGTGCGGTCCATGATAGGCGTTATGACACGACAGGCAGATCACGACACCGTTTTTGAGGTCATAGCGTAATGACTCACTATCTACCCATCTGATAATGTGGTGTACCTGCGGCCGATAGGTAGATTTACATATAACACACTGATTATTATCACGTTTTAATATAGTAGATCGCCATTCCTCGTATCGTTCTGTTTGGCGATCGCTTTGATATTTTTTAGGGCGTGTTTTTCTGTGGCATGTTTTTATTGTTATTATGGTTTTAATGGTGTTATTGGCATTATATACAGTAATATCGCTATGTTTTCTTTTTTTATTGCGTTTACCATATTTTAGATAGCCTGGCATCTCTGCCCTCGTTTGTAAACTTACTTTACAACCTTTGAAACCACAATATATTGTATTGGCATTATTTATAACCACAACATATGGTATTTTGCAACATTATTTTTAATACTGCCGGGCGATATTTTTTAATATGCCGATTTGTCTGTAAGCTTTCTTTACAATCCTATATTATTGATATTATTCATTTCGCCTATTTTCCCCTTGTTTTAGTGTCGGGATATTTTACACATTTGATGATTGTGGCATTTTTGATTGTCATACATTGTGTCATACGCAAAAATATGTGCAATTATATTAATGACTTGCAGTATATCAATTGCATTGCGTGGCAATGGCACGGCGATTGCAATATATAAGGCGACCGCGGCAATCACGCCGCCAAAAACAGGAGGGGCGGGAAATGAAAAAAGAATTTATCGAGTGCAAATCAAGATCGACCGCAAAACGGCGTGCGCCTTGGGCCTGCAAAATTGTCAAAGTCGAAGGCGGATTTATGGCCTTCGAAAGCTGGGAGGATTTTGAGGTTTGGCATAACCAAAAATAGGGAGGGATTCTGGGCCATGACTGCACGGTATGGCGTGACCATCGGGGGGAAATCTCCATCTATACCAGCAGTGATGTGCCGGAGGCAGAATCGTGGGCACATGGGTTAGACAAGAACCACTACGTGGACTACCTGCCAGATTGGGCAGCCCACAGAATAGAGAGGTAAAATGATGAAAACACGAGGGTATAGTTACACGGTCAGCCTCAACGCTGAAGAGGCTGAAATGTTAGATAAAATTGAGTCTGAGACCGGGGAAAACCGGTCCCAGATTATCAAGACGGCACTCCAGTATTTTGCAGGCTCGCCGATGGTCGAACGGTGGAAGCGGGAATTTGCCGACAGGAAAAGGAGGTAGGGAAATGGAATGGTATAAAGTAATAAAGCCAATACCACCTGATTTAGATAATTATTACGTTGGAAGCCGGATACCCTTAACACACCATATATGGGTATTTATAACGGATATCCCCGAAGATTGTGTACAAAAGGAGGTGGGGAAATGGAATACGGAATGGAAGCAATGACCAAAGAGGAAGGGTGCGCCATATTGAAAGAAATTATGGATGCATGGGATACAAACCGCGCCTTGTGGATTGAAAAATTTGGCACAGACGAAGGGTTTGGCGACTGGTTTACAAAGCAGACAGGAGGTAATAACCATGCTAAGCCAAATACTTAGAGCCATTATCCTGTACGCCTGTATTATATCCGCGCT
>Ga0172381_10001800_pt1 | contig 24486 bp, 26 predicted proteins | sample Leawel6488metaG_FD_119754 | JGI IMG/M metagenome (GOLD analysis project Ga0172381, IMG submission 119754) | Leachate microbial communities from a municipal landfill in Southern Ontario, Canada - Leachate well 64-88 metaG | ecosystem: Engineered > Solid waste > Landfill > Unclassified | place... | reverse complement strand
TCCGCCCGAAACGCCGCATGTGTTCGCAAATATGGCTACCAAGCTCCTGGGCGCTGAAGAATCAAAGGATATCTCGCGCAGATATACGGAAGTTGTAAATCTCATTGACAAGTGGCGCGCGCATTCATGAGTGCGCACTTCTCTCTTTCCATTCGTCGCGGCTCCTATCGTCGCGCGCTTCCATTCGTCGCGGCTCCTATCGTCGCGCGTGCTTTTTTTGCTCTTAGAAGCGCGCGCACTCGCACATAATATACTCAACAATGTACGAAGACCTATCTGATTCCGAAAAACGCACGTTCTGGCTCAAGTGTGGCGCGCGCAATGGCGATTACGCACTATGCGCGCGCATATTAGAACAAGGTTCGCACGAATATGACCTAATGTTGCGAAAAGCCGCACGTGGAGGTCATCGCGCGATTTGCGAACTCGCGCTTTCGCGTGGCGCGCGCGATACGACCGGTATGTTGTACTATGCTGCGCGCGGAGGTCATCGCACGCTTTGCGAATTCGCGCGCGATTACGACTCAACGCAACGTGGCGCAATTCGCGTGTCTTTTTGCGATTATAATGTAATGTTACATGGCGCGGCGCGGGGTGGTCATCGCGCGCTTTGCGAACTTGCGCGCGAATGGATGCACGATCAGGATTGTGATTATGACTTAATGTTACAAGGCGCAATGCAATTCGGTAGTGCTGAACTATGTGATCTCGCGCGATCGTGGGGCGCGAGAAACCTAGCGAGCGACGCGAGAGATCCAACGAGCGACGCGATCGACGCGATCGACGCGCTAGAAGAAGCAGCACTCGCGGGTAATTGCGCGCTCTTTGAAACCGCATGGGCACACAAATCGCGCGATAACGCGCGCGTTATTGCCGCAATCGCGCGCGGAGGATATCGCGCAATCTGCGAGCTCGCGCGCGAATTGGGAATACTGAGCGCGGATCGTTTATTGCGCGAAGCAGCGTTCTTTGGTGATCGCAATCTATGCATTCTCGCGCGATCGTGGGGCGCAACGGATTTCAATGGCATGCTCCATAACGCGATGCGCGCGGGACGTCGCTCAATTTGCAAACTCGCGCGCGCATGGGGCATACTTGATTATAACAAAATGCTTGCTTTGGCCGCGCGCCTTAATCTCCCATCATGCTGCGAACTCGCGCGAGATTGGATGTTAGATGATCCACAGAACTCACCAGCACCGAATTTGGAACGTATGTTATACAATGCCGCCCTCGGTGGTTCGCGCGAATGTTGCGATCTCGCGCGCAAGTGGAGCGCGCGCGGATCGTTGAATTACGATCAAATGATACTAGGCGCGTCACATGGAGGTCATCGCGAATTGCGTGAATTTGCGCAATCTCTTCTAGAAATATCACCTCCCATATAATCATGGAACCAATAAGTGTACTCGTTGATGATCGCGAGCGCGCGATCATTGCTGAATTGGCGCGCGATCGCGCAGAACCATGCTGGTGGGAATGTAAGCGCCTACCGCGCGCGGATTACGTATTTTGCAATCCACAAATGGCATTTATGATGGTAGAGCGCAAAACATACGAAGATTTCGCGCAATCAATCAAAGATGGTCGCATGGAGAATCTCGCGGCGCTTATTGAGATATGCGGCGCGCGCGGAGAATGTCGCGGTACGATAGTTGCACTCTTGCTTGAGGGCGCGCGCCCCACTGACGATAACGCGCTCATTTGCGGTATACCATTCGCGAATATCCGCGCGAAACTTGATCATCTGTGGATGCGCGATGGTGTGCATATTGTGGAAACACTAAACGCGCGCGATACTGCACTTCGCTTGCACTCATTGCTAATCAATATGAATTCATGGGTCAACAATCGCCATTCCGCGCCAATTGCAGCGCCATCGACAGGCGCGGCACTTATGCGCGCGACTGAGAAATCGCAAGAAGAGATTGTGTATCTTATGTTCAGGCAATTCCCTAGCATTGGTCCAAAATCCGCGCAGGAATGCGCGAAATCTGGCCATTCAATCGCAGATGTCTTCCTAGCGCCCGATCAGAATCCACTATTCGCGCGCGCGGCCGCGAAATATGCCGCGAGCGCAACACCATTAGCCATTGATGTGGAGATTCTCACGCGCGTTCCACACGTATCGCGCCAATTCGCGCGCGATGTCTTGCTATGCACTCCTGATGGTACTGTACGTCCGTTGGCGATACTTTGTCGCATGTCGCAGCCTGAGATTATCGCGATTTGCATACGCAAGGGAAAAACAATGCATACGATCGCCAAGAATCTCTTTACATATTTACATTATCGCGCGCGTTCGTGAGCATGAATATATAGGAGATCAATGGAATCGCGCATTACTGCAGAAATTGACGCGAGCGCATTCAAGAATGTCCTTGCGGAACACCAAGCGAATTTCCGCGATTTTTTGCGCGCGCAAGAGATTATCAAAAAGTACATTGAGACGCACGATTGCATCCTTTACGGTGGAACTGCAATTGACTACGCATTGCGCTTGCGCGGAGATAGTATTTACGCAGAGAGCGATCTACCTGACTTTGATTTCTGGTCACCAACTCACATTGAAACCGCGCGCGAGATTATTGATATTTTGAGCGCGCAAATGCCAGGTGTAAAGGTGTATGGCACGCGCGCAATGTTCGTGCGCACAATGCGCGTAAGTGTGGGCGATAATGGGTGGGTTGCGGACATTAGTTATGTGCCGCGCGAGATATTTGATAAAACGCCAGTTCTGGTATTCAATGGAATGCGCGTGGTTCATCCGCATTTCCAATTCGGCGATTTGCACGCAAGTCTTGTGTATCCGTACGATAATGCGCCGCGCGAAGTAGTGTTCTCGCGATGGAAGAAAGATATCGCGCGCTTTAATAAGCTCTTTACTGCATACCCATTTGATATTGATCCATCTCCTTCGCGCATTTTAACGAAGCAAACTGCGCTTTCGCGCGAAATCGTGTCGCATTCTCTCTTGCATGGGTTCGCGGCTTATTCGCTCTATTACAACGCGCTCGCGCCAGATGATCCAGCAATTCCGCAAGCGCGCGCACCAGTGATCGAGCGCGACACACTTCTTGTTGATGTGCCATATGACACAATTGAGATTGTTGCACATCGCGACGTTATTCGCGCGCACAGCTTAGCGAAGAATCCGCGCCGTTTCTATCCATTGCTTGATTTACTTGAAGCGTCAACGGTCGCGAATGTTGGATCCGCGACGCTCATTGCGTTTACATCGTATGGGCGCCTTGCTAACTATAATAGCTTTACACTAGATAACGGCGCAAAAGTGCGCGCTGTCAGTATCCATGGTTTGCTTAAATACTTCATTGCGTGCTACTTGCGCGCGAAATATTTCGCGCATACTATTGTGCTTCCAGTAATTCCCGCGCATGTTTATCTTACGTATTATCTCGCGTGCATTGCGCTAATCTCGCGCGCGCGAGGTACGAGTTCCGAGTATCTCTTTGAACCTACACTAACTGTCTTTGGAGAGTCGTCCGTCCCTTTGTACGATCTTATTTCACTTCACGCGGATATTACGCGCATTATTGGCGCGGACGGCAAACTCGCGCGCGACATCATACTTCCACCAAAAAATATTCGCGCGACATCTTCGCAATCAGAAAAACCAGTGCCATTTGCGTACGATACGTGCGAATTCCTGCGAATTTCTGGCGAAGAATCACTTGTGGATTAGGAATGGCGCGTAATTCATAATAAGACGCGTAATCGCGCGATGTCCGCGAGCGCGCGCGCACGAACAACATTCAAGAATGAATGTGCTATCCATTTCAACAGCATCGCGCGAAATATTGCAAATATGAAGCGCAAGGCAGTAATCGCCGTGTATGCACGCGCGCAGCAAAACTTCCCGAATACGCATATCGCGCTTCACAACGCGCTCTTCGTACGGAATCGCGCGCGCATACGCAAGAATGAGCGACGATAGCAAATACGGTAGAATTCCAGAGCGCCGCTGCGACATTACTAGAATCGCGTCAAATAGCGCGTGCTCGCTCAATTGCTCTTCCGCATTATCCAGTAGCCATCTCACGTTCTCATCGCGCGCGTTCGCGACTGCCATGGCAAGGCATCGCGCGTAGTTTATCTTACTTAAATTCGCGCAATATCGCAGGAGATATTCAATTACATCTGTCCCTTGGCGCTCAAAGCTCGCGTACACTGCGTTATGTGCGCATACTTCGCTAATCGCGCGCGGAATCGCGCGACAACACTCTAGAACTACGTTGATGGCCTGAACGCGCCCTGAATGGCACGCACCGACAAAACATGCATTGCGATATCCAGAATCCGCGCTAAAATCGCGCGCATTATAACTAATGAAACTTGTGATTGCCTCAGCGGAAAGGGTAGAGCAAATGTGCATTGCATCACCCCAAATGGAAAGTTGCGCGAGACCAGGAGTATCTTGACATTCCATCTTAGTATTCTAACGCGCGAAATTCATATTTGTGCGCGCGAAAAAAGAAAACTTCTCTCTCATCTCGCCCCTATCTACACCCCGAGATCGCGCGCTATCTGCATGTTCTGATCGCTCAGATCTGCAGCGTTTGCGCGCAATCCCAATGAGCGCAGAGTGCACGCGAGCGCGCGCACATCCCACGCTTTCCACGAACACGTCACGCTAATTGCCTCAGAGACAATTTTCGCGAGTTCGCGATCAAAGCGCGCGCGCGTTTCCGGCGTGAATGGCACTGTTGGACGCCCACCGCGCGCGCACTGCAGGAAACGCGAGAGGATCGGTACGTTTCCGCACGCGATCGCAATGCGCGCCCACGATGCGAGATCACCATAGTAAATCTCGCCGGCTTCGCGCATTGCGCGATTGATCCGCGCGAGGTTACCAGCGCGGATCATGCCTGGGATCGCGCCCACGAAACACCCTTCGCGATTGAACGTTCCGTGCGTCTCAAAGAACTTCATCAGTTCTTCGTTCCACGTTTCGATCGCAATCATGAATCCTTGCGACGCGCGCGTCGCTGTTTCATGTTCGTCATCGCCTTCGCAATGATCATACATTTCGCGCACGAGCGCGAGTTGACCGTTGTAACACGCGCCTTTGAACGCGGAGAAGAGCGCAGAGTACACTTTCGTGCCCAATGCGCGCAACTCCTCGGTACGCGCCAGCGCGTACTCAATGATCACGCGATTTCCGCTTTTGCATGATTCAAAGAGAATCGCGCGCAAACATCCATCTTTGTCATCAGGGCGCGCGTCATCGTAGAGCACGCGCACGACGTCGAGGCGCGAGTCCTGAACTGCGCGCGCGAGTGCGCAAGTCCTTTCGTATATGGAGTCCATAAACGACAGGCAGTACGCAATTTCACTCTTGGAGTGAGTTTCGCAAGCTTTCGCAAGGCGATCAGTTGTCATAATGATATGATTTATTTATCGCGCGCAGATTCATTTTTTTCGCGCACCCAAAAGATGAATTCGCGCGCTCTCTGATATATGATGATGGCATCACAAATTCGCCCCACGCATCCCAATCTTGCCTTTGTTTGCGCACACATTGGTAAGGCTGCTCCAACTGAAATGGACATGGAACTCGCAATATATGAGGCATGTAACCTCGGGCGCGCGGATATCGTGCGCGCGATTTATGGACACATCGGCGCATTCATTTATGCGCCGAAAATCGCGCGCACAATTTTCGAAATTGGATGTCGCATAAATAATCAAGATCTCATTAATTTCGCGCTCGCATGCTGGCGTGTAACTGGGCGCAAATTGGAGTATCTCATTGGTGACGGATTTCTAAGCGCATGTAATGGTGGGCATATTGGGATCGTGCGCGAAATGCAAGCGCTTCTTTCAGATAACACAACGTGCGGACCATTGGGGTACAGGATTGCGATCACGCGCGGTGACACTGCGCTCATGCAATACTTTGAGGCAAGTAATGCAGATTGCCGCATCTCTTGTTACATAGGCGCACTGCCAATGATCATTGAGAGTGGAGATTATGAGCGCGTGCGCGCGGCAATCGCAATAATAGATACACAAGAGACCGAAACGCCAGATTGGCTCACATGTTTGCGCGCCGCACTGAATAACCCAATTGAGCCTATTCTTGAATTAATACGCGACCGGCTACATCCAGATGTCATTCAACACACACGCGCGAATTACGTGGTTCCGCGCTTTCAGACACTATGCAAGGGTCCTGCGCTCCATTTGCTTCGCTTTGCGCGCGCGATTTGCTCATTTGGATGGACTATTACCGCAAATGATCTTCAAGATCATAATGAGCTAATTGAGATCGCGCGCGATCTGAGATGTTTGGCTGAGTAAGATATCTTTTTCCGCGCGAAAACTTGAATTCGCGCGCATTGATATACAAAATGACCAACACCTCGGCCAAAGATCTCAAGCTCGCGTGCTTCCTCGTGCGGATTTGCGAAATCGGATCTACGGACATCATGCGCGCGGCATTGCGGCAATTAAGTCCATCACATAGTATCGTGCGCACCGCGCTTAAACATGCAGTCAAAATTGCGCGCGATGAAATTGTGCGCGTGATTTTTGAATGCTATAGTGGCGATACTGAGTTACGTAGCGATCTTCTTGTAGACATGTGTCGTTGCGCATGCAAAAATAATCGGCGCGAATTCATTGATTACGCGATCCAAATGGATGAAACAATAACTGCCGAAGCAATCGGGAATAACTCGGATGTTCCCGCGCAAAAATGGTTTTACCAAGGATTTCTTGCCGCATGTTCGCGCGGCAACATTGAGCTTGCGCGCGAAATGTTCGGCAAACTCAATAGCGTAACCAAGTCGCAACATAATTGCGGGGCCGCGGGATATAGTTGCGCAATAGAAACTAACAATGATACAATGCTCAGCTATTTTGATACGCACACCGAGTATGGCATATTTGATCGCGCGGATTGTTATGAGCGTGCCCTTCCGGGACTAATTCGCGCGCAAAATGTTGAGAGTGTAGAGCGCGCGCTCCATATCGCGCCAGCGCGCGATTCGGAGGATGCACGCGCGCTACTTTATCTCGCATTGCAAACAAGCAATCCCGCGCTTATTAAGTGCATTTGCGCGCAAGATAGTGGATACCTTACAACACTCAATTTGTATTTCGAAAATGAAATCGCGCACGCGGACGCGCTAATCGCGCGCGACTTCGTGCGCATGGTACATTGTGACCTTCAAATGCGCCTAGATCCCGCGCAAATCGAAAATGAGCGCATTGCACAGCTCGCGCGCGATTACGAACTTTTGGACGTGTAATGCGGTTTTTTTGCGCACAAAAAAGCACGCGCAACGATAGGATCCGCGACGAATGGAAGCGCGCGACGTCATTGTCGCGTTTGCGCCACATGCCGCGCGTAATCTATTATCTCCTTCCCATTGTCGAAATCTATGAGTGCGGAAATTATCTCCTCCCATGATTCCTCTCCAACCACTGCGCCCCATCGCGCATCAAAGTAATCAATAATCCAGCGCGATCTAGATGGCGCGCACCAAAGAATCGCACACACTGTTCGCGGACCAATAAAATCGGGATCATAACGACAAATAGCCATCATATTATCCTCGCATGACCGCGCGCACGAGCGGTCATGGATAGATTGAATCCGCTGTGCAAACATCAACCGATCACCAAATTTGTAGGATCGCGCGCGCCCGTACGCAAGTATAATGTCGCGCGTCTTCAACCGCCATTCATTAGTTAACGCGCGTATTACTAAATCTCTCCATAGTGTTTCTCGGATCTCGTGCAGATTCATATCTAGGATCGCAATCATGCGCTCGGTCGCGCAAACATCCACGCATTCCATTATCGCGCGCTCATACCATCTAATGTTCGCGTCGAAACGGTAATGCGCGCTACTTGCGATCAAGGAAATCCACGCGCGCGATGATCCGCGACATAGTGTCGCAGTAAACGCGGATTCAATCGCATCGAACGCACATTTTCCGCGCGCGATAATTGATTGCGCAAGTTCTTGATAACCACCAATGCAAGCAGACTCAAAAGCAGTGCCATGTAGATCATTAATTGTGCGCCAATGCTCGCACTGCGTGAGTATGGCGTTAACAAGATGCGCGTGGCCATTTTGCGCCGCATGCTCTATTTCCATTCTCTTATTTATGCGCGATCGCGCGCATTGCAAATATCTATCAAGAATAATTGAACCCGCATCGCCACATGCGCGCGTTATCGCATCAGCAATGCATATTCGGCCACCTGCGTGCGGCGCATGCACTTTTTCAAAATACTGCGCGGCTACTACTATTGCGCGATTTTCGCGCGCGAACATTTCATTGCGCACAATCGCGGAAACAAAAAGGAATTGCGAGATGTCAGCAGGGACTAAGAAAGGATAAATCTGTGCGCAGAGATAGTAATCCATTATTTTGTATTCGCGCGATTCATTTTTTTACTCGCGCGACCAATTGATCCGCAAGACATTGCATCTTATCTTGGCCATAATGGTATGTGCACATGTAATCAATAATCTTTTCTTCGATTCCAGGTATACAAATCGCGCGCGCTTCTTCGAAAAGCATTCGCAAATGTTCTACGCGTACGATTGGGAGGATCTCGCGCGATCCAAATATTCGCGAAATGTAATTCTTGTCTTGCAACGCGCGCCGAAGTATCGTACGCGATGCGTACTTAGTAAACCACATGCATACGCGCGAACTCTCAAAAAGAGTTGGATTCACGTTTATTGTGCGCGCGATTAATTCACAATCATCGCGCTTAAGAAGGTGTGGAAGCGCCTTTAGGGGAAACATATCTTCTTGACTAATCTTGTACGCGCGCGCCAGTTGATTGCATAGTGTATCTATGTGTCCACCCTTTAGTGCCGCAAGATAGAAATCACGGCTCGCCCGATAATCTATAAAGATCATCTTTAGGCGCGCGAGTCCCTCTTGTGGCGGATGGTCGCAATCATAAAGTGATCGCTGGAACAAGTCAATCAATTCCGCGCAACCTCCGCGAATTGCGCCATGTAGCGCGGAATAGTAACCACACGTGATCGCGCCAGAGTACATCTTGGCTTCCATGCGCGCCATAAGTTTGCGCGCAAGCGCGACGTGACGCGCGCGACACGCATTTTTGATTGCGGTGATCATAACATCAGGAAAATTCGCACGGGGTGTGCGCGCGAAGAATTGCTCTACAAGAGGCACGCACCCCGTTAGTGAAACATGCTTCACAATGAAATGGCACCATTCATCCGAGCTGAGAAAATAGAACGCGAGAGGCGTCGCGGATGCGCAAATCGCGCGCAACATTCTGCGCACTCTCATCTCGCAATATTCACTCGGCGCGCGAATATCGCGCGTTCGCAGCTCTGCGCGCGCAATAATTGCATGATTGCGCGCGAATATCGAATCGCGAGTGAGCCTAGATAAATACATGAAGCGCGGAAAAGCGCAATTAGGTAGGAAATCGCAAATCACGCGGCAAATATCTTCGAATGTCATTGTATGTACGATTCGCGCGCAATTCATATTTCTGCGCGCGAAAAAATACTGCGTCGTCGTTGGTGATCATGCTCAAAATGAGTGTCCACCGCGTACCAGCAGCATCATAGCGCGCGCATGGTTGCCAGTGCGAATAAGTGAAGAAATCGCGCGCTCATACGTGCGCGCATCATACTTGATATCAAATTTCTTATAGTACGTCGCAATTAGATTCACCGCTTCTATCGTTCCATATTTCAACGTTAACATGAATGGCTCTTCGCTTATGCCCATAATTCGTTGATAGAATGGTATGCGCATATTTTGATACAATGTTGTTGCGAAATCAATGTGCGCGCCAGCACACGCTCCACTAAATGCGTGCCATTGCAAGCGCGTTGATGTGTATATGCTATCAGCATCGCGGCGCGCAATTATCACGTCAATTAGGCTAATCTGCTGATTCATGCCTGCTCCTATCATTTCCTGCGGTTCGCTCGCGAAGTAATTGCGCGCAACGAAATACTGATCAAGAATCAATGACCCATATTTGCCCACTGCGAGCCCCAATGTGTCATAATCGCGCGAATCAGCCATTGCCTCGTATTCGCGCGAAAATGCGTCGTCGCGCGCGATTTTGTTGACACAAAGGAAATTTGGGAAATCGCGCGGATCCAAGAAAGCATAAATTGCAAGATATTTGTATGCGGACATTGATTGAAGAGTATTCTCTTCGCGCGCATTCATTTTTCGCGCGCGGAAAAAAGGCATTATTCGCGCAAATATCCGCAGTTTCGCGCGACCTCCGCTGCATATTGCGATGCAGAATCGTTTTTGATCGCGCAAATTATATCGCCCCATGATTCCGTGCAGATTCGCGATGCCCAGTGGCGCGCGAAACATTGCAACACATATTGCGCGGTCGGCGTGTTCATTAACGGCAGTCCAAAGATCTCCCGAATAACGTGCAAATTAATAATATCTGGGTCGTATTGGCACAGCAAATCAAAACAACACGTTATTGGACCGGGTATGTGCACCCTCCTGAGTACATGCGCGAATTCGCGCGCTTCGCCTATCTCATACTCTTTAGCGCGCCCTTGTGCAAGAAGCGAGCGAATTGCGTCCGTACACGCATTTGTGTACGCAAGAAAGAGATAACGCATCCACGTTTCGCGCGATAGAGGAAACATATTTGCCCCAATGATCCATGCGAGTTTCTCTGTATTGCAATGTGAACACGCACACAACTCTTCCTCCATAAGTTGTTTATCCGCGCGCACTAGAAATTCGCTATGGTGCGCGAGTAAATAATGCACGGCTTCATTTGATTCGCTTGCGAGCGCATGTTTGAAAGGCATGGCATTATATGGATGTCTTCCAAGCACATTCGCGCACAATTTGTACATGCGATTAACGAGATCCAAATGTTGTCCCGCACACGCGCCAGTGAAGGCATGCACCGACAATTCACTTATGTCTCTTTTTTCGTTATATTTTTTGCAACGGCTGAGAATTATGTCCACAAGTTCATCATGGCCGCCTTGCGCGGCATATAGAATCTCCAGCTGGTCGCACATCGCATAGCGCGCACCAAGATACTTGTCAAGGATAATTGAGCCGAACATACCAATGGAAATTACTAGATTGCGCCACCCTGTAGTTCTATGGCGCGCGCGGTATGTGTTTGCGGACGCAAGTATGATTGATTCGCGCGCGAACACGCTATCGCGCGCGACTATGGTCGTGTAGAGATACGATGGAAAATCGTTAGAATTCATGTAAGAGTAAATGAGGCGGCAAGAGTAATCATTCATTCTCTTGTATATTGCGGCGAGCGCGAATTCAAGTTTTTCGCGCGCAAAAAATACACTGCGATCTACGGTATCGCAATATTAATGCCGCGCTCACTCGCTGAATTCACAATACAGATGAGCAAGTGACGCGATCTGTGACCAGTATTCGCGGACGTGAGTACGCGGTTCCATTCTTTGCACGAACGCGCAGGGCCCCTCTTTAGCGCATTAACTAGCGCTTTTTGCGCGTGGCTTGGCATGTTGGCTGTAGAGAGTATGTGAGAAACAATGCGCGGATTCACAATGTTGGGAACCCACGATTGCAAAATGCTAATCCGGCTGGAAACTGCATTCTGATCGCCGCGGCAAATCGCGATCATCCCAGCCTCAACTCCGCGGTCTACTTCATCCTTGCAATTTGTAAAGAATTTAAGTATCTCGCGCATTATCTCGTATGATCCGCAAATACAAGCCTCGCGCATGCAACCGGATGCGTATTGATCTGACGGTACATAGGACACGATAAAATCTAGAATCCAATTCAATGTCGCGATCTTATACTTGCGAATTGTGTATAATAGCGCGCTCATAGCCGCTTGTCCCACGCATATACGCTTATCAATGTTATAGTTGTGCGCAATGTACTTCACAGTCGCGCCTTGTCTATGTTCGAGCGCGATAGTGCACATTTCAATGCATTGCGTAAATTTGAGACGCATGTTCGCGCGCACGATTTCCATTAGCGCAATATCTCCGCCCTGACATGCGCCAACCAGTGTATTCCAGAAAAGTGTATTCACATTGCGAAGATACAAAGGCATAAATCGCTCGTTATGATGACCGCGACACGCTCCTTGCATCACATGCGGAACAATGTACGGATGATTTACTAGAAGATCATGAATAAGCGCCATATGCCCGCAGCGACCAATACGTTCTCCCAATACTTCCAGGATATCGCGCCTTGCGCCGCGAATGATTCCCGCGTAGAGCAATGGCGCGGCATATTTCGCGACTTGATTCGCAAATTGCGCGCGACCATATGTGCGCTTCGCTGCTGTGTTGAACGGGTGATTCGCGGCGAATTGCGCGTATTTGCGCATGCACTCAGTAATTGCCATTGTTTCGCGCGGAAATTCGCGCTTACATTGCTTTGTCGCGCACAAGAAGACAAGAAAATCCGCGGGATTAAGACAAAAGCCAACACACTGACACAAGTGCGAATTCATGCGTATATTCATTCGCGAATGATTCATTTTTTGCGCGCAAAAAATGAACTACCGTGCGTTCCCCCGGCAGTCGTGGCTCCTAAAGTTTCGCAATTGCTTCCGCAAGCGCGCACGCGAACGCGGAACTTGAGGTGTGCGTGCGCGCGAGTTGCATACTTTCGCGCGATATACTCATAGATAAGCTCGTGCAAGTATTCAGAAACGTACGCAATCCGCGCGCACTGTCACTCGAACATATGTCGGAGAACCGAACACTCACTGCGCGATCCATAATCGCGCGGAGTGGCCGCGACAATGGCGCATATGGATCAAAGTCGCGCTGCATCAGATCGCGAACTTTCTGCGCAATCTGAGTGTTGCATTGGAGTGCGGCAACCATTATCTCCGACCACTCATTTTGAGGAACATAATGCAAATCCGCGTATTTGAGTGCGTTCGCGAGAAATGGAGAACACTTGCGACCCAAAATCACTCCAAGTGCGCGCGCATAGCAGTAATTGCGCGCGATTACGCCATATTTGTTTTTACAAGCATCCAAATGCGCGATTACGTTTTCGCGCGCGAAAAGAAGCGCCTTTAGATATCCTTCAATTCCCAGATTATACGTATTGTTTGGTACAGCGTCACCATAGATTCCCACTGTCGTTGCATGCACGCTTCCGGGTATATGATACTGAAACTCGCGCATCATTACAGGTCTTTCATCTGCATGCACTAGGTCCCACAGGAAATCCAAAAGCACGATATGTCCGTACTTACATGCCTCGCGAAATCCATGAACGATCAGTACAAGACGCGTCTCACTCTCCACGCGCTCACTTAGTGCGAATGCCTTGCTATAGGACGCGTTTATCTTAATTAAGAGCGCGATCGCGCTTGTGTGCGCGTATTTGCATGCCTTGCGCATGGCTTTCGGCAGAATAGTTGAGCTCGTGTACGGCCATATCGCGCGCATAAACTCAATATGCGCGCCCTTACATGCGCCGAGAAAGCACAATTCCGCGCGACCCTGACTGCATAAACATCTGAAAAGCAACCATGAATTGTTTTCGCCAACCAGCTTTTCGCGGCGTTCCAGGGGCGCACTCATGATTTCGCGCTCGCGCGCGAACACGTCTTTGCGCACAATCAAGAATGTCCGAATGTCGCGCGCATGCAAGTAAATTGCGACTTGTTGGTACATATGGAGGTCCATTGTGTAATTCTAACGCGTACATTCATTTTTTGCGCGCAAAAAATGATCACATTGCGCTCGTAATGGCAGCCGCAAATGCGCGAGTGAACGCGCGGTGTCGTGCGATTTTCAAATCCGCGCGCGATATTCGCAGGGAAAATCGCGCGATGAGTGCGAAGAATTTGCGCAATTCGCACGGATCCTCGCGCTCGCAAATTCGCGCGAATTGATTAGTCGCGGCCGAGTACAAAATTGTGTCCAACTCCACGGAAGGCAACGCGTTCCTCATCAGATCGCAAACGCGTCTTGTTACGCAAGATCCGCGCGTCATTGCGTAACTCGCGATTTGCGGCCATTCGCGCAATGGTACGTACTTTAGATTCGCATGCGCGAACGCCCGCGCAAGTAGCGTGGAATGCACGGCAAGAATAGTTCTAAGTGCGCGCGCATAGCAGTAATCGCGCGCGATTACGCCATATTTGTTGCCACATGCGTCCAAGTGCGCGATTACGTCTTCGCGCGCAAAAAGAAGCGCCTTTAGGTATCCTTCAGTTCCCAGATTGTAAAATGTTTCGCGCCTACTGCCCCAAGATAGCGTCTCTTCGGTGATCATTCCTCTGTACTCTTCCCGATATTCAAACGCGCGCGTAAAATTGATGCGATCGTCATCGCGCGCGAAATTCCACAGGATGTCTAGTATCGCGATGTGTCCACCCGCGCACGCACCACAAAATCCGTGGGTAATCATCGTGTTGCGCGGATAGTCTTCAGACGTTGGTATCCATCCGGCAAAGTATTGCGTGTTAAGATCAAGAAGAAATGCAATTGCGTACACTTGACCATTCTTGCACGCGAGATACATTGCATCCGCGAGGTTCAAGGCACAAATGCCTCTTGAACTTTTCCAAAGTCCGCGCGCATACGAGAAATGTCCTTTCCCGCACGCATCCGCAAATGTGTATTTTGGTATGATATATTGCAACTTCCATTTGATGGCGCGCACCAGCGCGCGCGAATCGTTCTCGCCCAGTAACGTTAGTTTCACTTCAACGTCAGTTTCGAGCGCGATCGCGCGCTCTTGTGCGTGCGCGTGCGCACTTACACAGAGGAAAGAACGAACGTCGCGATCAGGTAAATAGTTCGCAATACTCTTGCACAAGTAATCCATCTTTACCTTTCCGTGCGCGATTCATTTTTTGCGCGCGCAAAAAAAAACAAGACGGCGACTCACGCGCGATGCGACAAGAATACGCCCAAATCAGACACAAAGTAATCCGCAAATCCAGTTTTGTTTGTGCGTTTGACGCGCATGATTTGCGGCTTATTCGCGCGGAATGGCGAGTCAACGATTATGTGTGTGCCATTGCGCGCGATTGGTTGCCACGCGTCAGTCGCGAATGAATCGCCGATCAAGAACTTGCAATGCGTTATGCGCGCGTCGCTAATGTTTGGTTTGCCGATGGGAACATGCTTCGTATTTGGATACATCGTAAGCAGATCTTCAACTATGTGCTTCATGCCTGGTACCTTTATTGTCATTGCGCGCACGTTCGCAGTGTAGTGCGCGCCGTCGGCCGTTGCGGAAAGAATGGTCACCTTTCCAGAAAGAGTGAGTGTCGCGCACAAATGATGTATCTCTTCGCGCGATGGCCATTTGTAGCTCGCGAAAAGTACGTGATCAACGCGGGTTGGCACGCCATCATCCACAAAGCGCACATTTGCGCGATCTAGCGCGAGCAAATCGCGCACGAACGCGCGATCTTCCGCATCCGCGACACAATAGATCATTGGCGTTATTTTCCTCTTCGCGAGTCTGTGCGCGATTTTGCGCACAAAGTAATCACGCGCGATTGTCAGTGGCGTGATTACATCAAGCATTGCCTCGCCAAACACCAATTTCAGGCGCGAGATAAGTTGCCATGCTTCCTGAGTTGTATTTCCTGTAACAATGATGAATTGCCTCAGAAGAGCCAGAAATTCACGCGCGTGTGGCGTAATATCGTTTATGTGCCAGTCGCACGTAAATGGGCGAAGTGTCCCATCCAAGTCAATTGCGACAGTTTGCGTCGCCATTTCGCGAGCGAGTTGTTCCGCTATGATTTCCATAGGTTATGATTCTCACACGCACAATATTCACTTTTTCGCGCGGAAAAGTGAATATTATGGGTCAGCGAATATACATCATGCCATCCATTCACATAGAGCCAGCGGAGAACATTGGCATAACAACATCCATTGATGTGACCATTAGTGATTGCGCATACAATTATAATCGCGCGCGCACAATTGCGGATGCATACCGCGAGGTTCTCATACGCCTGACGCGCTCTATGATAGATACTGTTAACACCGCGCCATATCTTTCATTTTATGAGACTCTGCGCGAAGAATTGGATGATTACGAGCAATGTTCGTGTAGCAGCGATCACTCTTGTACAATGTTCTTTCCGCGCGATGTACTGCCGAATAATGACGTTCTCCTAGTGTGGTCGCGATTTGCGGAAGTTAATATTCCGTACTATGTTCCGCAAAATGCGTCACCCGGAATGCGCGCGATCATTTCGCACGTGCGCGCGAGTTTTGCGCGATACGGGTATACATTGCGCGGAAACAGATTGATATCTCCAATGATGGTCACTAGAGATCCAGAAGCTGATGATGATGATTATTGCGCGTATAAGTGGGTATTTCGCGATGTAAATGATGTTAATGTGTGCGACAATTGATGTGCGCGCGCGATCTTTCCTTTTTTTTGCGAATGATACGCTCGCGCGCACAATATACGAAATGTTCACGCTTCAACGACGCGGAGAGCTTCGCGCGCCCAACGGCGATCTCGCGCTTCAGCGCGAATTAGATAAGTATGTGCCGTACGAGTACATCCTTCGCTGGTTTCAAACGCGCGAGGGACGCGCTGGCATAGATAATAGACTTCTTGTGATTCAATCTGGAACCGCGAGCGGAAAATCAACGACGATCCCTGCAGAAATCTTCGGTACGCTTGTGCGCAATAGATATGCATCTGGCGGTGGTATTATTTGTACACAACCGCGCGTTTTGACTGCCGTCGCAAACGTCAAGCAAATCGCGGGAATACCGAAGTATGGCGCGTTCCTGAAAATTGGTGAAACTATTGGATGGAGTACGCAATTCTCAAAACTAAAGCCGCGCCGCATTGGCCTTTTGTCCGCGACTATGGGTATACTCACAATGCAATTGCAGGTATACACTGATGCGGAAATCATGTCAATGTATCGTTTTATTCTTATTGACGAGGCACATGAGCGACCACTTGGTGCGGACGTGACTTTTACGGCACTCAAGGGTTTCCTGCGACGCAATGCGCACATGACTAATTGCCCATTCGTTGTGCTAATGAGCGCGACAATTAATACCGCGAAATACGCGCACTACTTTCTCAGTGAAAGTAATCCGCAAGATGTGCTCGCGAATAATATTATCATTTGTAATGCCGCGCCATCATTCGAGCGCCAAAAAATATGGCCGGAACATCCAATTACAAATGTTATTGATGAAACAGTGCGCATCATTGAACATTTACTTGATACTGCTCCAGCACCTCGCGAAACGTGGGATCCGGCCTTTTCTGACGCATCGCACAAGCAAGTCGAACACGATGATATACTCGTTTTCTTTCCGGGGAATGCGGAAATCAGCGAAACGCACAGAGTGGTTCTGAGTAGTATGGTGAAACGTCAATCTGCTGAGCAAACACAAGCTATTCCAGTGCTATTAACTAGCGCTACTGTCGGCGCCAATGATTCTTCAGTGCAGAAACTTGATATTCCATTGCGCGAAATATCAAATAATATTTATGAGCGGCGCATCATTTTATCTACGAGCGTCGCGGAAACTGGAAAAACGTTCAATACCCTGCGGTATGTAATTGATGCTGGTTTCAGTCGCGAAAATGAGTACAACCCAAATCTCAAGGTGGAGATACTTTTATCTAAGCCTGCGCCGGTTTCGCGAATAACACAGAGATGGGGGCGCGTCGGTCGCAAGTTTCCGGGTGTTATCTACCCATTGTACACAGAAGAAACCTATGAAGGATTGCAAACTGAACAATTCCCAGAGATATTTACGTCTAACTTAACGCCAGTTATTCTGCAAATTGTTTATGAACAACAGAAAGTCAAATTCGCGAATAACGATCCGCGACCCTACTTTCGCGTTGCGGATATTGATATGCTTGATTTACCGCAACCAGACACACTTCTGGATGCACTTGAGCGCGCGCACGCGCTTGGATTTATCGCGCACGGACCTACGAAATTCGCAATTGACTTGGATGAATTCATACAATCTAATGAGCGCGCGACACTTGAGTGCGTTGGAATAACAAAACTAGGTCGCATCGCAATGGAATTAACGCCATTTCTTGATTCCCTAGAGAGTATTCGCATGATTCTCGCGGGCTTTGCGTGGGGCTATCGTCCCGTAGATTTGATCTCAACCGCAGTCTTTGCGAAACTCGAGCCTGCGACGCAACCAGATGAAAAAATGCGTGCGATTGACGTATCTCCCGCATATAACGCCATTTTCGCGCGCAGTGGTGTCCAAAGTGAATATCTAATGCGGGATTGGCGCGTGGCAGTTGGCGATACATTTCTTGATAGTTTAATGGTGAGCGCGCGATTTGATCGCTTATTCGCGGAGGCGCGCGAACAAGAGCAAATTGAGCAAGTGCGCGTAGCATGTCAGAAAATGTTTATTAACCAGGAATCGCTATTGCGCGCCATAGAAGCGCGAGATAACATTTGCGGAGCACTCCTTTCGCTTGGATTTGACATTTACCTCGGCGCATCCATCCTTGATTGCGATCAAGCATGCGCGCGCACGATCTTGCTTTATAAGCGTTGTATTTTTGATGGATATCGCTTGAATATCGTGCGGTGGGATGATCGCGCGCAAGGCTACAATACATTTACGGGTCTGCGAGTTGCGCCTAATTTCGTGGAAAAAATATTCACTGGCGCGCGCACACTCGTTTTTGATAAATTCAAAGGCACACTAAACGCGCGCACGATGACATATGATATAACTGCGAATCAAATGTCCGTTTTGGATGGATTTATTGGTGATGACCCATTATTCGCGCAATGACGCGCGCAAAGTCACTTGCGAGTGCGTCGCGGTGCGAATATCGCTGCGTTTTCTGGCGCGAAAATATAATGCTTGCCAGTATTGCCGCGCGCGGCAACGAGCGCGGCGCCATCGCGGCGCATAGCCGCGAGTCTTTTTTCAATTTCAATGTAATCAGTGCCCACGACTTGTCCTCGCGACTCTCCCGTGCGATAAAATGCGATTGTCGGTACGTAAGTTACGCATGCGCTTCCAACAAGTGCAAGACTCACAGTATCAATATCCACAATGCAAAAGCGCACGTATGGGTACTCGCGACTATATGCCGCACATTGCGCAGTCACTTGCGTGCTTGGCCAATCACTCGCGCGCGCGAATACGACAACAGTATATCCGGCGGATTTGATGACCGAAAGGAAGTGCTCATTATTCTCGATTTTTATGATCTTTGACATCGCGTGAACTATATATATAATCAGTAATGGACGCGCTCGAAGAATATCATAAAATTACGCTTCTTGTTGCGAATTTCGTTCCAGCAGGATCTGTGCGCCCCATGCATATTGCGAATCATACAAAGCTCGCGAACGCGCGACTCGCGCACCTTTTTGAATTGCTTGATGACGATACAATTGGACTCACAGCTCTCGCGCACACAGTTGGCGCGCACACAACTGACGACGAGGACGCGCGAGTGATCGTCATATAAAAAATCGCGCGCACGATATACAAATGGCCACAAGAACTATGATTTATCGTATTGGCGGAAATCCATTGGTGCCTGCGCGACTCGCGGTTGTGGCGCCAGATGCGACTGTTAAGTTCTGCCGCATAACGCACGCGGAAATACGCGCGACTACGACACTCGCAGATCCGAGAAACACCTTTGCGCGCGTTCACGTGCGCAGCGCGGATTCCCTAGTCGCGGAAATGGCACTTCCCGCTGTTCCCGCGCCTCCTATTCCTACGCCACCAGTGCCGCCATCACCATTGCCACCATGCATGGATGATGTGGTGCCAACATGGTATGGATATGCGTATCCATATCCCGCGCAAACTTTGATTGCGTTCGATGCTGCGGCTTCATTTGGTCCAAATATGCGCGCGGACATTAACTTAATGACAACACCGAATCAAATGCCGCCCATGGGTCCAACGTGGTACACTTACTTTCCATACGTCGTAACGATCTATACGACCGCGACCATCACAGCCACTCTCACCGTTCAATTCGCGTGATTGCGCGCAATACTGCTTTTTTTGCGCGCGCTAATATACCAAGGCATGGAAACAAAATACATAATCGCAATCATCGTCGCAATTATCGTTATATGGGCATTCACGCGCGCACGCGCAGAACCAATAGAAATGCGCTCATCTCTTGAGCAATCGCGCTACGGTATAGCGCCTCTTGGTGGATGTAGTGATCCGCCATGCCTTTATGGCAACACTTTTCGCGCGCTCGCATCAGATTGCGCGACAATCGGCGGTACAACCGTAGGGCGCAGTCAGGCTGCGATTAGTGCCGCAAAGGGAACTCCAGCGGAATACGTACCGTGCAATGCGTTCGTCTCAACTGGAAGTAGCGCAAAGTACGGCATAGGGCCGCGCGCGACGTGCGCGAAATGGCCGATTATTGCGCGCACTACTGGAGCGACCTGTCGCGCGATTGGCGGGCAAGCAGTGGGTTTTCCGCGCGACAACGAATCTACTGATTGCCAACTTGGATTGTGTCCCATTGCGCAAGCACCCTTGCGACTTGTTCCAGTAAGTACGCCAAACAAAGGCACAATCATTCTTGGCGCGGACTTGGGCGCGCGTTGCTCACTTATGGGCGGCAAGTATTCGCGCGACGGAAAATGCGCGTTTGGCGTGCTTTGACGCGCGAAAAAATGAATTTGCGCGCGAAAAGTATCAGCTTCCTGAGATTATTATCCAAGAAGATTATCAAAAATGATGGCAACTCTTATGTATTCGCCCGAGTTTAACGCGGAGAAGTTTCACCGCCCACTCGCATCTGAACCAACATTTGATCTCCCAACTAGTAGCGGAGTCTTTCTCAAAGGAATGATTCACGCGAAACCAGTTGAGAGAGTTATGTGGGTCTGCGACCCGCCACCGTACTACAATACCATTCGTTCGTCTACCGCAGACGAGCGCGTGGTAATGTATCTTGTTGCGCACGCAATCGCGCACGGATACGAAGCAAAGCCGCGCGCCTTGTTCTACTGCACACAACTCGCAGGTCGGTGCATGGAATCCGAGCACAAAGCGCTCATTACGAATCCAAGCACATCTCTGACAGGCAAACTTGGGCTCATTTACAAATTCATTCGTAAACCCAGTTGCCAAAACGAGCGCACTGAGGATGAACTTGCGAGCTTGTATCCATTGGATACGCTTTACCAAGCAGTTCTGGCATGCACACGCGGCACGATCTCAACGCAGAGCGTGTACATTTCAATGCACGCCACGTATGGTTGTCTGTCATTCCCATGGGATAAGGCAGAGACTAGTGACGATGTTCGTGTCCCAGTTGTGCTCGTAGAGCCTTTCAAGATCCTGCCACCGCGCCCTGGCATAGTCACGGGTGACTACGAGTCGCAACTATGCGCAATCATCGGCGACGTTCTCGTCGCGCCCTTTGATTCGCGCATTATGACCATCTCGTTCGCGCAAAATTGCGCGCTCGACCACGCAAGTGCGCGCGGTGTCAATTACGTGCGCTTCATTGTGACGTGGGATGTCGCAACGAACTGTGTTGTCGCGCTGAGGTGCGTTCGCGACTGATCTTTTTTTTGCGCGCGCCAATATAGCGCCCATGAAGTCATATTTGATACCGATCGCGATCATTGTTATCATCGCAATCATACTCGTTTTCGCGCGCACAAGGCCGCCATGTGAATCTCTTACGACAGATCAATGCGGAACTTCAAGCGTTGTGAGTCTACCCTATGATCCGCTTTCGCGCTACGATTTCATTGCGAACGCCGATTCCGCCTATTTTGCGGATCTTACGCACGTGACATCACTCAATTCCAATATTGCGCAACGTCATAAAGATCTTGCGAATGCGTGTGATGGAACACCGGGTTGCATTGCGTTCACATCCAATGGATATCTAAAATCAGGCATACTACCCGCGGAGGCGCAGGCGCGCGGTCACGTGGATTTTGGTTGCATACCGTGCGGCATTCACGTGCGCAAGTGCGCGATTCCAGAACCACTATATGCGGAATTATACCTCGTAAAAAACTACGGTGGCACGCGCTTCCTAGTTCCACCAGGAAGATATCCAGACGCAGAAAAGATCAGCAACGCGCTTGATGGCGGAACTATCAAGAACGATGGTTTGCAATCAATGAAAGTTCCAGTTGGATTAGTTGTAACACTCAATTGTTGGCGCGATTTTGATGGAAAATCGCAAACATTCACCGCGGGTAATTATCCAGATCTAACGGCGACAACCATGAAGAACTGCGTATCCGCGATTCAAATTAGTTACGCTTGAATTTGCGCGCCAAATATACCGCGCGCGATGGAAACATATGTAGTCGCAATCGCAATCGCTATCATCATTATCGTGACAATCATTATTGCGCGCGCGAAGTCGTCACGTGAGGCACTTACAACTGATCAATGCGGAAATTCAAGCATCGTAAGCGTACCTCACGACCCTCTTTCGCGCTATGATTTCAATGCAAACGTTGATTCGGCTAATTTCGCGGATCTCACGCATGTATCATCTCTCAATTCCAATATTGCGCAGCGCCATAAGGATCTTGCGAACGCGTGCGATGGAACACCGGGGTGTGTCGCGTTTACATCCAATGGATATCTAAAATCAGGTGTATTGTCCGCAGAGTCGCGCGATGTCGCGGACTTTGGATGCACGCCATGTGGTCTTTACACGCGGAAATGCGTGACACCGGAACCACTGTACGCAGAGTTTTATCTTGCGCGAAATTATGGTGGCACGCGCTTCTTAGTACCACCAGGCGGCTACCGAGACGTAGAAAAGATTAGTAACGCGCTCGATGGTGGAACTATCAAGAACGATGGCATTCAATCAATGAAAGTTCCAGTGGGATTGATTGTGTATCTCTTTTGTAATCGCAATCTTGATGGTACTGTGCAGTCTTTTCCCGCGGGCAATTACCCAGATTTAACAACTACTGTCGTTAAAAATTGCGTATCCTCCATTCAGATTTTTAACGACCGCAAAGTTCCGCGCGAGTCTCATTGGATTGATGTGCCAACTGAAATGCCCAAAAAAAAGAAGTAAGTCACGCCATGCGCGCATTCATCGCGCGCGATTTCCACACAGGAACCGCGTTTTCATCATCAGATGAATACCATACGTCACTATTCTTTTTTGCGCGCTTCTCCTTGCGATGCTTGTTTCGCGCTTCGTGAGCTCTTTGCTCGCACACGCTCTTAATTATTTCGGATATATCCGCGATGACCGTTGATACGTGACTGCATACGGATACCCTATTTGATTGCGGCATTTCGTATTTCTCGTCATCCGCCATAAGGTATGCAAGCGCATACCATTCTGACGCGATTGGCTCAATATCAACATCAATTGGCGGATTGCTATCCGAAACGCTCATTTGCGATACAAGGATCACGGATAGATCAATAGATGGAAAGCGCAATTCAAGGGCGCGCACATGAGGAATGTGGAAGCGCGTAATTTCCACCATCGGGCGAAACCGCCGAACAATGAGTGCGCGGGCATCCATCTCTAGAATAAGCTGCGACTCAGCCATTATTTATCTTGCCGTGCGAAATTCAAAAAAAGGAATGCGCCCAATTCGCGCGGCTACTGCGCATTCCGCGCGAATATCACATACTCCGCGCGTCCAATTCGCGCGGTCGCGCGCGCGCGCGATAGCAACTCTATATGCGCGAATAGGCGCAGCGACGCATCATTATCAGCGCGCACAAGTGCGTAAATCGCGCGATTATCGCGCTTCACTTCATCCAGCGCGAGAATATCGCGAATCGCGCGTGATGCATGTCCGCGTCCGCGCGCGCCCGGCGCAATCGCAATCATGAATTGCAAGCCCGCGCCAAGTGCGCGCGGCGCAGGATGAAGCCCAACAATACCTACGCAATGCCAATCGCGCTCATCTTCGCGCGCAAGAATAGCCCAATAGAAATACGTGCGCGCACTCCATGGTTGCGTATAATCTTTGGCAGACCAATTGCGCAATTCAAGAAGGCGACCCGATGTCCATATTTCGCCTTGACCAAGCCATTTCGCGATTTCCGGGTCGCGAACTATGCCATAAAGTTCAGCGTATTCTGGCTCGGTAATCTGATGAATAAACACACACTTCTGTTGCATTATCTATATTCTGCGCGCGCAATTCACTTTTTGCGCGCGAAAAAGTAATTTATGGAACTTCATGCAAGCCAATGTACGCCTTTTCGCTTCCATCGCGCGAACTAAAGCGCAAAATTGTTTTCTTGCCGCGCGCGCGATAGATTTGCATTGGGAAATCAAATCGCGCGATTCCCGGCGTCGCGACGCAATATTCCGCACTTGTATCGTCCGCGCGCGCAATTGGCACACTCAAAGCACGTTGCATGCTACCCACAATCGCCTCTTCAAATGCGGATATTTCGCGCGCGGGATGCGCATCATCGCGCGCGAATATTGCGAAAACGCTGAGCGCGCGCTCGAATACGCGCGAATTCGCGGATCC
>Ga0172381_10001799_pt1 | contig 24498 bp, 23 predicted proteins | sample Leawel6488metaG_FD_119754 | JGI IMG/M metagenome (GOLD analysis project Ga0172381, IMG submission 119754) | Leachate microbial communities from a municipal landfill in Southern Ontario, Canada - Leachate well 64-88 metaG | ecosystem: Engineered > Solid waste > Landfill > Unclassified | place... | reverse complement strand
GCTTTCATCGCGCCCATAGCGGCCTCGTCATTGATCGCGAACACGGCCGTCGGCATGGGGTTCTTCTTCAGGATCTTCTCCATGGCCTTATAACCCTCTTCGACCAGGTAATAGCCCTCTATGACCAGGCTGTCGTCGTATTTTATACCCGCCTCCCGAAGGGCTTCCTTATAGCCTTCAAGCCTGCCTATCGAGGCCGGCTGTTCCTGCAGGGGCGCGCGTATCATCGCTATGCGCTTGTGGCCGAGGTCTATCAGGTGCTTCACCGCAAGATACCCTCCGAGCTTATTGTCGGGTATTACGGAATCTATCGCGGGCTTGGACATCTCGTTATCCACGAGGACCAGCGGGAACTTCTTGTCGTACAGGCTCATGACCGTAGTCTTATCCAGGCCTCCTATGACGATGATCCCGTCTACGTTATTCTCCATCGCCCATCTCGCTATATCGCGCTCGTCCTTTATGGACGTCACAAAATTAAAGGACAGCACGCAGCCCATTTTAAGGGCTTCTTTCTGCATCGTGGAGAATATGCCGACGTAGTACGGGCTCAATATCGGAGATTGGGATGTAGGATGGAGCCTCCTCAATATACATGCGATGTTCTTGCGCCTGGACATCCGTTTGCCCGAGGAGAGGGTATGGGCTTTCTGCAGTCCTTCCTCATCCGAGACGAACGTCCCGGTGCCGGGTACGGAATACAGAAAGCCCTCCCTTATCAATTGGGCGATACCGCGCCTTAATGTTATGCGGTTGATCCCGTGTTCCTTGCTAAGTATGCGCTCCGAAGGTATAGGATCCCCGGGCTTATACTGGCCGCCCTGGACCTGCTTGCGCAGAATATCGGCGAACTGCTGGTAAAAGAACTTGCCGCTGGATTTATCTACCTTCGGGCTCATGCGATCCTCTTTCTTAAGGCATCTCGACGATCTTTACGTCGTCGACGAATACAACTACCGACTTCTTGCCCTTGTTATAAGCGGGGCCGACAGCCAGTTTGACTTCTTTAAGTTCCGCGGCGTTGAAATCGACTCCTGTGACCATCTTGTTGTTGTTCCCGTCCCAGTACTGCCCCTTCTTCGGGTAGGCAGTGAACGGTATAGTGACCTTCTGCCATTCCTTGGACGTCTTCACGAAATTCGGAGAGGCCATGACGCCTATCTCCGTCTTGTTCCCGTCCGTGTCATCGGCATCTATCAGTATGACCTCAAAGTTCTCGCCGCCCTCGGCGCCCTTCACCCACAACTCTATGCCCGGCTTCTTATACTTCGTAAGGTCGATAAGAGGATAATGGCCTATCGCCGCTCCGGACCACTGCGTGCAGTCCATCTCGGCCTTGAGGCATGCTTCTCCGGACTTCGCTCCGGACTTCTCGATCTCGAACGTCGTAGCGCCGCCATAGACATACTTGTACTGCCCGTTGCCCTCATCGATCACGTCGGTGAAATACTCCACCGTCTCGGCATTAGCCAGCTTCGCTGCGCCGATCAGCGCCAAACCGCACAAGAACATTACCGCAAACACCCTCTTTCCCATCTTTACTGCCCCCTTTCTTTAAATATGATATAGCCCCACTGGTTCGGCTCCTCATAAAACCTCTCGTCCCCCGAGAGGACCATCTGGGTGTGCCTGTCCTTCATGTCCGAATCGTTCAGCGCGGCATTAAAGCTCACCTTCATGCCGGGCGACGGGACAAAATCCTTGGAGAACGACTTCCAGGGTATTACGGCTTCGACCACATACCCGCTGAAATCCTCCGGTTTATAGACAGCCGACTGCACGCCTTCCACCCTGTTCTTCAGCTGCCATGACCATCTCTGCGGGATGACTTCCTTCCTGTTGCCGGTACTGAAGCCGATCTGGAAATCCGCTTCGTCAAAAGCCATCCTGTTAGGTTCGGCCTGGGGGTCCAGGCTGAAGGCTATCTCAAAACTGTCGCCGTTCCATATGCCGTCGCCCCTCTTGTCGTTGATGAAAGGCTTATCGTCCTTGACCTTCGCGGCGACATACAGGTTGGCCTCGTCCCACATCAGGTATACCTCCGCACTGACATCATCCGGCCCTTTCCAGATATCCCGGCCCATTATGACATTCTTCTTGTCGTTTATCAAGACCGGCGTCACGCCCGGCCACTCAGCCAGGTTCCCGTCCGGGGTAATAGGCGCCGGGGCTTTCAGGACTTCTATGACAGGCCTCGAATACGCCACCTGCGGCATAGCCGTGAGTTCCGTCGAGACGCCTTCCGGAAGCTTAAAGCCCTTCAGCAGCTTCGAGAACTGCGTCGGGTCGCTCTTGAAATACGGGTCGGAGACAGCGCCGGAAAACGCCTTGAGTATATCATTCTTGCCGTGAAGGCGCCAGTCGCATTCCTTCTTTATGTTGAACCATACTATGGCCTTTATGCGCGGGAACTTTTCCTTCAAAGCGGCGAACGCGTCATTTATCCATTGTACTTTATCGCCGCCGGCATCTCCCGAAGCGAACTCGCCTATCATTATCGGCTTGTCCGGGTATTTCTCCGTCAGCTGTTTATACCTCTTCGAGTATATCTTCTCGAATGCGTTCCAACGGCTCCACTTTTCGGCCGTGCCCCAGTTATACCCGTCTATCGCGACCCAGTCGACATAACTATCGCCGGGATAGTAATTGCTGTAGGTGTTCCACTGGGTCCACGGCACCTCGGTATCCATGACGCACCATACCCATATCGCGTTGTCGGCCCCGGCCTCTTTAAACAGGTCGTATACATGCCGCCATGCCTTTATGTACTTTTTCGGGTCCCTGTCATTCTGCGCGCCGGACCACGGGTACCAGTTGCCGTCCATCTCGTGTCCCATGCGCAGGAAATATGAAGTACCCAGCCTCTTGCCGCGCTTCGCGAACGTCCTGATATAATCATCGTATTGGCCGTTGATGATATTATCGAGATAGATTATGTCCTTGCCGTCCTTCTTTATCCAGGGTTCCCACGTTACATGCGGTATGGCGCCGTAGTTCACGATCGCCCGGCAGTCTTCCAGCGGGAAGATCTTCTCCCAGTCGATATAGAACATTACGGAGCCGGACTTCTTATTGGAGGCGATATCAAACCGGTTTATCGGCTCCATGCGGATGGGCGTGTTTTCCATGAATATACCCCAGAGGCAGCCCTCGGGGAGATCCTGCTTGGCGGGCTCTGCCGCTTTACAGGAAGAGACGGAAAACACGGCAAAAAGGAAGAATGGGATAAAAACCGGTATAAGTTTCATGGATTGCCTTTCTAGACAGGTAGTATACCACATCATTCGCGTTTTTCAAGTATTTTACATGGCCTTCCCGGGGCGGCAGGAGGCGGTATATGCTCCGCATCTCTTATATCCCGCCCAGGCTTCGTTGCTTGCTTTCGGGTCCGGATCGGCCTCAGACACTATAAGATAACATGACATGGCCACACTGCCGTATTCCGCGCGGTCGGGCCCGTCGCAGGCCTTCGAAAGGCCTTCGTAGTACTTTGCCGCCTCGAGATAGCTCTTTATTATCTTCTTCTTACTATCGCCTGTTTTCGAGCGGAGTCCCGTTATTATATCCTCCGCGTTGCCGCCCGGCTCTATGCCCGGCAGCTCCAGCTGGCCTGCCAGGCCGCCGTTACACGCCGCTATGCCCTTTTCGGCAAGCGCCGGACAGGTAATGCCTTCATGATCGCATCCTTTGACGACCTCGAAACATCCCCTCGCGAGGACAAAATACTTGCTCCTCTTGAGCGGTATATCATGCTCTTTGGCGCGTTTCATGAGCTTCTCCGCAAGATCCAGGTATGTCCGGCAGCTTGACTCGCGCTCCTGCCTGTCTTCAATGCGGCTTATCCTGTCGACCACGATCTTCACGTCGGAATCGCAGTTCGGTATGAATATGCCGTCATCGGCCGCACAGGCTCCGAAGCTTAACATTACCGCCAATGCCAATACGAGGTCCCTCATCTGATACCCCCTTATTGCCGGTAGACTATCTGCGTCCTCGGCATGAACGAGACGGTCACGTCCTCGAGGACCGCCGTCTCGCTGTACCATGGTTTTGTCGCCGGCAATGAATTGTCGTTAGAGACGAAATTGGCCCTGTATTGTATGGAGGATGCCGGCTGCGACGTTATGCCGCCGCCCGCGCGGGGCACCTGCCATGTCGTTCCGCCGTCCACGCTTGTCATGAAACTTACCGTCTCCGAGGCGGCGCTCGCCGTTGACGGCACCGTTATGGTCCCGGTTATAGAACCCCATGCCGCCATGACGCCGGTGTTGCCGGGGGCGGAGATAAAATAGCCGTCCTGCGGTATCACCCTGACATTATCAAACGCCGGCAGGTGGTATTCCCCGTATAGCCTGACAAGCCCCGCCGCGCTCGTCCCGCTGCCGTTGATGTTCGAGAACCTGTAATTCCCCTCCTGTATCCTGCCGGAGAAAGCGCTGTAATATGTCCAATACGCCTTGTTCTGGCATACGGCCCTTAAGGTCTTGCGCAGGATATACGGCTCTGAATAGTTGTTCCAGGAAGGGCTCGCCCATATATGGAGCATCCCGGTATGGGGCAGCGGGCCCGGATCTATCCCGTAAGCCGCGCCCTGCTGCAGGTCCTCGGGATAATAGCTCGCATCACCGGCGCTTGTCCTTTTAAGGACCAGCCTGCCGACATCGTTCTGGAACCTGAGCGCGTACAATGCCGGGTTCGTTACGGGGTACTCGTAGTCTATGGGCTCTGCCGCGTCCCACCAGAACCTCATGCGCATGTCGTACGGCCTTATCTTGTCGTCTATATATACCTGTGCGCTGTGGTTCGTCCACATCCACCTGGAGGAGGCTTCGCGGCCGAGGTCGCAGGTGGGCCACAGTTTAGTGTTATCGTTGGTCTCGGTATCATACTGCCCGAGGACCGTCGTGTTCCATGTGCCGTCCCTCGGGTTCCATTCGTTATTGGTCCAGTCGGTCTGCTGGCCGGCATTACCGTCTATATTTTCCGTGAAATTGTCCCAAAATCCGGCCTTTATGGAATTCCTTATGATGTCGTAATTCGTTACGGCCGTCCCGTTCCAATCCTGGTCGGACCTTACCGGGCAGCTATCCATGAAATTCACGCGGACCATCTCCCCGTTCGACAGGCCGCCTTCCCCGGCTCCGCTTGCCCAGTTGTCATTGCGCCAGACCTGCGCGAATTGGTCCTTCGTGGTCTCGTTCCATATATCGAATATCCATATTATCGCGCGGATATGGTCAGCCGCCGCGGGCGTCCCTACTAAATTCGTTACCGTCCCCGTCGATATCACGTCGTAGAACCCGCCGGAATTGAAGCAAAATTCAGTAGAATAGGCCGCCGGCTTCGTCCTGTTGGGATTTGCCCCGTCCTTTATATTCCTGCTCTCCGCAGGGCTCAGGCCGGTATAATTATCGATGAACGCGTCGAACTGCTGCCAGCACGTAAAAGGCCGGCCGGCGATGATCGCCTGGGCGAGGTCCTGCGATTTGGCGTCGCTGTTAACGCCGCTTCGGAGTACCGCGCGGAGGACAACCTCCGAAGCGGTGTTAATGTTGACCGGCGCCCTGTCCTCATGCGTCGTATCGTCAGGCAGGAACGTATTTTTGTCTATATAGCCGTATAAAGTCACGAAATCCTTTATCGCGTTATATTTGGCGCCGCTTATCCCTGCCTTGATCTTTATCTCCTCTTTTACCGCGTAAGGGGCATTCGCCGCGATGGCCTGGCATTCTATTGATGTCAGCGGGCTGCCGAGGGCGGAGTTAAGGTCCTGCATGATCCGGCCCAGTCTGCTGTTACCTGTATTGTTGACATTGATTTGCCTCGCGCAATCCACCACGGTGACCGCATATCCGCCGCGGCCGCCCAGCAGGCCGGGATCCGAATAACCGGAATACCATGGCTCCAAGGACGTATCGAAAGCGGTATTGGCCGCTCCGTCTGCGCCGTTCTTGAGTTCGGCTATGGCCTTCGCGATGCCGGCTTCCGCCAGGTATCCCGCCTTTACGCTCCTTGTGTAGTTTACGGTCTCCTTGTTGGCCAACAGCATATTTACCGCAAAGGTCGTGCCTATGAGAGCCATCAGGGATAATATCCCTATCGTAAGTATAAGAGCTACGCCTTTTTTCCTGCGCATCGTTTCCTCGTCCTTCATCGTCCCAAATAGTTAAGGGAGGCTTGAAAGTTGGGGGACTCCGTACTATCAAACCTCCCTTAATGAGTAATGCGAATTACTTTTTCCTTCTGGAGGCCGCGAACATCCCCGCCAGTCCTGAACCGAAAAGCAATAAGCTCGCCGGTTCCGGCACAGCCCGGATGTCGTCGATGCCTATGTCTATGGAACCTCCGGGGCCGGTGCCTCCGCACGCCGTTACAAAGTTGATCTGCTTGAGATCTCCGGTCCATGTGTCACTGCCCACTCCCGGGTTCTGGTCGACGAGGTCCGCAAAAGGAAGCGACACGGCCTTCCAACCCGTCCAATCGATGGGTATATAGGTCGAAGAGCCGTAATAACCTCCCGCGAAGACATCGCCGTCATTCTCGTACAGTTCATACTTGATCGTGCCGTAGCTGCCGTCACCCTTTACGTTGGCCTGCAGGCCTGTCATACCTGACCAGTCCTGCGGCTTGTAATTGCCCCATCCGCCCAAATACCAGTTGCTGTTAAGGTCCGTACCGTTGAGCCTCAGGTAATTACCGCCGGGGCCGCCCGCAACCGTCGCTTCCGTCTGTTCGCCGGTATCATGGAAACTGTACGAACCGGCCGGAACAGCCGGAGGAGTCACGCTTTCAAAATCCTCCCAGGCTGCAGCCGAAACGCTCGAAGCGGCAAAGAGGGACATAGCCAAAATAACTATAGATGAGAATAACTTCATTATGTTTTTCACCTCCTTCCCGTCACAGTCTCCCCATATATATACTGGACGTATACCAGTATATAATATATAAGGCATAAGTCAAGAGGAAAAAATTGTTATTTTAAGGGTGTATTACGGCTGGACCTTTACCACTTATTGTCGAGAGGCTTGTTTATCCATTCCCTGAAGGTCGACCGACCCTCGATCGCGCTCTCGATCTTTCCCATCCTCTCGCCGATATAGGGATGGCTCTTGAAATAGGAATAAGGCCGGATATCATTCTTCTTCTCGTTCTTCATCGTCATCATGAAAGTCAGGACCCCGTGCGGGTCATACCCCGCTTCCCTCGTATAGAGCACGGCGCGCTTGTCCGCCTCGAACTCATCCTCGCGTGAATATGACGCCATGAGGGAAGTAATAGCCAGGTCTGTCGCGCTTGCGGCCTGGCCTCCCCCCGTTACTGCAACGAGTATCATGGCAGCGGTAGCGAGAGAGCTCTGCTGAAGTTTCTTCATGTGATGGCGCGCGGCGATGTGCCCGATCTCGTGGGCTATTACCCCCGCGAGCTCGTCGTCGTTCTTGCAGACATCGACAAGCCCCTTGAAGACATAGACCCATCCTCCCGGAAGCGACACCGCGTTAATATCATCCACAGCCAGGACCTTGAAGTGATATATCAGTTCCTTGCGGTCGCAGCATTTCGAGAGCCTGTTCCCTATAAGCTCCACCCTCTCCTGCACATGCTTGTCGGGGTCGAGCTTATATACGGACTCGACCTTCTTCGCGATCGAATCGCCCATCTCCATCTCCTGCTCCGGGGATACGTAAAGAGCATCATCCTTCCCGGTGACCATATTGTAGTCAGCCGGGCAGTCCGCCGCAGCGGATAAAAGGCATACAAGTACCGCAAAACAAGCCATTCTAGCCATGCGGATAAATTATCATATTGAAAAATGGATGTAAAGCACTTATAATATCCCCTGTGAAGAAGATAATCGGCCTTATGCTTGTGGCCCTGGCGGCGTCCTGCCTGCAGGGCTGCTCCCGGGAAAGACCCGGGAAGGAGGTCATAGCGACCATAGGCAGCTACTCCCTCTACAGGAGCGACTTCATGTCCGAGCTCTCGTTATACCCGCCCGAATACCGCGATAACATGACCAAGGAACAGATCCTCGACGGGATAATACAGAAGAAGGTGCTGCTGCTCGAGGCGCAGCGCCGCGGCCTCGACAGGGACCCGCAGTTCATGAAGATGGTCGAACGCTTCTGGGAGCAGAGCCTGCTGCGTTCCCTGCTTGACATCAAATCCGAGGAGATCCTCTCCTTGATACCCGAGACCGATAAGGACCGCAACCTCAAGGCGAGCGAGGAGATCAAGTCCTGGATAGAAAGGCTCAAGGCAAAGACTCCGGTTGATATCAACGTAAAGGCATTGGATAAAATAACTATAAAATGAAAAATTCCGGCGGCCAGAACCGAAGGCGCAATTACTTCATAAAGAAGGGCTTCCAGACGAGCTTCATCATCAAGTTCTGCCTGCTCTTGATATTGGCCTGCCTTATCATGTCTTTCGTGTCTTACCTTTTCACCGGCAATACCACTACGACCAGTTTCGAGAACCTGCGCTTTACCGTCAAGAGCACGTCAGATTTCATGCTGCCGGTGCTATTATCGAGCGGCATCACCGCCGTGGTCCTCGTAAGTATAGCGACCATCGCGGTCGTCCTGTTCATATCGCACAGGATAGCCGGGCCCCTCTACAGGCTGGAGAAGTCCCTTGAAGATATCGCCGGAGGGGACCTTACCACGGACGTGCACCTGAGGCAGGCGGATGAGATCAAGGCGCTCGCCGCGGCCCTCAACAACACCGTAAAAAGCATAAGGGAGCCCTTATCGGCGTCAAAGGCAAAGGCGGTTGAGTTGGAGGCCGAGCTGTCCGCGATCAGGGATGCCCTCAGGAAAAAGGGGATGTCCGACGAGGATATCGAGAGGATCGTAAAGCCGGCCGAAAAGAAGGTCCAGCAGGTCAAGCACAACCTGTCATTTTTCAAGCTGTCTTTGATTATCGCTCTCGGCGCCGTGCTCGCCTTTACCCCCGCGCATGCGAGCATCACGGCCGAAGGGGCTTTCAGCGACGGCAGCGACTGGACGACGGTAAAAAGCACGTTCTGCACGATCTTTTTCAAGGATAAGGTGGACGTGCGCAGGGTCAACGAAAGGATAGACACGTACAGGATAGATTTCGGGCTTTCCGAAAAGCCGGAACGCGCTTCGAAAGACGCCGAGGGCGATATAGCCTATAAGTTCGACCTGATATTCTTCAAGGTCCAGGAGATACTCGATATGAGGCCCAGAGACCTTCACCTGAATGTGAGGATATACAAGGGGCAGTCGGACCTCGACAGGGTCTATGTGGAGATATTCAACCAGGATAACAAGTTCATAGCTTTCTATATATTTAAACTGAATTCGCTCTTCGCGAGCGAGGAGAAGATCTCAGCCAACGTGATGGCCCACGAGATAGCCCACTGCGTCGTCGACCATTACTTCTCGGTCCTGCCCCCTTCAAAGGTAGCCGAGATGATCGCGCAGTACGCCGACGTCCATCTGAGGGATTAAGATCCACGCTAAATGCACGGAAAAAAAGAGGCCGCACTTTTATAAGTGCGGCCTCTGCATTAATGACCTTATGGCTCTATCTACTGGTTTGGCTTCTTGCCGACCCTCGGGGGTTCTATTACATCATTGCCCCTTGACCACAATTCTTTCAAAGCGTAATAAGCCTTCTTAGGAACCCTCTTGTTTACGCCGTTCTCCTTCTCGAGGCTCAGCCCGACTATGCCATACCACTCTTCGTTCATGTTCATATGGCCTTCGACCTCGATATCGAAATAATAGGCGCCGTTAGTCCAGCCGGCGGTCTCATCCTGGACGTACCAGCTGGCGGGATTGGCGGCATCATGCTTCCACCATTCGTCGTTCCATTCGAATATGCATCCGCCGAGGACCGTTCCCTTGCCGGTCTTGCCGGAGGTATTCCTCATTATCTCTTTCCACTGCGATATGAGGAACTTGACCTGTATGTCCTCGTCCTCTTTCTTTGTCAGCGAGTTATACCTGTCGCAGCCGAACTCGGTAAGGATTATCGGCTTGCCGAACCTCTTATTGGCCTGCTCCCACGTATTACCGAAGCTCATGCCCCTGTAAGAGATCAGCCCGAGGATATCGATGTCGGGAGTGACCGTGCTCGCGACATCGAGGAAGAAGACCTCGCCGTTTCCCATCGCAACGGGATGGTTCGGGTCAATCTTCTTGATCTCCTTGGCGATATCGTTCACAAAACTGTAGTATAGTTTCGCTTTCGCGATAGCCCTCTCCTTGGGATCCTCTATCCTGTCGAGCTCATCGGAACCCCACGGGGCTATCTGGTCGTCGAAACTGTAATTATTCTCGTTTCCCAGGAGCCATAGCAGCACGCCCGGCTCGTCCTTGTATGCCTTTACTATGCCGAGTACCTCGTCCTTCATCTGCTGCCTGTAGCCTTCGTCGGCGTAGTTTGGCGGCGGGATGTCATAGATGCCGAGGTTATGCCCCATTATCGTGCGGACGCCGGATTTCTGGTACAGGTCCGAAATGACCTGCTTCGTCTCCTGCACGCTCTCTCCCGGCTGGTAAAAACGCACCGTATTGATACCGGCATCCTTCATTAGCTGGCCGTCTGTAAGCCACGGCTTTGTCGCATCGCCCCACCAGTTATAGGTGTAATCCTGCCCCGGAGGGACGGGCTGGTAGCAGACGCCCTTTATTAAGTAGGGTTCGCCCGCGACCACAAGCTGGAAATGGCCGTTAGGCAGCTTCTCTATGAACGTCTTATTGCCCTTCGCCGCGGGCCGCGAGGAGATCTTGCTGAAAAGGAAGCATCCTCCTATCATCACTGACATAAGCAGGGCCAGCAGCAGAAGCAAATAAAGGCTTTTCTTGCCGTCCTTACGCTTATGGCTATGGTGATGCGCCGTGTGATGCTCGGCATGATGTTCTACGTGATGTTCCAGGTGATGTTTGTTATTATGGTCCATTTTTCTATTTACTCGTAATAGACATCGTCAAAATATATGGTGAAACCGTCCGGATTATCCGCAGCGCTCGCTGCCCAGCAGAACCCGCCGGAGATATAGGTCAGGTCCTTGCCCGTAAGGTCTATGATATACTCTTTCCAATCTGCGGTAAGCGTTATGGGCCCGATAGATGCGGTGTCGGTATCGGCATACTCTCCGGTGATCCCGCCTATCTTGACCTCGGCAAGCACTTCGCCGCCCTTCCCGCCCCTGGCCCAGAATACGAGCTTCTTAGCTCCGGTCAGGTCAAAACCGCCCGACTTCATGCCCCAGTTGTTCGCCGGGTTCTGCCAGTAGATACCGCACCAGCCGGCGCCCTGTTTCTGCTCGGCCGTGTAGGTTATCTTGACGCAGGTCGTCCCGCCGTGCGGGCCCTCTTTCCATCCCGTATCAAGCTTGATGTCGCCGTAATCACCCATCCAACCCGAAGGGGTATAATGGTTATCGCGCGAGGACCTGTCAGTATAGATACAGAACTTCTTGAACTCGGCGTACGAGACGCCGGCCACGCTCACGAACAGAACCAGCGCGGCAAACATTAAAGCGAACTTCTTCATTACCTTGCCCTCCTTTGGCTTCCTGTTATTCGTAGCTTATATCGTCCAGATATATGCTGAAACCTTCCGCGTTCGATGCGGCATTAGCTACCCAGCAGAAACCTCCCGATATCGAAGAGAGATCCTTGCCCGTAAGGTCTATAGAATATTCTTTCCAATCCGTGGTAAGTGTGACCTCGGATATCCCCGCGCAATCGCTGTCGCCGTATTCACCGGTTATGCCGCCGATCTTGAACTCAGCGATCTTCTCCCCGCCCTTCGCGCCTTTCGCCCAGAATACGAGCTTCTTCGCGCCTTTGAGGTCAAAACCGCCGGGCTGCGTGCCCCAGTTATTCGCGGGATTCTGCCAGTATACGCCTGCCCAGCCGGCGCCCTGTTTCTGTTCCGCGGAATAGGTGACCTTGATGCAGGTGACGCCGGAATGCGGCGCATCCTTGCTTCCGGTATCCACCTTGATGTCTCCGTAATCGCCCATCCAGCCCGAAGGGGTATAGTGGTTATCCTTTGCCGTCTTCTCCGTATAGACATTGAACTTCTTGAACTCTCCGTAGGCCAGCGAGGCCGCCCCGGCAAATACCGTCAACGCAAGCAGTAACACCCCTAATTTCTTCATCTGTAAAACCTCCCTTTCTTCGCGGCAGGGCCGCGATACGTTTATTGAGCTTTTTCGAAATAGATGTCATCCAGGTACATCGTGAACCCGTCCGGGTTATCCGATGCGCTGGCCGACCAGCAGAATCCGCCGGATATATGCGAAAGGTTCGCCCCTTTCAGGTCTATAGAATACTCTTTCCACTCCGGGGTAAGCACAATATTCTCTATCGATACGGTATCCGAATCGGCGAACTCGCCCGTGATGCCGCCTGTCTTGAACTCGGCTATCTTCTCCCCACCCTTAGCGCCCTTAGCCCAGAAGACGAGCTTGGTCGCACCGGTCAGGTCGAAACCGCCCGGCTCCGTGCCCCAGTTATTCGGGGGGTTCTGCCAATACATTCCGCACCAACCGGCGCCCTGTTTCTGCTCCGCGGAATAGGTTATCTTGACGCAATTCGCGCCGGAATGCGGCTGGTCTTTGCAGCCGGCATCCAATTTTATATCCCCGAAATCCCCCATCCACCCGGAAGGAAAGAAATGGTTGTCCTTGGCCGTCTTCTCCGTATATATGTTGAAGGCCTTTATGTCGGCGCCCGGCGAAGCCGCACCCGACGGCGCGCACGAAGCGAAAAACGCGGCCAATACTATAACTGCGAAAAATCTCATTTCTTTTCCCCCTTCTACCTTATTAGATGCTTGCAACCTCGGAAAGGTTTACGCCAAAATCCCTCAGAGAGCCGGCGCTCCTTTTGTCAAGAAGCGCCGGTATCTTTGCTTCTATGGTCCCTATTATACTATTTAATGCCCGTCCGGTCTACTCGTAATATATATCGTCAAAGTAGATGGAGAAGCCTTCCGGGTTATCCGCAGCGCTCGCGGCAAAGCAGAAACCGCCCGAAATATAAGAGAGGTCTTTGCCCGTAAGGTCTATCGAGTATTCTTTCCACTCGGATGTCAACGTCAGGGGGCCTATCGATGCGGAATCCGTATCCGCGTACTCGCCCGTGATGCCGCCCATCTTTACTTCAGCCAATGTACCGACCTGGGTCTTTGAGAGCATCTCGCCGCCCTTCTCGCCCCTCGCCCAGAATACGAGCTTGGTCGCACCGGTCAGGTCGAAACCGCCCGGTTTGCTGCCCCAGTTATTCGCCGGGTTCTGCCAGAAGATACCGCACCATCCCGCGCCCTGTTTCTGTTCGCCCGTGTAGGTGATCTTTATACAGGTGGTACCCGAATGCGGGTTATCCTTCCACCCCGTATCAAGCTTTATGTCGCCCCAGTCGCCCATCCAGCCCGAAGGGATATAATGGTTATCCCTTGCGCTTCTTTCAGTGTAGACGTTGAACTTCTTGAACTCGGCGTACGAGATACCGGCCACGCCGGCAAGTACCGCCAAGACTACCGCTACCGCCACCAACTTCTTCATTGCCCAACCCCCTTTCGTTTATTTTGTCCAGTTTTCTTTGTACCAGAAGTACGATTCCTTGAGCTGCCTTATGAACGGGCTTTCCGCGCCGTCACCCTGGCTCGCTACGCCAAGGTATTCCTCATGAAGCCAACCGTCCGGGAACGGCCCCCTGAAATTACCGGGTATCCTCGTCTTCGCTTTGTAATCCCAGCCTTCCCATTCCTGCTTAGCCGGGTCCAGCTGCGGGGGAGGCCCCGCCTTCCACCACTCATCCACCCATTCGAAACAGACGCCGCCCAAAGCGTTGCCGAAACCGGAGCCTGCCATGTTGAATTCGATGTCTTCCCAGTTACCCTTATGGTACAGGGCCTGCATATGCTCGCCCTTTTCAGGGCTGTCCTTTACATAAGAAGGGCAGCCGTATTCGGTGATTATCGACGGCCTGTCCGTGAGGTCCTTAACGTCTTCCCAATATGTCCTGCCGAAGCCGTTGGGGCCGCGATAGACGTTCGCGCCGAACACGTCGACATCGGGGCAATGCTTCGCGAAATAATTCAGGTATACGGTCTCGCCGTTGCAAATGGCAACCGGATGTTTCGGGTCGATGGATTTTATCATCTTCGCGACTTCATTGACGAACGCGTAATAGGCGTCCGGCTGTATCTTCGCGCGGCAGCCCATGCCCGGTTCGACTTCAGGCGTCCCCGGGAACCCGTAATTGTTCTCGTTGCCCAGCACCCACATCAGTATATAAGGCTCGTCCTTATATTCCTCAACGACCTGGCGGACGCTCTCCATCATCTTCTTCCGGTGTTCCGGGTTGGTATAATCGGTCCCCGAGTACCATTCCGCGCCCGAACCCGCGGCGTACATCCCAAGGAAGTCTCCCATCAGGTACATGAAACCGTACTTCTCGTACCCTTCTTTCAGCAGGTCCTTATTTGTCGAGTGGTGATATAGGCGTATCGTATTGACGCCCATATCCTTCATGAGCTGGAAATCACCGACCGCGGCTTCGCCGGCATCCTGCTTGTTATTCTTATTGCCGTCGATATAAGCATCGTAGGGGCCGTCCACCTTCCCGTTCTTGTTGAAATCGGCGGTCATCCAGTCGGTCTGGACATTGAGCGACCCGTTGTCAGGAGAGAGCCCTATCTTATTCGGCGAATACGCCATGGCCTTCATCGGGAACGGTTTGCCGTCGACCTGCAGCTGCCAGTGCCCGTTCTCGAACTTGACGAGCTTGACGTGATCGCTGCCCACGGTCTTTACGGCCTTCAACTTCGATAGGTCCGCCTTGGCGGGAACTACCTCCTCGGGCTTGACCTGTACCAGCTTGCCCGGGTTGATCATGAATTTGTCGTTCGTGATCTCGTTATCGTATGAATTCTCTATGGTTATCTTTGCATCCGCGAGCTTTATCCCGAGCTCCGGATGCGTCCTTACCAGGTATTCGAGCTCATTAAGGGACATCTTTGATATGTATAGGGGGGTATGCCAGAACGTCCAGCCTACGGACTTAGGGAAATTCACCAGGACCGCGTAATGCGCCTTGATAGCCTGAAGCGTATAACCGGCCTTCGCGAGAGCAACCGCGGTATAGTGCAGTTTTACGCCCGGTTCTTCGCTCGCGGTCGCCCACTTATAAAATGTAAGGACCTGGTCGTCGTAGTTCACGAACTCCCACTGGCTGCCGGTCATTTTCCCGGTGGCCTGCGCTTCCCTGTAACCGGGATCTTTATATACGCTCGTGCTGGGGTATATGCCCTCGCCGACCGCGGCCGAAAGGCCTTTCCTGTCTTTTATCTCATACTTGTATTGTTCTGTACCAACGCCTTTGAATTCGCCGTATTTAGCATAGTCGACTATCTCCTCGGTGCCCGGGTCAAACAGGGGTTTGACCTCAGCCCACGAAACACCGCGCAGCAAAGGACAGGTTAAAAACGTGATTATGAGCGCAGATAAAAAAATCCCCCTCACCTTCACCCCCATTTGAAGCCTCCTTAAAATAGCGTAAATATGTTAACGTGAACCGCTTTAAGCGCCTATACAATTATACCTTTAAAGCGCCCAAAATCAATACTAGACTCTACAGGCCCCCTTTTAAAACGGCCCTGCCCCAGTACCTCGAATTCCTGTCATTGTCCTCGGCGCCGTTCCAGGTCATCTGGCATTCCCTGCTTCCTGTCCCGTCGGCGTCGTCAAGCGCGACATCAAGCGCCAGTTCTTTGCCCTCGGAAAAATCATCATATCCGAAATTTTCCAACGCGAGCCTGGCTTCTATAACATACCCGGCGGTGGTCCTCCTGGCGGCTATTTCTGAGCCTGCCGGCGCGGCATTCCTCGTTCCGCCGCCGGCTTGCCCGAATATCCACATCTTTTCGTTCGAGCCAAGCACCGTCTGGAAATCCTTAGGGGAATAGCCCTCCTTAGGGAGATTGTCCGGGTCCGAACTGAGGAATATCTCCACTGCATCGCCGTTGCGGATATTGCGCCCGGACCTGCTGTTGACCATGGGCATATCATCTTTTATATCCGCGAAAAGGTACAGGTTATCCTTGTCCCACAGCAGCTTAACGCTGCCCGAAAGGTCCCTGTCTCCGGCGCAGCTGCCCGACCTTAGCGCAGGCTTGCCCGTACGCGTATTATCCACCGTGATGCCCGGCGCGCCGCTCCAGCACTCTTCGGGATAACCGTCTATCTTTATCTCCGCGGCGGAACGCCTGATCTCATAAGGCGGACGCTCATAAACTTTCACCTCCGCCTTGAACTTTTCCTTAAGGGACTTGTTCTCCGAGACATCGATATGTTTCAGGCCCGGGACCCTCTTCCCGTCGACAGTGACCGCAACGGCAAATATCGATAAGACCGTGTCGTCGGTATTGTACGGGAGCGTGAACGACGACTTATATGAGCCCCATGCGTTTGTCCTGGCGACAGCGCCGCTTGAGATGTCGTTGCCGGTATCCCTTATCGAATATTCGATAACGGCGTTTGATACCGGCATATTCCCCGCTCTTTTAAGCGTAAATGATATCTTGGGCTTCTGTCCCGCGGTATAGGCGGGCTTGTCGGTAGTTATCTCAAGCTCGGAGGAACCCTCATAAAGGCCTCTGCGGGAAACCTTCGAATAATGCGGCCAGAAATCCGTGAAGACCCTGCTCAGCGCGGCGCCGCGCTCCGCCATGCAGACACCGGCGGCGCCGGCCGCTATCATCCCGTCCAGCTTTTCAATGCCCTGCCCGCCGCCTATGACCGTGACGATAAGGGGCCTGTCGTTTGCATACGCGGTTTTATACCATTTCGCGTAATCGCCCGGCATCGACCCTTCGGTTGCCGGCGCGTTAAAAACCACGCTTGCTATGCCGAATACCGGCAATTGCGGATAATCACAGGACTCCCCGTAAGCGACGGATACTTCCCTGTCAGGGTCCATCATCCCGGCTTCGCGCGCGAGTTCCTTGAGGAATTCCCTTGCCGGCGCCCGGCCGGAAGACAATACTGAGCCGGGCTCTATCCCGGTTGAAACAAGATAATAGAGGACATTGCTGTGGCGCCGGGACCATTCGGTTATCTCCCTCACCCTCGCGATGTGATATTTTAGCAATTCTCCGTCGCCGAAAGCGATATCTCCCGGGACACCGAGGGCCTGGATCACCATAAGCCCGTCCTTTTCCGCGATTATAAGGTCACGCTCGGAAAGCGGTTCCGCGGCAACTATCGTATTGAACCCCGCCTGTTTCATGCGCGCCATATCGGATTCCATGGACTTACGCGGATCATAGACGGCGCCTTTAACGAAAAATTTGTTCCCCCCGACATATATCCAGTTCCCGTTCACGGCCACTTCCTCCCCGCGTGATATGCGCGGGGCCTGCGGCACCATGACCTTCACTTCGCTCGAACCGCTTTCATACCCGTCGCTATATACCGCGGTTACGCCGTAACCGTATGCCGCCTCCGCCGAAGGGGCGTTCTCGGAATAAAACTGTTCGTTCGTGCTTCCGGCCATCGAACCGCCCTTATATACGTTATAATGCGTGAGGAACGGGTTTTCGGAGGGAGTCCAATAGAGATATACCTTGCCGTTCGAATAGAAGCCCTTCAGGCCTTCGACCCCGGAATGGCGGACCTCACTCGAGCAGGACAATGCCATATTATCCAGGGATATCGCGGACGGCTTTTTCCCTTTTATGATAACGGATACCTCTTTTACGCCTTTCTGGCCGAAGACCGCATCCCCGCTCACGGCGCTTCCGCACGACTCGCGGATGAACAGGTCGAAATCATAATAAAATCTCTTCCATCCGCTCCACACAAGTTTTATCCACGGGGTCCTGTAGCATTCGTTGTCGCTGTCGGTCACCATTACCGCGAACTCGCTGCCCGACATGTCCCCATTCACCCTGAAGGAGATGCCGCTGGATTCAGACCAGTCTTTCGGCACCGCATACTTTACCGCCTTACCGCCCGGCGCCGCAATACCCCATAAAATACAATTGGCGGGAGGTTCATTCTCTCCCGCCAGTCTTATACCTTTTATCTCTTTGTCCGATACCAGGCTAACTTCATCAATAAGTATCTTTGAGTTCCCCGCGCCCCTTTCGACCAACGCGAAGGCCTTTATCTCCCCAAGCATCATAGACCTGTTGCCGGGGCCGCCGTCCGAGTCGAATAGGTCAAGCTTAAATTCCGAAAAATCGAAGCTCACCGGCCTCCAGCCGCTCCAGTCGACCCTGACCCACGGGGAGCGCCAGATATCGCCGTAACCGTTCTTGAATTTTACCGAGATCTCATTATTTGACGAGTCCCCGTATATAAAAACGGAGATCCCTTTGAAGTCATTCCAGTTAAGCGAGGCGGGAAATTCCTTCTGTATTTTCACATATCCGGAGCCCGAAGACGGCTTATATACGAGGCCCATAGAGGACTCCCCGGAGCGGGATGAGCCCCTCTCGAACGTTATCTCATACTCGGCAGAAACGGCCCACACCTTCGAAGCGAACTGCTTTATAAGGTCGCCCTGGTTTAAGTATTCGAAACCTTCTAATTGCACCTTTGAACCCCCCGATGTGTCTGCGCCAGCAAACCCCGGAATAACCACCAATATAGCCGTCATAACACAGAAAGTGCGAAACAACACTTCTCCCTTACCATAATGGAGCTTAGTAATAGGGGACTTTCTTAAATAGGTATATAAGGTGTTGTTAATAAGTAGGTTGTTCATATGATGCCACATGTATTTATGTTTGTCAAGGGTAATTTTTCACGTGTCGAATGTCAAATACAACAAAAACGGGGCCTTTTTTCAAGGCCCCGCAATATTATCGCTCTCAACTACAAGATATTACTTATTCAGCGGAATATACGAATTCAGGCTTTACTATCGGCTCGTAACCTTCGGGTATCGGGAACGGGAATGTAATAGCTTCGTAAATGCCCGCGCCGGTACGTACAAGACCTAAGCCCAAACCCTTGATGGTTCCGACTGTAAGGCCGGTGAATACGTTATTGGCCTTGCTCTCATCAACTATGCCCTTCGGGATCTCAAGCCATCCGGTGAAGGTGTTTACCACACCGCGGCCCAATTTCTTCCAGGCATCCTGCGCGTATGTAGGCGCGCCGACGGTCAAAAGACCGATCACAACCAATACCAAAATCGTTGTCGCAAGTAATCTGCTCTTCATAGGTATTTCCCCCTTTCTCTCAAGAAGTATACTAAACACCCATCGCTTTGTCAAGTACAATTCCCCGCGCCTAAGGAATTATATTGCGCGGTTTGCCATCGAGGAAACCAATTATGTTCTCGGCCGTCGTCTCGAGTATCCGCTGGACCGCTTCGCGCGAATTGAAGGCTATATGGGGAGTTATGACGACATCGTCCCTCTTCATAAGTATATGGTTACGAAGAAGGGTCTTCATAGTCTCCGCCGGGAAATCCCTGGACAGGAGCTCCCTCTCTTCACTTATGAACTCTTCGCCTTCCAGGACATCAAGCCCCGCGCCGCCGAGTATCCCCTGGTCGAGGGCCCATGTTAGGGCGTCGGTTTCCACAAGCCCTCCGCGGGCGGTATTTATAAGCAGTGCCCCCTTCTTTACCGTCTTTATGTTATCCATGTTGATCAGATGACGGGTCTTCTCGCTATACGGGACATGCAGCGTGATTATATCGGAGTCCCTAAGCAGCTCATCGAGAGGGGCGTACCTGAACATCATTATCTCCTCAAGGAACAAGTCCCTCTTCATATCGAAGACAAGCACATTCATGCCGAAACCCCTGGCCATCTTGACCACATGCAGGCCTATATGGCCCGCTCCTACGACACCGAGCGTCTTGCCCTTGAGGTCGAAGCCCATAAGGCCTTCGAGGTTGAAGTCGCCCTTTGTTGTGCGCACGTACGCCTTGTGGATATTCCTCGAAAGTGACAATATCAGCGCGAAGGTGTGCTCGGCAACCGTAGATTCCCCGTAGGAAGGGACGTTCGAGACCTGTATTCCCCTCTCCTTACAAGCCTTCATGTCTATATGGTCAAAACCTGTGGACCGCGTCGATATGAACTTGAGGGCCGGCATGATCCTCAATATCTCAGGCGTGACCTTGTCATGGATAAAAACGGAGATCGCCTCGCTCTCCCCAAACTTGGACGCCGTTTCGGCGCTCAGGCCGTTGCGGCAGAAGAATACCTCGGAAGGTATCTTAAGCAGGGGGGCTAGATAATCCTTCTCCCAATCCTCCAGCCCGAATACGGTGACCTGTTTCATAGCGGTATCCTTATTTATACGGCCTCGACGTTCTCTATCTCCGGGACGGCTTCCTTGACTGCGCGCTGCACACCCATCTGCAGTGTCATCTGCGACATCGGGCAGCACCCGCAGGCACCCTTGAGCTTAACCTTTACCGTCTTTCCGACGATATCGACAAGCTCGATATCCCCGCCGTCCGCCTGCAGCATCGGGCGTATCTTCTCCAGCGCTTCCTTTACCTTCGATTTCAGGTCTTTTGTGTCTGCCATTTCACTGCCTCCTTTACCTTTTGGGGAACAAGTCCTCTAACTGTTTATAGTAACCGGTTACGACTTCGAGCGATTTCGCGAATACTATTCCTATCAGGACCGTGACCGCCAGCGCAGCCAGCGTGATGTTCATCTTCTTCGTCCTGCTGTAATTCGGGTTGAACCAGACCATCGGCAGCGCGAGGGGCCCGATGCACAGGAATGCTATAACGAACGCGTAGGTCTTGAAAAACCATTTGCGCCGTTCCTTATTAAGGAACTCGCCGCAATGTTTGCACTTTATCGCGTCGTCCTGTATCTCTTCCGCGCAGTACGGGCATTTCTTCATGCTACCTCTTCTCCAGCAGCGATATGACCCTGTCGAGCTGGCCCGATATCTTCTTGAGAAGGTCTATCTGCTCGCGCTGGACCCTCTCCTGCTTCTCCTGCATGACCTTCGCCTCTCCCGCTATCTTCGAGAGGTCCCCTAATTTATTCAGATCGAACATCATCTCTCCTTTTTGCTGTAGACGCAACCGCAGTAGTTCTGCCGGTAGAGGCCTGCCTCTTTCGACATATCGACCGACTTCTTGAACCCGCCGCCCTGTTTGAAGTCCGCCGCATAGAACTTCAACCCGAACATGTCCGCTATGATCGCGCCGAGACTGTTTATCATCGCGGCATCCTTGTGCGGGCTGATGGAAAGCGTCGTCGTGAAATAATCGAATCCGTTCGTCACGGCGAACCGGGCCGTCTTTCCGAGCCGCATCCTGTAGCATACCTCGCAACGGTCGCCGCCCTCGGGCTCATCCTTCAATCCGCTCGTTGCGCGGAACCACGCATCGGGATCGTAGTCGTACTCGTGGAACTCTACGCCGGTCTTTTCGGCGTACTTCCTCGCCTCTTCGAGCCGCGCCTGATATTCCTCGGCAGGGTGGATGTTCGGGTTATAGAAGAACATCTCGACGTCAAACTCATCCCGCATGAGCTTTATCGGGTAGGTGCAGCACGGCGCGCAGCAAACATGTAAAAGTAATTTCGGCCTGTTAGCGACCACTTTTCACTCGTCAGTATATATTATGGCTTTGAGGATGTCATCTTTTATCGGTTCCCAGCCGGCGGCCGCGATATCCGGCGCGGTCCAGAGATATACCTTTTCATTTTCCGTGACTGTGATCAATTGCGCGGGCTGCACACTGCCCTCCATGCCCTCCGCCTTTACGCCGCCGTCATTGTAATCCGGCGGCATTATGTAGACCGCGGCCTCAAAATCAGGGCTCGTCTCCCCCGAGGCCTGGCGCGGGGACGCAATGAATATAGCCTGGCCGCTGCCTTCCGCGCAATACATCGGGCTGGCGTTGTCCGCCACTTCCTTAATGGACCAGCCGTCCGGCAGCGCCGCCCTTATCGCGGCGACCGGCCTGTACACGAGCTTTGGGACGGAGACCAGGTCTTCGGCTGCAACGCCGGTAACGAACGCCGCCGTCATTACTGCAATGACTATCATTCTTATTTTCATGATATCACATTATAATGCCCAAAATGCCTATTTTAAAGCATTTATTTGATCGACTGGGAGATGATTCCTACGGACTTCTCGTACTTCGCGCGGGATGAGAGGTAGCCGGAGATCGCCGACGCGCGGCTTTGTTTGGCGGAGACGAGTTGGGTTTCGGCGTCGGTAACCTCTATTATGGAACCGAGGCCTTCTTCATATCGCGCGTTGGCTATCTCCAGATTCTCCGTGGATTGCTGCAGCAGTTTTTCGCTTAGATCAAATCTTTCTTTCGCTTCCCTTAAACTTAATATCGCGTCCTGGACCTGCAGGGTTATGCCGAGGGCCTGGTCCTCTATCGCATACTGCGCCATCTTCAGGCTCGCCTGCGCGGCCTCTATCTCGGACTTTGTCTTGAAGCCGTCGAACCAGGGAAAATTCACTGACACGCCTGCATTCCAGCTTTTCACGTTGCCGACGCCTTCGGTGTCGGTATCGCTGACCTGGTGCGCGCCCCCGGCGGAGACGGTCGGCCAGTTGCCCTTCTTCTTCACCTCGAGGTCGGTCTGCGCGGCGCGCGCCTGCGACTGCAATTTTAAGAGCTCAACGCGGTTTTCCATCGCGGTCTTAAGCGACCGGTCCGCGTCAACATCGGTAAATTCAATGCCGGGGACTTCTTCGACGGCAAAATCCGCGCTGTCCTTATTCCCCATCACATTGTTCAGGGCCGCCTTGGCGAGCTTATGATCCTTTTCGGCCGTGACGAGGCTGAGCTGCGCGTTGGATACGGCGACTTCGGCCTTCGTTACATCATACTTCTGCCTGTAGCCGACTTCAAAAAACCCCTCGGCCCTGTCGAGATGGACACGGGACTGCTTAAGGTCCTCTTTGGCGACTTCAAGCATCAGTTGCGCCTTCAGGACGTCGTAATAGGCCGTCTTCGCCTGCAATGCCGTGTTCTCCTGCGCCTCGAGGAACGCGCATTGCGCCGACGTCAGGTTCTCCTTCGCGAGTTTAATCCGGTTCAGCGTCTTGCCGAAATCCCAGATAAGCTGTTCGACTCCGGTGGATTCCAGCGCAATATTGTACCTTTTCGCAAATCCGCTTGCCGACGCCATCGCTTCGCTGCCCGGGCCCAATGTTATCTTCGAGGTGTCATAATGGGTATAACCGAGGTTTGTGGACGCCTGCGGAAGATAGGCGGACTTTGCCGCGCCGATCATCGCCCTGTTGAAATCGACGTTGCTGACCGCTTCTTTTAATTTCGGGTTATTGGCAAGCGACGCCTTGACGCAATCGTCGACGGACAGGACCGGAAGCTCCTCAGGAAAACCTACCGCGCCGCCCATTAAAGCCAGGACCGCGATGAACGCTAATATTTTTTTTATGAGCTCCATCACATAGTCCTCTTGAACGTCAACGTCGCCAAAAATAACATGAATGCGGTAAAGCACGCGAGGAACATCAGGTCGCCGCGCACCGCGACAAAACCGGAGCCCTTAAGTATTAATTCCTTGAATGCATGGACTGCGTAAGCTTCGGGGTTGACAGTCGCGAAGGCCCTGAGCCAGCCCGGAAGGCTCTCTATGGGATATACCGCGCCGCTCGGGAAATAGAATATTACGTTAAGGAATCCGACCAGCACCCCCACTATCCTCGGATGGTCCGCCCTTCCGAGGACCGTGAATATCATGCTCAAAAGCCCGAGCGCGGTAAGGACCATCGTCGCCAGCAACAAGATGAAAGTGTTTGCGCCTCCCGCGAGTTTTATGCCGGTTATCAGCAGGCCGCCCACCATGACTATTATCGACATTATCGTCGTAATAAGCACTCCGCTCATTATAGTGCCGGCAACGATGTCGAAGCGCGTAAGCGGCGTCGACAGGTAGCTCTCGTGTATGCCGAGGAACTTATCCATGACAAGGCTGAACGCCCCGGTAAATGTCGTGCCCATGAATATCGCCATGACGATAATACCCGGGACAAGCGAGGCGTCATAATCTATCTTCTTATATAGCTCTATCGAGCGAAGTTGCGGCTTCGACCTGTCCGGGCGGACCGCCGTATACTCCGTTTTGAGATAGGCCGTCGCCCTCGAGACGACGCCCGAGATGCTGTTCGCGGATATCGAATCGGTGTTATCCAGCAGGAGACCGACCTGCGGCTCCACGTTCTTGACGACGTCCCTGCTGAAATCGGGCGGTATTATTATGACCGCTTTATAGAACCCGTCCCTCACCATATCAACGGCTTTCTTCTGGTCATTCTCCCTCGTTATCTCGAGGGTGCGGGGCCCGTCCTCGAGCGCCTGCATAAGCTCGACCACGCGCCGCGCGTAAGGGCCCTTATCCTGGTCGACGAGAAGGACCGGCAAGTGCTTCAGTTCGCCCTGGAACGAGTTGCCCATTATGATAAGATACATAAGCGGCATGAATATGCTCGCTATTATGACGAACGGGTTTCGTATGAACCTCTTTAAG